>Ga0207641_10000398_pt1 | contig 51077 bp, 42 predicted proteins | sample KBSSwiS62_FD_184306 | JGI IMG/M metagenome (GOLD analysis project Ga0207641, IMG submission 184306) | Switchgrass rhizosphere microbial communities from Kellogg Biological Station, Michigan, USA - KBS Switchgrass S6-2 (SPAdes) (version 2) | ecosystem: Host-associated > Plants > Roots >...
GCGGCCGCACCGAACTCGTGACACAGGCCACGGGTTTCATCCGCGGCTACAACCCTGAGAACGGCAAAGAGTTGTGGCGGCTGAGCGGCAACTCGGAGATCACGATTCCCACTCCCATCGTCGGACCGGGCGTGATCATCGTCACCAACGGCTACCAGCGCGTGCAGCCGATCTTCGCCATCAAGCCGGGCGCGAGCGGCGACATCACGCTCAAAGGCGACGCGACGACCAACGAGTTCATCGCGTGGAGCACAAATCGCGGCGGACCCTACATCCCGACACCGGTCATCTATGGCGATCTGCTGTACGTCCTTGGCATCAACGGAGTACTTGCCGCCTACGACGTGAAAACGGGACAGCGCGTGTATCAGGAGCGGGTTGCCGGCGGCGGGTCATTCAGCGCGTCGCCGGTGGCCGCTGACGGTAAGCTCTATCTGACGAGCGAGGACGGCGATATCTTCGTCGTCAAGGCGGGACCGAAATACGAGCTGCTCGCGACCAATCCGATGGACCAGGTGATCATGGCGACGCCCGCGATCGCAAACGGCGTCATCTTCGTCCGGGGCCTGAAGGACGTGTTCGCGGTAGGCCAGCGCTCGGCGCCCTGAACGGCTCTAGCCGATGCGTGTCGGTTTACGCTTCGCAGCCGGAGCACAGGCCTTAGCCATCGCGGCGAGCGGTCCGTCGAATCCGCGCACGTCGAATTCGACGGCGACAGGAGGCGCGTTAAATGGTTTGAACGCGAAGCGCAGGCGACGTGCGGTCGCCATACGAGCCGCGAACGCCGTGGCGTCCGGGGCGAAGAGCGATTGCATGTTGGTCGAATTGAGCCACTGCTGCTCAACGTCCGGCTCATCGTCCAGGCCCACGCGGACAGTGTGCGCGTCGCCCCCGTTCTCAATGCTCGGCGCCGTCCCGAGTACGACGAACACCTCAGTGTGCCGCGAGATGCACCGCACCGCGAGCACCGGCCGCACGCGATCCATGTACACGGGCACGTACCGCTGCGCCTCCACCTCGAAGCCCATCGTGCGAGAGCCATCGGTTGCCCACTGTGACTGACGAGTGCGGCTCCACTTCGATGAGCTCGTGGACTCGAGTGGTGCGATCCCTGCGGACTGCGGCCTGACCGCGTGGTCGGACGTCGCCTGCGCCGTTGAGGGCGACGCACCGGGTACCGTCGCCGGAGTGTTGGTGCTGTTCCTGGACACGACGAATATCACGACCGCAACCGCACCTATCGCGGCAAAAGCCAGTATCACGTTGCGGTTCGCGCCGCCCCTTGGTTTCGCAGTGGCGCCACGCGAAGCCACAACGAGTTCAGTCGCAGGTTTGTCGACGAGAACGACCGGCTTGGAGGGTGTCTGACCGACGGCGTTCGCTGCGTGACCGCAAAAGGCACACATGATGTCGCGGTCGTCGAGTTCCTTCGCGCAGTTTGGACAGATCCGCATCCGAAATTGCTGCGGCAAGCCACGTGCCGAATCAGGAGGACACAGCGTAACCCGAGGTGCAACAGCGCGATGGCGACCGAGCTATCCGACGCGAGGGTCAGTCATTCCGTGCGGCGGTCGGACAGAGGTGAAATCTCACTGACGGCTTCGTCATCAGAGAACGGGGCCTGAAGAACGTCTTCGCAATCGGACAGAAACCCTGATGCTACCGTAACCACGAAGGCACGAAATGGGCACTTCGAGCCTTCGTGGTCCAGGCACTGACTCACTGGCAACCCACGGACAGCATGAACACGTGATCGACGTCCACCTTGCGCACGACCGCGCTGACCTCGTTGTCAATATCGACATTCGGCGCCGGGACCACGACCGGCACCATCGCCTGCAACGTGTGCCCGCCGGCTTTCACTTTCATCTCGGTCCAGGCGTAATAGCGTCGGAGTCTGATCTTCGCGTTCTCGGGGTCGCCCTTCAAGCTTCCCACGACCTCGACTCGGTGTCCGACGTGGTGCTTGAGCTCGTCGTCGTCTTCGAGCCAGTAGATGATCGTCGAGTAAACGCCCGACGTTCCAACCGCGCCAGGAATGATGTTCGCTCCGACCGGCGATGCTGTTGAGGGATCGCTCGGCAGGTTGGTGAGGAGATAGCCGTCGTCGCCCTTCACCAGGCACCCCGTCAATCTGATGCCTTTGTCGTCAGGTCGCGCCGTCGGAGCAGCGTCCGCTCGAATCGCGGGAAAAACGATCGCCGAAGCCAGGAACCCAGCGAGAACGACAGGTCGAGTTCTCATGGTGCCTCCAGCACAGGGTGCTGCAGGAAAGACGCCACGTCTCACTGAGGCCGGAAACGCGAACCCAAAGTGGGAAGGAGCCGGAAATAGGGTCCGGCCAAAGCCGGACACTACCTACTGGCTGAATATCGCAAGCTGCCTATCGGTACGTAGTGTCCGGCTTTGGCCGGACCTTACGCATCAGCCGGACCCTTTGCCGACCGCGTACAGGAATTTCGCCGTGCGGAAGAAGATCTGTCCACCGGATACCGCCGGCGAGCTGAGCGTGTAATCGTCGAAATCGTTTTCCGCGATCAGCTGGAAGGCTGGACCCGCCTTGATCACGCTCGTCACGCCGTCTTCGTTCGTCACGTAGATCTTGCCGTCGGCAAGGACGGGCGATCCGCTGTAGGTGCCCGGCTTGAGGCGCTGCCGGCCGTAGATCTCCTTGCCGGTTTTCGCATCGAGGCAGAACATGATGCCCCGGTCGTTGACGACGTACAGGTAGGTGCCGTCGCTGACGGGCGTCGGCACGTCCGGTCCGTTGTTGAACGACCAGACGACATGTGATTTCGTGATGTCGCCGCGGCCGCCGGCTTTCAGCGCGAGCAGCGGACGCTCGCGCGACGGCGCGTAGATCATGTCGCCGTGAACGACCGGCGACGCGACGATCCGGTAGCTGCCGTCGTTGTCGGGATTGAGACCGTTGGCGCGCCACAGTTCTTTTCCGGTGGCCGGATCGTGGCCGGTGACGACGTCCCCGCCGGTCACGACGATCTCGGTGCTGGCGCCGTAACGCAGCAGCGCTGGAGTCGTGTAGGAGTCCGGCGACTCGAATCGGGCGGCGGTCGGCCGCTCGACGCGCCAGACGGTCTTGCCGGTCGCCTTGTCGATGCGCAGCACGTAGGACGGATCGCGGGTTCGCATGCCGTGCAGCACCTGCACGTAAAGCGCATCGCCGTGCAGCAGCGGCGACGACCCGTAGCCCCAGTTGAGACCGAAGCGTCCGTAGTCTTTCGGGATGTCGCGCGCCCATTTCTCGAAGCCGCTGAAGTCGAACGCCTTCAGAATGCCGGTGCCGGTCATCACCCACACCAGCGTGCCGTCGGTAACCGGCGACGGCGTCGACATGTTCTGCTTGCGCTCCTGATGGTTCCCGCCGCCGAGCGGCCGCTTCCACAGCACCGTGCCCTTCGTGCGGTCGACGCACCAGAGGCTAAGGTTGTTGCCATCCCTGACTTTCAGGTCGTCTGCGACGTTGAGGAAGATGCGGTCGCCCCAGACGATGGGCGTCGAGCCGGACCACGCGGGCAGCGGCAGCTTCCAGGCGACGTTCTCAGTCGTCGACCAGCGGACCGGCAGATTCCGCTCGGCGCTGAGGCCGTTCAGTGACGGGCCGCGCCACTGCGGCCAGTTCTCGGCGCGTAGAGGCACTGTCGCGACCCAGATCACAGCCGTCACGCATACGCCACGAAAGCACGAAAGCACGACACATTACTCCGATCTCAGCGCCTCGAGCAGCGGCGTCCGCAACGCCGCCCGCGTCGCCATCGCTGACGATAGCAAGCCGGCAACGAACACCGCAACGACCAACAGCGCGGCGCCGGCCGCCGGCAGCTGGCCGCCGTGTTCCCGCATCGCCGGCAGCACCGCGACGATCGCGCACGCCGCACCGATCGCGAGTCCCCAAGCCAGCAACAGGACCTGTTCGGACAGGATGATGGCAAAAATGTGCCGGCGCCGGAAGCCGACGGCGCCGAGCAGCGCCAACTCGCGACGCCGTTCGAGCACGTTGCGGAGCAACACCGCGGCAAGCCCGACAGTTCCGACCAGCAGCCCCAGTCCGCCGAGCGTCTTGAACGTCGACAGGTAGGTGTTCTCGACGGCGTGGAACTCTTCCAGGCGCTGAGCAGTCGGCATCGCGTCAGCGCCCAGATCGGCGGCGCCGGCTTCGATGGCGTCAGCGATCGCGCCCGCCCGATCCGCTGGTGCGTCCACGAGCAGGACCTGGAAGCCCTCCTGTTCCGGAAACAGCTTCACGAAGTTCGACTCCGACATGACCAGCTCGCTCTGCAGCAGGCTGTCGTCGAGCGCGGCGACGAAACGCAGGCGCACCGGCCGTCCGCTGACGTCGATCGTGAGCTCGTCGCCGAGCGCCTTGTGCAGAACGTAGGTCATCGAGTTCGCATCCGCGATCACCGGCACCACGCCGTCGCCCGGATCGCGATCGAGCAGCCGCCATGGATTCGCGCGCTCGGCATCGTCCGCGGCCAGCGATTGCCGGAAGGCGAAACGGCCCTGGTCGATGAACGACGAGCGCGCGCCGAGGATGCGTGGGTGCCGCGGCGCGTACAAGTTCAGGCAACTCGCGTCGTCTCCGGGCAGAAGGCGGAAGGACTCGATCGTCATCTGCTCGTCAGCGGCGAGTCCCAACGATTCACGGCCGTCGCGGCTATTGGGATCGCTGGCGATTGGCAGCACGAGGTCAACGAGGAGCGCATACCCGCCGACGCCGGAGTGGCGATCGGTCGCGGCGGGTGCGCCTCGCCGAAACGCATCGACCGAGATCACCATGAACGTCGCCGACGCGATGACGGCGACGACCAGCACGCTTCGGCCCGGACGATCGGCGGCATTGCGAAGGCCAAGCCGGCCAAGACCGCGCCAGCCCTGCCGGGCGAAGGCGGTGCGCGGCGTCCGACGGAAGCGGGCCGCGGCCAGGCAGAGACCGGCCACGAGCAGCGCCGAGCCGCCGCCGAAAAACCCTCCGGTGCGATCGAGCGCGCCGACGGCCGATGCGACGATCGACGCGAGCCCGAGGGCGGCACAGACGACCGCGGTGATGACAACACGACGGCTCGACCGCCTCTCGTAGCGCAGACCTTCAGGCCTGCCGACGGCGGTCGGGGCAACCCTGAAGGGCTGCGCTACTTTAAGTTCTCCCGCCAGCAGACCCCGCTCCGACACCCGCGCGAGTCCGCGCAGCGTCCACCAGATGCAGACCATCGCCGCCACCAGCGCGCCAACCGCCCCTGCGGCCAGCGAGGACGTCGTCACGTGCAGCGACAGCGACGTGGTCGCGACGGCGCCGGTCCACCATGTCCGCAGGCCCAGCATCATCAGCGCCGCGTAGCCGAGCGCCGCCGCGACGCCGATGCCGGCGCCAGCCAGCGCGAGCGCCAAACCTTCCGCCAGAAACAGCCGGCGCACTCGCACTGTCGAAAAGCCGACCGCGCGCAGCAGCCCGAGCTCGCGCGCCCGCTGCTCCACCGACAGCCGGAAGAAGAGCGCGGCCAGCAGGAGCGCCGACCAGACGAGGAACATGCTGAAGTAGGTGAAGTACTCGCCGAAATCAGTCGCGCCTTTCGATGCGGCCAGGCTTTCCGTGCGCACGTCGCTGGCGATCACACCGAGCGCCGCCGGATCGATGGCGTCGCGCAGCCGCGCCGCGTAGCGATCCCGCGCGGCCGCCGCTGATTCAGCTTCCTTCGACGTGACGCGAACCGACGTCCGATCGCCGTATCGCGAGCGCCAGAGCGACTGCCCAACCTCGAGGGGCACGAACGCCTTCGGCGTCGTGCGGTACTTGTCCCAGTAGTCTTCGTCCACCCGGCGGACACGCCCCAGATCGATTGGGAACGGCGGATCCCAGTCCCGGAGGCTCGCCGTGTCGCTGATGCCCGGATAGACCGGCGCGAGATCGCGATCGGCGGCGGCGCCTGCTATCGGCACAATCGCCGCGATCTCGAAGTCGGCGGTGCGCGTGACGAGCCGGCCTGGTTCCTCCCATGCGTAGTACTCGAGCGTCAGCGGATCGCCAACCTTCGCGGCGATGTCGCGGGCGGCCCAGTCGTTCAAGACAATCGGTGGACGTTGTGGCTGCCCGTTGCGCGGCGCCATGGTATCGAAATCGATCGCGGTGACAAGCGAATATGGAATCTCGCGGTCGCCGCTGCGCATGCGGTTCGCAAGGTATGTCAACACCGGGCGCGCGGTCATTCCCAAGGCCGCCGCCGCATCATCCACCGCCTTCGCGCGGACGGCGTCCAGGAGCCCGGCGTCGCTCTCGACCGCGATCGCATCGCCGACAACCCGCACGGTCAATCCAACATCTTCGAGCGCGAAATGACGTCGCACCGCGGCGCCGAGATCGACCCTCTTCCCGTCCTGCCTATCCTGCCCATCCCGCCTCTCCTGCCCCTGCACGATCAGCGTGTTGACGCGGTCCTGGACGTCCAGGTCCTGCTGGAGCCGCGTCAGCGGCAGGAAGATGGCGCGGACCGCGCCCTGCTGCGGGCGCAGCGAAAACTCGCCCATCTCCGCGGCGGTCAGCACCGCGCGCACGGTGGTTCGGATGGTGCGGCCGCCCTGGTCCTTTCGGCCGTGGAGCGACTCGATCGGAATCGCGGATGGGCGCTCGAGCCGGACGAGTACCGACGCGCCGGCGTCCGCGCCAATCTCGGCGGCCAGCGCCGCGCTGACGAGCGCGTCGCGTCCGCCCGGTCCTGTCCTGCCGACCCCCTGGAAGCGCCAGAAGCGATCGTCAACGCCGTACACCTGGACGCGGGACACGCGGCGCCCGCCGGTCTGGTTCGTCACCGCGCCTTCCACGGCGATCACGGGACAGACCGCGCCGGACGTCAGGTCAGACGCGAGCGCGTCCGCCAGGCCTTCGCGAAAGAAGCCCGCCGAACTGACGACCTGATCGGCCCGGCCCAGACGTTGGAGGACGAGATCGCGCAGGCTCCCCCGCACGGAGTCGCCGACGAGCAGCGCGCCCGCGAGGACCGCGACCGCCGTCGCCACGCCGAGCACCACCGCCACGTTCGTACGCCAGTAGTACGACAGGCCGCGAAGAACGAGCGTGCGCGTTCGCATCCGCGTGATCGGTCGGGCCTCAGACACGGTGGAGCTGACGATCCTGCAGCTCGAAACGGATCGGAAACCGCGCGGCGAGCTGGGCGCTGTGCGTGACGACGATCAGGACGCCGTGTTGCCGATGATGCAGGTCGAGTAGCAGCGCCGCGATCTGATCGGCCGAGGCGCGATCGAGGTTGCCGGTCGGCTCGTCACACAAAAGCATCCGGGGCGCACGCACGAGCGCGCGCGCGATGGCGACGCGCTGGCGCTCGCCGCCCGACAGCTCGCCCGGCCGGTGATCGATGCGGCCCGACAGGCCCACCTGCTCGACGAGGTCGCGCGCGCGCTTCGCATCCCCCCCATCGTCTTCAGCAACCAGCGTCGGCACGAGCACGTTCTCCAGCACTGTGCACTGCGGCAGGAGGCAGTGATCTTGAAACACGAAGCCGACCGATCGATTGCGAAAAGCCGCGAGCCCGTCCGGCGACAGCTGGAACGGGTTCTGGCCGTCGAGCGTGATCGTCCCGAACGAGGGCGGCTCGAGCGCGCCCAGGACGTACAGCAGCGAGCTCTTGCCGCTGCCGGACGGACCCATGATCGCCGCCGCGTCGCCCGGTTCGAGCGAGAACGACACGTCGGACAGGACCGCCAGCGGGCCCGCCGGGCCCGGATATTCTTTGCTGAGGTGCGAGACGTTGAGCATGCGGTGCGAATTTCGTAACGTCTCAACGGGCTGCAGTGCGAGCGCGGCTGGCGCCTGCGGTCAGCGGGGCACACACCTCGAGAAATCTATCGGCGGAATGCGTGACGTTGTAATGCGCGCGGACGCCCTGGAATCCGCGCTCGCCGAGCGCGGCCGCCTTCCCGCGGTCCTGCCACAGCTCAAATAGCGCATCGCCGAGCGCCTGCGGGTCGTCCGGGGGAACCAGCAGGCCGCCACCGGTCTTCTCGACGATCTCGGTAAAGGCGCCGCGGCGCGGCTGCACCACCGGCACGCCGCTCGCCATCGCCTCCAGCAGGAACACGCCTTTCGGCTCGTCGTACGGCGCCGGCACCGACAGCACGTCGAGCGTTTGCAAAAACGCGAGCTTGCCGTCGCGGTCCACCGCGCCGCGATAGGTGAACTCCGACAGCAGCCCGGCCGCTTCCAGCCGGCGTTTGACGTTCTCGAAATACGGTGTGTCGGCGCGGCTCAGATATCCGGCAGCCTCCAGGCGGATATCGGGCGCGGCTCCGGCGCGTTTGCGAAAGTGAATGTAGGCATCCGCCAGCGCGTGCAACCCCTTCTCAGGTGCGATCCTCGCGAAGTATCCAACGCGAAACAGGCCGCCCGACGGAGCCTGCCCGCCGAAGCTCGCTGGTTGGTGTGCGAGCGAAGGTGGGCGCCGCTGCTGATAGCCCTTCATGTTGATGCCGAGCGGCACGACCGCGATCTGGCTCTCACGAACCGCGAGCCGCTTCGCCATGACGGGCACGTAGAAGTCGCTGACGGCGATGAAGCGATCAACATTTGCCGTCTGCCGGCGGATCAGATCGCTCGCCCGGCTGCGATAAGGCTCCACCAGGCCATCGAGAAAGAGATCTTCGCCCTGTAGCGTGCAGACAATCGGCCGCTGCAGCGCCTCGCGCAGCGGTCCCGCCAGCGAGATCAGCAGCGCATTCGGCAGGTTGACGACGTCGGGCACCGGCTCTTCGGCCACCCAGTCGAGGAGCTTCGCGAATTCCTTCCGCAGCACGCCGCGGTCGCCTTCGAGCATCGAGATCATCAAATCGCCGAGCAGCTTCGGATCGGTGGAGAGCGACCGGCTGGCAAAGGCGCCGATCACCGCCGGCGAGTCCCAGAGCCGGTCGAGGAAGCGCGGCGTCTTCCGAAACAGCGCGATCGACTGTTGCAGGTAAATGCTGATGCCGCCGAAGAGCACGCGGTCGCGGCTGACGTTGGGCTCGTCAGGATTGGTCGGCGTATACAGCGGCACGAGCGTAACCTCGTGCCCGCGCGCCAGCAGCTCGACCGCCAGCGCATTGTCGCGCGAGCAGCTCCCGCAGTACATTCCCGCCGCGCCCGCCGTAATCGACAGGATCCTCACGGAGCCCTTTGTGTCCTCTGCTTCCTTTGTGTCCTTAGTGTCGACGCGCCCGCGATCACAAATCGGCCGTTTGGAACGCGCGCTCTCTAAACAGGAACTCGATCAGGTTGCCTTCGTGCGGCTGCAGCCAGTTCAGCTGCGTCGTCGGCACCGGGCCGAGATTCAACCGGTCGATGTGCACGGCGTCGAGCAGCCGCCGGCGGAACGCCGGGTTGCAGGTGATCGCGCTGCACACCAGCGTTGGGCCGATGGCGTCGAGCATCCGCGTTTCGGGACATTCGACGACGGTGACGAAGGGGAACATGTACTCCTTGCCGGCGATCACCGCGTCCGGTGAGGAGCAGTGCACGACGGTCGGGAGCAGGTAGTCGGCGCGTGCCTGTTTGATCAGCCGCGGCGAATCGCGATACGCCGCGGTGACGTCCGTCACACCGGGCGCCTGGAGGTCGGCGTCGATCGCCTTGTCGATCGCCTCGGCGGCGCCGGGGACGGTAAACGCGGCCAGGCTGGCGTCCGGGTGATCCGGCGGCAGCGGCGCAATCGCCGCCAGACGACGAGCCAAGGCGTCGGCGATTTCACGCGTGTGGCGGCTGGCCCAGATCCCGGAGCAGTTGATGCAGCCGCGGCCGCTGTTGAGGAACACGCTGTCGGCCATCACGTCGACGAACCGCTCCCAACGATCCACCTGGTCGTCGCCGATGAGGATCTTGGAGAAACCGGGACCGTGCGCCTGCACGCGCGGATTGCCGCGGTACCGATCCACGGTGGGCGTGCCGCCGAAAATCAGGTTGCGGCCGCAGCTGTCGAGCACCGCTGCGCCGACATCGCCGCCGCCCGGGTACACCGCGATCGCCTCGCGCGGCACACCAGCCGCGAAGAAGGCTTCGGCCATGCGATACGGCGTCCATGGTTCCTGTGGACCGGGCTTGAGGACCAGTCCGACCTGGAGCGGAATGACCGGCAGCCATAAGGTATGCACACCCGGCGAATTCGAGGGCAGGACCAGACCGACCACGGGACTCTGCGCCTGAAAGCTGATCGGCACGCCGCGCTCTTCGCCGTGGCCGGTCGACAACACGTCCAATGCCAGGCCGCGGGTCAGCGAGCTGAGGATCGCGCGCATCTCGGCGAGCACGAAGGCGTTCTTCTTCATGTTCGCGCGGCACATGCGCTCGGGCAGGCCGGTCGACGCCGACTGCGCCCGCACGAACTCGTCAGGAGACTGCGTGCCGTCGCCCATCGGCAGCGTCGCGTTCATGTAGAGTTCACCCGCCTTGCCGGCGCGAGCGATCAGATCATCGATCGGAATGTCGCGCAGTAGCTCGCGCGCGCGGGCCGCCTTGCGCATGTCGCGCTGGATCAGGCCGCCGTTGGCGCGGCTCACATTCGCGATCGGTTCCCCGGTCGCGAAGTGCACGACTGGATCGACGTCGATGCTCGTGTACGGCGTGCCCCAGCGGAGGACAGGGATATGAAGCATGTGAACTCAGACGCAAACAGGACCGGGGACTAGGGGACTAGGGGACTAGGGGACTAGGGGACTCAAATCCCAGATTCTTCTCAGTCCCCAAGTCCCCAAGTCCCCTCTAGTACACCCCAACCGTCGTTGTCGCCGCAAATCCGCGGTACGGCCGGACGCCGCTGATACCGTCCCACGGGTACTTCTCGCACGGTGGCTCGCGCTCGCCCTCGTCACGCTCGAGGAAGCCGGGCATGAAGAATTCCTTCGTCAGCGTGGTCAGCTTGACGCGGCCGGTTTCGCCGTAGCCGACGATCCGGGTCGGATCGTCGAAGTCGACGACCTCGATGGCGGCCCTCGGCTGCGGCGCGTAGTAGGCGATCTTGTAGTTGTTGTGCGGTCCGCTTGACGCACTCGGTGCGAGGCCCATCAGCGTGTTGCCGTAGGTCGGCGTCATGTAGGCGCCATCGAGCAGTTCCTCGTGGGCGAAGCGGTTCCACTGAGGAGTGAACTCCGTGCCGCCCGAGAAAATGCCGGTGATGCCCGCCTTGCGAATCGTGGTGCCCATCGACTCCAGCCGGAGCGCCAGCGATTCGAGCAGCTTCGGCGTCGCGAACATGCAGTGGATGTCGTGCCCGGCGTTGAGGATCGTGACGGCCTGGTCGATCACGTGATCCTTGTAGGCCTGCAGGTGTTCGCTCCAGCCCTTCTTGATGAGTTTGATCACCCAGCGCGGATCCAGATCGACGCAGAAGCAGATGCCGCCGCGGATCTGCGCCAGGTGCTCGACCGACAGTCGCAGGCGGCGAGGTCCGGACGGGCCGAGCATCAGCCAGTTCGACCCGTTCGGGAAGAACTCGTCAGGCAGCGTCTCGCTGAAGATCTCGTAATCGGTGCGAAAGTCGTTGATGGCGACCCTCGTCTTCGGCACCCCGGTCGTGCCGCCGGTCTCGAAGACGTAGACCGGTTGGCCGGCGAGTCCTTTCGGAATCCAGCGCTGGACCGGACCGCCGCGCAGCGCCTCGTCTTCGAACTGCCCGAATCGCGCGAGGTCCGCGAAGCGCGCGATTTCGCGGCGCGGATCCCAGCCCGCTTTCTTCGCGTAATCGAGCCAGTGCGGACAGCCGGTTGAAGGATCGAAGTGCCAGTCGATCACTTCGCGCACCCACGCGTCCAGCGCGGTGCGTGCATCTGGTGACGCCGGAGCCAAACTCGTCATAGAAGTCTGATCGCGTAGTATATCGCGTGATGCTGGCCCTCCTCGCGACGGTGCTGCTCTACGCGCTGCATCAGGACTTCTGGTTCTGGCGCGAGGCGCGGCCGCTCGTGTTCGGATTCCTCCCGATCGGCCTCTTCTATCACGCCGCGTATACGGTCGCGGCCTCGGGACTGCTGTGGATGCTCGTGCGATCGCATTGGCCCGCGCACCTCGAGGACGTTTCGCACGAATGATCCCCGCGGTCGTCGTGTTCGTGTATCTCGGCGCGGTGCTCGCCATCGGCCTGATGGCGAGACGCGCGTCAGCGGGACGTCAGGACGCGGAGGACTTTTTTCTCGCCGGCCGATCGCTGGGACCGGCGGTCTTTCTGCTGTCGCTCTTCGGCGCCAACATGACCGCGTTCTCGATCCTGGGCGCGTCGGGCCACGCGTTCGCAAACGGGATCGTGACCTACGGGCTGATGGCTTCCTCGTCCGCGCTGATCATCCCGCTCAGCCTGTTCGTCATCGGCACGCGCCTGTGGGCGCTCGGCAAGCGTCACGGCTTCATGACGCCGGTCCAGATGTTTCGCGATCGATGGGAGTGCGCACATATCGGCACGGTGATCTTCGCGGTCCAGGCCGTGCTGCTCGTGCCGTACATCGTCATCGCGGTCATCGGTGGCGGCACGACGCTCCGGGCGGTCAGCGGGGGGTGGGTGCCCTTCTGGCTCGGCGGCGCAGTCGTCTCGCTCGTGGTGATGGGATACGTGCTGTTCGGCGGCATGCGCGGCATTGCGTGGGTCAACACGTTTCAGACCGTCCTCTTCCTGTCGTTCGGCGCCATCGCGGTGGTCACGATCGGCCACGGCATGGGCGGATTCCGGCAGGCGGTCGAATCGATGCTCGCCTCGCCTACCACCGCACCCCTGCTGACGCGCGAGCGCGTGTCGCCGTTGTACTTCTTCAGCTACACCTTCATTCCGCTGTCCTCGATCGCATTTCCGCACATCGGAATCTTCTGCCTGACGGCGCGACGGCTCGCCTATTTCCGCAAAACCGTCGTTCTCTACCCGGTGTGCATGCTGGCGATCTGGCTGCCGTCTGTCTTTCTCGGCGTGGTCGCCAATCGAGCCACCGACATTCCCGCCGTCAAGGCGAAGGTCGAAGCGCGGGCGACGCTCGCCACCGAAGGGCCGACGCTGTCCGCCGACAGACGCGATCAACTGCGGGCGGAGGCGTCCGGAGACGATGTGATTCTGAAGCTCGTGGAGGGGTATGCTCCGCTGTGGCTCACGGCGGTGCTGGGCGCGGCGGTCATGGCGGCCGTGATGGCGAGCGACTCACAGATTCTTGCGCTGTCGACGATGTTCACCGAGGATGTCTTCGCGTTCTACGTCGGCACGACCCGCGCGCGCGACGCGCTGCAGGTGCAGACCGGGCGCCTGTTCGTCGTGCTGGTCACACTGGTCGCATACATCGTGGCGCTGGCCGCCCCGCAATCGATCTTCGACATCGCCACGCAGTACGCGTTTGCGGGCTACGCGGCGCTGACGCCGCTGCTCGTAGCCGCGCTGTTCTGGCGAGGCAGCACCAGGTGGGGCGCGCTTGCCTCAACCGTCTGGACCGCGGTTGCGGTGCTCGCCATCGCCGTCCTGCAAACCGTCGTGCCGCCGCCCCCACCGGGTGCGGCCGTCTCCATCCTGTCTGTCGCGGGCGTTGATGTGATCGCCAGAGCCGCCTCTGGAACGACGGTGCTGGGACTGCTGCCGGTCGTGCCGATGACACTGATCTCGGCGTTATTGATGGTGGTCGTGTCGCGCGTCACCGCCGCATCACGGCCAGCCGCGGCGACGCTCGCGAGGTATTTCTGATGGACGAGCCCGCTTCCCGTCTGACGCCGCTGCAGTGGCTCATCGCCATCATCGCCGCGATTGGCTTCGCGTTCGACTCCTATGTCCTTTTGGTGCTGCCCTTGATCGTCCGGCCGGCACTCATCGAACTGCTGCAGGTGCCGCCGAACAGTCCTGTCCTCAACGATTGGGTCGGCATCATCTTCTACGTGCCCGCGGTGGCCGGAGGCATCTTCGGTCTGCTGGGCGGCTACCTCACCGACCTGCTCGGCCGCCGCCGCGTGCTCGTGTGGAGCATCCTGCTTTACGCCCTGTCGGCTCTCGCCTCCGGCTATTCGACGTCGGTGTACTGGCTGCTCTTCTGGCGATGCGCGACGTTCGTCGGTGTCTGCGTGGAGTTCGTCGCGGCCGTCGCATGGGTTTCGGAGCTGTTCCCAAACCCGAAGCAACGCGAAGCCGTCGTCGGCTACACCCAGGTTGTCGGATCACTCGGCGGCCTGATGGTGACCGGGATGTACTACCTGGTCGTCACCTACGGCGAGCACCTGCCGGCCGTACGCGGCGGCCACGAAGCCTGGCGCTACACGCTGATGTCCGGCGTCATCCCCGCCATCCCTCTCATCGTGATTCGTCCGTTCCTGCCGGAATCGCCGACCTGGAAGCTCAAAAAAGACGCCGGCACGCTGAGACGGCCAAGCTTCGCCGAACTGTTCGACGTCCGGTTCCGCAAGACAACCATCGTGACAACGGTGATGATGGCGGCGGCGTACGCCGCGGCATTCGGCGCCATTCAGCAGATGCCGCGAATTGTGCCGGGCCTTTCGGAGGTTCGTACGCTGCCACGCGCCGCAATCGAGCAGACGGTCAGCGGGGTGCAGTCGTTCCAGGAATTCGGCGGACTGGCCGGCCGGTTCCTGCTCGCGTTCCTCGCCGTACGCATCGTCAGCCGGCGGCAGGTGCTCCGCGTCTTTCAGGTACCCGGGCTCCTGCTCGTGCCCGTCGTGTTCGTTCTGGCCACCAGCAACCTGACGCTGCTCAAATGGAGCATCTTTCTGTTTGGCATCACGACCATCGGGCAGTTCAGTTTCTGGGGAAACTACCTTCCGCGCGTCTACCCGACCTACTTGAGGGGGACGGGTGAAAGCTTTGCCGCCAACGTCGGCGGCCGAATGATCGGCACCTGCGCAGCGCTGCTGACGACACAGCTGGTGAATGTGGTGCCAGGGGGTTCGCCATCCGCGAAGCTGGCCTATGCGTCAGCCATCGTCGGCGGGGCCGCATACCTTCTCGGGCTCATTGGCAGTTTCTGGCTTCCGGAACCGTCACGAGAGGAGTTGCCTGAGTAGGGGCTAGGGACTAGGGGACTGGCGCGGCTATTGAGAGTTTCTATCTGCAATCGTCTCGTATTACTGGACAACGACAGGAGGCATCCGTGAAATCACTCAGCCCGTGGATCGCATTGGCGATGGCTTTTGCCGCGGCGCCAGCCCTGGCCCAGACGCCGGCCCCTGCTCCAGCAGCGACACCCGCTCGTGGGCCACAGACGAATTGGTGGAGTCAGGCGGGCGGCGAAAACGGCCCGGAACGAGTTGTCTGGGCAGCCCAGAAGACACCGGAGACGCCGTACACCGGAGTCAACAAGCCGATCTGGCATATCGCCGACATACTCAAGTCGCATCAGGGACAGGCGCGCTGGGAAGAGAAAGTGGTTCTGACGCGCGACTTCGACGGTCGTTACGTCCAGATGGCCCCGGGCGACAAGGCCAAGTGCCTGTTCTACGCCGACGACCGCGTTTTCGGCTGGGTCTATAGCGGCGCTGTGAAGATGACGATCGACGGGCAGGAGCCCAAGGTCTTGTCGAAGGGCTGGGCGTTCAACGTGGCACCACGGCTGTCCTACTGCCTGGAGACGGCCGGCACCGAACCGGTTGTGTATTACCGCAACACGCCAGCCGGGCAGGTGCCGTCTTATCCGGAAGACGAAACGCCGACGCCCATTCCCGGCTACACATACATCAAGACCAAGATCACTTCGACCGGCGGCTACGACTCATTCAATGTGCCGTTCTTCAATGTCACGGAGTATGGCGATTCGAAGCGCACGGGTGAGCGCTTTCTGTACGACGGCCATACCTCCTCGAACTTGAACATCGGCACCAACCTCACGGAGCTGCCGCCAGTCACCAACTGGGGCCACTGGCACGCCAACATGGTGGAGCTCTGGGTCAATGTTTACGGCAATGTCTGTGCGCTGATCTCCGGCGTCGGACTGGTCCATGGTGAACTGGGCGACGTCATCAATGCCAATGAAGAACGTTGGCACCGTGCCACCAGCTGCGCCAACACCGGCAAGAGCATACGCATGGCGATGACTCCGCGGAGCAAGGAAGGCCAAGTCCATTATTTCCAGGTCGACCAGCGGCCCGGGGGGCAGTAGGTCGGCCAGAACAAACAACCGCCAGCGATGAGAACTGCCGTCATCAGCGCCGTCGTCACGGCGGCGGTCAGTACCGTCGGCGACTACCTGTGGGCGAACGTGCTACCCCACGGCCAGCCGGCGTACTGGTTCGCGCACGCGATCGTGCTGTTCGTCACGATCGGCGCCTGTCTGGGCCTGCCGTCGGGACGACCCCTCGTGGGAGCGTTCGGCGCGGTCGCGATCGGATGTCTCGCCACGGCGGGCTTCTGGATCCTGCGGCCGCTCATCGGCTACGCCCCTTCGATGTTCTTGCTGTTCGCGCTGATGTGGATCGCCCTTGGCGTGCTCACGGGCCGGGTGCTGCAGCAGCGCGACACCGTCGGCACGGTGCTGGCGCGGAGCACGCTCGCGGCAGTCGGATCGGGCCTCGGGTTCTACGCGATCTCAGGGATCTGGATGCCGTTCAGTCCGCACGGCTGGGACTACGCGCGGCATTTCATCTCGTGGACGATCGCATATCTGCCTGCGTTCGCGGCGCTACTTGCGCGAACGCCGCGCAATTGGTGAGTTGGCGAATGGGGGAATTGGTGAATCATTCACCAATTCTCCAATTCCTACAGTCACCAATTGCTAGCGTTTCCCAATCGCGAACAGCCGATCGTCCGAGCGTAGAAAGATCTGGCCGTTCGAGATGGCCGGCGACGCGATCAGCCGTTCGCCGACGTCGTTGCGCGCGAGGATCTCGGCCTGACGGCCAGCTTTCAGCACGATGGTCTCGCCGGTCTCGCTGACGAAATAGACCTTGCCGTCCGCCGCCACCGGCGACGCCGAAAAGATGCCGTCCACGCGCTGCTGCCAGATCCGCCTGCCGGTCGCCGCGTCAATCGCAGTCACCGCGCCGACGTCGCTCGCCATGTACAGGATGCCCTCGTGGTACACGAGCGATGAAATGTACGGCGCGCCGGTCGGCACTTCCCAGACGACATGCGACGCCGAGATGTCGCCGCGGCCGCCGGGACGGATTGCCATGTACGGCCCGCTGCGGTAGCCGCGCGTCATGTAGACCACGCCGTCGTGAAATGTCGGGGCGGGAATCGGGAACTGATTCGAGCCGCCGACGTGCCAGAGGAACGCGCCGGTACGCGGATCGTACGCGTCGACGCGCTGGCTCGAATTGACGATCAGCTCGGGACCGCTCGGCGATTCGACGACGAACGGCGTCGTATACGACATCCGTCCCTTGCCACGGTCCACCCGCCAGCGTTCCTTGCCCGTCTTCTTGTCGACGGCAAGCAGATACGAGGCCGGCGCGTGATCGCACAGCAGCAGGACGGTGTCGCCGAACAGCGTCGGCGAGCTCGCGTGCCCCCAGTTGATGTCGAAGGGCGCGATTTCCTGGCCGAGATGCCGCTCCCAGACAACCTTGCCGTTCATGTCGAGCGCGACGATCTGTCCCGTGCCGAACCAGGCGTAGACCATCTGCCCGTCCGTGACGGGGCTCGGGCTCGCCAGGTTGTGCTTGTCGTGGACGCCGGGCAGCGGTCCGGTCGCTTCCAGCCGGTGCTGCCACAGCCGCTTGCCGTCGCTGCGGCTGAAAGCCTCGATGACGAAGAACGTGCGATCATCGGCTGGCCCGCCCTGACCCGCAGCGAGCGCCCGCTCGCCGACGGCCCCGGATCCCTGCGCGAGTCGTGGATGATTGCCGGCGCGGCGCACCCCGGTGCCGATCTGCGAGGTGACGACAACGCGATCCCCGGACACGATCGGCGACGACACGCCAACGCCGCCGAGCGGCGCGCGCCAGGCGATGTTCTCGGTCGCGTTCCATGTGACCGGAAGATTCTTCTCGTCAGTCGCGCCGGTGCCGCGTGGTCCACGCCACTGGGGCCAGTCCGCCGCGGACAGCGACGCCGTCAGGGGGATCGCCAACAAACAGCCGAGGGTGCTGGGCTTCATTCCGAGAGTGTAATGCGTCCGCAGGTCGGGCTAAAGCCGGACACGACGTACCGATAGCGACCGCCGCTCTAATAGGCGCGGTCGTAAAGCTCTAGAGCAGACGCGATGTCGAACGGACGGGGATTGCAGGTGCCGGTCCATTGGGTGGCGGCGTCGGCGGCCAGCGCCGCGAAGTCGGCGCGCGCCACGCCGATGTCCCTCAGGCTGGCCGGCAGCCGGCCGTCATGCCGCAACTCTTCAAGTCGCGAAGCCAGCTCCTCGCCGGCAGCTCCTGCGTCTGGGAGCGCGGGGCTTTCAACCCCGCGATCGCGGCTCTGATACGACCCTGTTGCGAGCAGTTCTGCGTACCGATGGCCGACGTGTTCCGCGTTCCAGCGAACCACGTGCGGCAGCATCACAGCGATCGCGATTCCGTGTGTCGTGCCGTAGCGTGCCGTCAGCGAGTTCGCGCACGCATGGGTCGCGCCGAGCATCGACTGCTCGATGGCGATACCGGCCTCATGAGCGCCCCACAACATCGCGCCTCGCGCGAGCCGATCGTCCGGCGCCTCGAGCACGCGCGCGAAGTTCCCACTGAGCTGGCGCCAGGCATCTCGCGCGAACAGATCGGATGCGTCGCTCCGTCGAGTCGTCACGTACGACTCGACGGCGTGCGAGATGGCATCGTAGCCGGCCGTCGCGGTGACCTCGCGCGGCTGCGTCACGGTCAGCGCGGGATCGAGAATCGCGACACGAAAGGCCGCTCTCGGATCACCGCAGGCCATCTTGGCGTGCGTCTCGCTGTCGGAGATGAGCGCATACGACTGCGCCTCGCTGCCCGTGCCGGCGGTCGTCGGGACACCGATCGACGGCAGCATCGGCCGCGTCGCTTTCCCGAACCCGCGGTAGTCGCGCATCGTGCCGCCGTTGGTCAGGACGAAATTGATGCCCTTGGCGCAGTCGAGCGAGCTGCCGCCACCGACCGCCACGATCGAGTCGGCCTGGCAGGACGCCGCGACGGCCCGCCCGGCGTCGACCATGCGCGAATCGGGATTGGCGTCGAAGTCGTGAAACGTGAACGGCCGCACGCCCTCCGCGTCCAGGAGCGCCGCGGCGCGCTCCACCTGTCCGGTCGCGACGATGCCGCGATCGGCGACCAGCAGCGCACGCGTGAACGACAGCTCGCGCGCGAGTTCGCCGAGGCGCGCGAACGCGCCGTCGCCGAAGACGACACGTGTGCGAAGGGAAAAATCGAAAGGACCCACGATCAAGGAAATTGCGATCGATATTACACTCAGCCCATGATCGCTCTCATCCGGATGGCCGCCGTGCTTGGGCTGGCGTGCCTCGCGTCGATTCATCCAGCGGCCCAGGCGGGCCAGAGCGGCGCGGCCGCGATGACGGGGGAAACGTTCTGGCCGCAGTGGCGCGGGCCGTACGCAACCGGCGTGTCGAAGCACGCCAATCCGCCCATCGAATGGAGCGAGACGAAGAACATCCGCTGGAAGGTGGAGATTCCCGGCCGCGGTTCTTCGTCGCCGATCGTCTGGGGCGACAGGCTGTATGTGCTCTCGGCCGTGCCGACCGGTGTCGCCGGCGCCGCCACCCACCAGCCACGGGGCGGCATCGCGCCCCGGGATACTCATCGATTCATCGTGCTGGCCATCGACCGCCGCACGGGCCGCACGATCTGGGAGCGCACGGCGACCGAAGCGAAGCCGCACGAGGCGTCGCACCAGGAAAACGGCACCTATGCCTCGAGCTCGGCGATCACCGACGGGACGCGCGTGTACGCCTGGTTCGAGTCGCAGGGCATGTACGTCTACGACCTGGACGGCAAGCTCCTCTGGTCCAAGGACCTCGGCGACAAGACGATGCGCAACCAGTTCGGCGAAGGCAGCACGCCTGTTCTCGCCGGCGATCGCCTCGTCATCGTCTGGGATCACCTCGCGGGATCGTTCATCGTGGCGCTGGATGCTACGAATGGACGCGAGCTGTGGCGCCAGTCGCGCGACGAAATCGACACCTGGGCGACACCACTCGTCGTCGAGCAGGGCGGCCGCAAACAGGCGGTCGTGCCCGGGAAGAACAAGATCCGCAGCTACGACCTCGAGACCGGCGCGATCGTCTGGGAGAGCAAGGGCACGACGATGAACCCGATTCCATCGCCGGTGTTCGGCGACGGGATGGTGTTCGTGACCAGCGGATTCCAGGGGAACAACCTGAAGGCGATCCGCCTGGCGAACGCCAAGGGCGACATCACCAGCACCGAGTCGATCGTCTGGACGCTCGATCGCGACACACCCTATGTGCCGTCGCCGCTGCTCTACGACAACGTCCTGTATCTGCTGAAGACCAACTCGGGGATTCTGTCCGCGTTCGACGCGCCGACGGGCAGGCCGCACTACCAGCTCCAGCGACTCGATGGATTGCCCGAAGTGTTCTCGTCACCGGTCGGCGCGAGCGGCCGCGTCTACATCGCGGCACGCGACGGCGTCACCCATGTGATCCGCCACGGGTCGACCTACGAGCTGCTTGCGAAGAACAAGCTGGACGACGGATTCGATGCCTCACCGGCGCTGGTGGACAACGCTATCTACTTGCGCGGATACCAGAACCTGTACTGCATCGCCGCGCCTACTCAGTAACTCGGCCAAATCCCCGGCGTCGCCAGTTCGACGGAGCGGCCGTCGGGATCGCGAAAGTACAAGCTCGTCCCGCCGCGTTCCCATCGCACCCGGCTCTCGATCGGTATCCCCAACTTCGTCAGGCGCGCCTCCCACGCTGCAAGATCGATGGCGTCAACCGCAAACGCCAGGTGCACCGGACCGCTGCCGTCGTGACCCGGCACGAGGCCGCCGGGCGTTTCGAGCGCGCCGGAATTGCCGCGTTGAAACAGCAGGAGCACCGTCTGCTGGCCGCCGTCGAGCGCCACGAGCCGGTCGCCCGACAGCATCGGCGTCGCGTCGAAGAGTGACTGATAGAAGGCCGCGGTCCCGGCCAGATCCGCGCAGTACAAGGCTGTCTCCAGGATGCGCTTGACGCGCGGCATGACGATCTCCTCCAGCTGCCACGGCCTCCCAGCGCAGGCCTCGAGGCCTGCCAACGGCCGCCGGCAGCCCTAACGGCCTGGGCTACTTTCTGAGCGCTGATGCACGGTCATTCGCACGCCATGCTTCGTCCGCAGCGTCACGACCGGCTCCGGCACGACCGGGTGCCCCGGCACGAGCTGCAGCCGCCACCGCTGCGCGATGGTGGCGACCAGCAGGATGAGCTCCATCCAGGCGAACGATTCCCCGATGCACTGGCGAGGACCGCCGCCAAACGGAAAGTAGGCACACTTCGGCAGCGTCGCGCGGAATTCCGGAGTCCACCGGTCCGGGTCGAAGCGTTCGGGATCGGTGTAGAACCGGCCGTCGCGCTGCGTCACGAACGGACTCATGACTAGAATGGTGCGCGCCGGCACGACGTACGGGCCGAGCTCGTAATCGGCAATCGCGCGCCGGCCGATCAGCCACGCCGGCGGATACAGCCGCATCGATTCGGTGACCACACGCTCGATGAACGGCAGCGAGGCGATGTCGGCCATGCGCGGCCGCCGACCCTGCAGCACACGATCCACCTCGGCGTGCAGCTTCGCCTCGACGTGCGGCGCGGTGCTCAACAGATACCAGGTCCACGTCAACGCGTTCGCCGTCGTTTCATGGCCGGCGAGGAAGATGGTCATCGCCTCGTCGCGTACCTGCACGTCGCTCATCCGGCCGGCGGCGCCTTCGGCTTCTTCGTCCTGCGCGGAGAGGAGCATCGAGAGCAGGTCGCCGTGATCGCGCTGGCTCCGCCGCCGTTCCGCGATCATCCCGTAGATGATTTTGTCGAGCTGCGCGCGCGCCGCCCGTCCGCGCCGCAGCTTCGGCACCGGCAGGTGCTCCAGCAGGTCCGAGAACGGCAGCATCGTCATCCAGAACGTTGCCATGACGCCGGTGAGCGCCTCGCCGACCTCGGCCGCTTGCGACTCGACGTCGGCGTCGAACAGCGTCTTGCCGACGATCGACAGCGTCAGCCGATTCATTTCCTGCGCGACGTCGAGCGTCGCGCCATCGCGCCACGCGCCGCGCAGGCGATCGGCATAGGCGACCATCGTGTCGGCATACGCGGCGATCCGCTCGCGATGGAACGCCGGCTGCATCAGCCGCCGCTGTCGCAGATGCGTCGCGCCTTCACTGGTCAGGAGCCCTTCGCCGAGCAGGCGCTTGGTGCGCTGCAGCGCCCGTCCTTTGGTGAAGTTGCGGTTGTGGGTGATGAGGACGTCCTTGATGTACTGCGGCTGGTTGACGAAGAGCAGCCGCTCGCCGCCGAGCCGGTAAGCGACGACGTCGCCGTAGGTCCGCGCGAGGTTGGTGAAGAACGCCAGCGGATTGCGCCCGGGTCGGTAGCTGAATGCCTCGAATAGCGACGGTTTCGGACCGGGTGCGATCGCCGTGGCCGTCATCGCCGTGGTCCGCTCCTCATTGGTCGAACACGACCTGGTGATGTTCCACGCCGCGATCGAAGTCGATGAGCATCCGTGCGGCGCTGTCGTGCACGACGGCGTTTTCGATCGCTTCGCCGGCAAATGCGCGAACCGCGTCGAGCGACTCCCACCAGGTGATGACCGTCACGTCGACCGCGCCATTCCGATCGCGCTGAAGAAGCGTCGCACCTTGATAGCCGCGGATGCCGGCGAGCTCGGGGACGACGGTGGACTTCAGGTACGCCGCGTACTCCTGCACGCGCTCCGGGGTGGCCCTGGCCTTCCAGATCCGCGCGATCATGGCGCGCTGTCTCCCACGACGACGTTCCACGGCCGGACGCGCCAGCCGGTGACCAAGCCCTGCATCACGTACGGATCGGCGCGCGCAAAGCGCTCAGCGACATCCGCGTTGTCGGCGCGGAACACCAGCAGCGCGCCATCCGGCGGGTCACCAAGCGCGCCGGCGAGCACCAGCTCGCCGCGGGCGTGGGCGGCGCGCACCAGGCCGAGGTGCGCCTCGCGGTGCGGCATCCGCTTTTCGACAAACCGATCGACGACGTCGTACATCAGCGCGAAGTGCTTCATCTCTAGTGATCTTACAGCTCACTTGAAAGGCGTAGCGTGTTCGAGAATCAGCCCGACCGTTGTGCCGCGCTTGAAGCCCTTCCAGTTGGGTTCGAAGTACGCCTGCTTGTCTTGCTCGCCTTTGAGATACAGGCCGAAATATGCGGTCGCAAAGTGATCGAGGATGTTGTTCATGCGCGAGGTGTCCCATACCGCGTCGGCGTAGTGCGCAAACGCCGCGGGCCGGCCCGCCGCGGCGGCAGTGTACGTCTCTGCCGGCGCCGGAATGGGCGCGCCGGCGTTGTGATTCGCGTTCACGAACGTCAGGAGATAGCGATCGGCGTTCACGGCCGCCTGATAGATCGCCTTCGTTCCCTTCTCGTAGCCGGCCACGTCGTCCACGCTGCCGGCCACGAACAGCATCGGGGTGGTGATGCCCTTGAGTCCTTCGGCGTCCCAGAAGCCGGCGACCATTCCCCACGGCGCAATCGCGATCGCGGCCTTGACACGCGGATCGATGGTCTTCCGGTACTCCGGATTGGCGGCGCCCCGTTCCGCGAGCAGACGGTTCGGCGGCGCGCCAGTCAGCGTTTCACTCGCCTTGCTGTACCCGCCGCCAACGAGATTGACCACACCGTATCCGCCCATCGAGTAGCCAACGACACCGGTGCGGCTGGCGTCGACGCGGCCGCTCAGGAAACTGCCGGAGCCGGGCTTTCCGAGGCGATCCATTTCGTTCAGGACGAACAGCTGATCGAAAGCACGGTTGTACAGCGTGCTCGCAAACGCCTGCTGGTCGTCGTACGTGCTGTCCTTGTGATCGATCGACGCGACGATGAATCCCTTGCTGGCCAGGTTCTCGCCCAGATGACTCATCAGATATCGATTGCCCGGATACCCGTGCGAGATGATCACGAGTGGCAGCGGGGTGGACATCAGGGGCGTCGCGTCGCGGACTGCCTGGCCGTGCAGCGTCACTGTGATCGCCGGATCGCGCGTCATCGCCCGGTAATCGCCGCCGGGCTTCTGACCTGGAGCCAATGTCGCGGGATACCAGACTTCCACCGTCAGCGTGCGGTCGTATCTGGCCGTCGCACCGCCGTCCTTGGTATTCAGGATGTCCGGCCGGTTCCTATCAGTCACCTGCAGCGTACGTACGCCGATTGCCACGGGGCCATAGCTGGCGAGTTCGGGCGCGGACGGCGTGACGATGTCGATGCGGTTGGACTGCGCGAACGCGCCGGCCGTCAGGGCCACGAAGACGGCCGTCGCCACGACCAACTGGCGCCTCCCTGACTGCACTATTTCTCCCTCGGATCCGGCTTGAGCGTGAGCGGCTGTGTCAGCGTCTTGCCGTTCGCGGTCAGGCGCACCGAGTAGGCGCCTGTCCCGACCGGTGGCGGACCGCCACGGCCACCGCCGCCACCTCCGCCACCACCCCTCCCACCACGGCCGCGGCCGCCGCCCGCGGGCGGATCCGGCCTGAAATCCCAGACCCACCGGTGCATGCCAGCGGCCGCAGACAGCGGCTCTGGCAGACGCGACCACGCCAAATTGACGGCGAGCGTGTTGACGTCAACCACCGGCGCCGGATCGCCGCTCGAGTAGTGCCGGATGACGGTGCCGCCGGCATTGAGGATCTCGATCGTCACCGGCCCGGTCGCCGCGGTCTTCAGGTAGTAGTCGATGACCGCGCCGCCCGGCGGATTGTCCGCCTCGGGTTCGTCCTTCTGCGTCGGCGTCCCGTTGTCGGTATTCGGCGGGATCAGGATCGCGTCGGCCGGCTTGAACAGAAACGCATCGGATGAGACGACGTCGGCCGACACCTGGCGCAGGGCGCTGATGTCGTCGAGCACCCAGAACCCGCGGCCGTGCGTCGCGACGATCAGATCGTTGTCGTGGAACGCGAGGTCGCGCATCGAGCAGGGCGGCAGGTTGAGCTGCAGCGATTGCCACTGATCGCCGTCGTTGAACGACACAAACAGACCCAGCTCCGTGCCCGCCACCAGCAGCCCGCGCCGTTTCGGGTCCTCCTTGATCGTCTGCATGTAGACGCCGGCGGGCAGCCCATTGGTGATCGTCTGCCAGGTCTTGCCGCCGTCCTTCGTGCGGTAAACGTACGGCTCGTTGTCCTCGAGCCGATGGCGATCGATGGCGGCGTACGCTTCGTTGGCGTCGAAATGCGACGCTTCGAGCATCACGACCTTGCTCCAGGCGGTCAGCTCGCGCGGCGTCACGTTCGCCCAGGTCTTGCCGTCGTCGTGCGTCACGTGGATGTAACCGTCGTCGGTGCCAATCCAGAGGAGTGGCGCGCGAACGGCGGATGCCGCGATCGAGTAGATGACGCCGAGCCGCTTCGACTGCGGCGGCGCGTCGGCGGCGGTCGCGGCGTCGAGGTTCGGCGGCACGCCCGGGTTTTCGCGGGTCGTGTCATCGCTGATACTGATCGCTGAAATACAACGCGTGGGGATCCGCTGGGGAAAACACGACCGGCAGCGTCCAGGTGTGCCGCGGCGGCGTCGGCAGGTCGACCTCCGGCGAAATGCGGTCGATCTTGCCGGTCTGCACGTTGCACTTCTCGACCGTCCCGCCGTACACGATGTCAGGGTTGAGCGGATCGGGCGCGGTGAACCCGGACTCGCCACCGGCGCAGAGCGGCTCCCAGTCGCGCATGGTGATGGTCGCGAACCGGCCGCGCGATCGTACACGGACCGCACCGCTGTCCTGCTGCGCGCCAGTTACCCAGTAGGGAAACGCGTTGTCCACGGCGATCCGGTACACCTGCGCGGTGGGCTGGTTCAGCCACGAGCTCCATGTCGGACGATCGTTCAAGCCGTCGACACTGATCACCGCGCCCTGGTCGCCGCCGAGAATCATCCGGTTGCCGTCGTCGGGGTAAATCCAGAGCTGGTGGTAGTCGTCGCCGCCTGGCGATCCCTTGAACGGCTCGCCAAACGTCCGGCCGCCGTCACGGGATCGATACGCGCCGGTGTTCATTACGTAGACGAGATCGGCGTTTTTCGGGTCGACGGTGACCTTCCCGAAATACCACCCGCGGCCCCAGATGCGGCTGTCGGACGACGCCAGCCGCCACGTCGCGCCGGCATCGTCGGACCGGTACAGCCCGCCGGCCTTGGCATCGACAATCGCGTAGACGCGCGAACGGCTCGTCGGCGCCACTGCGATACCGATCCGGCCCACGCCGTCAGACGGCAGACCGCTCGTCAGCTGCTGCCAGTTCGCCCCGCCGTCGGTCGATTTGTAGAGTCCGCTGCCCGGGCCGTACGAGGGCGGATAGATGCTCCATGGCGGACGGCGAGTGTTCCACAGGGCTGCGTAGAGGGTCCGCGGGTCGCCCGGATCGAAGGCCAGGTCAATCGCGCCGACGTCGTTGCCCTTGAACAGCACCTTCTGCCATGTCGCGCCGCCGTCGCGCGTCCGGTAGACGCCGCGATCCGGGTTCGCGCCATAGACATGACCCAGCGCGGCCACGAACACCACATTCGGGTCGCGCGGATCGACGACGACCTTGCCGATCTGACGCGTCGGCTCGAGCCCGATGTGCGTCCAGGTCTTGCCGGCGTCGGTGGACTTGTACATCCCGTTGCCGTACGAGATCTGCGACCGCATATCGGCCTCGCCGGTGCCGACGTAGACGACGTCCGGCCGTGACGGTGCGACGGCTACGGCACCAATCGAGGCGATCGGCTGCGAGTCGAAAATCGGCAGCCACGTCCGGCCGGCGTTCGTCGTCTTCCAGACGCCGCCGCCAACCGATCCCATGTAGAAGACGTTCGGCTGTCCCGGCACGCCGGTGACACCGTTGACGCGTCCGCCGCGGAAGGGTCCCATCATCCGCCAGCGGAGGCCGGAGTAGAGGCTGGGATCGACGCGCCCGCCCTGCTGCGCAGCGACACGCGTCAGGAAGCCAGCAGCCAGCGGTGCGGTCAGGGCGATCGCAACAAATCCGCGGAACAACGTTTTTTGCATGTTCGCCATCCCAGAATCGACGGCGGCGTTACTTTCCCTGTGCGCGCGTAATCGCCGCAAAAAGGGTGTTCTTCGTCGCCTCGGATCCGACGAACAGATCTGCGGGCAGCTTGTTGACGTTCCTCAGCATGTCCGCGTAGATCACGTCGGCTTGATACAAGTTCAGCCCGAGACCGGCGAGGTATTGCAGCCGGAGATTCCGATCCCGGTTGATGGTTGCGTTGCGCAGCCACGGCTCGAGGTCGGGCTTGCGGCCGGCATAGGTCGAGAAGAGATCGACCGCGGAATGCATGCCGATTTGCGCGAGCGAGTTCTTGACCTTCGCGTACTCCGGCCGCTGCAGCTTGGCTTCGATGGCATCGACATCGATCGTCGTGGGCTCCGCCTGCCCGAGCAGAACCAGATCGTAGCCCTTCCCCTCGTTCGTGTTGCCCCAGACGATGCCGTTCGGGAACGCGTCGAGGAACGTGGCGATCTCGCTTTTTACCGCGTCCGAATTGCTCTCGTACAGCTGAACGAAGAGCGTCATCACACCGCCGGGATTCAAGTGTGCCTTCGCTGTCTCGAAGAACTCCTTCGTGTACAGCATCGCCGCGCCCTTGACCCATGGATCGAGCGGATCGGACGTAATCGCGTCGAACTTCTCGTTCGTCGTCTGAATGAAATGCCGCGCGTCGTCGATCCGCACGTGGACCTTGGGGTTGCGGACGACATCGAAGTTGTGCTCGCTGAAATATTTGGAAACGACTTCCGGCACCAGCGGCTCGATTTCGGCGATGGTTTCGTGCTCGACCGCCGGATCGATCGACACCGCGCCGGCGGTGACGCCGGCGCCGCAACCGATGACGAGCACCCGTCGCGCGTGCTCGGGGATGAGCGTCGTCAGATGGCCGAGCATGCGCTGCAAGCGCATGTCCTGCGGCTCGCTCGACGCCTGGACCTTGCCGGCGTTGTGATAGTTGAGGACGCCGTTCGAGAGCTGGGACACGGCCACTGAGGCGTTCAACCCCTCGCCGACGTAGATGATGTCGGCCTGGCCGACGCGCGTTGCCGAATAGCGTCCGTAGGCCACCAGCAGCCCGGGCAGCTTGTGCACGCTGCGTGCGAGAAGACCGGCCCCCACCATCGCCAGCGCGAGGACGATCGTGCCGCCGATGTTCCAGCGCGACGTGCCGGGCACGCCCGAGCTGGCGTCAGCGGCGCCCGCGAACGATGGTTCCAGCAGGATGAGTGCGGAAAGCGCGGACGCGATGATCAGCACCTGCTCGGAATGCGAGCTGCCAATCCACGGCACGAGCACGAAGCTCATCGCCAGCGAGCCGATGATGGCGCCGACCGTGTTGGCGGCGTAGACACCGCCGGCCAGCCACGCCGCGTCCTGCTCCGTGGTCGCGACCGCCGACAGCGCGAGCGGAAAACTCATACCCCACAGGATGGCGCCCGGCAACACCACCCACAGACATCGTGCCAGATCGAGCTGCAGCGTGAACCACGGCGTCGTCGCGATGTACGGGTTGATCGGCCAGTACGGCAGCGACTCGGTGAGCTCGTAGGCGGCCCACGCCATCGCGCCGCACAGGAGCAGCTGGCACCAACCCAGCGCGCGGCGCGCATCCGTGACGTCACGCGCGAGCATGGCGCCAATCGTGCTGCCGATGCCGAGTCCGAGCAGGAATACCGCGAGGATCAGCGAGAAGGTGTAGACCGTCGCGCCAAAGTGCAAAGAGAGCAGGCGCGTCCAGATCACTTCGGCGGCCAGCGCCGTCATGCCCGACAAGCCGATCGCGACATACACGGACGCGGTGCCGCGCGCCGTCACGCCGCGGACCGCGACCGCCTCCGCCTGGTATTCAGTGCGTCCGGCGAGGACATAAGCGATGAGCGCAACCACCGCGTTGATCGCCACGCCGACCAGCGTCGCGACCATCACGTCGTGCTCGCGCAGCAGATAGAAGCCGGCGGACAGGCTGCCGAGCACCCCGCCGGCGATGTTGCCGCCGTAGAAGAAGCCGAGCCACGACACGCCTTCGGGCGTCGCCTTCACCCAACGCGAGATCGCGGGCAGCGTCGCGCCCATCATCACAGTCGGCGGCAGCAGGCAGATGCCGGCGGCCATCGCGCGCAGGACGATTCCCGTAATGCCGCCGCCGGCCCACGCGGTGTAGACACCGCCGACCAGCGGCATGCCGACGAGAATCAGCAGCGCGAAGAGGCCGATGCCGGCTTCGAGCGCGGCGTAGACGTGCATCGGATGCCGGCGCGCGGAGATCATCCGCGGCAGCGCGAGGCTGCCGAGACACATGCCGCCCATGAAGGTGCCGAGCAGAATGCCGAGCGAGATCGCCGACGATCCGATCACGAGCTGCAGCAGCTGAAACCAGACGATCTCGTAGATGAGCGCGGCGCAGCCGCTGCCGATGAACAACAGAAAGAGCGCGGGAAGATAGCGGCGTCGGTTCATAGGAATGGAAGGAAGTATACCGGCGGGGACCCAGGGGAAGTCATGGCTGATGGAATAACGGAGTGCCATCAGCCATGGCTGGCGTGCGGCGCTATTTCACGTGCTTGCTGACCAGCTTCGTCATCTCGAACATGTTGACGGTCTTCTTGCCGGCGAAGACTGCTTTCAGCGTGTCGTCCGCATTGATCATCCGCTTGTTCTTCTTGTCCTGCAGACCGTTCTTCTTGATGTAGGCCCACAGCTTCTTGGTGACCTCGGTCCGCGGAATCGCCTTGGACCCCACGACCTCGGACAGCGCTGCATCCGGCTGGACCGGCTTCATGAACGCTGCGTTCGGCTTCCTCTTGCTTGTCTTCGCCATGTCATCTCCTCTGTAAAGGGCGCGCCCGCAGGCTCACCGCTCGTGCAGAAGTGTATACCGAACCGCGCGCTTCGTACCACTCTTCAGAGGAGAAATCGTCATTTTTCGTCGCTCTTCAGAGGAGAAAACGTCATTTTTAGCTCTGGTGACCGGCGTGATCGGTGACCCGCCCCGCCGCACCTTCCTCCAGCGCGACGCGAATCTCGTCGGGCAGCGACAGCTTCGTAAGGGTTTTCCCGTCGACGAGGACGTAGATCGTTTCGACGGTGACAATTACCCGTTCCTCTCCGGCGATGCGGAATTCCGTCCCGATCGTGAACGAGGTCGTCCCGAACCGCGTCGCCCCGATCCGCAGTTCCAGCACCTGGTCGAAGCGCGCCGGCGCCTTCCACTCGACCGTTTGTTTGACCAGCTGAAAATCGAGAGGGCCGGTGATGAAGTCGCCGAGGACGCCGGCGGCGCGAAGGAATTCGTTAATGCCGACGTCGACGTACTCGCTGTAGCGGGAGTTGAAGACCACTTTCTGCGCGTCGCACTCGATGTAGCGGACGCGGAGGTAATATCGGAACGGCAGGGGCTCGGCGGTCATCGATCGCCACGAAAGCACGAAATCACGAACAAACCTCTAGTACGGCCTGTTTTCGTGTTTTCGCGTTTTCGTGGCTGCCACCAAGCGAACCACGTCACTTCGCGCCTTTGACCCAGTCCGCCATCGTCTTCCACTCCGGATCGTCCTGGGTTTGCCAGTGCTTCCCACCGGGATGAAACTCGACGCCGCCGGCCTCGTGCGCCAGCGCCATCACCAGGAACCGGCTCTTCATCGGCACGCCGGGCAGCACGAACCGACTGACCATCTGGAAGTTCTTCTGCGACTGCTCGTCGGTCCACGCCTTCTGCCCGGGCGAGAGCGGCTGCAGCCGGAAGTTCGTGCCGGTGGAATGGCAGACGACGCAACGCGCGTGGCCGGGGCGCTTCTCGAGCAGGAGCGGCTCGATTTTCGCCTTGTACACGGTGTAGTCAAGCGTCGAGGATGCCGGGGCGGCGGGCGCCTGGGCCCAAGCCACGAAAAAGAGGATCAACCACATGGCTGGGTAGTTTAAAGTGAGTGGCTATGAAGACCAAGTCTTTCGTCGCTGCCCTTGTTCTGGCCGGCGCTCTGCCGCTGGCCAGCCTCTCGCTGCAGGCGGCCACGGTCCGGATCGTCCAGACCAACGCCGCCGGCGACAGCGTCATGCTGATCGATCCCGACACCAACAAGGTGGTGGGCGAGATTACCGGCATCGAGGTGAATCACGGCGCGGCGGTGGCGCCGGACGGCAGCCGCTTCTACATCACGAACGAGGCCGAGTCGACGCTCGACATCGCCGACGCGAAGACGCTGAAGGTCACGAAGCACATCCCGCTGACGCATCACCCGAACAACGTGGCCGTGAGCAAAGACGGCAAGCGCGTGTACGTCGCCATCGTCGGCGGCCCCGGCGCGGTGGACGTCATCGACACAGCGTCCTTGACGCGCGTGAAGAGCATTCGCACGGAAGGCGGCATTCACAATACCTACGTCACGCCGGACGGCAAGTTCGTGTTGGCCGGTTCGATCATCGGGAAGAAGATCAACGTGATCGATCAGAAAACGGAGGAGATTGTCTGGACGCTGCCGATGGAAGAAGGCGTCCGGCCGATGGCGTTCGAAACCAACCCAGACGGATCGACCAAACGGATCTTCGTGGAGCTCTCCAACTTCAACGGCTTCGTCACCGTCGACTTCGCGAGCCGAAAAGTCGTCGACAAGATCCCGATGCCCGAGGTGGCGGCGTCAGAGAAGACGACCGTCGGCCTGCAGGGCTCGCCGTGCCACGGCCTGGCGGTGACCCCCGACGGGAAGACGCTGACGGTGCTCAGCAAGATGAACTCGCGCGTCTACTTCGTCTCGCTGCCGGATCTGAAGGTCGTCGGCGAAACCAAGGTCGGCCACCACCCGGACTGGATCACGCTGACGCCCGACGGCAAGCGCGCCTACGTCGCCAACGCCGGGTCGAACTCGGTGTCGGTCGTCGACATCGCGACACGAAAGGAACTGACTCAGATTCCGGTCGGGCAGGTCCCGAAGCGGAATATCACGGCAGTGCTTCCGTGAAAGTTAAAAGTTAAAAGTGAGAAGTTAAAACCAGAAATACCGCGCAAACTTCATGAAGCGGGCTCGCTGATTGCAATCGCGAGCTCGCCATGATTCTCCAAAAGCCGCACGATCTCGGGGAACGCACGTTTCAGTTCGCCTGCCAGATCGTTCGATTCTGTAGAAAACTCTCCGCAGAGCCTGGCGTCGTGCGACAGATTGCATGGCAACTCGCAGACTCGGGGACCTCGATCGCCGCCAACTACGAAGAGGCAAAGGGATCGTACTCTCGGCGTGAGTTTGCTGCAAAAAATGCAATCATTTTGAAGGAGGCGCGCGAGGCGCGGTTGTGGCTCCGAGTGATCCTGGCTTGCGGTGTAGGCGCGGAAGCCGACACTCGACCACTTTACGACGAAGCGAATGAGCTGGTTGGAATCTTCACCTCCAGCGTCCGTCGGTTGCGTGCGCCACAGGTCTTCACTACCGTCGTGTTCTTCGTTCTTGTCTTTCTGCTGGTGTCTTCCTGGTTTTAACTTTTCACTTTTAACTTTTAACTTTCCCGGAGACGCCACTTGATGCGGGTGTAGGCAATCCGGAACCCGTGGCGCTCGGCGTTGCGCTGGGAACCGCTGCCGGGCGCGGCGCCCATCAGCGCGAGATCGCAACCGTGCGCGGCGGCGTGGCGCATCCGCGCGTCGAGCAGCGCGAGCTGCGCGCCGTTGCGGCGGCCCTCTGGAATGGTGCTCGCGCCGGCGAAGTGTGCGACACCGCCGTGGATCGCCAGCGCCGCGGTGGCAATCGGCCGGCCGTCGAGCTCGGCGAGAAAGAGGTGGCCATCCGGCGCGCCGGCGTTGACGCGTGCCACGTCCAGCATGAACTCGCCGTCCGCCGCGCCCCAACCTGCGCTCGCGGTCTTCGCCCACATGTCCGCTTCGTCGGCGCCAATCACGCGGACGATCACGTCAGCCCGGGGACTCGGGGACTCGGGGACCAGGGGACTGCGACTCGCCTGTTTCGGGTAGTCCCCACGTCCCCATGTCCCCAAGTCCCCTGCACCAACGGGCCGGAACATCACGCTCGTGAACTCGATCGGTCGATACCCGCGTTCCGTGAGCAGCGCGAGCGTCGCCGGATCCGCCTGCGGGCTGACTTCGTGGTCCGCCGGCGCGCCACGATCGAAGAAGAACCGCTCGAGCCGATCGAAGTCGTCGGCCGTCGGCGCCTGAAACATCCCGAGCCCGAACGTCTGCGTCACCGGCGAGGAGGGACCGTCGTACATCGCGTACGCGCCGCCGACCTCAATCCAGCACGCGCCGCGGCCCGGATCGAAACCGGCGCGCAGCTCGACGAACCGGGCGTTGCTCGTCGCCTCCGCACGCTCCAGACGCCGCGCCAGCGTGAGATCCGCGAATGGATATGTATGCACAAAAAAAGGGCGGCGATCTTTCGACCGCCGCCCCCAGCCTTCGGCCTTCGGCTTAGGCTAGGCAGGCTCAGCTAGCCCCTAGCCCCGAGATTCTGGTTCCTACACGCCGGCCGTGGTCTTGGACTTCGCCGGGAAGATCTCCTTGAACGCCGTCATGAAGCGCGCCATCTCGTCCGCCGTGCCGATCGACACGCGCATGTGCGTCGTCATCGGCGGGAAGGGACGGCCGACCGCCACGCCCTTCTTGCGGAACTCCTCGATGACCGGCACGACTTCGCGGCCGATGCTGACCATGAAGAAGTTCGTCTCCGACGGCAGCGTCTCGTAGCCGAGCGCGTTCAGTTCCGAGGTGGTCTTCTTGCGAAGCGCCATCACCTTGTTCTTCACTTCGGCCTGCGCCGCGGTGTCCTTCAACGACGCCGCGCCACCGTGTTTGACGAGCGCGTTGATGCTGCCCATGCTGTACGGCCGCATCTTCTGCACGATCTCCGCGCTCGCGACCGCGTAACCGAGGCGCATGCCCGCGAGCGCCGCGATCTTCGAGAACGTGCGCGCGATGATGACCGGCCGCCCCTCGATCACGTACGGGACCGAGGTCGCGTAGCTGGGATCGTCCACGAAGTGGTGATACGCCTCGTCGATCAGCACCGGCATGTCCTTCGGGATGCCGTCCAGCAGCTGTTTGACTTCCTGCTTGGAGACGACGATACCGGTCGGGTTGTTCGGGTTGCACAGATAGACGAGCCCGATCTCCGACGCGCGGGCGTTCGCGGTCTTGATCATCGCCGCCATGTCCTGCCGGTAATCCTTGCCGAGCGGCAGCTTGATCGCCGTCGTCTTGATGCTCGTCGCGTGCTGGTACACCGAGCTGTACGACGGCTCGACGCCGAGCACCTTCTTGCCGCCGAGCAGGAACGTCGTGCCGACGACGTCGAGGATTTCGCCGGAGCCGGCGCCCAGCAGGATGTTCTCCGGCTTCACGCCGTGGTGCTTGGCGATCTCGCCCACGATGTTCGCATCCGGGTACCCGTAGCGGTTGGAGTACTTCCAGGCGTTGTTCATCGCCTTCATGACCGATTCGGGCGGCCCCCAGCAGTTCTCGTTGCTGGAGAGATGCGCGATCGCGTCGTAGTCGTCAGTACCGCGCATGCGCGGCACGGCGTTGCCGGCGGCGCCGGGCCTGCTCTGGGCGAAGAGGTCCGTGGACGGTCCGAGCCCCAGGTACCCGAGTGCGGCGGCAAGACCACCAAAGAAACTGCGACGGGAAACATCGTGGCTCATGAATCCTCCGGTTGAAGTTAGCGACCCGAATCGGAGCATTTTAGCGCGGACGGCGCTTCCTGGCCTGGCTTCTTTTGACGATCGACAAAACTGTGGCTTTTCCGACGGTGGACGGTGAATGGTCGGCCTCTGCACAGGCCGCTCGCAGAAATGCACGTAATTCCGGGCGATCCAGGTCAGCGGGCGCCTTGATCTGGATGTGCCGCATCCAGGGACCGTCGCCTCGCAGCCAGCCCTCGGGATCCTCGAGCAGCGATCCTCGTGGAAAGCCGAGGTTCACGTGCCGGCGGTGCACCGAGATGTAGCAGAAACCCTCGGTGACCTTGGTGCTCGCGCCGTACCACAAGGCGATGGTGTAACCAGCGTCGTAGATTGTTTCGTGACACGGCGCGACCTCACGGCGGACGAGCGCGCGCAGGCCGGCAAGGAGAGCTCGGACCGGGGGATCGTAGGGCTTGAGGAATTCATCCAGAGCCTCCTCCGGACTCTCCCGCCTTCGCTCGCCTGACTCCACCGAGCTTCGGCGCGGCAGGCTCCGCCTTCGCTCGCCTGACTCCACCGAGCTTCGGCGCGGCAGGCTCCGCCTTCGCTCGCCCGATTCTTCCGAGCTTCCGCCTTCGCGCTCGGCACGCTTCGGCGAGACAAGTCGGCGAGGCAGGCTGCGCTTTTTGGTGGCTGACATGACGAATGCGACCTACCCGACCCACCCGACCTACCTGCCTACTTCTTGCCGACGTTCTCGTACCATCGAATCGCGCCGCCCGCGCCGGTGCACACCAGGTCCATGCGTCGATCGCCGTTGATGTCGGCGCCGACGCAGCTGTTCATGGCGGCCTTGTCTTCGATCCGTCGATACACCCACTCGCCGGTCGCCGGATCGGCCGGGGCGAAGAAGACGTGGACGCCGGGCGTGGCATTCGGGTTCTGCGTCGTGGTGCGCGAGTTGTCATTCGCCACGACATCGTCGCGGCCATCGCCGTTTAGGTCCACGACGGCCACCTCGTGGCCGCTCGTGACCTTGTCGTAGATCACCCGCCGATCCCATTTGCCGGCCTTCTCGGTGTAGACGACGACCTCGTTGCCATGCCACGGCTCGACGGACGCGAAGAAGCGTGTTCCGCCGAACTTGCCGACGCCGACGTCGCTCGCGCCCAGGCGCGGCGCCTTCTCGACGTGCCCGGGCGAGAGGAGCTGCTTCTCGAACTTCATGCCGTCGCCGCTGCCGCTCGCGCGGTAGAGCGCAATGCCTTCGAAGCTGGCGACGAGGAGCTGGTCGCGCGCGCCGCTGTCCCATTTCACGGGGCGCACGCGGTGGATGATGCCCGGAATGTCTGTGGTGATGACGTGGCGCTTCCAGTCCTTCGAGCTGTACCAGAACAGCGACGCGCGGTCCTGGTCGTAGGTCGGCGCGAGGCTCTTCTCGCCGATGAGCGGTGCGTTGATCAGTTCCTTGCGGCCGTCGCCGTCGAGATCCGCCCAGCCCACGTGATGCGAGGTCGGGAATTGATCGATCTTTTCGATCTTCCACGGCTGCCGCGGATCGCCGTTCGCATGGGCGATCCAGTTGATGCCCACGCTGTTGGCGGCCTGCATCGCGAATGAACTCTGGAAGGCCACTTCCGGAATGCCGTCACCGTCAATGTCGGCCATCGCCTGATTGACGATCTGCTGTGTCTCGGGGGCGATCACATGCCGCGCCCACGTCGGATTCTCGTACCAGGCGAGCTCCGACACTGCGAGCGAATTGGCGATCACGTCCGGCTTGCCGTCCTTGTTGAAGTCGGCCACCGACACGCTGTACCCGCCGCGGAAGTTGGCATCGACGTCGTGCGGGACGAACGTCGTCTCGCCGCCGCCGGGAGACTGGGCAAACAGGACAGCCGCGGCTGCAGTGACGAAAGCAATGGATTTCATGGAGAGGAATATACTCCGGGTCCGTCTAAAGAAATGACACATGTAGTGTCCGGCTTTAGCCGGACCCTTGACGCGCGAGACGTGTCAGCGCATCGCCCGTCAGCCGGAAGATCGTCCAATCCTCCATCGGCACGGCGCCGAGCTTCTTGTAAAACCCGATCGCCGGCTCATTCCAGTCGAGCACCGACCACTCCAGCCGTCCGCAGCTGCGCTCCCCGGCGAGTCTCGCGAGATGCGCCAGCAGCTGCCGGCCGTAGCCGTGTCCGCGCGCCTCGGGTACCACGAACAGATCTTCGAGGTAGATGCCGGGCTGCGCGAGAAACGTCGAGTAGTTCTGGAAGAACAGCGCGAACCCGACTGGCGTGCTTCCGTCGTAGCCGATCAGCACCTCGGCCGCCGGACGCGGACCAAAGAGCGTCGCGCGCAGTTTCTCCTCGGTCGCGATGACGTGTTCGCCGAGCCGCTCGTACTCCGCGAGCCCCTTGATCATCCGCAGGATCACGGGCACGTCGCGCTCGGTCGCCGGTTCGATTCGCAGGGCGGGCTTTGTCACATTCATTGCAGTCTCGTTCCGCTGGCCGACTTGTCGATGACCGTCTGCAGCCGGTTGCGCTGCGTGTTTTCCTGCTTCGCGCTCATGATGAAAAACGTGGCGAGCTTCTGGTAACCCGGCGGCTGGGTGCGAAAAAACGTCCACGCCGGCTTGTTCGCCTTGAACAGCTTCTCGTACTCGGGCGCGAGCGGCTGCTGGCGCTGTTCGAAGGAGTAGACGCCACTCCGCTTCTCGTCGCGCTCTTTGAACGCCCGCAGTCCCGGCTCGGCGACGAGTTGTTCCTTGATCAGTTGCGCCATACGCCGCGTGTTGACGAGACTCCAGATGCTGCGTTTCCGCCGCGGCGAAAAGCGATGCATGTAGCTGTGCTCGTCGACGCGCTTCTTGATGCCGTCGATCCAGCCGTAGCACAGCGCCGCGTCGACGCCGTCCTGGTAGCTGATGCCGCCCTTGCCGGATGCCTTCTTGTAGAAGCCGACCCAGAGCTCCGACGTGTCGGCGTGATGCTTCTCCAGCCATGCCCGGAACTCGGCCGGCGTCTTGAAATGCCGCGGTTTCATTTGTGGGCAGGCCGTGCCTCCAGCGCACGCTTCAGCAAGGCGATCTGCCCGCCATGATACGTGCCGTGCTCGATCACACCGTGAAGCAGGTTTGACACCGAATAATCGGCCCCCGACACCTTCTCGTCGAACGCCGACGGTTCCAGCCGGCGCGTGTCGGTCGCGAGGGCGCGATAGCTCTCGCGAAGCCGTTCCAGCGCGGCCTGCCAGTTGGCGGCGGCGTCTGACCCCGGAACCGGCGGCCAGTCCTCATCCGGCGCCGGATCGCCGGTGCGCTGTCCGTGCAGACGCGCCAGGGCGATCTCGGCCCATGCGGTCACATGCAGCACGATCTCCCAGATGGAGTGAGCCCCTGTGACGGGCCGCGCCGCCGCCTGATCGCTGGACACGGAGCCCAGCAGCTCGTCGAGCGAGGGGCCGTGCCACATGGGACCGGCAACCGTGCGCTTGATGTGATTGGATAACTGAGCAGCGGTGCTGTGCATCCGACCTCCACGGATAAACCAAACGCCGGCTCCTCGCGTCTTATCTGTTTACCATTATGCTCAACCTGAAGTTCGCGCTCCGGACGCTGTTCAAGACGCCGTTTGTCACCATCGTGGCCATTGTGTCGCTGGCGCTCGGCATCGGCGCGAACGCGGCTATCTTCTCCCTCTTCAACCAGATGCTCCTGCGCCCGCTGCCGGTGCCGGAGCCCGATCGGCTAGTCAATCTGTCCGTGCCGGGGCCGAAGCCGGGAGGATCGTCGTGCGGCCAGGCCGGCGGCTGCGACGACGTGTTCAGCTACCCGATGTTCCGCGATCTCGAAAGGGTGCAGACCGTCTTCACGTCGATCGGCGCGCACGTCAACTTCGGCGCCAACCTCTCGGCGCGCGGCCAGACGCAGAACGGCGAGGGGCTGCTGGTCTCCGGCGGCTATTTCCAGACGCTGGGCGTCAAGCCGGCGATCGGCCGGCTGCTTGGCCCCGAAGACGACCGCACGATCGGCGAGTCGCATGTCGTCGTGCTCAGCCACGCGTATTGGCAGTCGCGCTTCGGCCTCGACCCTGGCGTGCTGAACCAGTCGATCATCGTCAACGGCCAGACGATGACGATCGTCGGCGTCGCCGAGCGCGGGTTCGACGGCACGACGCTCGGCCTCAAGCCGCGGCTGTTTGCGCCGATCACAATGCGCGGCTTCTCGCAGCCGTTCAAGGGCTTCGACAACCGGCGCAGCTACTGGGCGTACGTGTTCGCGCGACTGAAGCCGGGCGTGTCGATCGATCAGGCCAAGGCCGCGCTCGGCGCCCAGTACCACACGATTGTGAACGATGTCGAAGTGCCACTGCAGAAAGGCATGAGTCCGCAGACGCTCGAGCGCTTCAAGGCCAAGCCGCTGCAGATGGTCGAGGGCGCGCGCGGGCAGAGCGATGTCCGCAGCGAAGCGAAGGCGCCGCTCCTGCTGCTCTTCGGCGTCACCGCGTTCGTCCTGATCATCGCCTGCGCGAACATCGCCAACCTGCTGCTGGCGCGCAGCGCGTCGCGTGCCGCCGAAATGGCGGTGCGGCTGTCGATCGGCGCCGGCCGCGGACAGCTGATTCGCCAACTGCTCGGCGAATCGTGCCTGCTGGCGCTGTTCGGTGGCATCGGCGGCCTGCTGGTCGCGCAGTGGACGCTGAACCTGATGGCGGCGCTGCTGCCGTCCGAGGCGGCGAACACAATCGATTTCAGCATCGATTGGCGGATGATGCTGTTCGCGGCGGCCCTCGCCCTTGGTACCGGAATCCTCTTCGGCCTGTTCCCGGCCATCCACAGCACGCGTCCGGACCTGGTCAGCGCGCTCAAGGGACAGTCCGGTCAGCCGTCTGGCGCGCGGGCCGCATCGCGATTCCGGACGTCGCTGGCGACCACGCAGATCGCGCTGTCGATGGCGCTGCTGGTGTCGGCCGGCCTCTTCGCCCGCAGCCTCTTCAACATCAGTCGCGTGCAGCTGGGACTCAAAGCCGACCACGTCGTGATGTTCGCGATCTCGCCGGAGTTGAACGGCTATACGCCGGAGAAATCCCGCCAATTCTACGAGCGCGTCGAGGACGAGTTGAGCGCGCTGCCGGGTGTCACCGGCGTGACGAGCGCGACGGTGCCGTTGCTGGGCGGCAACAACTGGGGCAACTCGGTGGCCGTCGAGGGCTTCAACGCGGGTCCGGACACCGATCGGGAGTCGCGCTTCAACGTCATCGGTCCCGCCTATTTTCAGACGCTCGGCATGCCGCTGCTCGCGGGACGCGAGTTCACGCGAGCCGATACGATGGGCGCGCCGAAAGTCGCGATCGTCAATGAGGCGTTCGCGAAGAAGTTCAATCTCAGCCGCGACGCTGTCGTCGGCAAGCACATTGGCGACGGTGGCGCGAACGAGAAGCTGACGATGGAGATCGTCGGGTTCGTGCAGAACGCGAAGTACAGCGACGTCAAGCGCGAGATTCCTCCGCAGTTCTTCCGTCCGGCACGTCAGGACGAGCGTGCCGGGTTCATCACGTTCTACGCGCGGGTCTCGACCGATCCCGATCAGTTCCTCGCGAACATCCCGAAGGCGATCGCGCGGCTCGACGCCAATCTGCCGGTCGAGAACCTCAAGACACTGCCGAACCAGATTCGCGAGAACGTATTCCTCGATCGATTCATCAGCGTGCTGTCGACGGCGTTCGCCTCCCTCGCGACCCTGCTCGCGGCCATCGGGCTCTATGGCGTGCTGGCCTACACGGTGACGCAGCGCACGCGGGAAATCGGCCTGCGCATGGCGCTCGGCGCCGACCCCGGCCGCGTGCGGCGGATGGTGATGCGACAGGTGGGTCTGATGACGCTCGCCGGCGGCGCGATCGGTCTCGGCGCGGCGGTCGGCCTTGGACAGCTCGCGCAGTCGCTGCTGTTCCAGTTGAAGGGATCCGACCCGGTGGTGCTGATGGCGGCGGCTGGGACGCTGACCGCCGTTTCGCTCGCCGCGGGATTTATCCCCGCGCATCGGGCGTCGCAAGTGGATCCGATGACCGCTCTCAGATATGAGTAACGACTGACGGCGGCAGTCGTCAGTCGCCAGTCGTCTGTCGTCAGTCCCAAGTCGTCTGTCGTCAGTCCCAGTCCTCAGTCGGCAAGTCGCGGTCTTCAGTCAGTCTCCGTTCACCGATTGTGTGCAAGCGAAGACTGGAATAGGAACAAGTCATGCTCATCAGCCGATCATGGCCAAGTGCGTCGAAGGACTGGACGTCTATCAAAAGGCGATGGATGCGCCTGCACAGGTGTCAGCGATCATCCAGCGCGATTCGTTCAGCGTGACCCGCGGCTCCGCGATCAACTCGGTTCATCTTCAGAGCGCGTGGCCTCTCTAATTAGCGAAGGATTCGAACAATCCACCGATCGCCATTTCGCGCAGTACTGCTATCGATCGAAAGGCTCCAGCCGAGAGATTCGGACGCAACTCGTAGTTGCAGTGAAGCGGAACCACATCACCGAGAGCGAACGCGTTCCTATCTCCAACATGTACGAGGAGATCGCGAAGATGCTGACGGGCTTGATCCGCCACCTGGAGACCGAAGATCGCAAGCACCGACGGTAACTTCGGTTGCGTGAAGGCGGCGACTGACGACTGCGACTGACGACTGGATACTTACGACTGATGACAGACGACTGGGGACTGAAGACTGTTTGAGGCGGCTTCTCGATCATATCACGCACTTGGATCACCCTGCCGCCTCGGACTATGTTGCGCGCATGCCTGACGTGGACGTCAACGGATTCCAGCTGCACTACGAGGATCGGGGAGCAGGCGATCCGCTGCTCCTGCTGCACGGCGGCACCGGTATCGGCGCCGATTGGCAGCTGGTGTTCGCGCCCGGCGATCCCGGCGGGTTCCGCGTCGTCGTACCCGATCTTCGCGGGCACGGACGCTCGACGAACCCATCCGGAACGTTCACGTTCCGGCAGTGCGCGAAAGACATGTTCGCGCTCCTCGATCGCCTCGGCGTCGAGCGCACGAAAGCCATCGGCCTGAGCGCCGGCGCCAAGACGCTGCTGCACATGGCAACCGAGCAGCCGGGCCGGGTGGAGGCAATGGTGCTGGTCAGCGCCACTCCCTACTTCCCGGCGCCGGCGCGAGCGGCGATGGCGCAGCTCAGCGTCGAATCGTTCTCGGAGGCCGAGTGGGCGACGCATCGGCAGCGTCACGTGCAGGGCGACAGTCAGATTCGGATGCTGTTCGATCAGATGCGCGGCCTCAAGGATACCCACGACGACATGGCGTTCACGCCGCCGCTCCTGGGGACGATCACCGCGCGAACGCTGATCGTGCACGGCGACCGCGATCCGCTTTATCCGGTCGAACTGGCGCTGGAGATCTACCGATCGATTCCCGGGTCTGCGCTGTGGGTCGTGCCGAACGGCGGCCACGGGCCGATCTTCGGGCCACAGGCCGCGCCGTTCGCCGAGGCCGCGATGGTATTTCTGCGCGGCCACTGAGATCTCTGACAGGAGGTCAGGAGATCAGGAGGTTCTTTTTTATTTTTCTTCAAAAAAAAGAAACTCCTGATCTTCTGATTTTGTTATCAAGATCTCTTGATCTCTGTTCCAGCGCGACGACTACAATGCCCCGCATGTGGGGGCTGCGACTCGCGACGCGGTCGCTCTGGCGGACACCGGCCTTCACAGGCGTCGTTGTTCTGATCCTCGGCCTCGGGATCGGCGCGAACGCCACGCTGTTCTCGATCGCCGACGCGGTGCTCTTCCGCGCATTCCCGTTCGTCGATCAGCAGCGTCTCGTCATCGCCGGCGAAGACGCCAGCGAGCCGCGCTCGGAAATCTCCTACCGCGCCTATCTCGACTGGCGCGCCAACCTCGAGACGTTCGCCGATCTCGGGGTCATCGGCTCGACGAACTGGACGCTGCATCTGCGGTCGCGCGACGGTCTGATGGCGATTCCGCACCGCTCGGTCTCGGCCAATTTCTTCGAGATCCTCGGCGCGAAACCCTACCTCGGACGGACGTTCGATCGGTCCGACGATCGGCGCGGCGCCGCGCGCACGCTGATCCTCGGCTACGGTTTCTGGCAGCGCCAGTTCGGCGGCAACCCTGGAGCGGTCGGTCAGGTCCTCGCGTCAACCGAGGGTGCGTTCACCGTGGTCGGCGTCATGCCGCCCGATTTTCGCTATCCCGCCGGCGCGGACGCGTGGACACCCGTCGTCGCCGATCTGGCGGCGGTCCCGCCCAACGCCATGTTCGACAAGCTCGAGGACAGCGAGGTCGGAGTCCTCTTCGCCATCGGGCGACTGAAGCCGCAGGCCACGCTCGCGGCTGCACGCACGGACCTCAATCGCGTGATCGATCGGGCGTCGCGCGCGTCCTCGCGCGGGCGGCGTGTCGAAGCTCGGCTGACACTGCTGGTTGACGACATTCTCGGATCGGCGCGGCTGGGGATGTGGATGCTCATCGGCGCGGTCTCGGTACTGCTGCTCACGGCGTGCGCGAACGTGGCCGGCCTCCTCCTCGCGCGTTCGGCCGGTCGGCGCCATGAGTGTGCCCTGCGGATGGCGCTCGGCGCCTCGCGATGGGCGCTGATGCGGCAGTTGTTCTGCGAGTCGCTGCTGCTGGCGCTCGCGGCCACGGTTGCCGCCGCACTCGCCGCGCTCGCCTGTGTTCCGGTGGTGCGCGCGTGGATGCCCGACGGCCTGCCGCGGCTTGGCGACGCCGCCGTCGATCTCGACACACTTCTGTTCACCGCCGCCATCGGCGTTGCGGCGGCGGTCCTCAGCTCGATCGCGCCGGCGGTTCAGACCGGCCGCGATCTCGAGACGGCTTTGCGTCGCAGCGGTCACACGATTGTCGCCGGTGGGTTGCGTCAGCCGCTGCGCCGCGCGCTGATCGTGGGCGAGTTGGCGGCTGCCGTCGTGCTGCTGACCGCAGCCGGTCTCTTGTTGCGCAGCGTCGTCTCGCTGGCGCACCTCGATCTGGGTTTCGAGGCTCGTCAACTGCTCGCGGTCAAGCTGTCGCCGCCATCCTCGACAGCGGCCGATGCTGAAAGGCGGACGCTGACCGAGCGGGCGATTGCGGAGCTGGCGGCGATTCCCGGCGTGGCGGCCGCCGCAGGCGTGTCGAACCGGCCGCTGCTCGGGTCGACCGGCAGCGACTCGCCCGTCAGGCTCGAAGGCCAGTCGCCGGAAGCTGCCGGCCACAATCCGTTCGTCAACATCGAGACCACGACGCCTGAGTACCTGACGACGATCCGCGGCCGGCTCCGGCAGGGCCGCTTTTTCACCGACAACGATCGCGCCACCACCCAAGCGGTGGTGGTGGTCAGCGAGGGGTTTGCCGCCCGCGCCTGGCCCGGCATGCCTGCAATCGGCAAGCGGCTGCAGGTGACTGCGCTCAACCCGGCGCGCCCGCCCGGGCCGGTGTGGTGGACCGTCGTCGGCGTCGTCGGCGACGCCCGCAATCGCGAGATCACGGCGCCCGCCTTTGACGTCTACGTGCCGTTCGCGCAATCGCCCGATCGCATCGAGACGCTGGTCGTCCGCACGGCGGCGGCGTCAGATGCCGTGGCGCCGATCATCCGTCAGCGCCTTCGCGCCCTGAACGGCGACGGCGTCGTGTCCATCGAGGCGATGGAGGACGTCGTCTCCCGGCACGAAGCGCGCTGGCACGCCAACCTGGCGTTGTTCGGCGCCTTTGCGATCCTGACGCTGGTCATCGCCGTGACGGGTCTCTACGCCATGCTGGCGCACGCCGTCGTCGAGCAATCGCGGGAGATCGGCATGCGCCTCGTGCTCGGCGCGACGCCCGGAGGCGTCGCCGGCAGCGTCATCGCGGGAGTGCTTCCGGTCGTGGCGGCAGGAGGAATGCTTGGATTGGCCGGCGCCGTGGTGACGGGCCGTCTGATGCGGTCGCTGGTCTTCGGCGTCGAGCCGCTGGATCCTGTCGCGCTGCTGGTGTCGCCGCTGCTGCTCGCGGTGATTGCGGTCGCGGCGTGCGTCGTGCCAGCCGTGCGTGCCGCGCGGACCGATCCGGCGGTGTGTCTCCGATCTGAGTAGCGCGGCTACTGAGCCGGGAACGTTGCAGAATCTGCACACGTCTCGCGCCCACCCGATCGCACCCTGGGGTCAGACACCACTCTGACCCCACTCTGACCCCCTCGGCTAGAATGAGGCATTCCTGCAAACCCGACGAGAGTCACCGGCCTCCTTCTCAAATGGGGGCGGGGCGACGAGAAGGCCCTCGAGCGACTGATTCCGCTGGTTCATCGGGAACTCCACCAAATCGCACGGCGGTGCATGGCCGGCGAAGGCAAGGGCCACAGCCTTCAGGCCACGGCGCTGGTCAACGAGGCGTACCTCCGCCTCGTCGATACGAAAAACGTCGCCTGGCACGACCGCGTGCATTTCCTCTCGGTCGCCGCTCGTGTCATGCGTCGTATCCTCGTCGATCACGCCCGCGCTAATCGCGCCCGCAAGCGCGGCGGCGGTGCGGCCAAGATCACCTTCGACGAGGCGCTCGCCGTCAGCGACGAACCGCGTCAGGACTTCGTGGCGCTCGACGATGCGCTGGAGGCGCTGTCGAAATTCGACGAGCGGAAGAGTCGCGTCGTCGAGTTGCGTTTCTTTGGCGGGTTGACCGTCGAAGAAACGGCGTCAGTGGTTCAGGTGTCTCCCGACACGGTGATGCGAGACTGGCAGTTGGCGAAAGTGTGGCTGCGGCGCGAGATGCGCGCCGGTCGGCCGCGATGACTGCTCGCGGCCGACCCGCAATACGCTACGGCACGAGGCTGTTCACGCAACCCTCGGCGAATGACGAGCCGCCCAATAGTCCGGTAAGGCTTCCGAGACGGCCATCGACAAAGCCGCCGATTGCGCACCGCACGCCGAATCCGAGATTGCTCCCGGTGTTCGTATCATCGTCGAACTGCGGCGTGGCGCCGGTCGCGTCCGTTCCAGTGTCCACGGCGGCGCCCCTGGTGCCTCGAATTCCGTCGCCACCGTTGCCCGTGATGAGACAGGCCGCGATCTCGGCCTGCGCGCTTCGATCCACGAACACTCCATGACTCGCATTGTTCAGGATGGTGTTCGAAAAGATCTGTGCGGATGATCCTCTGTACACCTGAATCCCTTGCGCGCCGTTGTTCTGAATCGTGTTGGGCGCGCTCACCCGATTGTCGGGCGGACCCGACCATCCGATGCGAGCGGTCGACGTCTGCTGGATCGCGATCCCCGCCAGACCGTTGTTCTGGATCGTGTTGTTGACGATGTTGGCCGAGCTGCCCCGGAAGACCGCGATCCCATTCCTCGCCGCTGATTGAATCGTGTTTCCGTCGAGCACCGCGGTGCCGCCATCCTGCACTGCGACAGCCTGGGGATTGCCTCCGCTGATAGTGAATCCCCGTATCGTGATGCCGTTGCCGGTCACGGTAACTGCGTTCGCGCTCGAATCGCCGTTGATGGCCGCCGTTCCCTGACCGTCGAGGGTGATGTCGTGAAGTGCCTCGCCGACGGCCAGATTCTCGTTGCAGGTTCCGCTCACCAGCAGCGTGTCTCCGGGCTTGAGCGTCTTGAGTGCCTCGCCAATCGTCGTTTCGTGACCACAGGTCAAGGTGTGCGTGCCAGATTCAGCCCGTCCTCGGGCCGCTCCGGGTGAGAGAAGTGTTGCCGCCAACACAAGGATGAAGCCCTTCATATCAGTCCTCCTGCTTGGAAAGCGGAAACCGGCGGCGAAAACTGGCACGGCGTGGAAACAAGCTAAAATGGCGGCATTTCCCGCCAATCCATGACGCCCGAGCGCTGGAACCGAGTCGAGGAGCTGTACCACGCGGCTCGTACTCGGCCGTCAGGCGAACGCCTGGCGTTTCTCGACGCTGTCTGTTCCGATGACGAGTCACTTCGACGCGACGTCGAATCGCTGTTGAATGAACCGCCCCTCGAGCCCGGGTTCCTCAGCGAGACGGCGCTTGCGGGAGCGGCGCGGATGGTCTTCGACGAGGCGGCAGCGATCGACATGACCGGGCGAACCGTTGGCGGATATCAGCTGCAGACGATGCTCGGCGCGGGCGGCATGGGCGAGGTCTATCGCGCACGCGACTCGAAGCTGGGGCGCGACGTCGCCATCAAAATCCTGCCGCGCGCAGTGACCAGCGATCCGTCTCGGCTGGCGCGCTTCGAGCGCGAGGCGCGGATGCTGGCCGCACTGAATCATCCGAACATCTGCGCGATCTACGGCCTCGAAGAAGCGGACGGCATGCGGTTCCTGATTCTCGAGCTCGTAGAAGGTGGCACGCTCGCGGAGAGGATCAGAGAGCACGGCCCACTGCCGATCACCGAAGCACTCACGATCGCTCGGCAGATCGTCGACGCGCTCGAGGTCGCCCATGACAAAGGAATCATCCACCGCGACTTGAAGCCCGCGAACGTCTGCATCACGCCGGACGGCGTCGTGAAGGTGCTGGATTTCGGGATAGCCAAGGCCGTAACCGCCGATACAGCGGACTCGGATCCGACACTGTTGGCTCCCGCAAGAACGGGCGCCACGCGGGAAGGCGCGATTCTGGGCACAGCGGCCTATATGAGCCCGGAGCAGGCGCGCGGGAAAGCGGTCGACAAGCGCGCCGACATCTGGGCGTTCGGCTGCGTTCTCTACGAGATGATGACCGGGCGCGTGCCATTTGACGGCGAAACCACATCCGACACGATCGGAAGAATTCTCGAACGCGAGCCCGATTGGTCGGCGCTCCCAGCGGCGACACCCGTAGCCATCAGGCGGCTTCTGCTCCGATGCCTCGTGAAGGATGCGAAGCAGCGGCTGCGAGATGTCGGGGATGCGAGGATCGAGATCGACGCGCTTGGCGACGTCGCGCCGCGCGGTCCAGCGACGAGACGCGCGTCGTGGCTGCCGTGGGTGGCGGTCGCGACGCTGGCGTTGGGAGTCGGCGTATGGGCGGCACGGCGCCCGGCGGCGGCGCCGGAAGATCCGCTCGCGAACTCGACCTTCTCGCGGTTCACGGATTGGGCTGGCTCCGAGGGGGGCGCGGAGATTTCCCCTGACGGAAAGTTTGTTGCCTTCGTCGCCGACAAGGCTGGTCAGTTCGATATCTGGCTGAGCCAGGTTGGCAGCGGGACGTTTCGCAATCTCACGGCGGACATCTCTCCGATGCAGTCCATGGGACCTGCATTCCGGAAATTCGGTTTTTCCGGCGACGGCGCAGACATCTGGTTCAGTTTTGACACCGGTCCGGCGATGGCGCAAATGAGGGTGCCTGTCCTCGGCGGACCGCTACGAGCCTTCCTGCAGAAGAACGGCACCGCTCCATCGTGGTCCCCCGACGGTACGCACCTCGTCTTCTTCATCAACGAGCGCGATGATCCGATTCTTGTGGCGGACGGCAACGGAGCCGACGCGCGGGCGATCTTGTCGGAGCCAGGCGGCCCGAAAGAGTTCTTCGAAAGGGGGATGCACAACCACAACCCCGTCTGGTCGCCAGACGGTGAGTGGATCTACTTCTCGCACGGGTTGGACCCGACCGAAGCCATGGACGTGTGGCGCGTTCGACCCTCCGGCCGATCGCTGGAGCGACTGACCGAGGGCGCCACGGCAGTGAATTTCATGGCGCCGCTCGACGCGCGCACGCTGCTCTATGTGGGGCGCGCGCCGGATCGATCGGGTCCATGGTTGTGGGCGCTCGATGTCGAACGCAAGGTGTCTCGGCGTGTGAACTCGGGCGTCGGGCAATACACCTCGGTGTCGGCCAGTCGCGACGGCCGTCGTGTCGTTACCACCGTCGCTAACCCAAGCGCCACCCTCTGGCGCGTGCCGCTGCTCGATCGTCAGACCGAGGATCGCGACACTCAGTCGTACCCGCTGAACACCGCGCGGGCACTGGCCCCGCGCTTCCGTGGGCGGTCACTGTTCTATCTCTCGTCCAGCGGAAATGGTGACGGCCTGTGGCGCGTCGAGAACGGCCAGGCCACTGAAGTCTCGAAAGGCGCAGAGGGCGGACTCTACGAGCCGGCGGCTGTATCGCCGGACGGCAGCCGCGCGGTCATCGTCGTCAGGCGGGAAAGGAAACGGCAACTGGTCATCGTGTCGGTGGATGGCCGAAGCTCGCGAACGTTGGCGCCGTCCCTCGACATTCAAGGAGCGGCTGGACAGGGGACCGTTGACTGGTCGCCGGATGGCGCTTGGATCGTGACTGGCGCCCGCGACGCACAGGGTCCAGGGCTGTTCAAGATCGGCGTGGATACTGGAGTGACGCTGCGGATCGTCACCGGTCGTGCGGACAATCCCGTCTGGTCGCCAGACGGCAACCTGATCGTGTATGCCGGCAAGTTTTTCACTGGTCAGGTCGAGCTGCTGGGAGTACGGCCGGATGGCACTCCTGTCGCGCTCCCGGGGGTTCGCGCGCGACCCGGTGGCTATCGTTTTTTGCCCGACGGAACCGGCCTGGTGTACCTCCCGTTCATTCCATCGCTGGACTTCTCGATGGTCGATTTTGCGACCAAAGAAACGCGTCAGCTGACACGGCTGAGCAATCAAGGCACTTTGGGGACTTTCGACATCACACCCGACGGCAAAGAGATCGTGTTCGATCGCACCCGAGAGAACTCGGACATCGTCTTGATCGAGCGAGGGAAATAGATCGCAGAATCTGCACACCTCTCGCGCCCCTCCGATCGCACCCCGGGGTCAGACACCACTCTGACCCCTCTCTGACCCCTCGGGGGGCTACTTGCGCTCGTACTTCCAATTCCGCGATTTCCCGACCTCGATCCACTCAACCGCCTGCGCCAGCCGTCGCGCGCGGGTGTCGGCGCTCTTCGCTTCCGTGATCCACTCGACGTATTCGCGCTTGTGGCTGGGCGAGAACGCGTCGAACGCCGCCTTCGCCTTCTTGCTCTTCTTCAACGCGGTCGCAAGATCCGCCGGCACCTTGATCGGCGTGGCCGGCTGTTTCTGCTTGCGCGGGGCGGTGATCCCGGCGTCGTTCAACGCCATCGCTTTTCTGACGTACGCGGCGAGCGCCTTCCGCGGCGGGAGGTCCGACACCTTCGTCAACCGTCCGAACCAGCCCGCGCTGTTCATGTCAGTGGCCGCAGCACCAACGACGAGCGATCCTTTCCAGAACCCGAACGCGGCGTGCTGCTTGAACGACGCCATCGCGCACATCATGCCTTTGTACATGAAGTGTGGAGAGCCCCACTTCATGTCTTCCTCCACGTCGGGACAGGCAGCGTGCACGTCCTGGCGAATCCGGTTGAGGATCGGCTTCGCGAACTCGGGTGCCTTGGTAATGTAGGCCTCGACGCGGGGATCTCTCTTGCCCATGGCGAGCGATTCTAGCAATTAAGATAACCGCGTGATCATCACCGCGGAAGTCGTCGCCGCGTCCGCGGTCATGCTGCTGGCGTCGGCAACGCTGTCCGCATACGTCGCCGACTGGATCGGTTTGACGATCGTGCCCTCCGCCGTCCTCGTCATGGCGTTGGCGGCATCAGCAGGCACCTTCATCGGCCTCTGGCGGCGCGCGGCGCGCGATCGATCCAGTCTCGCGGCGTTCCTCGTCATCGTCTCAGCGGTGATGGCGTGGCTGCTCTGGCTGGCTGGACGCGATCTGCTGCCGCCCGGGACCGGGCCGGACCTGACGCATCACCTGCTGCTCGTCGGCTACATCGAGGAGCACTGGCGGCTGCCCCACGATCCGCAGCTCGGTCCGTTTCTCGGAGAGATGGTCGACTACACGCCCGGCGCGCACCTCCTCGCCGCGCTGACCGGCGCGTGGACGCGGACCGACGGCCTTCACGCGGTGTATCCGTTGGTCGCGTTCACGGTCGCGCTCAAATGCGGACTGGTCTTGCTGATCACCCGGCGACTGGTGAGTTCGGATGTGCCGCGCATCCCGTTCGCTGTCGTGGCCGTGCTGCTGCTCCTGCTGCCGCGCGCCTACTTCACCGGATCCTTCGCGCAACACTCGTTCCTGGCACAGGTGGTGGCGGAGGTCTTCGCGGTCGCGCTCTGGTGGGCGCTGGTCATCTGGGACGCGCGTCCCAGCATGCTGCCGATCGCGTTCTTCGCGATCGTCGGCGCCGCGACCTTCCTGACGTGGCCAGTCTGGATCGGACCGCCGCTGGTCATGTTGGCGATCTGCCTCGCTTTTCGCCGTGACGTCAGCGCGATCGAGCGCGCGAAGCAGTTCCTCCTCACAGCCGTCACGATCGGCGGCGTCGCGGCGGCATTCACCGCCTCTCGAGGCCGCTCGGCTGGAATCGTGGCGGCGGCGGGCTTCGTGCTGCGGCCGGCGCCGGCGGTCTTCGG
>Ga0207641_10000402_pt1 | contig 50955 bp, 42 predicted proteins | sample KBSSwiS62_FD_184306 | JGI IMG/M metagenome (GOLD analysis project Ga0207641, IMG submission 184306) | Switchgrass rhizosphere microbial communities from Kellogg Biological Station, Michigan, USA - KBS Switchgrass S6-2 (SPAdes) (version 2) | ecosystem: Host-associated > Plants > Roots >...
GGTGTTTTACAACAGGCAGAGGCGTCATTCTCGCCTCGGATATAACTCTCCTGTTGTGTTTGCGAGAAACTTCAGATAGATTGAAATTCCTCCAAGCGGCCGTGTCCGTCAGACCCAGGCCACCTCAACATTCCTTTTCCGGTAGGTGAAGCAGGGCTTGCCCCACTTCATTTCCTCACTCAGGTCGCAGCCGATTGCGATTGCCCTCAGCTCGTCTGCTTCCTTCTGCCACTTTTGCGCGTAAGGTACTTTCACGGTTCTCCCGATTGTGTGCTCACCAAAGCGAGTGGGCCCAAGTGTCGCTTCCTCTCACCGGCTCCGGAAGCTAAAAGCTCCACTGACGGCCGACGCAGTCGCCTGTATCGGACGGGTATCGAGCCGGGTATCTGGGGAGGCAGCAGCAGTAAAGCGAGAGAGCAAACAGCAACTTGCATTGCGAGTTCGATTGCGCCCCCGGGTCCGCCTGCTACCACTACTGCGGCGGCCCATTTATGGGGGCGCCGGCCGAACACCGCTCGGTGTTCGGCCGGTGCTCAGACAACGCTTGCGGCTACATGAAGAATTGTTCGGAAGTGATCTTGCCATCCTTGTTGACCTCGTAGACGCAGACTTCTTCCATATGCATCCTTCCTTGTCCTTTCATTGTGACGTCCAGTCCAAGGGTAAGCGCGAACGCGTTCCCAGCGATCAATGGCTGCGACACGCTGCAGGAATGCACTTGCTCCACATTCTGGTTCCACTTGTGGCCCTTTTCGATAATGTTGCGCAAGCCCTTCGTTTCCTTGGGAAACTGCGGGGACTCATGCTGTTCGATGCTGACTGCGTCATCGGCGAACAGCTCCTTCTGGGCGGCTTCGAACTGGCCCTGACGGCAAAGCTCCGCGAGGCGAGTGGCGATCTGTTGGGTTGACATGGCGGGGTGCTCCTTCTCTTGCGGCGGTGAAGGTTGGACTCGATCCAACAAAGGAGGGCGGGAATTTCCAAAGACTATAGCGCACCGTGGGAGAGCCGGGCCACCCCGAAGGACAGAGGCGAGCGCTGCCAAACAATGCAGCACAGCACCAAGAGCCTGCGAGTCCAGCATGCTACGCGCGGCTCGGGGCCCCCGTTGATCCCGCGCCTTTGCTCAGTGCGTGTGTGGCCAAAGTTCGGCATCGATCGTTTCGTGATAGGCGTGCCAGGTTGCAAAACCGAGCAGAGGCATCAGCACCACGAAACCTACGAAGATTGTGGCGAAACCGAGAAGCACGGCAACCCCGATAATGGATGCCCAAATGAGCATCGGAAGTCTGTTCCTCAGGGTGGCGTTGATGCTCGTTATTACGGCGGTGATTGCGTCAGTACGGCGGTCGAGGAGCATTGGCAGCGAAAATGCAGTCGCGCAGAACACTACCACGCAGAAAAATGCCCCGACGAGTGTTCCAACAGACAGGTAGGGAAGGAGATCGCTCATGTTGGGCGCCGCGTTGCTCGGTAGGAACACGCTCATGATCATGGCGGCTCGCCCCCATACGAGCAGTAGAACTAACAGACAGATTCCCAGTACCAGCGTGTCGCGCAGGTGTGCTCGCCCTTCTCGAAGGCTGAAGCGAAGCGTTGGTCTGTCGCTGTGTTGCAGCTGGTAGCTGATCGAATACAGCCCCATCGCGAGAAAGGGGCCGACGAACACGAAGCCGCTGGCAAGCCCAATGTACAAGGCCAGCAGGCCGAGCCTCCAGGTCAACAAGCCGAGCAGACCACCAAACCAGGCGAACAACAGCCCGTACAGCAAGCTCAACCCCGGAGCGGCAACCATGTCTTTCCATCCGAGACGCAGCCACCCGAATGCCGCAGTCAGCCGCAAATGACGGCAGGGGGCGAGTAATGGAAGTCCCGGAGAGTCGGTTGGCGACCCGTCATTCATACTTGCCGGCCTGTCGATAGTGGGGGTTCCGGGGTCAATGCCCGATACTGTATGCCGATTGTGGGGCGGACACGAGTCTGGCCCATTGCGACTTATACGGATGTGCAAGCTTCGAGCAGCAAAAGCCGCATCCGCCGCTCGGCAACGGAGAGTTGACGACGCGGGTCAGGATGCCGCGCGTGAGCACGTCATGGCGGCGAACGGCTGTCGCAAGTTAGTGCCGTGGGTGCTGCAGCGCAGCGTGCGAACACCGTGATCCTGCGAATAGCATAGCGGCGCCTTGGTCTCGACCCCGCCCGAAAGACCCGCCACTGCCGGGTCGGAGTTACGGGGCGGATCACGCTTACACAAACAACATAACTTCATCTTTGGGGGCTTCAAAATGCAACACAAAATCGCAAAGACTGCGGTCGCTTTCTCAGCGCTCTTAGTGTCATCGGTCTCGATGGGTAACGGCGCGGACTACAACGACGGACCGGTCGTCAATGTGTCTGCCATTCGTACGGTCGACGGACACTTCGATGACTACATGCATTGGCTGGCAACGGGCTTCAAGAAACAGGAGGAAGCCGCCAAGAAGGCGGGGCTGATCGTCGGGTATCACGTTTACACGGCGGAGCCACGCGGTCCGAACGATCCTGACATCTATCTGGTCGTCGAATACAAGAACTGGGCGGCCCTGGATGGCATCGGCGCAAAGTTTGATGCGCTGACCACCCAGACGGAGGGCTCCGTACAGAAGGCCGACGACGCTCAGGTGTCGCGCGCCAAGATCCGGACGGTGCTCGGTTCGGAGACGATTCAGGAAGCGCTGTTGAAATAAACCTTGCGAAGGCGGGGGCACGGACGGATGCCAGCGCCCCCTGGCTTTTGGGGTGAGGGCGCTGGCACAGGAGAATCCAGCGGGTCGACAGGGGAGCCTCGGCAGGTTCAAGAGGCTCCTGGACCCGTCGAATTGCATGAGACCAATCAGGCTCGCTCGTTCCACCAGGCGAGCAGGTGAGCGAAGTCAATCGAGCCGTCGCCGTCGGTATCGATCTCATCGAATGCGGTTTGACATTCCTCGGTCGTCATCTCTTCATTGCTGTTTTCCACAAAGCGGATGAATTCGTTGAGCGTGAGCCGCCCATCCTGATTGACATCGTTGGAATCGAAATTGGCGCGCAGGTGAGTGTGCTGCCCACGATCCGTCATGACGGAGCCTGGTATCGTTGAGTTACGTATCATATGGAAACCTCCACTATCGACTGAGCTGAGTATCTCGAGAGCACCGTGAGCCGGAGGACGGACAGACCCAACGGCTGCGTTCTATCGATCGTGTCCGCAAATTGTGAACCTGTGTGACGCGCCGGACTGCGGTCTCCGACACTACCGACGCTGAGACCCAGGCGACGCCCGGTGTTCACGCGGGGGATATCCTGCATCGGAACGCTTGCCGCGGACGTGGCCGGCCCTACTAATGCGAACACTGGCAAGCGTCCGCATCGATACCAGCCACGGTGTTTTTCCGCCAACCCGTAAAATGCGCAAGGCTTCGATCCACAAACATCGCCACTTCAGGTTGTGGAAAGACACACCATACAGGCCCCGGCAAGCCCCGGTTCCTGCCGACTTCCGCGATCCAGCGCCGACCCTCATCGTCTATCGCGAGCGTGATACTCGGGCGGAAAATGGCCAGGGACTCCTGCGGATAACGGCAACCCGTGAAATCAATGCAGCCGAGCGGCGTTCCAGGGTGGGCCAATACACGCGTGGCCCAGATTGGCCAGTAGGCCGTCGTACACGGCCGGCAAGTCCATGGATGAGCTGGGCGTGAAGGCGCGGCAGCCCGAGACCCGTGCAAGACGGGACAGTTGCTGCGAGGCGCGCTGCCATTTCAGATGGCCATAAGGGGCCTCATTTGAGCCCTCTCCCGCGGGTAGCACGGCTGCCTTCAGCAGCGGGCCGATGTTGATAGGACAGATAGGTACGCCACTGTCCTCGGCAGCCTCCAGGACCTGCCTGAAGTCTGCCTGGCAGAAAGAGTCTGTTCCGGAAGAGAGGATGATCAGGACTTTGCGGCCGGGCATCTGCTGCTGTATTTGAACAATAAAGATTTAAGTGCGGTGTTGGCACTCGGCATGCACGAGTGCCAATAAAATTCATGCCGAGGCAAACTTCAAGAGGGGCGGGCTGGGGCGTTTGTTGATCGGGCGCCACCCGGGTAACCCATGTAATGGCGCTCGTCGCCGCCATGAGTATCGTGCTTCCACGGCAGCGGACGGGCTTGCCTGTCCAACTTCATTGGAAAACCTCGAGCTTGGCGTTGACGGGCGAAGGTCAGGTCGTCGATGCGTTTGGCACAACGAGCCCGCGTTTGCCGACCTGACTGTGGAGGGATCGGTCTCATGAAGATTGCACAGATCGCGCCGCTTGCGGAAGCGGTTCCCCCGCGACTCTATGGTGGAACTGAGCGGATTGTCTCGTACCTCACCGAAGAATTGGTGCGTCAAGGTCACCAGGTGACGGTCTTTGCCAGCGGTGACTCGCGCACGCGCGCGGAGCTCGTGGCCTGCGCGCGCAAGGCGCTGCGACTGGATCCGGCCGTGCGCGACACCATACCGCACGTGCTGATGATGTTGGATGAGGTGCGTCGCCGCGCTCACGAATTTGACGTCCTGCACTTTCATATGGACCTGTTCCATTTTCCAACCTTTACCGATATCGCCGGCCAGACGGTCACCACGCTGCACGGCCGGCTGGATCTGCCGGACCTGGAGCCCTTCTATCGACGATTTCGGGACTTTCCGCTGGTGTCTATATCCAACGACCAACGCGGACCACTGCCGGACGCGCATTGGGCCGGGACGGTCTATCACGGATTGCCGCTGGAGTTGCACCGCTTCGTCCCGACAACGGATCGAGGGTACTTGGCCTTCCTGGGTCGCATCTCGCCGGAAAAGCGTCCCGACCGGGCCATCGAGATCGCGCGGCGCGCCGGTCTGCCGCTGCGGATCGCCGCCAAGGTAGACAACGCCGACCGAGCGTATTTCGAGCGACAGATCGAGCCCCTCCTGGCCGATCCACTTGTGGAGTTCGTGGGCGAGATCGGCGATGCCGACAAGAGCGACTTTCTCGGCAATGCCCGCGCTTTGCTCTTTCCAATCGATTGGCCGGAGCCCTTTGGACTCGTGGTGATTGAATCCATGGCCTGCGGTACGCCAGTGATTGCCTTTGCGCGCGGATCCGTGCCCGAGATAGTCGAAGACGGTGTAACAGGGTTCGTTGTCCATAACATCGAGGAGGCGGTGCGCGCCGTCAGGCGGGTCACCGAGCTCGATCGCCGAGAGGTCCGTCATCGGTTCGAGCAGAGATTCTCGGCAGGGCGCATGGCGAGTGACTATCTCGAGATCTATCGGCAACTGACGCGCATTTCGGCTCCGCGGCTACGGATCGCGTAGACTTCCCGTTACCGCAAGTGCCCGAGCCATGACTGATCCCACGGCAAGTCAACACGGCATGCAGGCGTCCGAGAATGTGCCTGTGTTCTACATCCCCGCGACCACCTCCTTGCAGGAGCGGCGGCCGAGGACGCTCAAGCACGGCGAAACGTTTGCGGTGTTTGATCACAACGGCGACATCGTGCGGGGTCTAGGGAGTCCCGAAGGGCTCTTTCACGCGGACACACGACACCTGTCATTATGCACGCTCACCTTGGGAGGACGGCGTCCGCTGCTCCTCAGCTCCACCTTGCGTGCTGACAATGCAACGCTGACGTGCGATCTGACCAATCCAGATTTGTACGAGGGTGAGCGTTTGGTCCTGGAGCACGACATCATCCATGTCCGCCGAACCAAATTCTTGTGGCAGGGTGGTTGTTTTGAGCGATTAGGCATCAGCAATTACTCTTCTGCAGAGCAACACCTGAACCTGCAATTGAGCCTCGGTGCCGATTTCGCGGATCTCTTTGAAGTGCGCGGCACCCGGCGCGAGCGCCGCGGCATCCTGCACGAACCCGACATCGGCCCCGACCAATTGCTCTTCAGCTATACGGGCTTGGATGGCGTGCGCCGTGTGACGCGCATCGGTTTCGATCCAGCCCCGGCCGTGCTGCAAGCCAGTGGCGCGCTTTTCCGACTGAGGTTGCCTCCACAGGGCGGTTGTACGGTGTATGTGGAAGTGGGTTTCAAGGATCGGGCTCTTGATCGTGGGCTTACCCTGCGCTTCCGCTCGGGACTGCGCCAAGCGCGCCACGCGCTGCGGCGGGCTTCCTGCCGGATGGCCTCGGTGGAGACCTCGAATGAAATCTTCAACGAGCTCGCTCGCCGGACAGTCGCCGATTTGTGCATGCTGGTGACGGACAAGCCGGAAGGTCCCTATCCCTACGCCGGGATTCCGTGGTTCAGCGCCGTGTTCGGCCGCGATGCTCTCATCACTGCGCTGCAGTTGCTTTGGATGGATCCGAGTCTGGCTCGTGGCGTGCTGCGCTTTCTCGCGGCCCATCAAGCGACCCGTCACGATCCGGCGGCCGACGCCGAACCTGGAAAGATTCTCCACGAGATGCGCCTCGGCGAGATGGCCGCTCTCGGCGAGGTTCCCTTTCGCTGCTACTACGGCAGCGTCGATTCCACTCCATTGTTTGTTTTGTTGGCGGGCGCTTATCTGGAGCGCTCGGGTGATCTGGAAACGGTCCGGGCGATCTGGCCCAACGTGCGAGCGGCGCTCGAGTGGATTGACCGCCACGGTGATCGCGATGGCGACGGCTTTGTCGAATATGGCCGCCGCAGCGAGCAGGGACTCGCCAACCAAGGCTGGAAGGACAGTCACGACTCCATCTTTCATGCGGACGGACAACTCGCGGCAGGTCCCATCGCGCTCGTCGAAGTGCAAGCCTATGTCTACGCGGCGAAGCGCATGGCGGCGCAGATCGCCCGCGCACTCGGTGAGCAACAATACGCGGCTACCCTCTATCAACAAGCCGAGTCGCTTCGGGTGAAGTTTGAGATTCAGTTCTGGTGTGAGGAGCTGGGGACCTACGCGTTGGCGTTGGATGGGGAAAAACGCCCTTGTCAGGTCAGCTCTTCCAACGCGGGGCACGCACTCTTCGCAGGAATTGCCGAGTTCGAACGAGCGCGTCGTGTCGCAGCGGGACTGGTTAGCGACGCATTCTTTTGTGGATGGGGCATCCGTACCATTGCCAGGCGCGAAGCGCGTTACAACCCCATGTCCTATCACAACGGCTCAGTGTGGCCGCATGATAATTCCCTGATTGCACTGGGGTTCGCGCGCTACGGGTTCAGAGCGGAAGCCGTGCGCGTCTTTGACGGACTCTTCGCGGCGGCCACCTACATGGACCTGCGCCGACTCCCCGAGCTCTTCTGCGGATTTGCGCGCCGTCCCGGCCATGGCCCCACTCTCTATCCGGTCGCTTGTAACCCGCAAGCATGGGCCGCAGCGGCCCCAATGGCCCTTCTGCAAGCCTGTCTGGGGTTGAGCTTCGATGTGTCCGCCAGGATCGTTCGCCTGGAGCAGCCCACACTCCCGGAGTGGCTGGAACAGGTGACCGTCCGCCATATCCCGCTCTGTGGCGATCAGGTTGACGTGCGGGTGAGCCGTGCTGCAGGGCAGATTGCAGTAACGACCTTGAATCGCATCGGGGAGGTGCGCGTGGCAAGCGTCAGTTGAGAGATTCCAACAGGCTACCGTGGGAAGTTCGGCAGCGCTCGCATTGATGCAAGGCTCTCGGTGTCGTCGGCGTTGACGCATCGAGTATCATCTAAGCTTTACATTGCGGGCGGTCACCGTGCGAAGTACGCGCAGAAAGTTCTGTGTAACGGCTGTAGGCGGCCTTTCGGGGGCTGCGCTCCCGTGGGGTTTTGATGCGATTGCAAGGCCCCACGGCGCGCTCAACGTGGCCGAAGTTGACCGCAACAGAGTTTTACGTGCTGCGCGCCAGTATCTTCGCGAACGCCCGATCACCATCACCGCGTATCGTGCCGAACGCAGCGCTGGCGGCAAGCACGACTACTTCTCCGAGGGGGACTACTGGTGGCCCGACCCGGATCATCCCGACGGGCCTTATATCCAACGCGACGGGATGACCAATCCCGACAACTTCGTTTCACACCGCCACGCTCTGATTCGACTCAGCCTGCAAATGCCCGCACTGACGGCAGCCTGGTGCATCACGCGAGACAGGAGGTATGCGCAGCACGCTGCCAGCCATCTTCGTGCCTGGTTCCTGGACCCATCAACATGGATGAATCCAAACCTGCAATACTCACAGGCCATCCACGGTCGCGTCACTGGTCGGGGCATCGGTGTCATAGACACGATTCATCTGGTCGAGGTGGCACGCGCAATTCCTCATTTGCGCGAGACTTCCGTGCTGACAAACACCGAGCATGATCGGTTGGAGAAGTGGTTCGCCGGCTACCTGGACTGGATGACCCATTCCAGCAATGGAGTCGAAGAGCGTGAGGCAAAGAACAACCATGGCACGTGCTGGGTGATGCAGGCGGCGCAGTTTGCGCAGTACACCGAGAATCAGCAGGTGATTGAATACTGTCGCGAACGTTATAAAACGGTTCTTCTTCCGGACCAGGTTGCGCCCGACGGCAGCTTTCCGCTCGAGCTGAGTCGCACGAAACCCTACAGCTATTGCCTGTTCAACCTGGACGCGTTGGCGGCCATCTGCCAGATTCTGTCCTCGCCGCGCGATGATCTGTGGAGATTCAGCCTGGCCGACGGCCGAAGCATGCAGACTGCCATGGCTTTCATGTTCCCGTTCATCGCCGACAAACACACCTGGCCCCATCCGGCAGACGTCCAGTACTTTGACCAGTTTCCCGTCCGGCAACCCAGCCTTCTGTTCGCGGGGCTCGCCTTGTCAGAACCGCGCTACCTGGCGTTGTGGTCCAGCCTGAACCCCGACCCCAAGGTCGAGGAAGTCATCCGCAATTATCCCATCCGCCAGCCCATACTGTGGGTGGCAGTGGACGACAGAAATTCGCGTGTCAGGCCGATCACCTCGGGACCATGAGACTCGAGCGCCCAATGTCCGCCGCCTATGATCCGAATCTGCGCCTTCGGCAAGTCACGCTGATACGCCAGCGCAGCGGCCGGAGTGTAGTACTGGTCTTCGCGTCCCCACAGAATCAAAGTGGGCGGCTCGTGCTCGCGGAAGTAGGTTTGAACCCTCGGATAGAGATCGACATTGGTCCGATAGTCGAGATGCAAGTCCAATAGGGCATCGACAACGCCCGGCTGTTTGATCTGAGTCCAGGCCAGCCAGATCGTATCGGGGTCGATCAGCTCGACCACTTCGGTCGGCAAATGCTCCAGGAACTCTTCTCGGATTCCCTTCTCCGTGAATACCGCATCACGAAGCGCATCCCGGTTGGGAGGGGACGCATCACGCCAGTAGGTCTCCAGCGCGGACCAGGCGGATGTGCGTCCGTCGGAATAGTACGCTTCGCTATTCTGTATCACCAATGCCGTGACACGATCTGGCGTTCTCATCGCCAGTCGGAACCCGACCTGCGCTCCATAGTCATGAAGGTAGAGGGCGTACCGCTCGAGATTGAGCGCCCGTACAAAGGTTTCGATCGTGTCTGCGTAGTGATCGAAGGTGTAAACGTACCGGGCTCGGTCCGGGCAGGCACTGTACCCGAACGCCGGAAAGTCCGGCGCCACCACGTGCCACCGATCCGCCAACGCAGGCAGGAGATATCGGAACTGATGTGAGGACGAAGGAAATCCATGCAACAGGATGAGAGTAGGCATTTCTGAGCAACCCGCTTCGCGGTAGAACAACCGGACGTCCGAGACTGTGACTGTACGGTATCTCGCCGACAGAATCGGGCTGCTCATCGCGCCTCCCTCGGGTACTCCAGATCAGCACGATTTGACGCGCACCGACCTTCTTCGACGCAACGGCTCGCCGCTGTCCAGCGAGCGCTGGACTTTCTATTCCAGACCCTCACTCAACGCGTGCGCGATCAATTCGCCGCTTGCGAATGCGCTCCGCCGCGTTCCGACACTCCCCGCAATGCCTCACCGGCCGTGGATCCAGTTGTTCGCGCCGAGATGTCCCCGAGTGAGATGATTCCTACGAGGCGCTTGTCACGATTGACCACTGGCAGGCGGCGCACCTGCTGCTCCGCCATGTTTCTCGCGATACCCTCGATCTCCTCGTCCTCGAAGCAATACCTGACCTTCTCCGTGCTCATTACTTGAGCAACAGCTGTCTGTTTCGGGTCACAACCTCGCGCATCACCTCGAATCGCGATATCACGATCCGTTATCATACCGACGAGGCGATCGTTCTCAGCCACCGGTAACGCACCCGCATCCAACTCGGCCATCAGCCTGGCCGCCTGCTGCAGCGTATCCTGAGGGCTCGCGACTTTGACATCGCGAGACATGATTTCACCGACTCGCATAAACTTCCCCTTGGCAGCCTAGCTGCCCGTTTTCCTACGTTCAAACAGGCTCTATCCACTCTCCATGCAACGGGGGCTGTCGACCCTGGTTCCGTTTTTCGCATTGTTACCTCTACAAAGCGAAAGGATACGTGTCGGGGACCCCCGGTTTCGCGTGCTGCGTACCCAGCGGCGTTACTGCTGTCGTTTCATCAAACCAAACCCATGCGTCAAACTGCTTCGGTAGGCAGGCCTCGGCGTAGTGGCTCGCGAGCTCGGTATCCGGGCGATAAATGACCCCGATGAAACGTTCGAGTCGAGTCGGTAACAGGCGCCGGCGTAGCGCTTCATGGTCATGCAGGTCGAGTAGAAAGCGTGGAGTGTCGGCGTCATGGCACAGGCGCTCATAACTGTCCGGGTGCGATGGTCGGACACGTTTGATCTGCATCCCGCCATCCCAATCCGTGGCGGCTGCCACTGTACCGGTGTGCGTACCCAGGCCGATCAGTGCCGCGTCGTCACCGAAGCGCTCGCGACACAATTGCCCGATATTGAGCTCCTCGCGCACGGTGCCCATGTCCGTGTACCGGGCATCGCCAATGTGTGAGTTATGCGCCCAGACCACGGCTTTGGAGTCTGGTCCGCGTGCATCCAGAAGGTGTTGTAATGTCTCGAACATATGCGTATCGCGCAAGTTCCAGGAGTCTGCACCGCCGTAGTACATGATCCGGTAGTACCGTTCGGCTGAGGCAATGAGACGAGCGCTCTGCGCGGCGTCAAGAAAGCTCTCGCCATCGTGCTGCGCATACTGAAGCCGCCGGTCCAGTAATTCCCGGCATTGCTGAATCACCGCCTGCTCGCATTTGCGATAGGCAGTGCTCAACACCGCGCGGCCATAAGTAGCGGGATCTTTCTGCCACGGAGTCAGGCAACCGTAGCGTTCGCGCGCGATTCGGGCCGCCTGGGGGTCGACCTCGTCGAGATACTCCAGAACGGTCGCAATCGAGTCGCTCATGTTGTAGATATCCAGACCATAGAATCCAACCCGCTGTTGCGACGGTAGCGGTTCGTTGAATCCTCGCAGCCAATCGACGAATGCTTCCGCATCAGTGTTGCGCCACATCCAGGTGGGAAAGCGCTGAAAGGGAGCCCCGGGAGCGGTACGCGCTGTCCGGTGGCGCACGTGGCGGTCGATAGCTGCCGCATCGGGCCAGTCCGCCTCAACGGCAATGATCGTGAAGCCGTGCCGCTCAATGAGGCGACGCGTAATTGCCGCACGCGCTCGGTAGAACTCCGCCGTACCGTGGCTCGCCTCGCCCAACAGGATCACGCGCCGGCTGGCGTAACGATCGAACACAGTGGCAAAGGCGGGGTCCTCGAAATTCGGCAGCTTCTGCGCAGCCTCCGCGATCATCTGTGGCACGCGCTTGCCACTAGATTGGCCGGGAACGTGATTGCTCGCCGAGCGTCTGCCATCCTCGGCCCAGCCCTGCACGCCAACCAGGGGCACGAACGTGACGGCCCCGAGATCTTCATTCTCATACTCCGACTTGCCAGTGCGCCGGAGTTTGCGCAGCGTCTGCTCCCACCTCTGCTGACCGACCGGGATGACCAGCCGTCCGCCAATCGCAAGTTGCTCTTTCAGTGCAATCGGTATCTCAGGGCCGCTGGCTGCGACCAAAATGGCATCAAAAGGGGCAGCCTCGGGCCAACCCTGACTGCCATCACCCACGCGCACCCGGATGTTGTTGTATCCCAACCGCTTGAACCGTTGCTGCGCCTGCGTGCCGAGGATTGCGTGTCGCTCTATTGAATAAACATCACGGGCGATCTGGCCGATGACGGCTGCGGCATAACCTGAGCCTGTGCCGACTTCGAGCACCCGATCGCCGGGTTTCAATTCGGCCGCCTCGATCATGAGCGCCACGATGTACGGCTGGGAGATTGTTTGCTCTTCACCAATGGGCAGTGGGTTGTCCTCGTAGGCGAATTCCTCGAGACCGGGCTCGACAAAGGCCTCTCGTGGCACGCTTTGCATCGCTCGGAGGACCTGGCTGTCGCTGACACCGCGCTTCGCGATCTGGACAGCAACCATGTGCTTGCGTGCACGTGCAAAGTCCAACATCGGAGCCACCTTTGGGATGTTTCGGTAGCGTTATCAACTGCCTGACAATGCCCCCAGGCAGGGGGCCGTCAGGGCCGCCGGCCTGAGCTCTTGACGGAGCAAGCGCCGTACCGAGTTGCGCCCACATAGATCACGCCGCCGCTGTAGCTGCGGGATCGAGTTTTGCTCGCGGCAGTGCAACCAAGTCCAAAAGGATACGAGGGTCGCTCCAGTGATTCAGCCGATCGATTACTTCCTGGCGGGTTGGTTCGCGCTCGCGTTGGCGTCTGCTGTCTACGTAGGCATCGACCAATACAGGCCGCCGCGACTACTTCGGCACTGGGGTTGCCGATGTGGCTCGATCTCATCCTCGAGTATCTCGCGGGATTCGGCTTCGGACTCTTCATCTTTCAATCTCTGTTCATGAAGTCGATGATGGGCGGGACCTATCTTGCGAATGTTCGCAATACCTTCCTGCCTGAATTCATCAGCATGAACTTCATGATGGCGGGGATGGCGCCTGTCATGAGCTTTCTCATGATGGGGCGCGATATGCGCGCAATGGAGTCGAGCGAGCTGCTCTTCTGGGGAGTCATGTCCCTGGGCGTGATCGTGGGATTCGTGACGGCATATCCCGCCAATGTCTGGATGGTTGCGCGGAAGCTCAAACACGGGCTCATGACAGTTCGAGCGACTCGCAAGGAGAGCCGATCCGGGAGGGAGGCAAAGTCGGCGCGCGTGGCCAGTGCAGGCCATGAGACTCACCGCGAGCAGAAACGGAAGTCTCACGGCGGACATGCGATGACACATGACGCGACACCAACACAGCTGGTAGCTGTCGCCAGCGTGTCCTTTTTTGCGCTGCTCGTCGGAATTGCAGGCCCCGCCAATTGGGTAAACTTGCGTTTATCGGCACGGGACGTCGGAGGCGCGATCATGCCGGCCGGGATGATCATGGACCGGGACACACCGGCCGAGGCCATGCGGGACATGGCCGCCGTTGATCCTCGAGATGTTGTATCAACGTATGGCCTGGATGCACGCGGCGATCGGGAGCTCGTGCCGGAGGTTGTGAACGGCCTCAAAATCTTCCGCCTCGAGACATCCGTTATTCGGTGGACCATCCTTCCAGGCGTGATGGTGGACGCGTACGCGTTCAATGCGCGGATGGCGCGCAGCCAAATTATTTCACCATCAATGGCCGCGCTTACCCGGCGACGGAGGTGGTGCCAATCCGGGTGGGAGAGACTCTGAAAATCAGATTCATCGGCTCGGGCAACGGCTTCATACATCCAATGCACGTCCATGGGGGTCCATTCGAGGTGGTGGCCGTCGATGGAACGACACTGCAACCGTCTGCGCGTTACTATGCGGATACTATCAATGTTGCTCCGGGTCAGCGCTACGATGTCCTCTGGAAGGCGCGAAAGGCGGGTAAGTGGCTCATTCACTGTCACATAGCCCACCACACAACAAACAACAACGTCGAACTGCAAGGCGGCGGCGGCTTGATGACTGTAATCGATGCGCGAGAGTGAGCCTGCCGATCTGGACGCGATCGCGGTCTAATGGATGACCATCTAGCTGTAGCATAGGCTTGGTCTGATGCAAGGGTCCCTGCGGTCCTTGCTCTCATCGCCGGCAGATGTCCTAGTCTCGCGCGTGTCTTTCTGTGTAGACTTCGCCGCCGTTTATCAGGTGGTGGGTGCATGCTTTCGCGAAAAGAGGGTTTTTGAGCCCTAACTGAGCAGTGCATCAAGGGGCGCAATGCTATCTCCACCGGACTGTGAATGAGGCCATTCGATTATCGAGTGCCTGGGTAAAGGAGCGAGATGCCAATCAAAGAGTTGTTGGGGGCGACGGATTTTTTCCTGGAGCCTATGGTGCTCGTCTCACGCGATGGGATCATAGAGACTCCGAACCAATCGTTCGCAGAGCAGCTCGAGCTGCCTGTGGAGAGTCTGCCCGGACGACGGCTCGACACACTTGCAGCCGCCTCGGCATCTGCTGTTCAGGAGTACCTGCGCGCCTGTACCGAAAGCGTCAGGGCCGTGGAGGGTTCGCTTCTCCTGCGAAGGCGGGCTGAAACGGTTGCTTTGCAAGCGCGCGGCATAGCCTATCCGCCCAACTCTGCCCCGACTGCGTCTCACGTTCTCCTGCAGCTCGTGAGTCAAAAACAGGGACCCTTTTCGAGTTCCACCCGCTCACGGTCGGCCCGCAACGCCGAGAACTGGTACGAGATCGAGCAGTCACTCAGGCGGCAAAGTCAGATTTTGGAGGTGACGCTGGCCAGCATCGGGGATGCGGTGTTGGTCACCGATGCCCATGGGCATGTCACGTTCACGAATTCAGTGGCTTGCGGCTTGACGGAGTGGCCGCTGGAGCAAGCCAAGGGGCGGCCGCTGACGGAAGTTTTTCCAATCATCAATGAGCATACGCGCAAGCCGGTGGAGAACCCCGTCTCCAAGGTATTGCAGACGGGCACGATCGTGGGCCTCGCGAATCACACTTTGCTGATATCGCGCAGCGGACGGGAGATACCCATCGATGACAGTGCGGCTCCCATCCGGCTGCCGGATGGCACGTTGTTCGGCGTAGTGCTGGTATTCCGCGATATCACCGAGCAACGCCGGGCGGAGCATGCGCGAGCATGGCTCGCGGCCGTCGTCGAGTCCTCGTACGATGCCATCGTCAGCAAAACGCTCAACGGTCAGATTACCTCCTGGAATCCGGGAGCCACGCGCCTTTTCGGCTATGCACCCGAAGAGATCATCGGGAAGTCGATCACCACTATCATCCCGACAGAGCTGCACTCGGAGGAGGCCGATGTGCTGGCACGCCTGCGCCGGGGGGAGCGAGTCGATCATTTTGAGACAGTCCGCGTGGCCAAGGACGGACGCCGTGTCGAAATCTCCCTGACGGTCTCGCCCATCAGGAATGAACAGGGCGAGATCATCGGCGCTTCCAAAATCGCCCGGGAGATCACTGAGCGCAAGCGTGCGGAACGGATGCTGCTCGAAGCAGACCGGCGCAAAGACGAGTTCCTGGCGACACTGGCTCACGAGCTGAGACATCCGCTTGCGCCAATCTACAACTCTGCCCAACTTCTCTGCCGGATCGAACACGATCGTCCGGAGTTGAAAAACGCGTGCGAAATCCTGCAGCGGCAGCTACAGCAGCTGACACGTCTCGTCGATGACCTGGCGGATGTCTCACGTATTCGCGCGGGACGTATCGATTTGCAGACCGAGCCGATCGATCTCGGACGTCTGTTGCATTCTCTTGAACTGTCCATGCGTCCGTTGTTCGAGGCTTCGGGCCAGCAACTGACACTGCACGTGGATCCGGTCTATGTGCATGGCGACAGTAGCCGACTCTTCCAAGTGTTTTCGAATGTTCTGCATAACGCCCACAAATATACGCCCGCTGGCGGGCAGATCTGCGTCACTTTTGAGCGCGCCGGAGCTGAAGTGATCATCCGGATACGGGATACAGGGATCGGTATTCCCACCGACATGCTCGACGAAGTGTTTGATCCCATGGTCCAGGTCAACCGCGCGGGCCTTGGCCCGCGCGGCGGCTTAGGTCTCGGCCTGACCGTGGCCAGGCGGCTCATTGAGCTTCACGGCGGGAGAATCGAAGCGCACAGCGATGGTGAAGGCAAAGGAAGCGAGTTCCTGATCTTCCTGGCTGCGTCATGACTTTTGACACTCCCAGGGAGGCCCGAGATTGCGTACCGTTTGTCCACATCAACCGGAAGCGCATTCAAATGTACACAATTACCGCCATCATTCGACCGGAACACTACGTACTGCCTGTCAAGCATCCGCCCAACTGCCGATGCACACAGCACGGAGGGAAGACCGCCAGTCCAGTACCCTCGATTTCTTCACTTCTTCAGGTTCGCATCGCGAATCGCGCAGAGATCTGCGTCTGAGAAACCCTCCTTCTTCAGCACTTCCAGAAGGAAAGCCGTTTTGCCGGCGCCGTAACCTTCCATGTCTGTTGGAAATTGATCGGCCAGCTGCTTTTTGAGTTGCCCGTAGGCTGTCACTGCACTCGGGTTGTGCCGGAGGTGCTCGCGGATGGCCAGATGGTTCGCCAACCCTACGCTCCCTTGCACACAAACATACAGATTGTGTGTTGGCAAATGCGCTGGACTGTAGAACGCTTCGCGCTCAGGGATTCCCAAGTCTCCGCAATGCACGTAACCCAGCGTGGCCAGTTTCTCAACCGCCGCGGGTATCTCAGCTCGCGACGGTAGAACGACATCGATGTCCACGATCGGTTTCGCGGCAAGTCCCGGGACGGAGGTGCTGCCTACGTGCTCCACAGCGCTCGCAATGTTCCTGAGTACCTCGAAGATTGGCGCCCGTAGGGCCGCAAATGTCCGCGGCCAGGTGGGGTCATAGTCCACCACAAGAATTCGTCTCTGGTTCGGCATTGGCGTGTCCCTTGTCGGTGTCCATGTTGTGCAGGATGCCGGATATTGGATACTCGCGCTCGGGCCTCAGGGTCCAGCATCACCACGCGATATATCCACTCACATCGCTGCAACCGAGGAACAGATTGGATGGCTGCACGAATTCGAACGCTGCTCGGACTCCTCCTTTTGGCATTGATTACGGGTCAGGCAGCAACTGCCGTTGAGACGACTCCGCCGGCACCCGACTATCAGCACGAGATTCGACCGCTCCTGGAGCGTCGTTGTCTCGTATGCCATGGATGCTACGACGCCCCTTGCCAGTTGAAACTGGATTCCTATCAAGGCCTCGCGCGCGGCTCTACCAAGGTGCAGATCTACAGTACGGCAAGACTCTCGCCGGCAGCGCCGTCGCGTCTGTTTGAAGATGCGCAAACCACCGCGGGATGGCGGGTACTCGGCTTCAGTCCGGTTGTGCCCGACCAGCAAGATGCATCGGAGGGTGACAGACGGGCAGGTGTGCTGGCGAGAATACTGGAGCTCAAAAAGCAGCATCCGCTGCCCACGGGAAAGGTGTTACCGGAGACGTTCGATTTTTCTTTAGGCAGGGCCCAGCAATGCCCGCGAGTCGAGGAGTTCGACTCTTTTGCCACCAGATTTCCTCAGTGGGGTATGCCGTTCGGACTCCCGCCACTGAGCGATTCGGAGCATCGCACGCTCACTGATTGGTTGGTGGCGGGCGCCGCGGCCACCGACCCCGCGCCCCTCAGTCCTTCGCTCGCAAAGGAAATTAGGTACTGGGAAAAGCTGTTCAACGGCAACAGCCTCAAGCACCAGCTCGCCGCACGCTATGTGTACGAGCACCTGTTTCTCGCGCACCTGTATCTGGAGGACCGGGGCGCTGACACTGTTTTCTTCAAGGTGGTTCGCTCGCGTACGCCACCCGGAACGGCTCTGAGCCTGATCTCCACCCGCCGGCCCTATGACGATCCCGGGGTTCCGCGGGTCTACTACCGGCTGTGGCGTGATCCAGCGTCCGTTGTGGCGAAGACTCACATGCCGTATCAATTGACCCCGGAGCGCCGCGAACGGTGGCGCAAGTGGTTCATTGATACCGAGTACACCGTGGACAAGCTACCCGGGTACGAGGCAAAGACGGCGTCCAACCCTTTCTACACGTACCAGAACATTCCCTATTCGTCGCGATACAGCTTCCTCCTCGATGAAGCACAGTTCACGATCATGAACTTCATCAAGGGCCCGGTTTGTCGCGGTAACGTGGCTCTGAGTGTCATCCAGGACCGTTTCTGGGTGTTCTTCACAACGCCGCAGTCAGCTGTCGGGAAACCGTTCTCGCAGTTCCTGGCGCACGAGGACGGCGAGCTGAAGCTGCCGGCTGGAGCCGAGAGCGGTCTCTGGTCGGTGACGAAGTGGCACAACTATGCACAGGCGCAAAGCCGGTACCTGGAGGCCAAGGGTAATTTCATCCGGAAAAATGCAGCCGCGCTCGACGAGGCCGGACTCAATACGTTCTGGAATGGATATGACACCAACTCCAATGCGGCCCTTACGGTCTTTCGACACAATGACAGTGCCACGGTTGTACAGGGTTTGGTAGGCACCCAACCCCAGACGGCCTGGCTGATCGACTACCCGATCCTCGAGCGCATTCATTACCTCCTGGTCGCTGGTTTCGATGTGTATGGCACGGCGTCGCACCAGTTGATGACGCGCATGTACATGGACTTTCTGCGCATGGAGTCGGAAATGAACTTCCTCGGCTTCCTGCCGCAAGAGCAACGTATCGCTGAAGTCAGTCAATGGTATCGCGGTGCTGACCGGAGTGTTCACGCCTACCTGGACTCTTACTACGAGCACGGCGTACTGCCGCCACCCTTTGATTTCAAGACCAATCAGCCCAAGGCGGAGCTCTTCCGTGCACTTCAGGCACGGATGGCAAAGGTGCTCAACCATCGCTACGAGCTGCAGCAGTCCGGGCTCTCCGCGGCGAGTGTCGCCGCGCTGGCCAGGCTCGATCAGGTGCGCGGCGTGGCGGCCTCAATCATGCCTCAGGCGGCAATCATCGAGGTCAACGAGCATGGCCTGCTCAGCGTGTTGAGCAATAGCGCGTATTCGAACCTCTCATCCATACTCGATTCACAGAGCAACCGCTTGCCCGACGAGGACACCCTGACTGTTGCCAATGGACTCGTGGGCGCCTATCCCAACATCCTGCTGCAGGTGAGCGAATCCGAGATTCCGGAGCTGGTGACGAAGATCGAAGGACTGCGTAATGAAGCGGACTATTCAGCGCTGCTGGACCGCTTTGGCATCCGCCGCACCGATGAACGCTTCTGGTCCGTGAGCGATCGAGTGTTGGCGGACTATGCACACTCAGAGGTGATCAGCCACGGCGTTCTCGACTATAGCCGTTACGAGAATCGATGACGCTTGGCGGCCGTTGACGTGCGGCGCGGAGCCGCGACGGGACAGGTGTCCCTACAGGTCGAGCATCAATTTTACAGCGCCGTCATGGTCGCCGCGCTTCAGAGCTTCAACCACTGTCTTCTCCTGTACGCGAGTACGAGGAGTGGTCATGACGACCACAAACAGACTGAACGCCAACACAGCAGCACCGTAGAACCAAACAACCAAAGCCATGTCGCGCTCCCGTTAATCCTCCATTGGATTCTGGCGGCGGGAGCAGGGTGATATCCATCGGCGCCGTCACATTTTGCCGCGACCTCGAGCCGGGCTTTACGCGGTTGTCATCCAACTGCTCGGGGTCGCGGGCAAACCTGTCTGTTGGATGCGACGCTTTCCAACAGAGTGACTGGCCGCCGCTCGCTGGTGCTCGGGTTTCGAATCGGGATCAGGAGATTTCGAAGAGCCGTGGCCGCAATTGCGCAGAGTATTCCCGCCAGGCGATCGGATCACTGGTGACGTCGATCGCGCCTCGCGCCAGCGCGCGTTCGAGCTCGGCTCGAGAGGTGACCCGGTCCAGATAACCTGCGGTCAGGCTTTCCGGATCACTGTCAGGGGCAGGCGTGAAGGCGACGAGCCAGGCATTGGTAGCGGAGGTGTGCATCGCGAGGGATCCTGTTGGCGCGTACAGTGCGCCCGCGACATTGTGGGAAGTCAGCACTGTCACTGAGGTTGCATCGCACGCGCAACCTGTTTCCGGATGGCGACACGTGGGCGGTCATTCATTCGCCCCGAACCCGTTCGAGCAGCGGCGTCGGTGCTCCAGCAAGTGACTCCAGTCCGTTCGGATCCAGCCACACGCCTTCCGGAGTCCAACGCACGCTCACCTCGTTCATCTGATACCAACGATCGCCACGATGGACGACGACGTGTCCTTCGAAAACCAATGTAGGCTTGCCAGTCGATTCAGCCGCGAGTCTCCCCGTAGCATGGGCATGATCGGCTGTAATGTGCAGGCCGACGGCAGGAGGCCCGAAGTCCATCTCAACGTGCTCGAACTGCGATTCGCCGTCTTTGCTGATATTGACGAAGCTTGCGTTAATTGCCACGTCTGCTGTGGGTAGGTTGGTCTCCAGCCAACCATTCGCGGAGACTTCTGCGGCCAACACACAACAACCTACCGCCAGTGCGGCAACGGCAACGAATACACGACCCAGAAAGCGGCGCAGTGTGGATTCAGCGGCGAGTTTCAACATCTCCAGTCTCTCCTCGAGTGGATCCACGCAGCGCCAATGGCAACCGCCGGGTAATGCTGCATCGGCCAATTGCGTTTTCAACATTGCGTTCGCATAGGCGCGCCGCGAGCTGGGATATCGTCGGATAACCGCAGCGTCGCAGGCGAGCTCCTGGTCTCTCCGTAACACGTTGGCGCCAATATGAATCAGTGGGTTGAACCAAAACACGCAGCGACACAGAGCGACGATGAAGTTACAGAGACAATCACCCCGGTTCATATGCACTCGCTCATGAGCGATGATCAATAGTCGCTCCTTCGACGTGTAACGTGATTTGAAATCACTAGGCAGGATGACGCTAGGCTTGACGATGCCCACGAGCACGGGACATCCAGCGGAACTCTGCGCACGCAATACGCGCGCTGACCCCGACAAGGGTCCCAGACTACTCATGAATGCTCGCTGCAGCCGGACCATGTAGGCGAAGGAAAGAATGACTCCAACGACCCACACACCGAGCATCGATGTCATCCAGCCCGCCGAGGATGGCGCGACGAACGTATGCGCTGAGGATCCGCCGATTACATGGTGTAGCGCGGTCACTGAGGCGATGCTCGAGACAACGCGGTCTTCAGTTGCCACATTCGGCAAGATTGCCGCCAGCATCGCCATGGGAACGAAAAGCCATACCCAATACGACGCCGAAGTGCCGAAAGCTCTTCGTACACCGAGACGAGTCAGTAAGACCGCAGCAACGGCTATGCTCGAAGCCGTGGTGAGTGAGATGAGGCACTTCCATAACTCATTCGTCATCGCCAATTTCCTCGATGAGACGTTTGAGATCGGCAATATCACGCTTGGTGAGCTTGCCATGGCGGCTGAAGTGCGCTGCGAGCGGGGCTACACGTCCGGCGAAAAGACGATCCAACAGGCCCTTGCTTTCAGTCAGCAACCAGTTATCGCGGCTAACGAGGGGCGAGTAGAGGAAACGGCGGCCGTCTTTGTCGGCGCGTATGACCTTTTTCCTCAGCAGCCGGTTGAGGAGCGCCTTGACGGTGCCTTCCTGCCAATTCTGCTCACCCCGGAGCGCAGCCACCACGGCCTCGGTGGGCAAGGGGTGTTCGCGCCAAAGGACCTCCATGATTGCGGACTCCGCCTCGGTGATGGAGGGATCAGATGATTCTCGCCGCATGAGATCGGATTCGTTTACAGATATAAACGTAAGATAGATTACAGCTGTAAACGATGATGGTCAAGAAACTCCGGTCCGAGGCTGGTCAGCGATAATCAGCGGGAAAGTGGGGTCTAGCGGACTCGTTTCTCAAACCACTTCTTCGCGCTCGGCCGGCGATGCGGACAGCCGGGCCAACAACAGGGGCGGCGTTTGCCGGCCTGGAGATCCTCGACCGCGCGTTGAATTCGGCGACTGCGTGTCGCTTCCTGTTTTGCCGAAATGACCCAACAGATCCATTCGTTCCGCGCCAGCGGCGTCAGATCATTCCAGGCTGCCTGCGTCGTCGCGCCAGAGGCCAGCGCTTCGGACAGGTCAGCCGGAATTTCATGTAGGGGCCCGGTTGTGGGTGAGGCTGCAGTCAATTTGCCCATTGACGCAGGATAACATCCAGGGCGCTTTGTACGAAGCTAGCCGAAATCTCGGCGCGGAGCTTTTGGCTGCCGCGCGTGAGGTGAAAGCGGGTAAGGCGACTCGTGAGCATCAAAGTGCCTGAGATCCTCGAAGCACGTATGCGAACCGGGTTGTCGCAACAGAAGTTCGCCGATGTGCTCGGAGTCTCTACGCGAACTCTGCAGGGCTGGGAGCAGGGACGGCGTAAGCCATCCGGTGCTGCCCGTTCGCTACTAACAATTGCAAAACGCCGGCCGGAAGTACTGCGTGAGCTGTTGTGAGACTGAGTCGTGTGAGTCTCGTCGTCTGTCGTGGCAGTTACGCAATCTTCACGCCGTCCGGTACCTCACCCTGAAAGAACGCTTGCCGGTGCTTCCGGTTGGCGAGGTCCATTTCGAAATGGGTCCAGCGGCCATTGCGCAGGACACCCATCCACCACATCCCGTCCACTGAATCGCGGAATTGCCACAGGATGTGGTAGCCCTGCTCATTGCTGAATCCTTCGTTGTCCGACTGGATGATGGCCGGCGCGAAGGACCAGATCCGGTTCTTGACGGCGGTAAGGGCCTTCCAGCCGTCATTGTGATCGAGCCCGGCAAGCAGCTCAAAGGCATAGACACAACGCACACGTGGAAAGTAGTGAGCCAACCATTCAGCCGCGCTCGGCGGCAAACAATCGGTTACCTCATCTTCCAGCTCGTGGAGCTCTTCCTGCCCGAGGGAGCCGGGCGCCACGGGATTTCGCTCGATGACGGCGATTTCTTCCCCGTTCTCGTGGGTCAACACCAGGTGGCTCCAGAGATCGGGTTTGTTCGGTTGGTTTGACGGCGCCTCGACCAACGTGTGGTCGTTCAGAACAGCTCGCAGAGACGAAAGGGGTATGCAGTCGGGGGAGGTGCTCAGCACTCGAACGTAATAGGCCATGATTCCGAGGTTATATGTCTAATAAGGAGCGCCGGGGGGCGCGTGAATTTGTATGGAGCGCGCCTGTTTACAGCCGGCGCGGGTCCACGGTAAGTTCCAGGCCACGAACCGGCCGAACGTCAGGGACGCATTACAATGATACAGCCCTGAGTGGATCAACCGATGAACATCAGGGTGGACAGGTGATGGTTCACGGATCTGTCCACTCAGTGGTATCTTCCGACGGCCCTGGAATCACCCATATCGGAGGCGATCCATGCTCACCCTGATTCACGCACCGCGCTCGCGCTCCTCCGGCTTTGTCTGGTTGCTCGAAGAGATTGGCGAGCCTTATCAGCTCCAATACGTGTCCATCCGCAGAGGGGACGGATCAGGGTGTCTCGACGCCGCGAATCCTCATCCGCACGGCAAAGTGCCGGTGCTGATGGACGGCGACGCGGTTATATTCGAGCAGTCGGCCATTGCGCTCTATCTTGCGGACAAATACCCCAACGCAAATCTGGGCCCACGCATCGGCGAGGCTGGACGCGGTAGTTTTGTTTCAGTTCTCGCCTACTATTGCGGCGTCGTTGAGCCGGCATTCACATCGAAGTTCCTGCGTGTCGCAGTACCCAGAGGTACCGCAGGCTGGGTCGACGTTGATGAGGTAATGGACTTCATCAACGGCCGGTTGGCCAAACAATCGTATATGGCCGGCGACGGGTTCACGGCGGCAGACGTGTTGTATGCAGGCGCTTTCGCGCTCTTCATGAGTTCTCCGCTGCTGGAAGGGAAAAAGACTCAACAGCTTCAGGACTACGTCACCCGATGTGTATCGAGACCCGCCCGAGCGAGGGCGCAGAGCAAAGACAGTCCCCCGTGAGCCCGGGAAAGCCATTGTGCCGATTGAGGCCAAGCGAATTGCAGCCGCTAGCAGGGCGCCACTGATCGATAGAGCGCCAGGGTTTCCGTTGCGATGCGCGGCCAGGAGAATGGCTTCATGTCCGGAGTGCCGCGCGGGGTGCGCAACCATGTGATTGCTTCACGAAGTTGCGACTGCGAAATCTTGCCATCGAACAGCCGGACCCACTCCGAACCAACCAGATGCTGCAGCTCGGGCATGCTTCCCATGTTGGGGCCGAGGATCGGCAGCTGGGCGCTCAGTGCGAGGAGGGCGGCACCGGAGTTCGTGATGGTCCGGTAGGGCAGGACGACCAGGTCTGAAAGCTCGAGCAGAGAAGCGAGCTCTTCGCCGCGAGCCCAGCGCAGCAACAGGTGGATGTTCGGACGACCCCGTGCGAGCTGCTCGATCTTCTCGCGCAACTCGCGGCGCGAGGTATAACCGGCAATGATCAGGTGAGTATCCTCGTCGAGGAACTTGAATTGCTCGACCAGCAGGTCGATTCCCTTGTAAGGGCGGATCAGGCCGAAGCTCAGGATCACCTTGGCGTCCGCGGGGATGCCGAGCGACTCGCGCGAGATACTGTTGGGGACAGCGCGGGCATTCATCGCCGACAGCCACTCGAGGTAATCGCCGTGTTGGATGACGACCGATGTCTTCGTGCGCAGGACGGGAAACTCGCCTTCGATCTGCCGCCGGCTTTCCTCGGACAGATAGATGATGCCGTCGAGCCGGGACAGAAAGCGTGTCCACAGGAACAGATTCAGGCGGTTTCGAGGCTTGTCATGCGCAAACGCGTTATGCGCGGTCCAGATGATCTTCCCGCCGCGCATCCGGGTCGCCCAGGCATAGAAGCGAAACAGCACAGCTTCCGCTATCTTTCGCAGCTTCCAGCCGGGAGCGAGGATCTGCCGCTCGGGCCAGTGCACGTGCAAGATGTCTGGCAACTGCAGTTTCACGACCCGGCGCCAGGTGAATTCATGGATCCGCTGGCCGCGCGCCTGAATCTGCGCGTAGAGCAGCGAATTGTACGGATTCAGGTTGCTGTCGACGAAAGCCGGAAACGCGACGACCAACATTGATTACTGTTCTCGGCGGCTGGACGTGCGTCCATGCGCGCGTCATTTGGGACCATAGCACAAACCTGTGTGTGGACCATCAACTGTCAGACTTCTCGAGGGTTCCGATCATTCCATTTTATTTGCGCTCCCGGTCCTGTTGGTTTGCGCGCTCTTGCAATCCACGGGGACCCTATGTAGACTTGCGATCAAGGGTAAGGTGGCCATGAACCTTTCCGGGTCCTTTCACGTATGTTGGTTCATCCATGAAGTTGAATGAATAATGACAGGGGTGGGAAGATGACAACCAGGCAGTCTCCGGTCGTGTGCGACATCAATATCACGCCACTCATTGATGTGATGCTGGTGCTGCTGGTTACCTTGATCGTCTCACTTCCCATGATGACGCATGCGGTCAAGCTGGACATGCCGAACGCGCCCCCGGCCCGGAATGTGGCACCCCCGGAAGTGATCGACCTCGAAATCGAGTTTGACGGCACCGTCATCTGGAACGGGCGCACGGTCAAACGGCTTCAGGATCTGGAAACAGACCTTCAGTCCGCGGCACGCAAGGATCCCCAGCCCGAGATTCACCTGCACGCCGACCGTCACGTGAAATACAACTTCGTGGCGCTGGTGCTGGCCTCAGCCCAGCGCAGCGGCATTCAGAAAATGGGGTTTGCGAACACCGGAGAATTCTCGAACTAGCGGATCCCGGCTGAGGCTGGACCGTGCGTTGACATCCCGCCGCTTCAGACTATAATTTCAGTAATTACTGAAATTACGGAATAGTCATGAAGCTCACGCCGGTCATGCAGCGGTATATTGTTCACTGGGGCGAGATGGGCAGCCGGTGGGGCCTCAACCGCTCGGTCGCGCAGATCCACGCGCTGCTGTTCCTGTCACCCAATCCCCTGCATGCCGATGAAATCGCGGACACGCTCGCGATTGCCCGCTCAAACGTCAGCGTCGGACTCAAAGAACTGGTTGCCTGGAAGCTGGTCCACGTCACCCACACCCTGGGTGACCGCCGCGATTTCTTTGAGGCCCAGCACGATACGTGGGAAGTCATCCGCGAAATCATCGAGGGCCGCAAGCGCCGTGAGCTGGATCCGACTCTCGACTTCCTGAAAGGCTGCGTGGCGGATCTCGAGAAAGACATGGAGACACCGCCGGAGGTTCGCCAGCGGATCACCGGTCAGTTGGAGTTCATGCAGACTCTGACTACCTGGTACGAGTCCATCAACAACCTCCCGCGCAAGACCCTCCTCAAGATGATGCGCCTGGGGCAGCGGATCGCGAAGGTCATTGGAGACTAGCTCACCAGCCACGAAGGGATGCCAACATGTCGCATGCAGCATCGATTGAAGGTCTGCTGGGAAAGGTCGCCTGGCAACGTTTACCGGCAGCGGTGCGAGCTCGATTCCCGGATCCGGCGGTCGCTGTCGATTACGTCGGAGAGTTTGAAATCGTCCGCGCCAGCCTGCTCGGACGCCTCATAGCCTGGTTCTGTCTGCTGTTGGGCACTCCGGTTGTGCCGAGAACGGGAGAGCACGTTCCCGCCGTCGTTCGGGTTGGACCAACCGAGCGCGGTGTGGCGTGGAACCGGGAATACAGATGGCCACGCAATCCAGCCAACCTGGTTCGCTCAACCAAGGTTGTGGGCGCCGATGGCACCCTCGTTGAAGAGTTGCCGGCGCGGCTGTGCATGCCGCTCGATGTGTACGAGTCCGCCGGCGTTCTGCACTTCGTGAGCCGCGGCTACTACTTCCGCCTCGGAGCCTCGAGACTGTGGGTTCCGCACTGGCTCTCACCTGGAACGACACATGTTGAGCACGAGGACGAAGGGGCGGGCTGGTTCCGCTTCACCATGACCGTGCGCCATCCCCTGTTTGGCGAGCTCTTCTATCAAACCGGCCGGTTTTGCTCGGCAGGAGCAGTGACATGTTCACAGTATTCGCATTGATTACCGCTCAGGCACTTCTCGGCGCCGTGGACAATCTGTGGCATCACGAGATCACGGAACGCCTGCCGGCCAAGCGATCCGCTGCGGTTGAGCTGGCGTTACACTCGGCCCGCGAGCTCATCTATGCCTTTGTGTTTGTCGGCCTGGCCTGGTTTCGTTGGCAAGGCGCGTGGGCGGCCCTCGTAGCGGCCGTGATGTCGATTGAGGTCGTCATCACACTTCTCGACTTCCTCATCGAGGACAAGACACGGCGGCTGCCGGCGTTCGAGCGGGTCCTGCACACCATACTCGCCGTCAACTTTGGAGCAGTCCTGGCCATGTTGGTGCCCGTTCTCGTCAATTGGTGGCACGCGCCGGCGGCAGTCGTTCCGGTGTACTACGGGGCAATCTCATGGATATTCACAGTCTTCGGGCTGGGTGTTTTTGCCTGGTCGCTGCGAAATGCGATCGCGGTGGTGAGATTGCGCAGGCCACCTGAGTGGGCTCGCAATCCGGTCCTGGCACGATGGCAGGCGGCACCCCGCACTGTGTTGGTCACAGGCGCGACGGGATTCATTGGAGGACATCTCGTGCGTCGCCTCATCAGGCGAGGCGACCACGTTATTGTGCTGACTCGGGATGCGGACCACGCCCTCGACCGCTTCGGACCCCAGGTACGAATTGTCACGAGCCTCAACCAACTGGAAGACGACACCCGTATTGATGCGATCGTCAATCTTGCCGGCGCACCGATCATGGGCCTTCCCTGGACGCGGGCACGACGCACGAAGTTGATAGACAGCCGGGTGAAGACGACACGTGCTCTGATATCTCTCATGGGGCGCCTGACCCGGCCAGCGCGTGTGCTGATCAGCGCCAGTGCCATCGGATTCTACGGTGTGCGTGGCAATGAATGGCTGGACGAGCACAGCAAGCCCACGTCTGACTTTCAGTCTCTGCTGTGCCAGCAGTGGGAGTCCACCGCGGTGGCGGCGGAGGAGTTGGGTGCGAGGGTGGTCAGAGTGCGCATCGGGTTTGTTCTGGGACGGGACGGAGGGGCGCTGCCGCAATTGCTGCTGCCGATCCGCCTCTGGGCGGGTGCGCTTCTGGGAAGCGGAACCCAGTGGGTGTCCTGGATCCACATCGGGGACCTGATTCGTCTGTTCGAGTTTGCGTTGGATACGCCGGAAGTCCGTGGCCCGGTCAATGCGGTGGCCCCAATGGCCGTCACACATGCGCAGTTCCAGCGCGCGCTCGGAACAACTCTTCATCGCCCGGTGTGGCTGCGAGTCCCAGCGTTTGTCCTGCGCACGGTGTTGGGTGAGATGTCGCAGTTGCTAGTGGATGGCCAGCACGTCGTCCCGCGGCGCGCCGTCGAAACCGGCTTTACATTCCGCTTTCGGCAACTGAGCGCTGCGTTGGCGGATATTCTGCGTGACCGGCATGCTAGAGTCCCACTCCGCAATGCGACAATTGATGCAGACTGACATTCGAATCGGCCTGGATACCGGCGGCACCTACACGGATGCGGTAGCGCTGGACAGCAACGGGCGCGTGGTGATGAGCGCCAAAGCGCTAACGACTCACTGGGATCTGTCCATCGGACTGGGAAACGCTATTCGCGCCGTCCTCTCGGGCCTGCCCGAAGGCGCGGGACGGAGCGTCATCTCGCTGGTATCAGTGTCCACGACACTTGCGACCAACGCAGTCGTCGAAAACCGGTTCAGCCCCATCTGCACGATGCTGCTGGGCTTCGACGACAACATGGTCGAGCGGTCGGGTTTGAAGAACATGGAGGGGTGCGCTGTTGTACGCCTCGGTGGGGGCCACGACGCGATGGGCGAGCCGTTGGAGCCCATTGACGAAGCGGCCGTGGAATCGGCAGTTGCCGGGCTCGGTTCCACGGTTGAAGCTTTTGCAGTCGCGGGTTTGTTTTCGGTGCGCAATCCGGCTCACGAGCGGCGGGTACGGGAGCTGATCCGCGCGCGATCCAGCCGGCCGGTGACCTGCAGCCACGAGCTCAGCTCAAAGCTCGACGCACCTCAGCGTGCGCTCACCGCGGCGCTGAACGCGCGGCTGACACCTCATATCCGCCATTTGATTGAAGCCCTGGGCCAGGTACTCGCCGCTGAGTCAATAGCCGCGCCGCTGATGATTGTGAAAGGCGACGGCACACTGATGCGCGCGGAAATCGCGCTGGAGTATCCCGTAGAAACAGTGCTGTCCGGCCCGGCAGCGAGCATCGTGGGCGCTGGATTTCTCAGCGGTCGCGAGGATTTCGCGGTTTCGGACATGGGGGGTACCACAACCGATGTTGCAGTCGTCGTGGGGGGCCGCCCGGTCGTCAGCGATGAAGGGGCCGTGGTGGGTGGATGGCGCACCATGGTGGAGGCTGTCGATGTTCACACCTGCGGCCTCGGTGGCGACAGCGAAGTGTATTTCGACCGCGAGCAACGCCTGGCAGTGGGACCTCGCAAGACGACACCCCTCAGTCTGCTCGCCACGCAGTTTCCAGACCTCCTTCCCGAGCTTCAACGGCTCGCGCAGTCCGAGCGTCCGATGCCCTTTTCTCCACAGTTTGCACATCGCAACCCGGGTCGCGATCCCGGGGCGCAGCTGGATCGGATCGAGCAGCGGGTATGGGAAGCACTTTCCGACCGTCCCCGGCCCGTTGGGGACGTGGCACGGACCGGCCCTGGCGTCGATGCGTTACGGCGTCTGGTGGGGCGTGGGCTGGCAACCATCGCTGCATTCACTCCAAGCGATGCGATGCACGTTCTCGGCAAACAGAACAGTTGGAACACGGAAGCGGCGCGGCTCGGTGCCATTGTCCTTACGACCGAAGAGCGCAACGTGACCGGTCGACGGGAACGCGATACACCCGAGGGGCTCAGTGAGCGCACCTATCAACATGTGGTGCGAGCGGCCGCGCGCGTAGTTCTCGAAACAGCTTTGGCCCAGGATCCGGGTATTGAACCGAAGAATGGCCGGTGGGGCCCGCTGGGCGTCTTGCTCGACAGCGTCGTTGAAGGGCGCGCATTTTCCCGGCTCATCGCTGCCCGCATGAATCTGGGGACCTCGCTGATCGCCATCGGCGCGCCCGTGGGCGCGTACTATCCTGAGGTTGCCCGCCGGCTCGGAGCCGAGCTCATCATTCCGGAACACGCAGCCGTCTGCAATGCAGTTGGAGCAGTCGCCGGCGTCGTATCTGAAACCTCCGAGGTACTCGTCAACCAGACAACATACCAGGTCTTTCGGGTGCACGACCCCGCTGGCAGCCGGGACTACCCGGACGCAACTGAAGCGATCAATGAGGCGACACGGATATCCCGGGCCCTGGCGATTGCAGCGGCTCAGCGCTCCGGTGCGATGGAGCCCAACGTCAAAACATCCATTATCGAGCGCAGGGCACAGGCAGGCACCGATGCTGAGTACCTGGCCGAGGCGGCTGTCCGCTCGACTGCCACCGGCAGGCCTGTGACGGGGAGCAGTCGTCAGTGACGCAGGCTCGAATAAACCTCGTCAAATACCTTCAGCCGCCCGAGATCTGCCAGACTCACTGAGGCGATCGTTTGGCCCAGGTTCTGAGCCGGGCCGGTGTCACCGACGAAAGGACGCCACCGCGGTAGACCGTTGCCGTTGGGATTTCCGGTCTTCACGAAGTTGACCCAGTAGTCGGACATTGCCGTTGCCAGGTGATGATCCGACACACTGGGTTTCCAGGGCGCCAGATCCAGGTGATCAAACACGTACCATAGCTCAGTAAAGTGACTCGCGCCCCAGCCCGGAGGCTGTTGCGTGAACGAGTAATAATAAACGGCACTGTGCCCGGTTTTCGCTTGCAACCGGGCCCATGCCCACATGTCCCAACCGAACCGTAGATCGCGCTCGAAATCGAGCCGCGACTGACGCGCTTGCGCATCAGTCGTATGAGGATAGGCTGCAATGATCGCCGGGGGCAGGGGACCGAAGCTATGCTCGATGTCCGCGGCGAACGTCGCTGATTTAACACTGTCCACGCTCATCAGTGAGCGCGCTTCTTCGGCATTGCAACCAATGAGCATCGGTACATCGTTCTGCTTGCCGGCGGCGAATGCGTCATAGGGGGATGTTGGAAGTATGTAGCCATCGAGTACCGGGTGCGCGATTTCTCCAGCGCTCCCTTCGAGCAGCCGCTCGGCTGGCAGCTTGCGCATCTCTGCCACTGAAGCCATGCCGAGCGAACCAAAATACTTTTCGCCCTGTTGTTCGGCACCTGCGAGTCCGTAGGCCGGGGCTATCTGAAAAGGCTCGAATACGCCGCCGCTTTCACCGATGGCGCGTTGGAACAGACCTTTTGCAAGAGGTGTGGCCATCAGGATGCTGACTGCCATGGAGCCGGCGGACTGGCCGGCGATGGTGATGTGGGCGGGATCGCCTCCGAAGGCGGCGATGTTGCGTTGGATCCAGTGGAGCGCTGCAATCTGGTCCTGCAGGCCATAATTTCCGGAAGCGCCGTGTGCTGATTCGCGCGTCAGTTGCGGGTGCACCAGAAATCCAAGTGGACCCAGCCGATAGGCGAGCGTGACTACCACAACACCCTTACGCGCCAGCCGATCGCCCCGGTACAGTGGCATCGAGGCAGATCCGTTGCTGTAGCCGCCGCCATGTATCCAGACTAAAACAGGAAGCTGATGTGTCGGTTTTCCGGCGGGCGCCCAGATGTTGAGATACAGGCAGTCTTCGCTCACGGTGGGAGGGGTTTCGCCAGGCATCGATACGCCTTTCTGCATGCAGGCGGGGGCGAATTCAGTGGCATCGCGTGTGCCGGTCCAGGGTCTTACAGGCTGGGGTTCGCGCCACCGCAGATCCCCTAGCGGTGGGGCGGCGTAGGGTACGCCCTCATAAATGTTGAGTCCGTCAGCGTACGTGCCTGTCAGGACCCCCGACTCGGTAACAGCCGTCGGCGCCGCGCTTGCAGCCATCGGCCATAACGCGAGCAGAGCTAACACACGCCAGCGTGCGGGCATAGCGAGTCTTCCGTGAGAATGTGTGCGCAGTTTGAGCTATGGCGTCAACCAGCGGCGAACTGCTCACCACATTCCTCGAACGACTCGTCGCTTTTCAACCTCAGGAGCGCGGCCCGACCGCGCGCACCGTGGTGCCGTCGCGGCCGAACTCAAAGCGCAGGACCCACTCACGGGAGCCCTGATCCGCGGCGGCAAAGCGCCACTTGCGAGCTGCTTCGCTCGCCACGCGATTGAAGTAGTTGCTGGAGCTCGGGTTATCCAGGTTGTCACGGACGACGCGCCCGGAGCTGTCAACAGTCACGCGCACACCGACTCGCACGTGACCGTGAATGGTGCTTCGGGAGCTGGCGGAAACGTTGGGTATCTCTTCGTGGACCGCAGCGCCGCCGCTGTCAGGTGCCGTTGGTTCCTGCCTTGGCGGAGGCGTCGTGGCTGCGTGGCGCCGTGGCGGGGTGTTGGTTTCGTCCGTCGGCGTGCGGGTCCCTGGCGACGTCGTGCCGGTTGTTGCCTGAGGCGGTGGTGGCCCTGTGCGAGCGGCGGCGGGACGCGCCATTTGCCCTTCCGGGCGGCGGCTAGCTTCGGTCGCCTGTTGCGCTGGTGGCGTGTTCTGTTGTGTCGCAGCTGCCTGATCTGATGGAGTCGACTGATTTGATGCAGCCGTTGAATCTGAAACAATCGGCGGTTCGGGCCGTGAAGACTTCTGCAGTAGCTTGGCTCCACCCCAGACAGCCGCTCCTACCACCGCGATCGCAATCACCGCCGGAACCAACACGCTGCGCTTCGATTCCTCATACTCGGAGTACGTTCGCACGTCCGCACGCATCGGCGGTGGCTCGGGGATCTGCAGGGGCGGTGCTTGCAACGGCGGAATCACAACCGCCGGCGCTGCAGGTGTAACGATCGGCTGCGGTTGCGGCTGAACCGGTGGCACAGGCCGCCCGGGCCTCGTTCGAGCTTGCAACTGCGCAACGGTAGGCCGATCGGCCGGGTTGGGACTGAAGCATCGCTGAATGGTGTCAGCGAACTCCGGCGGCAGGTTGGTTGGAAAGGTGGGCGGATCGGTGCGGCCACCGAGCCAGGTCGGTGGATACTGGGTCAGTGCCTCCGTCATGGTGACACCCAACGCCCAGATATCACTGGCCGGCGACACGGTGCCGTTATCCGATTCCGGCGGCTCATAAATAGACAGGCGGCGTCGTGCAACCTGCGATACGCCCACCGGGCGAACGGTATCGACCGCCAGTTTGAGCTGATCGTTCACCACCAGGAAGTTCGACGGTTTGAGCTGTCCCTGGGTCCACTTGTCGCCGTGCAGAAAAGCCAGTGCGTCCAATGTGGGCACCAACAGTTCCTGCACTTCATCCGGACCCAGCGCGCGGTAGGGGAGAATCTGGGACAGGGATTCTTCCGCGTATTCCATGACAACGAATAAAAGTTGCTCGCCATCGAGCTCGCACTGCCCGCAGTCGAGCAACCGCATCAAATGGGGGTGCGAAAAGGTGGCGGCCGTCTTCCAGTGCCAGAGCTGCGCCTGGCTGTGCGCGGGATCGACCACCGGAACCAGCTTGATCGCCGCATTCAGGAAGCCCTCTACCGAGGACTCCGTAAGAAAAACGGTGCTGTGGTTCGACGAGCCGAGAAAGCGGCGCAGGGGAAAGATCTCGTTGACAGTCCGGCCTTCCCAGTTGTTGCGCACGTCAGCCATCTTCACCCGGTCCCCTCGGGCCCCATGCCCGGAATCCGTAAAGATATCATCAAGATCGGGTGCGAGGCGGCGGACACGGGTTACGTCAACCCGTGTCCCATGCGCACAGCCTCAGCTAACGCAGCAATTCAGGCCTTGCCCAGCTCCACGGGCCGCCCGGTCCGGGCTGATTCATAGATCGACATCATGATCTTCACATCGCGCAGCCCTTCTTCCCCGGGGACGCGGGTGGGCGTCTTCTCCAGGATGCAGCGTGCGAAGTCATCCATTTCGACCGCGAACTGATCGGTCGAGGCGGGGTCGATCACGCGGCCGTCACTGCGCAGTCCCTTGAGCCCGCCGTAGTTGAATGCCGGGTCCAGGGTGAACCAGCCATTCTCGGCCAACACCCGGAAATAACCGGCACTCGCCGCGGCGTACGAGCTGCTGCAGTGACTGACGACGCCGCCTGGAAATTTTGCTTCCCACACCACGGATTCCTCCACTTCGGAGAAGCGCGAAGGATCGCCTTTGGTGGTGGTGGCCGAGATCCACATGGGCTCTTCACCGGTCAGGTAGCGAGTGGCCTGCAGACAATAAATACCAACATCCATCAGCGGTCCGCCGCCGGCCAGGTCCTTCTTCAAACGCCACACTCCCGGTGGGCTGTTGAATCCGAAATGCGCGTCGATGACTTTGACCGCCCCCAGCTCCTTCTGCCTGGCAATGCGCACGCACTCGAGGTGGTGGGGCTCGAACTGGCAGCGATACCCGATTCCCAACAACCGGTTGGCCGCCTTCACCGCATCGATCATCTGCTGGCAGCGCTCGACGGAAATCTCCATCGGCTTTTCACAGAACACGTGTTTGCCGGCCTTGGCGGCCACGAGCGCATTGTCCAGGTGCAGAGCATTCGGCGTGACGACATACACGACATCAATGTCCTTATTGTCGGCGATGCGGTGCATGGTCTCGTAGTTGTAGATGTTCTTGTCCGGGATGTTGTACTGGGCCTTCCACTTCGCAGCCTTCGCGGGTGTCCCGGTGATGATGCCCGCCAGGCGGCAGTTGGCCGTTTTCTGTAAAGCCGGCGCAATCTGGTTGGTGCTGAGACTGCCCAGTCCGCACAGCGCGAATCCCAGCTTTTTGCCGGATGCGGCTGCCAGCGCGCGGGTGACCCGGGTGCTGATGAACGGCGCGGCCCCCAGGGCGACGGCTGAAGCGACGAACTTGCGACGGTTTGTGGCCATTGGCGTTGCGTCCTGCTGCGATAGGGGCCGGGAGTGTGCTGCGACCTGCCACAAAGTACAATGGCTGGCGGTCTGCCGCCGCTGAGGTCAAAAGTGAAAAGAACGCCCCGCAGGCGCCGTAACGCAGTGACGATGCATGAAGTCGCCAAACACGCTGGTGTTTCGCCGATGACCGTGTCTCGTGCCCTGAGTGGCGATGCCCATGTACAGGAGCACATGCGCGCGCGTGTGCAGGCCGCGATCAAGGAATTAGGCTATTCGCCGAACGTCTCGGCGCGCAATCTTGCGCGTGCGGCCACCGTCCACATCGGGCTTCTCTACAACAACCCCAGCGCGGCCTATCTCAACGAGTTGCTCGTCGGTGTGCTGGAGCAATCCAGCCGCGCCGGCTGTCAGCTCGTACTGGAAAAATGCGGGGCCCGCAACGAGCGCACGGCAATCGAGCGTCTGCTCGGCGACGGGGTGGGGGGAGTCATCCTGCCACCGCCGTTGTCTGACTCCAACATCGCGTTGGATGCCCTCAAGAATGCCAAAATCCCGTTCGTCGCGGTGGCCACGGGACGGCCGGAAGACGCCGGCCTGTCGGTGCGCATCGACGACATGGAAGCCGCGGCCGCCATGACGCGGCACCTGATATCACTCGGCCATCGCGACATCGGCTTCATTGTCGGTGCCGCCAACCAGACGGTCAGCGCCCAGCGCCGGGCGGGGTTTGAGAAAGCGCTGAAGGAAGAGGGCCTGACACTCCACCCGGAATGGGTGAAGCAGGGCTCCTTCAGCTATCAGTCCGGCTTTGTGGCCGCGGAACAGATCCTCGGCTGCTCCCGCAAGCCCACGGCGATTTTCGCCAGCAACGACGATATGGCCGCGGCCGCGATTGCCGCAGCGCACCGGTTCAGGATGGATGTCCCCAAGGACCTCAGCATCGCGGGCTTCGACGATACCCCGCTGGCGACCACGATTTGGCCAGCGCTGACAACGATCCGGCAGCCAGTGGCGGCCATGGCGCGCAAGGCCGTGGAAATGTTGCTGGAGGAGATCCGGCTGCGGCGCCTCGGGGAGACCCAGGGGCCCTCCCAGCACCTGATGAGCTTCACCCTGGTGAAGCGGGATTCCTCTGCACCCCTCTAGAACTCGAGACGGGGCGAGGCCGCGAAGACGCCGGATTGTGGCCGGCGTCAATTGACGCCCGCTTCTTGATAGCGCTAACATTCGCCCACTCACTGGCCGCATGAGCCAAGTGATTGCGCCTTGCGCAAGGGGGGCTCTTGAGCGAAGACAACACGTTGTGGGCGAGGAGCACGGCTGCGCTCCATGACGCGCCGCACGCCATTTCACTGACCGGGGCCTGCGTTTTCAGGCGCGAAAACTAGGTGTACCTGGGAATCGATGTCGGCACTTCCAGCGTGAAGGCCGTATTGCTCGACGACGGTGGTGCCATTGTCGGCCAGAGCTCCGCCTCTCTGCTCGTGAGCCGGCCGCAGCCGGGTTTTTCGGAGCAGGATGCGGAAAGCTGGTGGCAGGCAACTGTCAGCGCTGTCAAAGGTCTGCCGAAGGACCTGCGGGCGGCTGTCCGCTCCATTGGCCTCAGCGGGCAGATGCACGGTGCCACGCTCCTGGACGACCGGGACCAGCCCCTGCGTCCAGCCATTCTCTGGAACGACGGCCGTTCGGCAGCCGAGTGCGTCGAGCTCGAAAAGCGCGAACCGCGTTCGCGTGCAATCACCGGCAACCTCATGATGCCCGGCTTCACGGCGCCGAAGCTGTTGTGGGTTGCCAAACACGAGCCTGCGGTGTTTGCCCGCACGGCGCATGTTCTGTTGCCCAAGGACTTTGTCCGCCTGAAGTTGACCGGCGAGAAAGCCAGCGACCTGTCCGATGCCTCCGGCACGGGATGGTTGGACGTCGGCCGGCGCGACTGGTCCGATGCAATGCTGACCGCGACAGGCCTCACGCGATCCCACATGCCACGGCTCGTGGAGGGCAGTGAGCCTTCCGGTTCTGTCACCGCGGCGGTGGCCGATCAACTTCAGATACCTCGGGTTGTCGTGGCCGGCGGCGGCGGTGACAACGCTGCGAGCGCTGTGGGTTTGGGTGTCGTATCGCCCGGTGAAGCGTTCCTGTCGTTGGGGACTTCGGGTGTGCTGTTCGTCGTCACGGATCAGTTCCGGCCCAATCCGGAGCGCGCAGCCCATGCGTTCTGTCATTGCCTGCCGAAGACCTGGCACCAGATGTCCGTCATGTTGAGTGCGGCGAGCTGTCTCGATTGGGCAGCCCAACTCACGGGCCAGACCGATCTGCCGCGACTGGTTGAAGCTGCTCAGGCACGGGGGGTCAAACGACAGTCGCCGTTCTTCCTGCCGTACCTTTCAGGTGAGCGCACGCCGCACAACGATCCGAATGCCAGGGGCGTCTTCTTCGGCATTCGTTCCGACACGGATGCTGTCGAGCTGGTTGTAGCCGTTCTCGAGGGCGTGGCTCTCGCGTTTGCCGACGGACTGGACGTACTGTTGGAAAAGGGTGGCTCGATCGAGGCCATCAATGTTACCGGCGGCGGCGCGCGCCTTCTCTACTGGGGACAGTTGCTCGCCGCCGCCTTGAACCGTCCTCTCACTTACCGGGTGGGAGGAGAGGTGGGTGCGGCATTGGGTGCTGCCCGACTCGGCCGCCTGGCTTTGGGCGGCCCACACACGCAGGCTGACATTTGCGTGGCACCTCCGGTGGATCGGGTGGTCGCGCCCGACGCCGCACTGTCCTCACTCCTGGCTGCTCGCCGTCAGACGTTCACGCGGCTGTACCGGGACCTCAAGAACATTTTTGTGGAGTATTCGTCATGAGCCTGTTTTCGACGGTTGAACCCGTACGCTTCGAAGGTCCCAACACCAGCAACGAGTTTGCATACCGTGTGTATGACAAAGACCGTGTGGTACTGGGCAAGCGGATGGAGGAATGGCTGAAAGTCGCCGTCTGCTACTGGCATTCATTCAACTGGCCCGGCCAGGACATCTTCGGCGGCGGCACGCTGCCCCGTCCGTGGCTCGGCGCCACCATCTCTCAGGAAATGGCAGACACCAAGCTCGAGGCCGCCTTCGACTTTTTCAAGCGGCTCGGTGTTCCTTACTTCACTTTTCACGATGTTGACGCGATGGCGACAGCCACCACGCTCAAGGAGCACGCCAACAATCTGAAGAAGATCGAGGCGGGGATGGCCGCGAAGATGTCCGCCACGGGCGTGAGGCTCCTGTGGGGTACCGCGAATCTCTTCAGCCACCCACGCTACGCGGGCGGTGCTTCCACGAGCCCGGATCCTGAGGTGTTTGCCTGGGCCGCTACCCAGGTTCGCTGCTGCCTGGAGGCCACACACCGCCTCGGCGGTGAGAACTATGTGCTCTGGGGCGGCCGTGAAGGTTATGACTCGCTGTTGAATACCAACCTGGGACGCGAGCTGGATCAGTACGCCCGCTTCCTGTCGATGGTGGTGGAGCACAAACACAAGATCGGCTTCAAAGGCACCATCCTCATCGAGCCCAAGCCGTTCGAGCCCACCAAGCATCAATATGACCACGATGTCGCGGCGGTATACGCCTTCCTGCAGCGCTACGGCCTGACCAAGGAGGTCAAGGTCAACATCGAGGTGAACCACGCGACACTCGCGGGTCTGGACTTTGAGCATGAGATTGCCGTGGCGCGCGCTTTCGGCATCTTCGGCTCCATTGACATCAATCGCGGCGACCCGCGCAATGGCTGGGACACCGACCAGTTCCCGAACAACGCGCAGGAGCTGGTTCCCTCACTGATCCAACTGGTGCAGGACAAGGGATTCACCACCGGCGGATTCAACTTCGACGCGAAGTTGCGTCGCCAGTCCGTCGAAGCGACCGACCTGTATCTCGCGCACATCGGCGGTATCGACACCATCTCGCGCGCATTGCTGGCCGCGGCCGACATCGTCACGGACGGCGCGTTGGAAAAGCTGAAAGAGAAGCGTTATGAGGGATGGGGCGGCGAGTTGGGCAAGCGCATCACGAGTGGGGAGCTGAGCCTGGCGAGCCTTGCGGACCTGGCCACGGAGAAGGGTTTGAATCCGTCCCCGCGCTCGGGCAAGCAGGAACTGGCCGAGAGCATCATCGCCCGCCATTCGAAGTACTGATAAGGAAAGGGGCCGCTCCGCCATGGGGAGCGGCCCCTTACACCTTAGGCGACCTCAACAAACCAGCAGCTTCCTTCGGACGTTGAGGGTTTGCGTCCCGTGGAATTCAACGCCATCGAGCAGCCCTCGCCGAATCGACCGTGGGTGCTGAAAATCGATTCAATGAGTTTGAACGCTCAAATGTAAACATCGAAGCGGCTGTCGCGACGTTCGCTGGAGGTAAAGTCAACCTGGGTGTTCGATTGAACAAATGTGAGCCCCCTCACTGGTACGCGACCCATGTGGTAGCGCTACCTTTCTGACTCGAGTATATGCATACTCTCCATTGCATGGCAACAGCATTCGCCCGCATCTGCGCCGTCACCCTCGGCATCCTGGCATTGCCGCTGCAACTGTCCGCCGCTCCAGCCGGGCCTGTTCGTCTGACCAATGAGCAGGATCACAACAGGGTCATGCAGCTGTTGCATATCACGACTCTGCGCCGCGGCCCCGATGGCGATCCGACTTCGCCGCGCGCGGCGAATTTCGATGAAAGCAAGGTCGATTCCAACTTGCGGCTCCCGGATCCATTGTTGCTTCGAAACGGCAAGCGGGTCACCAGCGCTGCGGCGTGGTGGAAAAGCCGCAGGCCGGAAATTGTCGCGGCGTTCAACACTGAGATTTACGGGCGTGTTCCCGGTAACGTGCCGGCGGTTGCGTGGCGGATTGTCACGGAAACCCATGAACAGGTCGGTGGTGTCCCGGTGACGGCCAAGGAAATCACGGGACACCTGGACAACTCGGCCTATCCGGCCATTGATGTCAACATTCAACTGACTCTGGTGACTCCCGCCAAGGCAGGCGGGCCTGTCCCTGTCATGATGGAGTTGGGATTGAGCGCTGAGGCGCTGGCTGCCCTGAAGAAGCGCTTCACACCCGAACAGTGGGCCACTTTCCAGGGCACAGGTCCCGACTGGCGCAGCCAGCTCCTGGCGCGGGGTTGGGGATACGCGATCCTCATTCCCACGAGCATTCAGGCCGACAACGGCGAGGGTCTGACGGCCGGTGTCATCGGTCTCACCAACAAAGGCCAGCCGCGTTCCGAGCCGGATGAGTGGGGTGCCCTGCGGGCGTGGGCCTGGGGCGCGAGCCGCGCCATGGACTACTTCGAAACCGATCGTGCAGTTGATTCGCGCCAGGTTGGAATCGAAGGGCTGTCGCGCTATGGCAAGGCGACACTGCTCGCCATGGCCTACGAACCCCGGTTTGCCATCGCGTTCGTAGGCTCTTCCGGGGCCGGTGGCGCCAAGATCTGGCGGCGCAACTTCGGCGAGCAGGTCGAGAACCTGGCCTCAGCTTCTGAATACCATTGGATGGCACCTGACTTCCTGAAGTATGCCGGCCCTCTCACTGTCAATGATCTGCCCGTGGATCAGCACGAGCTCATTGCGTTGTGCGCGCCGCGTCCGGTATTTGTCAGTAGTGGCTCGCAACAGGTCGAGGGCGGTTGGGTGGATGCCAAGGGCATGTTTCTCGGAGCTGCCAACGCAGGTCCCGTCTATCGCCTGCTGGGTAAGAAGGACCTTGGGACCAGCGAGTTCCCGCCCATGGAAACAGCCTTGATTGACGGGGACGTCGCATTCCGCCAGCACAGCGGCGGGCATACGACCGGGCCGAACTGGCCGACATTCCTGACTTTCGCGAGCCGCTACATCCAGGTTCACAACTGAGCTCGAGTTCCGCGGGGACTTCGAGTCCGAGGGGGAAAGATGAGGGGGTTAATTGCACCAGCTCTGTTGCTGTTGGCGTCATATGCCGGGGCTGAGGGCCTGTTTGAGAGTCAAACTGATGTCGGGAGCGTGACGCCACCCGGCACCGCCTCATTCAACGCAGCGACGAACACGTACACGCTCGCGGCCGCCGGTGCCAACACCTGGTATCACGTGGACAACTTCCACTACCTGTGGAAAAAGTCCGCTGGAGACATGAGCCTCACCGCTGAAGTGTCATTTCCGCCCATAACCTACGATCACGCCCCCGACCCGCATCGCAAAGGCATCCTGATGTTCCGGCAGACGCTGGACGCGGGTGGCGCGTATGTTGGAGTGGCGCAGCATGGCTCGGGATTGATGGCGTTGCAGTTCCGGCGGCAACGGGGCGCCAACTCCGAGGATGTCGAGCTGAACATCGAAGCACCCAAGCGCATCCAGATCGTGAAACAGGGTGACGTGTTCACGATGTATGTCTCCATGAAGGGCGAGCCGCTGCATCCGGTGGGCGCCTCCGTTGAGCTGCATCTCGAGGAGCCGTTCTATGTCGGGCTCGGCGCGGTTTCCCACGATGTCAACACGACTGACAAAGTGGAGTTCGCGCGCGTGAGCCTGCAGAGGATCGCGCCCGTGCCGACGACTTCGAGACAGGTGGTTTACAGCACCCTGCAGACCATTTCCATCAACGACCAGTTCCGGCGAGCGCTCGTGGTGCGCTCAGTTCCGTCCCATATGGATTCACCCAACTGGGCGCCGGATGGGAAAAGCATCTATGTTCACGAAGCAGGGCACATCCAGCGCGTGCCTTATTTGAGCCCGCCGGCCGGCGGACCCCCGCAGATCATCGACACGGGCAAACTGGTCGGATGCTCCGGTAACTACGGCCTGTCACCGGATGGCAAATGGATCGCCGTGAGTTGTAGCGAGGTCAGCGGGGCACCGCATGAGGTGTTCCTGCTGCCGGCCCTGGGGGGTGGAACCCCTCGCAAGGTGACCAACACCACTGCGTCCAGTTACTTTCATGCCTGGGCGCCCGACAGCCAGAGCCTTGCATTCACCCAGGGCAGCGCCAGCAAAGCTGACATTTTCACCGCGCCGATCGACGGCGGTCCCGAGCACCGGTTGACCACCGATACTGTGAATGACGGACCTGACTACACGCCGGACGGCAAGTTCATTTATTTCGATTCGTCGCGCTCAGGCCAGTTGCAGATCTGGCGAATGAAACCCGATGGCTCGGCGGCCGAGCAGATTACGGATGACGATGGAGTCAATCATTCGCCCCATGTGTCACCGGACGGCAAGGCCGTTGCCTTCCTGAGTCAGCAGGTTCCCGACAGCAACGAAATCGTCCCCATGGCGCTGAAGGTCATCTCCAGCAGCGATGGACTGATTCACACGGTGGCCCACTTTCAGGGCAATCGCGGCAGCTTCCAGATGTACGGGTGGGGCGATGCGACGCACCTGGCATACGTGAGCTATCAGAAGCTGCCGGAGGGTGATCACGGGGGTGCTGTCCGGCCGGCGATCACCGGCGTTTCTCATATAGCCGTCTACGCGGCTGACGTTGCCAAGTCCGAACGCTTCTACGTCCACGACCTGGGCGCAGTCGCCGCCCCGGACCCTGAAGCCCCAAGCGGCCACCGTTATTATTTCGCGCCTACTCAGTTCGTGGAGGTCCTGCCGCTCCCGGCCGGCCCACCCTCCATCAACCGATTGGACCACGTCGCATTCACCACGACCGACGCGTCGCAACTGCGAAAGGACCTTGCCGGGCAGAAGATCAAAGTGCCCAGGGACGTGGAGCACGGCGCAGATGGCAGCCGTTGGTTCAGGGTGACCGATCCGGAAGGCAACCAGATCGAATTCGTGCAGCCGCCGGCCTCACTGCCCGATATTCCCGCCAACCCTCTGTCGAGTCACATCATTCATGTTGGCTTTATTGTTCACAACCGGGAACTGGAGGACGGATTCTTCCGCAAGGTTCTGGGCTTCAGGCCTTATTGGTTCGGAGGCATGAAGGACGACAATCCCACTTGGATCTCACAGCAGGTTCCTGACGGCACAGACTGGCTGGAATACATGATTGTGGGTACACCCGATGGCCGGGGAATCCCACCCACCCTGAGTGGCGCCAACCTCGGCGTGCTGAACCATTTCTCCCTGGGCGTGGCCAACGCCGAAGATGCCTACACGCTCCTGTGGAAGGCCAATCGGCTCGATAACCAGTCCAACACACCCAAGATCGGGCGCGACGCGAAGTGGCAGCTCAATCTGATTGACCCGGATGGCACACGCGCGGAGGTGATGGAATTCCATGCCATTGGAACGCCGTGCTGCTCGCCGTTCACCGCCACTGACCCGTTGAAATGACGACGCCCCTCGCACGCGGTCGCTGCCTGACGTCCGATCAGCGTGCCAGTCCGCGATCGATGACATCCAGCAACTCATCATCGCGGTCCTGGCTCAGCTCCCAGAACATCACCCCGCCCAGGCGGTGCTGCAACACGTAGCGCGCCTTGAGTGCAATGGACTGCGGATCGTCGTACGAGATGAAGACGCGCGAGGCTGAATTCCACAGATAGGGTGCCTGGGCCCGATTGTCCCAATAGCGCACGAACCCGTTTTTGCCGATGAAGTGCTCGACCAGGTCGGTGTAACTGTGCTCGCCTTCGAAATGTTCGTAAGACTGGTTCACGCCATTGTTGCGGGCCGTCACGCCGGCGAAACCGCGGCCGTAGAAAGCAACACCCAGGACGATCTTCTCCGGCGGTACACCTGCCGCCAGGTATTGAGAGACGGCTGAGTCGGTGTTCCGATCCCGGGGGAGGGCGTGCTCAGCGCGATACAGCCCTGCGTGATGCCCCGTAGTCGGCGTGAGGCTGTTGAAGAAGTCGTAGCTCATCAGGTTGATCCAGTCGAGATACGCCGTAACCCGATTCAGCTCGATGTTTTCGACGTACTCGCGGTCCGCCGCGGCAATCGTCAGCAGATAGTGATCAGGACCGGCGCGCTTGCCGGCATCCAGTGTTTCCCGCAACACCTGCAGCAGCGAAGTGAAATTCTGTTTGTCCTCCGGCCGGTATTTGATTCCCGCCGTGCCCAGTCCGGGGTACTCCCAGTCGATGTCGATTCCGTCCAGGGAAAACTCGCGTAATACCTTGGCCGCGCTGTCCGCAAAGGCATGGCGCGAAGCGTCGGTGAGGGCGGCATCCGAGAAACCTTCGGCCTGCCAACCGCCGACGGACAACAACACCTTCAGCCGGGGGTCGCTCTTCTTCAACGCGCTCAGTTTCTGGATTGCGGCGGCCGACTCCACGACCACCCGATGGTTCGCGTCGATGTGAGCGAAGGCGACATTCAGGTGGGTGAGCTTCTGCGTATGAATGGTCGGCGGCGGGTTCCCACTCGCGACATACGCCACCACGCGCTCGTGCGCGCAAGCATCGAAACAGACAAATACCAGCAATGACAACCAGGCATGTGCACGCATCCGAAGGGCCCTCCAATTCGAAGACTACCTCTGTATCACCCTTTGGGCAGCCTTTACGCGAGAACGGTTCCAGGGATAGGATGCGCAATATACGAATGGGAATAACGAAACCGAGCCCTTTTCATCGTGCATCGATTCAAAGACAACGCGATCGCCTTCGGGGTGTCAGTGGCCGTTGCAGGTGCGGCGCACGCCGAAGCGCCGCCGGCTGACGATACTTTCTCTCTGGGCACCGTAGAGATCATCGGCCATCGGATTGCCGCGGACACGGCAGTTACGACTGAGACCGTCAATGCCAAGGTTCTCGCAGATCGGCATCGGGATGACCTGTCAGAAGCGCTGGACCTCATTCCCGGCGCTGCCATCCAGAACACCGGCGCGCGGCGCGAGCGGACGATTTCCATTCGCGGCTTCAACAGTCGCCAGATCCCTCTGTTTATTGACGGTGTGCCCGTGTATGTGCCTTACGACGGCAATGTCGACCTGTCGCGCTTTGGGGTGGATTACATCTCCCAGGTGGTCGTGAGCAAGGGGCTCGCCTCGCTTCTGTATGGGCCCAACACACTGGGTGGCGCGATCAACATCGTCAGCCGCAAGCCCACTGAAGGCTTTGAAGCCGCGGGCCGCGCCGAAATCGAGGCCAACGATCACTTCGACACCGATTCAAATCGGGTCAACGCGTCCGCGGGCGGGACTAATGGCCGCATCTACGCGCTCATTACCGGATCCTACGGCACGTCCAACGGCTACAGGCTTCCGGATGCCTTCATGCCTGTAGCGGCGCAACCTGCCGGAGAGCGACTGGATGCCTCCGATCGCGACACGCTCATGACGGCGAAACTCGGTTGGCAGAACGAGAACAATGAGGTGGCTTTGAGTTATTACCGGCAGGTGGGGTCCAAATACGACCCACCCTATGCCGGGCAATACCTCAAAACCAACGCGCGTCCGGATGGCGTTCAGGTGCGCTACTGGAAGTGGCCTTACTGGATGAAGGAGAGCATCTACCTCGTGGGTCGTGATGCAATTACTTCGCAGGGGACTCTACGCTGGATGTTGTTCAACGACACTTTCCGGAACTCGCTCAGCTCCTACGACGACGCAACATTTACGACTCACACCCGGCCATATGCGTTCTACGGCAGTGTCTACAACGACTACAGCTACGGTGGCAATGCCGACTTCGAGTGGAGCTGGAATGAACAGCACACCACCCGTATCGCGTCGCATTTCAAGCGGGACGTTCACCGCGAGTTCCAGGCGCTGCCGGCGTTGCCTGTCATGCATCTGGACATCCCGACATACGATGTCGCCATCGAGCACGAGTGGCGTGTGTGGTCGGGGCTCTCGCTGACTCCGTCCTATTCGTACATGTGGCAGCCAGAACAGACCGTTCAGGTTTACAACAGTAACGTCAAAAATTACTCGCCGATTGCCACGGACCGCGCCTCAGCCAACAATGGTCAGTTGGTTGCCAACTACCAGGTCCGGGAAGGGCTGTCAGTGTTTGCCGGTGTCAGCCGCAAGACCCGGTTTCCCACCATCAAGGAGCGATTCTCCGGTGGCTTGGGCAGCGTGGTACCGAATCCCGGTTTGAAGCCGGAGAGCGCGCTGCACGTCGAGGCGGGCGCGCAGGAGAAAGGGACCCACTGGTCCGCGAGATTGGCTCTGTTTCAGAGCAGGTTGCGCGATGCCGTGCAGTCGATATCGCTGGCTCCCACAGCCTGCAGTGTCTCGCCTTGCACGGAGCTCGAGAACATAGGCAAGCAGCGTAACCGTGGCTTCGAGCTGACCGGAACGTACTCACCGGTTGACTCCCTGCACCTCACCGGCGAGATCGACCTCGTACAGATCGACTACATCGACAATCCGGCACTGAAGCCGGTTGGCGCACCGGAGAACAAATACCGGTTGATGGGCGATTGGAATTTCCTGCCGAAACTGTTTGTCCGGGCTGACTGGCAGCACGAATCTGCCCGCTTCAGCACCAGCAATGCCACGCGGGTCGCGGCTTCGTTCAATCTGGTCAATGCGTTCGTGCGTTTTGAGCCATCGAGTCACTTCGGGGCGGAGATCGGCGTGCGTAATGCAACAAATGAGTTGTACGCTTATGAGGAAGGGTTCTACGAGCCTGGCCGAACCTGGTTGGCCCAGGTGGATTTCCGTTTGTGAGCAAGGGAGTAACCATGCGAGCTGCAGTCCTGTCGTTGTGCCTGATTGGGTTTGCCACATCTGCGTTGACCGATTCTGCGTTGGCAGACGAGGCGGACGGGTGCAAAAAGTTCGCATGGGATGTGTCTCACGAAGTGGCCGTCATGAAACAGACGCCCGCACTCATTACAGCTGGCACCAAGCCCGGTGCGCAGGCACCGCTCGTGAAGCTGGACAAGCCGTATGAGCTCGAGTTGTCACCGCAGTCGGGAGTCACGTACAGCGCTCAGCCCATGAAGCCGACACTCAACGACAGTGCGCAGGGTGGCCTGGTGCGTTTCCATACTGGCAAGGCGGGCCTGTATCGCGTAGCCATCACGACCGGCCATTGGCTCGACGTCGTGGACGGTGACACGCCGATCAAGTCGAAGGATTTTTCAGGTTCGCGCGAATGTCCGCGCCCGCACAAGATCGTCGAGTTTGAATTGCCGGCCAACAAGGACCTGGTACTGCAGTTCAGTGGTTCGACGGACCCGTCAGTCGTTGCGTCAATCACGCCGGTTGCGGCGTCTTCGCCAAACTGAAACTCACGGCACTCGCCACCGCGCTGGTCGTTTTGGGCACCCACGTCCAGGACGACGCTCATCCGCCTCACCCGTGGCGGGTGCTTACGGCACCTGAGCAGGCGCAGTTCAATACCGGGTACGCGGTGTTCAATACTGAGTTTGCGCCGGCGAATGATCCACCTGGGCGCGTTGATGGGCTCGGACCGATTTTCAACTCGCAGAGCTGCGACTCGTGTCACAACAGCCGCCGGCGCGGACGCGGGCCCCGTTCCGACGGGGAGGCGCCCTCCGATCTGGTGATGCAGCTCGGGCATTTGACCCAAGGACGCGTCGTGCGCGGCAACGCCGACTACGGATTTGTGTTGAATGTGTCGGCGACCAAGGGCTTTCAACCGGAGGCGCGGGTGTCGATCGCGTACCGAACCACGGCGATAAAGCTCGCCGACGGCTCAACCGTCGAGTTACGCGAGCCGCAATATCGAATAGGCAACCTGGATGGTCCCAACCTGGCGCCCGACACGGTGTTGATGCCACGGCTGCCGCCGCTGGCAATGGGCGATGGCCTGCTGGAGTTGGTCCCAGCTGCAGAGTTGGAGCGCGTCGCCCGCGACGAAGCGAGCTCGCCCGATGGAGTGCGCGGCCAGCTCGCTTGGCTGAGTAACGCTTCAGGCAATGTGCCACCGGCTGCAGCGAAGTCCGACCGGGCCCGCGACGCGGCTGACGATCGCGCTCACCGGCCGGCGGACCCCAACGTTATCGACACACCGACCATCGCGGGGCCGCGCGCTGCCGGCACTCGGCCGAACGGCGCGCCTCGTTTACTGGGCCGCTTCGGCTGGCAAGCCAGCGAGCCCAGCGTTGCCAGCCAGGTAGCCGTCGCCTTCGCCCGCGAGATGGGCCTCACTAACCCGCTCGAGTCCCATGACGACTGTGCGCCCTCTAACGCGCTGTGCAAAACAGAACCCTCAGGTGGCACTCCCGAAGTGGAACCTGACCTGTTTGACGCCGTGGTCAATTTCGAACGTTGGCACGCCGTACCAGTACCGAAGGAACCAGACCTGACCACTGGCGGCGCGAAGCTCTTCGAGTCAACGGGCTGCACCCGATGCCATCGGACCACACTCAGCATTGACGCCAACAGGGTGATTCATCCATTCACGGACCTGCTGCTCCACGACATGGGGCAGGGCCTTGCCGATCGAACCACCGCCGATGTTATCGTGCCCAGTCGATGGCGTACCGCGCCTCTATGGGGAATGCATGCCGTCGCAGTTGCGACCCAGTCGCAGCACTATCTGCACGACGGTCGGGCCCGGTCACTCGAAGAAGCAGTCTTGTGGCACGACGGGGAAGGGCGCTCCGCACGCGATCGGTTCGTGACGCTCAACGCCGAGCAGCGTCACACGCTCGTCAATTGGATCAACACGCTCTAACATAGCGACACGCCTGACGGTGCAGCAAACGCAAGGCCAGGGGTCTTGCGGCCGGCTCCGCGTGCGTGCCCTACGCCCCTCAGCTAACCCGAGGTCCGCCAGCAAAAGGCGTTACGCGTGTTTAGCCAAAAACTCCTTCAACATCTGCGCCGTTTCATTGGGGAACTGATCCACAAAGAAATGTCCACCCGGTAGCGATGCCTCAGTAACATCAGCACAGCGCACACGCCACTGTGCTGGAATGTCGAACAACTTCGCCATCTGCCCCACCGACCCGTAGAACACGAGCGTCGGGCATTGCACCTTGCGGCCCAGACCCATATCAGCCGTATCCAGCTCGAGGTCAACACTCGCGGCGGCGCGATAGTCGGAGCACGACCCATGGATCATGGTTGGATCGCGCCACGCGCGCCGGTACTCCGCCAACATCTCCTGGTCAAACCGCTCGAGGCTCGTCGCTCCCCAACCCGCCAGCTGATACTCGTAAAAGAAATCCGGATCGCTGCCAATGAGCCGCTCCGGAAAGGGTTCCGGCAGAGACAGGAAGTACCAATGCCAGTACGAGCCCGCCACTTTGCGGTTGGTTTCCATGAACATGCTGTGGGTGGGGACGATATCCATCACCGTCAATGTCAGCACGGTGTCGGGATGATCGAGCGCCATGCGGTGTCCCGTGCGGCCGCCGCGATCGTGCCCGATCAGATGGAAGCGTTGAAACCCTAGCGCGTGCATCAAGGCAATCTGGTCTTCGGCCATGGCCCTGAAGGAGTAGTTGGACCTGTCAGGCAGACACTGCGGCTTCCCCGAATCTCCGTATCCGCGCAGGTCGGCACAAACGACGGTGTAGCGATCGGTGAGTTGCGGAGCCACCCGCGCCCACATCGCTTTGCACTGTGGGAAGCCGTGGAGCAGTAGCAGAGGGGGGCCTGAGCCCGCCGTGACATAAGCAATGTCGGTACCCCTGACGTTGGTCACAGCTCGCTTGAATCCTTCGAACATGCGGGGGCCTCCTGGGGTACTATACCCCCCTATAGTATCGCTATTGCGGCAGAGCCGCATTTTTTTCAGGAGAGCTCGTCCCGGTGACCCACACGCTGAAAGGTAAAACAAAGCTTCTCAACCGCGTCCGCCGCATCAAGGGCCAGGTGGAGGCGATCGAGCGCGCGTTGGAGGCCGAGGCTGTGTGCTCAGACGTCATGCAGCAGATCACGAGCTGCCGTGGCGCCGTCAATGGTTTATTGGCGGAGGTGCTCGAGGAGCACATCACCTCGCATTTCTCGGATACCGCCGCCAACAAGGAAGCGAGCGAGCAGTTGCTGGGCGTCGTGCACAGCTACTTCAAGTGAGCCAACCGATGCAAAGCGCTCCGCAGTCCCACAGCCACGTGTTTCTCGGCGAGAGACACGAGGCCAATGAGCGCAAAACGTGGGCTGTGATCGTTCTGTGCGGCGTCATGATGGTCATCGAGATTGTGGGTGGCGCTGCATTCAACTCGCTGGCGTTGATAGCCGATGGCCTGCACATGTCCACACACGCTGGCGCGATGTTGATCGCCGCGTTGGCATACACGTATGCGCGGCGACATGCCACGGATCACCGGTTTGTGTTTGGCACAGGGAAGCTCGGTGACCTGGCAGGATTCACCAGTGCGATCGTGCTGGCTGTGATTGCGTTGTTCATCGGCTATGAGGCGATTGAACGCTTTATTTCGCCAGTCCCGATCTCGTTCAACGAAGCCATACCGATTGCGGTAGTGGGATTGCTGGTCAACATCGTCAGCGCGTGGCTGCTCAGCGGGGATCACCATGGACACAGCCATGGAGGTCATAGTCACGGCGGCAGCGGTGGCGCGCATGGGCACGGCCCCGGCGGAGCTGCTCACGGTGGGCCTGACCACGGTGGACGGGGCCACGGTGGGGGCCACGGCGAGGCGCAATACACCGTGGCCCCAGCCGACTCACACGCAAAAGTCTTCGCGCCTCGCGCGGCCCATGCTCAGGGCGGCCACGGCCACGCGCATGACGACGGTGGCCACGATTGTGCCCGTGGCGCGCACGACATCGGGGGCCACTCTCACGACCATGGCGATCACGCGCACGGCGGTGCGGCCCACGCGCATGGCGGTGCGGCCCACGCGCATGGCGCCGACGGCGAGGGCCTGGTCGCCTACACGCCCCACGGCAGCGAGCACGCGGGCACCCCCGCCCAAGCTACCATCCGCGACAACAGCATCCGCTCCGCTTACATCCACGTCCTCGCGGATGCTTTTGTATCGGTCCTGGCCATCACCGGCCTAGTCCTGGCCAAGCTGTATGGCTGGCTCTGGATGGACCCCCTGGCCGGCATCATTGGCGCCGTCGTCATCGGCAACTGGTCCGTGACGTTGGTGCGGGATACCGCAGGAGTCCTGCTGGATGTCTGTCCGGACGAAATCACCCGCGAGCGGGTGCGGCGAACGATTGAAACCGATGGAGACCAGGTAGTGGACCTGCATCTTTGGCGGCTGGGACCGGGCCACTTGGCCGCCGTGGTGGCGATTGCCACGGCCC
>Ga0207641_10000405_pt1 | contig 50517 bp, 37 predicted proteins | sample KBSSwiS62_FD_184306 | JGI IMG/M metagenome (GOLD analysis project Ga0207641, IMG submission 184306) | Switchgrass rhizosphere microbial communities from Kellogg Biological Station, Michigan, USA - KBS Switchgrass S6-2 (SPAdes) (version 2) | ecosystem: Host-associated > Plants > Roots >...
CTTTGTCTCCGTCGGGCCCTTTCGCGCCCTGGTCGCCGGTCGGACCCTTGTTGCCGTCGGGGCCCTTGACGCCGGGGTCACCGGTCGCGCCCTTGTCGCCGTCGGGACCCTTCACGCCTTGGTCACCCTGGGGACCCTTGTCACCGGTCGGGCCCTTCTCACCGTCAGGACCCTTGGCGCCTTGGTCACCAGTCGCGCCCTTGTCGCCGTCAGGGCCTTTAACCCCGGGATCGCCCTGCGGGCCTTGCTCGCCCGTTGCGCCCTTGTCACCTGCGGGGCCTTGCTCGCCCTGCGGGCCCTTCTCACCGTCGGGGCCTTTGACCCCTGGGTCGCCTTGAGGTCCTTTGTCTCCGTCGGGCCCTTTCGCGCCCTGGTCGCCGGTCGGACCCTTCACGCCTTGGTCACCCTGGGGACCCTTGTCGCCGGTCGGGCCCTTCTCACCGTCAGGACCCTTGGCGCCTTGGTCACCCTGGGGACCCTTGTCGCCGGTCGGGCCCTTGTTGCCATCGGGGCCCTTCACGCCGGGGTCTCCTGCCGGTCCCTTGTCGCCCGCTGGGCCCTTTGGCCCAACTGGACCTTCTTCGCCCACAACGCCTTGGGGCCCCGCGGGACCCTGAGGGCCGACTGGGCCGGTCGCACCGGTCGTCCCGCTTTCCGCTTCGACACCCAACACACCCTGCTGAGCGGTCAGGAAGAGAGCGCCGCGCTCGTCGTTCTTACAGCGCGCTTTGGCCGAGACCAGGCGGACCGTGCCCTTGCCGTCGCCACTCCGCTTGATGCAGAGGTTGAGCGCGCTGAAGGTCGTCTGCGCCTGAACAGCGGGCGCCGCCGAAAGGCCGACGAGGACGAGGCACGCCGCGAGGCCAAGGGCCAAACGACGAAGCCGAGACTGGGGGATCGAGTGAACAGTCATTCCGGTGAATCTCCTTGCTATTGGGACCCTTCGGGGGTGGGAGCGCTCTTTCAAGAGCGTTCGGGGTCACATCACCGGACAAAACGAGTGGACTCAGGAATTCCTTGGATCAAACATTCGGCCATCGCGGTACTCGAAGCTCAAGTTTTGTCCTGAGAGCAAGGCACTAGAACCGAATCGCGGCAAGCGGCGCGCGGGCCTTGAGCAGCATCTCGGCAAGCTCGGCATCGGGGTCGGAATCGACCACAATCGCGCCACCGGCGCCGACCGTGGCGATGCCCCGGTTAAGCACGATGGCGCGGATCGCGACGCTGAGGTCGCAGGCGCCGCCGAGGCCGAACCAGCCGATCGCGCCCGAATAGACACCGCGCGCCTCGCCCTCCAGCTCGTCGATGATCTCCATCGTGCGGACCTTCGGCGCCCCGGTCATCGAGCCCGGCGGGAAGCTGGCACGGACGCACTCCGGCGCGCCGACCTCCTCGCGCAACCGCCCGCGCACGCTGGAGACAAGCTGGTGCACCGTCGCGTAAGTCTCGACCCGCAACAGCTCCGGCACGCTGACGCTGCCCAGCTCGCAGACCCGGCCAAGGTCGTTGCGCAATAAGTCGACGATCGTGACGTTCTCGGCGCGGCTCTTCGCGTCGGCGGCGAGCGCGACGGCCAGGTTCGCGTCCTCGGCCGGATCGGCACTGCGGCTGCTGGTGCCCTTGATCGGCCGCGCTTCCGCCCAACGCTCGCGATCCACAGCGAGAAAGCGCTCCGGCGAAGAGCTCAACACTGCAAGGTCGCCAAAGCGCAGGTAGGCGGCGAACGGTGCCGGATTGGCGCGGCGCAGTGCCCGATACAACTCCAGCGGCTCGACGGCGACCTCCCCGACAAGGGTGTTAGTAAGGCAGATCTCATAGCTGTGGCCCGCCGTCAGGTAGCCCCTGCACCGTTCGATGTCCTCGCGGTAGCGATCCGCCGAGCGGCGCAGGGCGAACTCAACGCCCTCCGCTTCAGCGCGCGCCCCGGCCCGAGGAGGCAACTCAACAAGCCGCCGGCTCGTCTCCTCGATCCACCGCTCCCCCACCACGGGTGGGGAGGGCTGGAGGGACAGCAGGTAAGTGTGGCGCTCCTGGTGGTCGAAGACGATCAGGCGATCGGCGAGGATGAAGGCGGCGTCGGGGGTCGCGGCCTGGTGGGCGGCGGCGCCGTCGCAGTCGGCCTTGAGCTCGTAGCCGAGGTAGCCGGCGAAGCCGCAGTCGAAGTCGAAGGGGAGGTCGGCGGAGAGGTGGCGAAGGCGCCGCGACACACGGCCGAGGTAGTCGAAGATCGACTCGTCGTGGAGCTCGACCTCCCCCCCGCGCTCGACCCGCACCTCGCCAGCCTCGACGCTGTATGTAATGACCGCCGCCAGCGGGCCCTCACTGTCGCCCATGAAAGAGAAGCGGCCGCGCTCGCCGCCGGCGCTGCTGTCGAACCAGAAGGCAGCGGGGCTGTCTCCATATAGATGGACGAAAGCGCTCTCGGCATCGGGCAGAAAGTCGAGTCTTCGTACCAAGAGCCCCGGATTCGTCGCAATCAGCGGGGTCTCGGGCTGACTTGCGACCGGCATCTCGTCAAGATATCCAGCGGTGCGCGTCACCCCTCGCCCCGATCCACGCAAAGGCGTCTTCGAGACGATGCTGGTGCTCGCCGGCGAGCCGATCGAGCTGGACGCCCATTTGGACCGGCTCAGCGCCAGCCTCGACACCCTCTATGAGGCCGAGCTGCCCAGGGGCGCGACGAACGAGGTGATCGCACGCGCCCGCGCGATCCGCCACGGGAAACTGCGGCTCACGGTGACCCCGGTCGACGGCGGCGAGGTCGAGACGCAGATCGCGACCTCCGAGGTGGAGGAGGAGAAAGTCTTCCCCGACGCCGAGCGAGGCGCCGCCCTGCGCAGCTTCATTGTCGACCACGGGCTCGGTGACCACAAGTGGGCCGACCGCAGCCTGCTCGAACAGGCCGAGGCAACCCGGCCCGGCGAGCTGCCGCTGGTGATCGATCGCAGTGGCGCCGTGCTCGAGGCCTCCCGCGGCAGCGTCTTTGCCGTGCTCGCCGACGGGAGGCTGCGCACCCCGGCCGCGGATGGAAGCATCCTGCCCAGCATTGCCCGCCAGCGGGTGCTGGACGTGGCGCGCCACGAGGGGATCGACGTCTGCGAGGACCGGCTCATGCTCGACGACCTGCACAAAGCGGACGAGGTCTTCCTCGCCGGCTCGGTCCGCGGCATCGAGCCCGTTCGCTCGATTGACGATGCGCCCCTGGCGCCGCCGGGCCCGGTCAGCTCACGGATCGCGGCTGGGCTGCGGCGTCGCTGGCTGCGGGTGCCGCAAGCGGGATCCGCTGCAGTTGTCTCAGTCGGGCGACAAGCCGATCCGCCCGATCGCTGAAGTCGCTGAGGCTGTTGTCCGGCCGATCCGCTGGAGGCGCCGGCGCCACGGCGAGCGCGGCAGAGACGCGCTCCTGAGCGTCGAGCGCAGAGACGCTGGCGCGTTCGGCCAGCTCAGCCGCATGACGCGCCCGCTCGGCGGCGTCGAGCGCCGCCGCACCAACCGTGATGATCGCGGCCTCGGAGGCGCGGGCGGTAGCCAGCGCCTCGTTGACCCGCCGCTCGAGCTCGCCGACCAGCGGCGGTCGCGATTGCTCGGGCAGCAGCCAGTCCTGCGTGGTGTCGCGCGCGGCACCCTCCATCTCCCCCCTAGCTACGGCGGCGGACCCCGAACTCCTCCGCGCTGCCGCGAACGCGCGTTCGGCTTAGATAGATTCCCGCTCGACGGACGAACCGACCAACCGCGAGGAGCAGTGTGAGAAACCCCAGAGACTTCTTCCAGCCACAGGCGATCGGCGCCCCCGAGCCACTGCGTGAGATCCCGGTCAAGCCCTCGCGAATGATCCATTTCCTCGACTTCTCCAACGAGAAGATGGTCGCCAAGGCCGCCGACATCGCGACCAAGACCGACATCCTGCTCGGCAACCTCGAGGACGCGATCCCGGTCGATCGCAAGGAGGCGGCGCGCCAGGGCCTGGTCCAGGCGGCGAAGCAGTCCGATTTCGGCCAGACCTCGCTCTGGACCCGGGTCAACTCTCTTGAGAGCCCCTGGATTCTCGACGACCTGACCACCCTCGTTACCGAGATCGGCGACAAGCTCGAGGTCGTGATGGTGCCCAAGGTCGAGGGCGCCTGGGACATCCATTATGTGGACCGTCTACTGGCTCAGCTCGAGGCCAAGGCCGGGCTCGATCGCCCAATCTTGATCCACGCCCTGCTGGAGACGGCCCAGGGCGTCGTCAACGTCGAGGAGATCGCCGCCGCCAGCCCCCGCATGCAGGGCATGAGCTTCGGGCCTGCAGACCTCGCCGCCTCGCGACGGATGAAGACGACCCGCGTCGGCGGCGGCCACCCCGGCTACCGGGTGATGGAGGACCCGGCCGATCCCGAGAATCCCGAGGACAACCGGGTCAGCGCCCAACAGGACCTCTGGCACTACTCGATCGCCCGCATGGTCGACGCCTGTGCCTCGACCGGAATCCTGCCCTTCTACGGTCCCTTCGGCGACATCAAGGACACGGCGGGCTGTGAGACCCAGTTCCGCGCCGCCTTCCTGATGGGCTGCGTCGGCGCCTGGTCCCTGCACCCGGTCCAGATCGGCATCGCCAAGAAGGTCTTCAGCCCGCCCGCGGAGGAGGTCAAGTTCGCCAAGAAGGTGCTGGAGGCGATCCCCGACGGCCGCGGCGTGCACATGATCGACGGCAAGATGCAGGACGACGCCACCTGGAAGCAGTGCAAGGTGATGGTCGAGTTGGCGGAGATGCTCGCTGCCAAGGATCCCGAGTTGGCCGAGACCTACGGTTTTTAGCGCTGTTGGGTCCTAATAAAGCGAAGTTTGGCCTGACACCTGAACCACCGAGGCCGTTTGAAACGTAGTCTCACTTGGAGATGGATTTTTCCTCGCACGCTAACGTGATTCCGAGCAGCTGCCGATAGGGGGGAGGAACAGGAATCGGCCCACTGCATTCGGTCAATCACTCACTAAACCCTCCTAAAAAGGCACTCCCCCAACATGCACAGCTCGACTGACCTCCCCCTCGATCGCACCTTTCCGGCCAGCGAGCCAAAGCGCGGCGCCCTGGTCCAGGATCGGCCCACGCTCGGCAGCTTGCCTCGCGCCCGGCGCGGTCTCGGCTGGTGGCTGCCGCCCGCTGTCGATCTGATCTCCTCCTCGGTCGCGCTGACCGCCGTGGCCCTGATCGCCGGCGTCGGCGTCTTCCCCGCTTTCCCGGTCGCGCCCCTGCTGCTGATCGGCCTTTACGGTGCCCTCGGCGTTTACGGGGCAAACACCTCGAAAAACGGCCTCGGTGCCGACGACGGCATGGCCTGGCCGGTGATCCGCCTGCTGATGGCCGCGGTTTTCGCCTGGTCGGCCTCGCTGTTGACTCCGCTTGGCGGCGGCGCCCAGCTCGCCCTGCTGGCGACTTTCGCCGTGCTCGACACGGTTGGACGCTCCCTCACCACGCCACTGCTGGGCCGCCTCGAGCGGACCGAGCGCTGGGTCCTGGTCGGCGACGACGTCACCGCCGAACGCCTCAAAGCCTTCGCGCCGCTGCGCGCCTACGCCTCAGTGGTCTGCACGGTCGCCCCCTTCGAGGATCGCTCCAACCCCGCCGACCGCGTCGCCGCGCTGGAGATCGTCGACCGCTACCACGCCGATCGCGTCGTGATCGGCTCCCAGCACGCTGATGACGAGAGCCTGCTCGACCTGGTCCGCGCCTTCAAGTCGATCGGCGTGCCGGTCAGCCTCCTGCCGCGCCCCCTCGACCTGCTCGAGGCCCCTTCCGCGACTCCGAGCCAGGTCGGCGGCGTGCCGCTGATCGAGGTCGAGGCGCTCGCCGCTCGCGACGCAGTCCCATACGCCGGCCCCGACCGGCGCAGCACGCGCAAAACACTGGTCAGCGTCGTCGTCCCGGCGATGAACGAGGAGCAGAACATCGGCCAGGTGCTGCAGAAACTCCCCGAGGGCCTGCACGAGGTGATCCTCGTCGACGGCAACTCCGACGACGGCACGATCGAGGCCGCACGGCACGCCTATCCCGACATCCGTGTGCTGGTCCAGAACGGGCGCGGCAAGGGCGACGCCTTCCGCACCGGCTTCGCCGCCGTCACCGGCAATCTCGTCGTCATGCTCGACGCCGACGGCTCGGCCGACCCGGCCGAGATTCCCCGCTTCATCGAAGCGCTGGAGGCCGGCGCCGACTTCGCCAAGGGCTCGCGCTACCTCGATGGCGGCGGCAGCGCCGACATCACGGCCCTGCGCAAACTCGGCAACAGCGTGCTCAGCGGCACCGCCAACCTCCTGCACGGGACCCATTTCACCGACCTTTGTTACGGCTACAACGCCTTCTGGGCCCGCTGTCTGCCCTTCATCGCGCTCGACGTTCCCGGCTTCGAGGTCGAGACCCTAATCAACCTGCGCATCGCCGGCGCCGGGATGAAGATCACCGAGGTCCCCAGCTACGAGGAGGACCGAATCTCCGGGCAGAGCAACCTGCGGACCTTCCGCGACGGCTTCCGGGTGCTGGGAACGATCATCGGCGAGGCCCGGCGGCGGCGCGTCATTCACCGCGGCCACCAGCCCGCGGGCGAGGCGCAGGTTCAGGAAGCCAAGACGGCGTCCGCGGCCTGACCCAACGCGAACGCAATCGCGACAAACGCCGAAACGGGGTTCGCGTGCCGAATCTATCCTCACCAGCAGTGGTCCAGGCGACGAAAAACAGCGTTTCGGTAATCGTTCCTGCCTGGAACTCGAAGCGCCGCGACGAGCTCGCCCGTTGCCTGGCGGCGATCGAGGCGCAGACCCTGCGGCCGCTGGAGACGATCGTCGTCATCGACCACAACCCCGAGCTGCTGGCCTGGGTCGGGGAGTCATTCCCGGCCGTGACCGCGGACGCGAACAAGCACGAGCGCGGCGTCGTCGGCGCCCGCAACACCGGGGTCGAGCTGGCGCGGGGAGATCTTGTCGTCCTCACCGACGACGACACCGAGGCCGAGCCATCGTGGCTGGAGAACCTCGAGTCCTGCTTCGCCGACCCCGAGACGGTTGGCGTCACCGGCGAGCTGCTGCCCAACTGGTCCGGCCCCGAGCCGCGCTGGTTCCCACACGAGTTCTACTGGGTGTTCGGCTGCAGCTACGCCGGCCTGCCCACCGAGCTGGCCCCGGTCCGCAACCCGATCGGCGCCAACATGGCGGTGCGCCGCGAGGCGATCCAGGAGATCGGCGGCTTCCGCCCGGGCGTGCCGCCGCGTCAGATCCGCTACCGCGGCAGGGTCATCGCCGGCGGCCACGCGCTCGAGGACACCGAGCTTGGCATCCGCATCGGCAAGCGCTGGCCGCGGATGAACTGGCTCTACCAGCCGCACGCGACCGTGTTCCACAGCGTCGACGAGGAGCAGGCGACGCTGGGCTACCTGACCCGGCGCAGCTTCGAGGAGGGCATGGGCAAGGCGACGCTGGCGCGCCTGGTCGGCGCCGAGCAGGGCCTCGAGTCCGAGCGGCGCCACCTCCTGGTGACGATCCCCCGCGGCGTCCTGCGCGGCCTCGGCGACGCCGTGCGCGGCGACCTCTCCGGAATCGGCAGGGCCGCCGCGATAGGAGTCGGAATCGTCGCCGCCGCCGCCGGCTACGCCTACGCCAGGCTGGGCGCAAAATGAGCTCGAAGACAACGGCCTCCGCCGCTCCCTCCCCGCCGAACTTCGCCCCGGTGCAGCTGGAGGACATCGAGATCGCGGCGAAGCTGCCGGAGCTGCGGCCGGGGACCGGGACCTCGGGAACCCCATACGGCTCGGCCTTCTGCACGGTGCGCCTGCACGGCTTCCCGCTGGGCGTGGTCGAGGTCGACCTGCCGGCGCAAGGTCTCGCCCCGGCGATCCTCGCCGAGAGGATCGAGGCAACGCTGGCGGGCGCGATCGACGCCCACCTCGAGGCCGACGGCATCGCGCGCCAGCCGCTTGGCGCCGACGGCATCGCCGGCCCGGAGCGCCCCGCCTGCATCGCCGCCGTCGATGACTTCCTCGCCCGGGCGCCGTTTGTCTCCGTCGTGATCCCGACTCGCGACCGTCCGGCCCTTGCGGTCGAAGCGGTCGAAGCGGTGCTGGACTCGAACTACCCAGCGGAGCGGTTTGAGGTGATTCTCGTCGACAACCGGCCAAGCGAGGAGTGGGATCCCGACGAGCCCCGTACCGGCGCCCTGGCCGACGCCCGGGTCCGGGTCCTGCACGAGCCGATCGCCGGCGGCGCCAACGCGCGCAACAAGGGCCTGGCCGAAGCGCGGGGCGAGATCGTCGCCTTCACCGACGACGACGTGATCGCCGACGGGCTCTGGTTGGCGGCGATTGCCCGTGGATTCGACGACGCGCCCAACGTCGGCGCCGTCTCCGGCATCGTGATGCCGCGCAGCCTCGAGACCCCGGCCCAGGTCTGGTTCGAGGGCTACGCCCGCTTCTCCGGGCGCTTCGAGCGCCACGCCTACGACTTCGGCCCCAATCGCCCGCTCGACGACCCGCTCTTCCCCTTCGACATCGGCATCCTCGGCACCGGCGCCAACATGGCCTTCCGCACCGAGGTGCTGCGCCGCGTCGGCGGGCTCGACCCCTCCTTCAACACCAAGGCCCTGCCCAACGGGACCGACGTCGAGTCGCTCTTCCGGGTGCTGCTCGGCGGCTGGACCATCGTCCACGAGCCGGCGGCGATCGTCCAGCACGCCCACCAGAGCGAGTACCACCAGCTCGAGCGCCGCGTCTACGGCTACGGGGTCGGCCTCACGGCGGTCCTCACCAAGTCGCTGCTGCACAACCCGAAACTGATTCCCGAGCTGATCCGCAAGCTGCCCCGCGGCGCCGCCTTTGCCCTCTCCCCCAGCTCGCAGAAGAACTCTTCCAAGCGCGAGGACTTCCCCGCCGAGCTGACCCGGCTCGAGCTGCGCGGCATGCTGCGCGGGCCGTGGGCTTACGCGCGCGGGCGGCGCGAGGCGAAGCGAGCGCGGCGGGCGGCCGGGCCGGAGCCGAAGAAATCGCTGCGGGTACTGCTGGTGACCGACTCCTACCCGCCCCTGGTCGGCGGCGCGACCTTCTGGTCCCAGCAGGTCGCCCGGCTGATGAGCGAGCGTGGCCACGAGGTGACCCTGGCGACGACCTGGCAGCCCGACACCCCCGCCTTCGAAGAGGACGGCGACGTTGCCGTGCACCGGCTGCGGGACCTGACCAGCCGCGTGCCGGGGATCTCAGCCGACCCCTACCGTCACAACCCGCCGCCCTTCCCCGATCCCGAGGCGGTGCTGCGCCTGCGCCGCCTGATCAAGCGCACCAAGCCCGACCTCGTCCACTCCTATGGCTGGCTCACCCACTCGGTCGCCGCGGCGCTGCTGGGGACCGACGTGCCGCTCCTGGTCTCGACCCAGGACTACGGCAACATCTGTGCCCTGCGCACCCTCTTTCGCCACGGCGAGATCTGCGAGGGCTCGGCGCCGGCGAAGTGCCTGGAGTGCGCCGGCTCCAACTACGGAGCGGTCAAGGGCGCGGTCGCGGTCGGCGGCATCTTCGGCTCGCGGCCGCTGCTGCGACGCAAGGTGACCCGGATCCACAGCATCAGCCGCTACGTGGCGAACGCGATCGAGCGCGACCTGAGGGCACCGGCGCCGATCGAGATCGTGCCCAACTTCGGCGAGGACCTCTCCGGGGCTCCCGTCGACGAGGAGATCCTGGCCCAGCTTCCCGAGCAGCCCTTCATCCTCTTCGTCGGCGCCCTGCGCAAGGTCAAGGGCATCGTCGAGCTGTGTGACGCCTACGGGCAGCTCGACTCGCCGCCGTCGATGGTCCTCGCTGGGCCGCTGGCGCCCGACACCCCCGAGGAGTTCCCCCCCGGCGTCACGGTGCTGAACAGCGTCCCGCTCCCGACCGTGATGGCGATGTGGGACCGGGCCCTGTTCGGCGTCTTCCCCTCCAAATGGCCCGAGCCCCTGGGCAACGTCGTCTATGAGGCGATGAGCCGAGGCAGGGCGGTGATCGGCACCCGCCCGGGTGGGCACGAGGACATGATCGAGGACGGCGAGACCGGGCTACTGGTCGGCGCTGGCGACGTCGAGGGGCTGATCGCGGCGATGTCGAGCCTGATCGCCGATGCCGGTCTGCGCGAGCGGCTCGGCGAGCGGGCGCGGGAGCGCTCACGGGAGTTCACCGCCGCGGCGGTACTGCCCGAGCTGGAGCGGCTGTATGCCGAGACGGCGGGGGTCTCAGCGGGGGAACTGCGGCGCAAAGCGCGAACATAGGCCGCATGAGACGCGACCTAGCCCTGGTCGTGGCGCTCGCCTGCCTGGCGTTCGTCGCCGCCCTGCTCACGCCGCCGATCTGGCTGCGGGCCCCGTTGCTCGTCCCGCTGGTGCTCGTCCTGCCCGGCTACGCGCTCGCCGCGAACCTCTTCCCCCCCGGCTCGGTAAGCCCTGCCGAGCGGGGCGTCTACGCGGTCGGCCTTAGCATCGCGGTCGCCGCCGCCGGGGGCCTGCTGATCCAGTTGGTGATCGGCCTCGACCGCGATGTCTGGGCGGTGCTGCTCGCCGCGGTCACGATCGCTGCCGGGTTGCGCGCACTGCGCGGCGAGGACGGGCGACGGCCGGCGCGGGCGCTGTCGCTCTCGCAGCTGCCGCGATCCCTGCCGGTCGCGGCCGCGGTCTTCCTGGTCGCCGCGGTGATCGCGGGTATGGCGGTCGCCTCGGCCGGCGACGGCCTGCGCGAGGCCCAGGCGAAGATCCACTTCACCGACTTCTGGATGCTCCCCGAAGGCGCCAGCGGCGCGCCCACGACCTCGGCGACGCTCGCGGTCGGCCTGCGCAGCCATGAGGGGCGCCCGACCCGCTACACGCTGGTGCTCTCCCGAGGGGGCGCACCGTTCGCCACCGACCACCTGAGACTGCGCGCGGGGGAGCAGTGGGAACGGGACTTCACGGTAACCAGCGCGCCAGTCGACGTCCCCGTCCTCGCCACCCTGGAACGCGACGGGCTGCCCTACCGCAGCCTCAACCTGAGGCTGGCGAGGTGAGCGCTCCGCCCCTGGACACGGCCGCCGTCACCAATCGGCCGGCCGCGCGGCGAGCCGGTCCGCGAGCCGCCGGCGGCGGCGCAGGCCGCTTCGCCCTGGGCGCGGCGCCCCTGCTCGCCCTGGTGGCGGCGCTCGGCGTGACCCTGATCGCCTCCGCCAACAACGGCGCCCGCCTCGAACACTCCGGCAGCGAAGCCCTCTTCTGGGCCGGGCTGCTGCTGATCTACCTGCCGATCGTCCTGCGCCTCTTCGGCCGTGGCGCCTCGGCCGCGGAGCGGATGGCGCTCGTCGTCCTGCTCGGCACCGCGCTCTACCTGGTCAAGGTGGTGCACAGCCCGGCCGGCTTCACCCTCCACGACGAGCTGGCCTCCTGGCGAGGGGTCTGGGACCTGCTGGAAAGCGGCCATCTCTTCTCGGTCAACCCGCTGGTCGGCGGCTACAGCGTCTTCCCCGGGATGACCGCGGTCACCGGGGCGCTGACCCAGCTGAGCGGGCTCTCGATCTTCGTCTCGGCGCTGATCCTGATCGGCGTCGCCCGCGTCGTCCTGATGGTCGCCCTCTTCCTGATCCTCGAGCGGGCGGCGAAATCGGCGCGGGTGGCCGGCATCGCGATCGCCGTCTACGCCTGCAACCCCAGCATCCTCTATTTCGACTCGCAATTCGGCTACGAGTCGCTCGCCCTGGCGATCGCCGGCGCCTACCTGCTGGTAGTGATGCGGGGAGCGGGCCTCGACCGGCGCCAGCGCCGGGTGCCGACGACCAACCTGCTGGTGGCGCTGGGGGTGCTGATCGCCGGGATGGTGATCACGCATCACCTCACCACCTACGCGATGATCGCCTTCCTCGGGCTCTGGGCGGGGGCGGTCTGGGCCCTGCGACGCCAGCCGCCGCTCGATCAGCTGCTCGCCCCTGGCTCGGCTGGACGGGGCAAGGACACCTGGGCCACCATCGTCGCCACCGTCCGCACTCGCCTGCGGGTGGGCCCGGCGCTCGGCTGCCTGCTGCTCGGCGGGGCCGGCCTCTGCTGGTTCGCCTTCGTCGCCGGGGGCGCCACCCAGGACGAGCTCGGCGGCGTTTTCGCCAACGCGCTCAGCGCCCTCTTCCACCTCGTCTTCGGCGGCGGCGGCACGAAGACGCTGTTCAAGGCCGGCACCGGCCAGGTTGACCCGCTGATCGTGCGTGTGCTCGGGCTCGCCTCAGTCGGGGTGTTGGCGCTGGTCATCCCACTCGGCGTCTGGCGGGTCTGGCGCGAGCACCGGGCCAGCACCCTGGCGATCTCACTGGCGGCGGTCGGCCTGCTCTACCCGTTCACCCTGGTACCGCGGCTCACCGCGGCCGGCTCGGAGATCTCCCAGCGCGCCTCGGAGTTCGTCTTCGTCGGCATCGGCTTCGTCGCCGCGGTCCTCTACCTGCACCTGGCCGAATCGCTGGGGCGCCAGCGCGCCCGCCTGCTGGCGTTGGTGGCGACCGGCCTCACCGGCCTCGTCTTCGTCGGCGGCGTGATCCTCGGCGAGTCGCCGGTCACCCGCCAGCCCGGGCGCTTCGAGGTCGGTGCCGAGTCGCGCTCGATCAGCCCACAGGGAGCGGCGGCGGCCCGTTTCGCCGCCGAACACCTCCCCCCCGACAGCCGCATCCTGGTCGACGGGCCGAACGGCCTGCTGCTCGGCTCCTACGGCGAACTCGACCCCGTCATCGGCAGCATCCGCGGCATCCCGGTCCCGGAAGTCTTCTTCAGCAAGCAGTTCGGCTTCAACGACCGGGTCGTCATCGTCCGCGACGCGATCGATTACATCGTCGTCGACCGCCGCCTCGGCCACTCGCTGCCGGTCGACGGTTACTACTACGACCGCGACGAACCGCGGGCGAACGAGCGCACCAACGCGATCTCAGCCGCCTCGCTGCGGAAGTTCAACTCCGCCCCGGGGATTAACCGCATCTACGACAACGGCCCGATCGTGATCTACGACACGGCGGGGGTCCGGCTGCGGTGAGAGGGCCCGTAGGCCTGGCGAGCGGCCTCCCCCGGCGCCTGCGTGCCGCTGCGGCCACGCACCGGACAATCCTCAGTAACGCCACCTCGATGGTGGTTGCGCTGGGGTCGACCTCGTTCCTCGGCGCCGCCTTCTGGTGGCTGGCGGCGCGCCAGTTCAGCCAGCACGCGGTCGGCATCTCCGGCGCCGCCGTCTCGGCGATGACCCTGCTCGGCTTCGCCGCGACGATCGGCCTCGGCACCGTGCTGATGGGCGAGCTGCCCCAGCGCGAGAGCCGCGCCCACGGCCTACTCAACGCGGCCCTCGCGGCCGCCGCCTTGGTCGGCGGCGCCCTCGGCATCGGCTTCGCGCTGGTCGCCCCACTGATCTCCCCCGGCTTCGACCCGCTGCGCCAAGGGCCGCTCTCGGTGCTGATCTTCGCCGCCGGGGTCGCGCTCACCGCGCTCACCCTGGTCCTCGACCAGGCTCTGATCGGCCTGCTCCGCGGCGGCCTGCAGCTGACCCGCAACATCGTCTTCTCCGCGGTCAAGCTCGTCCTGCTGATCGGCGTCGCGGCCCTCTCGGCCACCTACGGCGGGATGGGCATCTACACCGCCTGGGCGCTCGGCGCACTGCTCTCGCTCGTCGTCCTGATCCCCTTCTACCGCCGGCAGAGCAACCCCCTGCGCTCGCACTTCGCCGAACTCAACTCGCTGCGCCTCGACGCCGCCAGCCACCACGCCTTCAACCTCGCCCTGCGCGCCCCCGACCTCCTGTTGCCGGTGATGGTCCTGATCGTCCTCTCCCCGGACCTCAGCGCCAGCTTCTACATCGCCTGGATGATCGTCAGCCTGCTCTTCGGTATCCCCCAGTCGCTCAGCACCGTCCTCTACGCGGTCGGCTCCGGCGACCCCAAGGAACTGGAGCGCCGCTTCCGCTTCACGATCACCGTCTCAGCAGCCTGCGGCGTCGCCGCAATGCTGATCCTCGTGCCGGCCGGCGAACCCCTGCTTCACCTCTTCGGCGCCAGCTACGCCAGCCAGGCCACCGTCGCCCTGCAGATCCTCGCCCTCGGCGTCTTCCCCGAGGCAATCCGCACCCACTTCGTCGCCGTCCGCCGCCTCACCCGCCGCATCGGCACCGCCCTGCCCCTCGTCTGGGGCGGCGCCGTGCTCGAGGTGGCAGGCGGCACCGCTGGGGCGATCATCGCCGACAGCCTCACCGGCGTAGCGATCGGCTGGCTGATCGCCATCTGCATCGAGTCATCAGTGATGAGCCCCGACGTCTGGCGGATGGTGAGGCCGAGTGGCGACGGCGCGCGCGAGGTCGAGGACGCTGGCGATGCCGCCGGCAGCCTCAGTGGCTGAGTGGATAGGCCACAGCCGGCGCAATGCGCAAGCGTCGCCCCAAAACGACCGGTTCGGTGGCAACGCCAAACCGGGTTCTGAATAAGCCCAAGCGGTACGGTGAAGAAAGGCACCGCACACATTCTTTGTGTAATGGGGAAGAATGCAGGCATGCGGATCACCGGCAGGGGCGCGGGATGCAAGGGCTACGTGCTGTGCCGGGTAGCGAGTATCTGGATAGCGGCTTGTCTAATCCTGGGGCTCGCTTCTGGATCAGTGCTTGCAACTACCCCTGGGACGAACGGCCCAATTGCCTTCTCCTCTTACGGCAAGATCTACACGATTCAGCCCGATGGCTCAGGACTACATCAGGTCGTTCGCACCGACGAGGAGCACAAGTACGACTACTATCCGAGCTGGTCGCCCGATGGCCTGCGAATCGTTACGAGCGGGCAGATGCAAAACCCGGACGGCTACTGGACTATCACGGAGCTGCAGGTCTTCTCGCCCGATGGGACGGGCTTCGAGCATCTGCCGATATTTGGATACACCGAAGACCCGGCCTGGTCGCCCGACGGCGCTCACATCCTCTTCATCAGAGACCGTGGGCTCTTCAGCACAACCCCCGACGGCACGCTGCCCACTCTCATAGAAAGCAATGCCTGGAGCCCAGCCTGGTCGCCCGATGGGGGGCGGATCGCATTCGTTCGCCCCGATGCCGGTCCATACGAAGACACCGACCTCTACACGATGCGCGCCGACGGCAGCGGCGCCCAGAGGCTTCTCGATCTTCCAGGGTGGGTGATGTCTCCCTCATGGTCTCCCGACGGCTCCACGATCGTCTTCTCCTACGCGGCACGCGAAGCCCGCGATGAACCAGGTCCAGGCCAACTCCCTTACACCTACTCAGGAGCCAACATCTATTCGGTCTCGGCGACCGGTGGCGAACCTGTGCAACTCACCGAATCCGGCACAGACAAGGACCCGGTGTGGTCTCCCGATGGCTCCACGATCGTCTTCCAGAGCGACCGGCTATCCGTCTTCCCGACGAGTACACCGGATCTGTACCTGATGGATGCCGACGGGAGTAACGAGCGCCGGCTCACCACCACCATTCACTGTCTGCAATGTGGCCCGGACTGGGCGTCGCTCCCGCCTCATTCGCGCGCCTCCACACCGGTAACTGTGGCGCAAGGCACAGAATCACAGCACAAGCAAAAATTTTCCCGTATTTCGATGACGCGCACGCGATTCACTCAGCCCTCGCGTGTGTGGGTCCGCTTCCAGGCAGCGGTCGCCGAGAAGGTCGGTCTCACAGTGCGCCGCGCCGTTCCGCCTGACCGCGCCTTCCGCTGCGACAGGGAACCGAGCACCTGTCTCTTGACGGAGCGGGACGAGCGCCAGGCGCGGGAAGGGTTTAACCGGGTCTCACTGAACGGACTACTAGACAGTGCGCCGACCCCCGGCCGCTACTGGCTGCAGATCAGCTCCTCAAGCAGCCGTGCCCATGCTGGTCTGGCCTTTCGCGTGATGCCGCCGCGCGACAGACAGCGGCGTGGTCACAGTCGCTAGCCGGCAAGGCGTCGGGGTTGCGGCGGTTGAAACCCGCCTGAGGCCCCGGGCCGATCGGCTTAGCTCAGGACCCTGAAGCCAGCGCGCTTCTGCTGGGAGTGCTTGCCGTTGGCGACGGCGGTGACCGAGACGCGGTAGCCGCCAGGGGTGAGGCGGTGGCCGGCGATCTTGGTCGAGAAGCGGACCGTGCTGCGGCCCGTGTCGCTGGTCCGGCTCAAGGTGACGTGGCGGTTGGCGTGGCCCTTCTGCTCGATGCGAATTTCGACCTTGGACTTCTGCGAGACGCGGTAGGAGATCGTGCCGCGGCGGACGACGCCGTTCGAGTGGGCGCGGGGGCGGCGCTTCGGGCTGCCCGGGATCCGCTTGGTCACGTGGACTTCTTCAACCACCGGGGTCGTTTCTTCGGTGAAGGGTTTGTAGGGAACCGGACCGCCGTAGAGCGAGGAGGCGGCGACTTCGCGGAAGGCCGCCAGCGAGGCCGACGAAGAGTCGACACGCCAGTCGGACTCCTTCTGCACGTTGAACCAAATCACGCCGGTGACGCGGGGGAAGAGCTGGGGGATTTCGTTGAGGAAGCCGCGTTGGATCCAGCTGGCCTTGTTGCCGCCGATCTCAGCCGAGGCGGTCTCGGTGAAGATCACCGGCTTGGAGCTGAGCTGGGTCAGGGTTGCGTAGGAGGAGGCGAAGGTGTCACTCAGGCTGAGCCATTTGTGCCCGGTCGATTCGAACGCCGAGCCCCAGTTGTAACCGTCGAGGCCAACGTCGTCGACCCATTCGTCGCCGGGGAAGTACTGGGTGAAGGGGATGCCGCCGTCATCGACGTTGGGCGCCCAGACGAACTCGGCGTTGGTGGCGCCGTCAGCGCGGAAGATGCCGACGACGTGGCGCCAAGCGGCGATGTAGTCGGCGGGCGTGTTGCCCGCGACGGCGCCGGGGCCGCCACCCCAGGGAATGCCCGCCCGGGGGGAAAGGTTCATCTCGTAGGCGAAGCGGATCATGATCCGAGCGCCCCAGGCTTTGGCGACGCCGGCGGCTTTGTGGATGTAGCTGTCGTAGTTGCCGGCGGCGATCTGGGAGAGCGGGATGTCGGTGCCGTTTTCGTCGACCGGCTCGAGGCTGACCATCGGGGTCGAGCCGCGGGCCGAGAGGTTGGCGATCTCGCTCGAGTACATCAGCGACTGATCGAAGCCGCGGTACCACATGACGATGCCCGGTCGCTGGCCGACGAGGTTGGCGTATTCATCCATCGTCTGGCCGCTGCCGGGGGCTCCGCGGACGTAGGAGCCGAGCTGGATCGAGGCGGAAGCCGCCGGCGCCGAGCCGATCGCCAGAACCGCGAGCAGCGAGGTCGTCACCGCGAGTGTCCCTGCAAAACGGGCGAAAGTCTTATGTCGGAGGCATCTGCTCACAGCCTCCGTATCGGCCCGCCTGGGACGCGCCTCAGAGGACCGGCTAGAACTTTGGACGTATGTACTAGTCGCCCGTTAAAACGCTTGCATCATCTGGCACTTAGCGCTATATGGGCGAGCCGCGAAGCCCGTGCCCGGCGCGCCAGCGGCGAGGTCTTGGCCAGCAATCGGGGCCATCCGTCGCGGCGATAGACGCCCTCGCGCAGCAGGCCGAGCATCGCCGCTTGCTCCCCGCGGCGAGCCAGACTCCCGGCCGGGATGGCCAGGTGGTTGTCGAGGATCACGGCAGCCTCGTAGCCGGCGGCGCCGGCCCGCTCCATCACCCGCGGGTCGTAGTCGCTGAACGGGTAGGCGAGGGTCCTGCAGGGGCGCCCGATCTCCTCTTCGCACGTCGCCCGCGAGCGGACCAGCTCCTCGTCGAGCTCCTCGTCCGTGAGGGCGGTGAGGTGCCGGTGGGTGTGGCTGTGGGAGCCGATCTCCCAGCCGGCCTCGGCCAACGAGCGGAGGTCGGGCCAGGACATGGACCTGAGCTCGTCGGCGAACGGGGTGCCGGCCCACTTCTCCATCGAGGCCCACTGGAGCGCTTCGCCGCCGGCGACATAGGCAGTCGGGACGAAAACAGTCGCCGGAGCCGATAGCGCGTCGAGCACGGGGAAGGCCCGCTCGCGAACCGAGGCGAAGGCATCGTCGAAAGTCACAACCAGGGTCTTGCCCCGGGGCGCCCCGTCCAGGGCGGCGGAGAGAGTCGCCGGACGGTAGCCGCGGCGGATCAGGAAGCGCACCTGCGAGCGCAGCTGCCCTGGGGAGACCGCGAACTCCGTCGGCCAGTCCTCGCTGACCGCGTGGTAACAGAGGATCAGCAGGTCGTTCATCGCCGCGCCTTGGTCATCGGATCGAAGCGCCCGCCTACTGGATCCGCTGGGTCAGGCGGGGGCGGCGGCGCCTCCTCAGGAGGATCGCCACCAGGGCGCAGAATACGAGCGCGAAGCAGCCGGCGAGGACCCAGATCGCGCCGCCGAGCCGGTCCTGCACCTTGCGCCAGAAGCGTTCGAGCAGCGGCGGCTGACCGTAGCCAGCTTCCGGAATCGGAATCGGCTCGACCCGGCCGTGCAGCGCGGCGGGCGTGGCGAGCACGTCCCCCCGGGTCCCCTGGTATCCCGGTTCCGCGATCCCCCCCCGGAAAGCGCGCAGCGCCGCCGGCGAGCTGGCGATGCGGAAATTGGACCGATCGAACGAGTTGTACCAAACGACCGCCCGCACCCGGGGAAAGTGCTGCAGCTCGTTGCGGAAGGTGCTCGTCACCCAGGCTGCCTTGTCGCCGCCGGTCTGTCCGGAGCCGGTCTCGGCGATCACGATCGGCTTCGAAGTCTCCCGAGCCAGCTCTTCGTAGGAGCCGGCGAAGATCTCGCTGAAGGAGCGCCAGCCGATCGAGCCGCCCCAGTTGAAGCCGTCGAGGCCGACCCAGTCGACCCAGCGGTCGCCGGGGTAGTACTGCATGAACTGCAGGTGCCCGGTGTTGACGTTCGGGCACCAGACCCAGATCACGTTGTCGGCCCCCGCCTGGCGGAAGACGCTGACGACGTGGCGCCAGGCGAGAATGAAGCTGCGCGGGGTGCTGCCAACGTGGCCCTGCTCCCAGGGCGCCCAGCTGCCGTTCATCTCCTGGGCGAAGCGGGCCATCACCGGCTTGCCCCAGAGCTTGGCGAGATGGGCGGAGCGCCGCAGGTAGCCGTCGTAGCGGCCGCGGGCGATCGCCCACAGCTTGGCCGGCCTGCCGTTGGAATCCCACGGCTCCCAGCTGACCATCGCCAGGGCACCGCGCTTGTCGATCTGCTCAAGCTCGGGTGGGTAGAAGGGCTTCACGTCGAAGCGCTTGTAGGAGAGGACGATCGCTGGCTTCTGACCGACCTGGCGCGCGTAGGCATCGATCTGATGCGGGTCCTTCCACTGCGTCGGCAGGTAGACGCCGATCGCGACCTGCGGCTTGGCGGGCGCGGCGGCCGCGGACGCCGAGAGGATCGCGAGCGCCGCGAGGGCGCCGGCCAGCGCCCGCAGCAGGTAGGTCACGACCCCGGACGCAGAGAGCGCGCGGCGCGGCGCGAGATCTGGCCGACGAGGTTCCCGTCACCGGAGTAGAGCGGCGAGCTGATCCCTTCCCGGAACGCGTCAAGCGCCGCGGGTGAGCTGTTGACGCGAAAGTCGGCGCCGTCGGGGGCATCAAACCAAACGACGGCACGGACGCGCTTCAGGCGCGGCAGCTGGTGACGCAGGGTGCGGTGTAGCCAGCGCACCTTGTTCCCGCCGGCCTCGTTCGATCCCGTCTCGGCGATCATGATTGGCTTCGAGCCGATGCGGACAAGCCTGCGGTAGGAGGCGTCGAAGACCTTGGGGAAGGCCTGCCAGGCGATCGGAGCGCCCCAGTTGAAGCCGTCGAGCGCCAGCCAGTCGACCCACTTGTTGCCGGGGTAGAAGTCCATGAAAGGAAGATCACCGTTGTTTACGTAAGGGCACCAGACCCAGCTCACATTGGTCGCCCCCGCGCGGCGGAAGATCCTCACCATATGGCGCCAGGCGGCGACGAAGCGGGGGCCGGTGGTGCCGTCGACGCCCCGCTGCCAAGGCGCCCAGCTACCGTTCATCTCCTGCCCAAAGCGCAGCAGGATCGGCCCGCCCCATTCGCTCGCTTCGCGGGCCGAGCGCCAGATGTAGGCGTCAAAATGGCCCTTGGCGATGGCGCTGAGGCGATAACCGTGGCCCGCTTCATCCCACGGCTCCCAGCCCACCATCGGGACGGCGCCGCGACTGGCGATCTCGTGCAGTTCCGGCCCGTAGAACGGGGGAACGTCCCAGCGCTTGTAGGCGCCGACGATCGCCGGCGGCCGGCCGACTTCCTCGCTGTACTGGTCGAGCAGGCCGGGACTGTCTTCGAGGCCCCTTATATAGGTGCCGAGCGCGATCGTGCGAGCCGAGGCGCCGCCGGGCGCCAGCGCGAGCACCGCGAGACCGAGCAATAGGACCGCTGCGAGCCCGCGGGCGGCCGCCGGCGAGCGGCGGGGAAGGCAGGCGATCATCGCTGCGAGCAGGGTGCCGGCATAGAGGGCATACGGGATCTTGATCGGCGCGACGACGAAGGGCCAGAGAAATGCAACTCCGGGACCAGTGGCGAGATCGCGCGTGAGGTGCGTCGCGACCCCGAAAGCGACGCCGAGCCAGATCGGCCGCAGGTCCTTGCGCTTGGTGATGGCTCCCACCGTCGCCAGCACCGCCACCAGCAGCAGGCTGTGCGTGTAGGGCCGCGGCATCGACCCGGTCAGCAGATGGGTGCCGAGGTAGCCGGGGATGTGATCGAGGTCGATCGCGACGCTGGAGACGAGTGCGGCGGCGAGGAAGCGGGGCGACAGCCTCGTCCCGGTCAGGGCAAGCACGGCGAGCAGGGCGATTGCGCAGGTGGCGAGGTGCGCCGGCTCGTCGATCAGGCCGTAGGCGATCGAGCCCGTGGAGCCCTCGATCAGGGCCCACAGCAGGTCGAGCGCCAGCACGACCGCGACGAGCACGGCCACCGGCAGGGTCAGCTCAGCACGGCGCGAAGGCAAGGCACAGAAGATAGCCAGGCCTCGGCGCGGCGCTAGGAACTTCCATCCAAGCGCTCTTCCAGCGCCTGCAGCTGCGCCGTGATCTGCGCCGGCAGCTTGTCGCCGAACTTGGCGAGGTGCTCCTGGAGCTGCGGGAGCTGCTGGCGAACCAGGTCCTCGTCGACGGAAAGCAGCTCGCGCATCGCCTCATCGGAGATGTTGAGGCCCTCGGTGTTGATCGCCCCCTCCGCCGGCAGCAGGCCGATCGGGGTCTCGATCGCGTCGGCCGTGCCCTCGCAGCGGCGGAAGACCCACTCGAGCACGCGGCTGTTCTCGCCGAAGCCGGGCCAGAGGAACTTGCCGTCGGCGTCCTTGCGGAACCAGTTGACGTAGAAGATCCGCGGCAGCTCGGCGCCCTCGCGTTCGCCGGCCTTGAGCCAGTGGGCGAAGTAGTCGGCCATGTTGTAGCCACAGAAGGGCAGCATCGCCATCGGGTCGAAGCGCAGCGCGCCAACCGCGCCAGCCGCGGCGGCGGTCGTCTCCGAGGACATCGTCGCGCCGAGGAAGACGCCGTGCTCCCAGTCGAACGCCTCGTGGACCAGCGGCACCACGGTGGCGCGGCGGCCGCCGAAGAGGAAGGCGTCGATCGGCACACCGGCCGGGTCCTCCCACTCGGGCGCGATCGTCGGGCTCTGGGCGGCCGGCGTGGTGAAGCGGGCGTTGGGGTGGGCGGACGGCGTCTCGGAGCCGGGCGTCCAATCGTTGCCGTGCCAGTCGATCAAGTGCTCGGGCGGCTCTGAGGTCATCCCCTCCCACCAGACGTCGCCGTCGTCGGTTTTGGCGCAGTTGGTGAAGATCGAGTTGCTCTCGATCGTCCGCATCGCGTTGGGGTTGGTCGCCACGCCGGTGCCCGGCGCTACGCCGAAGAAGCCGGCCTCGGGGTTGACCGCGTAGAGGCGGCCGTCGGCGCCGAACTTCATCCAGGCAATGTCGTCGCCGACCGTTTCGACCGTCCAGCCGGGCAGGGTCGGGATCAGCATCGCCAGGTTGGTCTTGCCGCAGGCGGACGGGAAGGCGCCGGTCACGTACTTGACGCCGCCCTCGGGTGAGGTCAGCTTGAGGATCAGCATGTGCTCGGCCAGCCAGCCCTCGTCGCGGGCCATCGCCGAGGCGATCCGCAGCGCGAAGCACTTCTTGCCGAGCAGGGCGTTGCCGCCGTAGCCGGAGCCGAAGGACCAGATCTCGCGCGTCTCGGGGTAGTGGACGATGTACTTGTTGTCGCCGTTGCAGGGCCAGGGGACGTCTTCGACCCCATCGCTCAGCGGCATGCCGACCGAGTGCACGCAGGGGACGAACTCACCGTCGGCGCCGAGCACGTCGAGCGCGGCCTTGCCCATCCGGGTCATGATCCGCATCGAGACGGCCACGTAGGGCGAGTCGGTCAGCTGCACGCCGATATGGGCGATCGGCGAGCCCAGCGGGCCCATCGAAAAGGGAACGACGTACATCGTGCGACCGGCCATGCAACCCTCGAAGAAGCCACTGAGGGTCTCGCGCATCTCGGCGGGGTCGCGCCAGTTGTTGGTCGGGCCAGCGTCGGCCTCGTCCTCGGAGCAGATGAAGGTGCGGTCTTCGACCCGGGCCACGTCGGCGGGGTCGGAAAGGGCGAGGTAGGAGTTGGGGCGCTTGGCGTCGGAGAGACGCTCGAAGGTTCCGGCGTCGATCAGGGTCTGGGCGAGAGAGTCGTACTCCTCGGCCGAGCCGTCGCACCAGTGGACGGCGTCGGGCTGGGTCAAATCTGCGATCTCCCCGACCCAGTCGAGGAGCTTTGCGTGCGTGGTCGGCGCTGCGGCCGCAATGGTTTGGCTCATTTTTGGCACTCTATTCATTGGATCCGCTGAGTTTGATCACGCTCACGTCAGCGTCCGAGTTGAGGATTTTCAACGTCGCTGTCTCTTCCTTGCCCTTGGACAGCTTCACATTGCAAGTAAACGTTGTCCCCGCCTCAACCTTTTGGTCGGACGGACATTCGACCGCGGAAACCTTCTCTTCAAGCGACTTCGAGAGGTTCGCTTCGAGCGCTTCCTCCGTCTTGGTGGCGTCGATCACGGTGTCCCCGCAACCGACGACGAACGCCAAGACCGCAATCAGCCCGAGCACGACGCCCGAGCGCTTCAAGAAGCTCATTCCTCCCCTTTCAGACAGGTCACCGGGCTAGAAGTATCCCAAGCGGGCCACAAGGAACCCGTCGCTGTGGGCCGAGCAGCTCGCCGGCCCGAACGGGCTCGCCGCGGTGGGTTGGGTTTCTGCTCTCTTTCATAGAGCAAATCTGCTCTCAAATGCAGAGCACCTACTCGAGCCCGCATTTGGATAGGGTTCCGCGCCGCAATGCGCTTCTTCGAGTACGAGGCAAGGCAGATCGTCGAGCTGGCGGGGATTCCCGTCACCAAGTACGGCTTCTGCACGACCGCAGACGAGGCCCGTGTGGCCGCCGCGGACATTGGCGGCCCCGTGGTGATTAAGTCGCAGGTGCTGAGCGGCGGGCGGATGAAGGCCGGCGGGGTCAAGTTCGCCGACACCCCGGATGAGGCCGCGGCCCACGCCGAGGACATCCTCAAGCTCGAGATCAACGGCCACATGCCGCGCGGCGTCCTTGTCGATCCCAAAGCCGAGGTCAAGCAGGAGTACTACGCCAGCGTCGTCTGGGACGGCACCGCGAAGCGGCCGCTGATGCTGTTCAGCGACATGGGCGGGATCGACATCGAGGAGGTCGCCGAGACCCACCCCGACCACGTCGGTCGCGGCCACGTCACCAACCTGATGCCGATCCCCGACTTCGAGGCCAAGCAGGTGATCGCGGCGACCGGGGTAACCGGCTCGCAGCTCAACCGGGCGACGCCGATCCTGGCTAAGCTGGCCCGCCTCTTTCGCGATTACGACATGACCCTGGCCGAGATCAACCCACTGGCCGAGCTGACCGACGGCAGCTTCGTCGCCCTCGACGCCCACATGGAGATGGAGGCCGAGGCGGTCGGGCGCCAGAAGGGACTGCTGCGCAAGAAGCTCGAGATCGTCGAGGGTGACACCCGCGAGACCTACGAGCCCTCCGACTTCGAGCGCAACGTCGCCGCGATCGACGCCGCCGACCACCGCGGCGTGATCCAGGGCAAGGACCACGGCTTCGAGGGCAACCTCGGCCTCGTGATCGGCGCCGGCGGCGGCTCGCTGACGCTTACCGACGCGGTGCGCAGCCAGGGCGGCAAGCCCGCCAACTACTCCGAGATCGGCGGCAACCCGTCGGTCGCCAAGGCTTGCGGCCTGGCCAAGGAGGTGCTGGAAAAGGACGGCGTCGAGAAGATCGCGGTGATGATGTCGATCGTCTCCAACACCCGCGTCGACATTGTCGCCCGCGGCGTGATCAAGGCTTGCCTCGAGCTCGGCAAGGACCCCGGCGAGACGATCGCGATCTTCCGCATCCCCGGTGCCTGGGAGGACGAGGGCTTCAAGATCCTCGAGCGCTACGGGGTCGAGTACTGCGACCGCTCGGTCTCGATGTGGGAGGCGGCCGGCCGCGCAGTCGCCAAGATCCAGGGAGCACCCGCATGAGCGCACATCACGCACGCGCATCCGATATTCACCCCCCTCTGGTGGGGTCAAATTCGGAAGGGCGGAGTCGATGAGCATCCTGCTCTCCAAGGAGACGACCTTCATCGTCCAGGGGATCACTGGGCGCGAGGCGGTCAACCTGACCCGCGAGTGCCTCGACTACGGCTCCAAGGTCGTTGGCGGCGTCACCCCCGGCCGCAAGGGCCGCGAGGTGCACGGCGTGCCGGTCTTCGACACCGTCGCCCAGGCGGTCGAGAACCACGGCGGCCCGATCGACGGCTCGGTCGTCACCGTCCCCCCCGCCTTCACCAAGGACGCCGTCTTCGAGGCGATCCTCAACGGGATCAAGCTGATCGTGATCGTCACCGAGCGCATCCCGCGCCGCGACGTCGCCCAGATGGTCGAGCTGGCCAATATGGAGGGGGCGCGGATCATCGGCCCCAACTGCCTTGGCCTGATCGTCCCCGAGGTCTGCAAGATGGGCGGCATCGGCGGCCCCGCCAAAGACGCGGCCAAGGCCTACGCGCCCGGCCCGGTCGGCGTGATGAGCCGCTCCGGCGGCATGACCACGGAGATCTCCTCCTCGCTGACGCAAGCGGGCCTCGGCGTCTCGACCGCGGTCTCGATCGGTGGCGACGCGATCATCGGCTCCACCTACGCCGAGCTGATGCCCTACTTCGAGGCCGACGAGCAGACCCAGGCAATCGTGATCTACACCGAGCCGGGCGGTCGTATGGAGGCGCAGCTCTCCGAGTGGGTCAAGGAGAACAACTCGCGCCTGCCGATCGTCGCCTTCATGGCCGGCAAGTTCATGGATGACGAGGAGATGAAGGGGATGAGCTTCGGCCACGCCGGCACGATCGTCGAGGGCGTCGAGGACACCGCGACCGAGAAGATCGCCCGGCTGGAAGCTGCCGGGATCCGCGTGGTCGAGCGGATCGACGAGATCCCCAACGTGGTCAAGGAGAAGTTGGGGGTGACCGCCTGATGGCCGAGACGCTGAGCAAGGTCTTCATCGACGTCGAGGTCGACGCCTCGATCGCCAGTGACGCCGCACTGGCGAAGAAGCTGGAGGAAGTCTGCCCGGTCGACATCTTCAAGGCGAGCGACTCCGGAGTCGAGATCGTCGAGGGCAACCTCGACGAGTGCGTCCTCTGCAACCTCTGCGTCGACGCGGCGCCCGACGGCACGGTGCGTGTCGTCAAGCTGTACGAGCAGTGAGGTAGGTGACGAAGCTCACGGTTGGATGCCCCCGACGCCGTAGATGCTCGGGAGCGCCGTGACCCGGATCGCCGATCTGACCTGGAAGCATCCGAAGCTGGTCCTGCTCGCGGTAGGCATCTTCACCCTCCTCGCCTTCGCCCTCAGCAAAGACGTCCAGCAGCACCTCAAGGCCGCCGGCTTCAGCGACCCCGCGAGCGAGAGCAGCCGGGCACAGGCGCTGCTGATCGAGAAGACGGGCAGCGACGCGATGCCGGGGATCGTCGTGCGGGTCACGCCACCCGCAGGCGAAGCCCGCCTACCGCTCCGCTCCCCGGCGCTGCGCAGGGAAACGAGGCGCCTCAAGGCCGAGCTGCTCTCCCTCGACGGAATCACCCGGGTCGAAAACCCGCTGACCGGCGGCTCGCCAAAGCTGATCGCCCAGGATCGAAGCTCCCTGCTGCTCAACGCCTACTTCTCCAGCAGCGACGCCGAGGTCCTGACCAGCAGCGCCGATAAAGCCTCTGAACAGCTGGCCTCGAAGCGGTTCGAGGTCACGGTCGGCGGCATCGCCACCGGCTTCAACGAGGTCAACGACACGGTCGAGAAGGATCTGGTCCGGGCCGAGTTGATCGCTTTCCCGCTACTGGCTCTGCTGCTGCTGATCGTCTTCCGCGGCGTCGTCGCAGCGGCGATCCCACTGTTGCTGGGGATGGTCTCGGTCGCCGGCACCTTCCTCGCCCTGCGGGTGATGTCGGAGTTCGTCGACACCTCGGTCTTCGCCCTCAACATCACCACGGCGATGGGGCTCGGGCTGGCGGTTGACTACGGCCTACTGCTGGTCACCCGCTACCGCGAGGAGCTCGAGCGCGACGGCCCGAGCCAGGAGTCGCATCGCCGCCTGGTCGAGTCGGCCGGGCGCACGGTGATCTTCTCAGGCCTCACGGTCGCCGCCGCGATGGCGGCGCTGATCCTGCTCCCCCAGCGCTTCCTCTACTCGCTCGGCGCCGGTGGCGCGATCGTCGCCATCTTCGCCGCCGTCGGCGCGCTATTCCTGGTGCCGTCGCTGCTGGCGCTGCTGGGCACGCGGGTCAACGCCCTCTCGCTGCGGAGTGGCCCAGCCGTATCCGACGAATCGGGAGGCTGGTACCGGCTTGCACACGGCGTGATGCTCCACCCGGTTGCGGTCGCGCTGTCCACCTCAGCGCTGCTGCTGCTGCTCGCCGTGCCGGTGCTGGGGGTCAACTTGACCATTCCCGGCACCGACAACGTCCCGGCAGACGAACCCTCGCGCGAGGTCGTGGTGACGATCAACCGCGATTACCCGACCACGCTCGGCACTCCGATTCCGGTCGTCGTCGACGGACCGGCGAACAGGGCGCAGCTGCGGCGACTCTCGCGGCGGATCGGCGCGATCGAGGGCATCGATTCTCCCGCCCCCTTCCGGCGCGCCGCTCGCGATCTGGCAATAGCCAACTTCGGCCTGCGGCGCGATGCCGACGAAGCGCTCGACGCGGAAGCGCAGGATGCGGTGCGGTCGATTCGCGCGATGAACGGGCCGGCGCCGCTGTTGGTCTCCGGCTACACCGCCGAATTCCTTGACCTGAAGACGAGCCTGGACCAGAACCTGCCCCTGGTCATCGGCGTCATCTCCCTCACCACCCTGATCCTGCTGTTCATGCTGACCGGCTCGGTGGTGCTGCCGCTGAAGACGCTGCTGATGAACCTGCTGACCCTGGCGGGGACGCTCGGGGTGATCGTCGCGGCATTCCAGTGGGGACTGCTCGACGGGCCGCTCGGCTACAGCGGCCCGGATGGCATGGAGACCTCGACGCTGGTTCTGATGTTCGCCGTCATCTTCGGCCTCTCGACTGACTACGCGGTCCTCGTCCTGGCGCGGATCAAGGAGATGCACGACTCCGGCCTGCCCAACAAAGAGGCGGTCGCCCGCGGGATCGCCCGCACCGGCCGGGTGGTCACCGCCGCCGGGCTCTGCCTCGCCGCCGTCTTCCTCGCCTTCACCACCAGCTCGATCTTCTTCATGAAGGAGGCGGGGCTGGGCTACGCGGCGGCGGTCCTGATCGACACGACGCTGGTGCGGGCGCTGCTGGTGCCAGCCCTGATGCGCCTCTTCGGCGACTGGAACTGGTGGGCGCCGGCGCCAATGCGCCGCTTCCATCAGCGCTACGGCTTCTCCGAGGTCGCCTGACTAGGCGTCGACGGCGAGTGTCGCCAGCGCGTCCTGGTGCAGGCGCTCAGGCAGAACGATCATCGCGCGCAGCTCGGCGAGCGCCTTGGGATCACCCTCGATCGTCGCCTCTTCCCCTTCGCCAGGCTCGCCGACGACGAGGGTGGCGATGACTGCCCGCGGGTCGCCGGCGAGGAGCAGGTCGGGGTCGGCGAGCTCGCCGCGCTCCGCCGTGATCCAACCGTCCTCGACTCGCAGCCGGAAGCTGTTGCCAGCGCTGCGCAGCTGCACGCTAAGCGTCACCCCCGGCGGCGGCTGCAGGATGACCCGCAGGGAATTGGGCAGCCAGGATGCTTCGATCGCGTCGACATCGTCGATCTGGAAGAAGTTGAGCCCCCAACGGGCGAGCTCGAAAAGCGGCCGTTCGAGGCCGCGGCCGAGCTCGGTCAGCTCGTAGGCGACACCCGAGGCGGGTGGGTCGAGCTCGCGGCGGGCGACGATGCCGTCGCTCTCGAGGTCGCGCAGGCGCTTAGTGAGGACGTCGGTCGGGGCGCCGCCGACGGCGCGGTCGAGATCGGAGAAGCGCAGCGGGCCGAGCAGCAGCTCGCGCACGATCAGCAACGACCAGCGCTCCCCGATCCGATCGAGGGCGCCAGCGAGGCTGCAGGCCTGACCGTAGTTACGCCGCGTCATCGCTCGATTCTAGCAGCGTAGTTGGTTTTTCAAAGTCTTAACTTTGGAATCTGGTACGGTCCCGCCCGTGGCCCGGATCGCCAACCTCACCTGGAAGCACCCGAAGCTGGTTCTTGCCGCGGTCGCGGCTTTCGCCCTCTTCGCGGTCGCGATCGGCCACAACGTCGAAGAGCACCTCAAGGCCGCCGGGTTTACCGACAGCGCCTCGGAGAGCGAGCGGGCCACGGACCTGCTGCGGGAATCGCTTGGCTACGACCCCAACCCAGCGATCGTCCTCGTGGTTCGCGCCCCGGACGGCGGCCCGCTGAACCTGAGCAGCCCGACAGTTCGCCGCGAGGTCAACCGGCTCGGCGACGGCATGGCAAAGGTCCAGTACGTCGGCCGCGTGATCAATCCCGTGCGCAACCCGCGGGCCGGGGCCGAGCTGATCGCCAAGGACGGCCAGTCGCTGGCGATCGCCGGCTTCCTCTCGACCAACGACATCGAGGACGCCGGTGGCATCGCCGCCGAACAGGTCAAGACGCTAACCGAAGCGAGCCCGCTCGACGTCGCCGAGGGCGGCTTCGCCCAGGGCTTCAACGAGACCAACGACCAGACCCGCAAGGACCTGACCAAGGCCGAGCTGATCGCCTTCCCGGTGCTTGCCCTCTTCCTGCTCTTCGTCTTCCGCGGCGTCGTCGCCGCCTCGATCCCGCTGCTGATCGGCGGCGTCTCGATCGTCGGCACGCTCTTCGTCCTGCGGATCATGTCGACCTTCGCCGACACCTCCCTCTTCGCGCTCAACCTCGCCACCGGGCTCAGCCTCGGCCTCGCGGTCGACTACGCACTGCTGATGGTCTCGCGCTACCGCGAGGAGATCGGGATAGGTGGCGCCACGCGTGAGGCGCATCGGCGCACGGTCGCGACCGCCGGGCGCACCGCCGTCTTCTCCGGCCTCACCGTGGCCGCAGCGATGGCCGCGCTGATCTTCATGCCGCAGCGCTTCCTCTACTCGATGGCCGTCGCGGGCGCCTCGGTCGCCGTGCTCTCCTCGGTGATCGCGGTCCTCGTTGTCCCCGCGCTGCTGCGGCTGCTCGGCACCCGAATCGACGCTCTCTCGATCCGCCGCGGACCGGCTGTCTCGGATACCTCGGACGGTTGGTACCGGCTGGCGCGCGGCGTGATGAAACGCCCCGTCGCCGTCGCCCTCGGCAGCGGCGCCCTGCTCCTAGCCGCAGCGGCGCCGCTGCTCTGGACAACGCTGACCGGTCCCAGCGCCGAAGCCGTGCCGACGAACCAGCCCTCCTACGACGCCTACCGCTACCTCGAAGCGCACTACCCGCGCGACGTCACCGAGGCGGTCACCGTCGCCGTCGACGGACGCGCGGCCCCCGCCCAGCTCGTCGCCTACCACCGCCGGATCGAAGCCGTCGGCGACGTCGTTCGTGGCGCCCCTTTCACCCCCGCCTCGGGCAACGTCGCCTACGCCAACTTCGCCCTCTCCCAGCCCGCTCTTTCGGGCGCATCTCAGGACGCCGTGCGCGAAATCCGTGGCCTCGACCCACCGGGCGCAGCGACGGTCCTGGTCTCCGGCAACTCCGCCCGCTTCATCGATCAGAAGCAGAGCCTGATCGAACACGCGCCGCTGGTCGTCGCGATCATCGCCCTCTCCACCCTCGTCGTCCTTTTCCTGCTCACCGGCTCGGTGCTGCTGCCGCTGAAGACACTGCTGATGAACTCGCTGACGCTCGGCGCCACGCTCGGCATCCTCGTCCTCGCCTTCCAGGCTGGCTGGCTCGCCGGGCCACTTGGCTACAGCGGGCCGGCGGCGATCGAGGTGACCAGCCTGGTCTTCCTCTTCGCCGTGATCTTTGGCCTCGCCACCGACTACGCGGTGCTGGTAATGGCGCGGATCAAGGAACGCCACGACCTCGGCGACTCCAACGAGGAGGCCGTGGCGATCGGCATCGGCCGCACCGGCCGCGTGATCACCGCCGCCGCACTGGCAATCGCGATCGTCTTCCTCGCCTTCAGCGTCAGCAGCGTCTTCTTCGTCAAGCAGATCGCGATCGGCATGGCCTTCGGCGTGATGATCGACGCCACCATCGTCCGCGCCCTCCTCGTCCCCTCCCTAATGCGCCTCCTGGGCGAGTGGAACTGGTGGGCCCCCAAACCCCTCCGCCGCATCTACCTCCGCCTAGGCATCTCCGAGGGCTGAGTCACTCCCCCTCCCGCGGTGCAACGTTTTACGGCTCCCTTGCGGCCACAAAGCGTTTCACTTCGGTCGGCAACCCGCCGCGCTGCCGTGGTGCAACGTTTTTCGGCCTCGACGGAGCCATAAGACGTTGCACCTGCGATGTGTGCGGGTGGTCACGGCGGGTAGTTGGGACGTTGACATTGATCGATGGCTAGTTAACCTGTGCATCGATCTCTGTAACGAAAGGTGGAGGGCAGTTGACCGGTCAGACACGCCGGGTCGCCATCGTCGGCGGCAACCGGATCCCATTTGCGCGCTCGAATTCCTTGTATTCACGCGCGTCCAATCAGGACATGCTCACGGCGGCGCTCGACGGGCTCGTCGCCCGCTTCTCGCTCGAGGGTGAGCGCCTCGGTGAGGTCGCCGGCGGCGCCGTGCTCAAGCACTCGCGCGACCGCGACCTGACCCGCGAGAGCGTGCTCGGCACCCGTCTCGCCCCCGAGACCCCCGCCTACGACGTGCAGCAGGCCTGCGGCACCGGCCTGGAGACGACGATCCTGGTCGCCAACAAGATCGCCCTCGGCCAGATCGACGCCGGCATCGCCGCGGGCGCCGACACCACCTCCGACGCACCGATCGGCCTCAACGAGGACCTGCGCGAGGTGCTGCTCGACGCCAACCGGGAGAAGTCGAACATGGGCAGGCTCAAGCAATTGACCCGGGTACGTCCCGGCCACGTCGTGCCCTCGATTCCTCGCAACGAGGAGCCGCGCACCGGCCTCTCGATGGGCGAGCACTGCGCGATCATGGCCTCCGAATGGGGCATCGGTCGCGAGGAGCAGGACGAGCTGGCGGTGCGCAGCCACCACAACCTCGCCGCGGCCTACGAGCGCGGCTTCATGAACGACCTCGTCAACCCCTACCTGGGACTCGAGCGCGACCAGAACCTGCGCCCGGACTCCTCGGCGGAGAAGCTGGCCAAGCTCGGGCCGGTCTTCGGCGGCGAGGACGGCACGATGACCGCCGCCAACTCAACCCCGCTCAGCGACGGCGCTTCGGCGGTGCTGCTGGCCAGCGAGGAGTGGGCAAAGGAGCGCGATCTGCCGATCCTCGCCTACTTCGCCGACGGCCAGACCGCGGCGATCGACCACGTGCACAAGCGTGAGGGCCTGCTGATGGCGCCCGCCTACGCGATGCCCCGCATGCTCGACCGCGTCGGGCTGGGCCTGGACGACTTCGACTTCTACGAGATCCACGAGGCCTTCGCCGCCCAGGTGCTCTGCACGCTGCGCGCCTGGGAAGACGAGAGGTTCTGCCGCGACCGACTCGGGCTCGACAAGCCGCTGGGCTCGATCGACCGCAAGAAGCTCAACGTCAACGGCGGCTCGCTGGCCGCCGGTCATCCCTTCGCCGCGACCGGCGGGCGCATCGTCGCCAGCCTCGCCAAAGCGCTCGACGAGCAGGGCTCGGGGCGCGGCGTGATCAGCATCTGCGCCGCCGCCGGCCAAGGCGTCGTCGCCGTGCTCGAAAGCACAGGAGAAAGCAAATGAGTGACCTCTATTCGCAGGTAGTCAACTCGCCACCGGGACGGTTCATCGCCCCCCGGGTCGGCCTCCCGCAACCGGCAACGTTGGATCGGCACACAGCGGCCGCTCCGGTTGTCTCGGGTGCTGTCCTGGCCGGCGCTGCGCCCGGCGGCCGCCTGGGCAAGCCGCTCGAGCGGCTGCTCGGTGAGATCGGCGCGCCGCGACCGGAGAAGTCCGACAGTCCGGTCAAGGCGCTGGTCTTCGACGCGACGGGCATCTCGGATTCGACCGAGCTGGTCGAGCTGCAGCGCTTCTTCCATCCCAACGTCAAGCGCCTGCAGCGCTCCGGCCGCATCGTCGTGCTCGGCACGCCGCCGGCGGGCCTGCCGGCCCGCGCGGCGACCGCGCAACGGGCGCTGGAGGGCTTTACCCGCTCGCTCGGCAAGGAGATCGGCCGCGGCGTCGCCGTCCAGCTGGTCTACGTCGCCGAGGGTGCCGAGGGCGAGATCGGCTCGACCCTGCGCTTCCTCCTCTCCCCCCGCTCCGCCTACGTCTCCGGCCAGGTGATCGAGCTCGGTGCGGCGGTCGCCAAGGCGCCGGCGATCGACTGGTCCCTGCCGCTGGACGGCAAGATCGCCCTGGTCACCGGTGCCTCGCGTGGAATTGGCGAGGCGATCGCCGAGACCCTGCACCGCGACGGCGCCGGGCTGATCCTGCTCGACGTTCCGGCGCTCGCCCCCGACCTCGCCAAGGTCGCCAAGCGGCTCGACGCCGAGACGATCGAACTCGACATCACCGAGGAGGAGGCGCCAGGCGAGATCGCCGGGCGGCTCTCCAGCGGCGTCGACATCGTCGTCCACAACGCCGGCGTCACCCGCGACCGCACGATCGCCAAGATGCCTGAGGACCGCTGGTCGGGGCTGATGGAGATCAACCTCTCCAGCGAGGAGCGGATCAACGACGAGCTGCTCGGCCGCAAGCTGCTGCGCGAGAACGGGCGCATCATCTGCGTCTCCTCGATGAGCGGCGTCGCCGGCAACTCGGGGCAGACCAACTACGCGACCTCGAAGGCGGGGGTGATCGGCATGGTCGAAGCGCTCGCCCCCGAGCTCGGCAAGGACGGGATCACGATCAACGCGGTCGCGCCCGGGTTCATCGAGACCCAGATGACGGCGGCAATGCCAATCCCGATCCGCGAAGCGGGGCGACGGATGAACAGCATGTCGCAGGGTGGCCTGCCCGTCGACGTCGCCGAGACGATCGCCTGGTTCGCCAGCCCCGCCTCGGCCGGCGTCAACGGCAACGTCGTTCGCGTCTGCGGCCAGAGCCTGCTGGGGGCCTGATGGAAGCGCGCACGCTCGAGAGCTCGCCCAGCATCCTGCCGCTCTACGCGCGCGCCGCGGCGCCGATGATCCCCGGCGCCTCCCTGCTTCCCTTCGTGCCCGGACGCGGCAGCGAGATCCCCGAGCTCGAGCTGGACCTGCCCGGCGTACAGGCCGACCCCGAGAAGGTCGCCGCCTACGCCAAGGTCTGTGGCTTCGCCCTGCGCGATCACCTACCCCCCACCTACCCGCACGTGCTCGCCTTCCCGCTGCACATGGCGGTGATGGCCGATGGAAGCTTCCCCTTCGGCGCGGTCGGCCTCGTCCACATCGAGAACCGCATCGCCCAGTACCGCCGGATCGGCAGCGGAGAGGAGCTGACGATCCGCGTCCGCCCAACCCAGCTGCAGAGCCACCCGAAGGGCCGCACCTTTTCCCTCGCAACCGAGGCACGCATCGGCGACGAGACAGTCTGGGAGAGCACCAGCACCATGCTGCGCCGCGGTAGGCCTTCCTCCGGTACCCCCAAAAACGGCAACAGCGACGAACTGCATCAAATTTCCGGCCTCCCAGACCGTAAATTTGATGCAGTTCAGGGGGAGGGACCGGGGGCGAGCGCGGAGTGGAGGCTCGGGGGCGATTTGGGGCGGCGCTATGCGGCCGTCTCAGGGGATCGCAATCCGATTCACATGCACTCGTTGAGCGCCAAGGCGCTTGGCTTTCCGCGGGCGATCGCGCACGGGATGTGGACGAAGGCACGCTGCCTGGCGGCGCTGGAGAGCCGGCTGCCCGATGCCTTCCGCGCCGAGGTGCGCTTCCGCAAGCCGATCCTGCTCCCCGGCAGGGTCGAGTTCGCCAGCTTTGCAGACAACGGAAGGATCGACTTCGCGGTGCGTGACGCTAAGCGCGGCACACCGCACCTCGACGGCCGAATCGAGCCGCTCGAGGCAACGCCCAACGGCACGAGGAGGAAGTAGAGATGCCCGTCACCGAGGACAAGGGAGTGGCCGAGCGCAGCATGGGGCTCGGCCTGCGCTGGCTGAACCGGCTCGCCGGCTCGGACCTGCTCGACAGGATCCGCATCCGCAAACAGGTCGAGCGGGCGCTGTTCACCGGGACCAAGAACGGCTTCCGCTCGGCGACCGCCGCCGGGCGCACCTTCAAGGCCGCTCAGAAGCTCGGGCGGCCGGCGCGTCAGGCGCCGAGCAAGCCGCGCGCCCTCTTCGACATCAGCCCCGACGACGAGCAGCAGATGCTGCAGGAAGGGGTGCGCGACTTCGCCGAGGCGAAGGTGCGGCCGGTCGCCAAGCAGGCCGACTTCGACTGCGAAACCCAGCCCGAGCTGCTGGCTCAGGCCAACGAGCTCGGCATCAACATGCTCGGCGTCCCCGAGGAGCTGGGCGGCGTGATGCACGAGCAGGCCGCCGTCACCAGCGTCCTGATCGGCGAGGCGCTCGCCCACGGCGACATGGGGATCGCCTACGCGGCGCTGGCCCCAGGCGCCGTCGCCACCGCGATCGGCCACTGGGGCACGGCGGAGCAGGAGGCGACCTACCTCCCCGCCTTCACCGGCGAGGACACGCCCGCCGCGGCGCTGGCGATCCTCGAGCCGCGGCCGCTCTTCGACCCGCTGAAGCTTGAGACCACGGCCCGCCGCGACGGTGAGGACTGGGTGCTCGACGGCGCCAAGTCGCTGGTCGCCCGCCCCGGCGATTGCGAGCTCTTCATCGTCGCCGCCGAGGCCGAGGGCCTCGGCCCGGCGCTCTTCGTGATCGAGTCCGGCGCCGACGGCCTCTCGACCGAGCCCGAGCCGGCGATGGGGCTGCGCCCCGCCGCCACCGGCAAGCTGCTGCTCGAGGGCGTCCGTCTGCCGGCCGCCGCGCTGATGGCCGAGGGCAAGCGCGAGGCCTACGTCGAGTGCGTGCAGCGGGCGCGGATCGCCTGGTGCTCGCTCGCGGTCGGCGCCGCCCAGGCGGTCCTCGACTACGTGATGCCCTACGTCAACGACCGGACCGCCTTCGGCGAACCGATCTCCAATCGCCAGGGCGTCGCCTTCGCGGTCTCCGACATCGGCATCGAGAGCGACGGCATGCGCCTCGCCACCTACCGCGCGGCCAGCCGTGCCGACCAGGGCCAGGACTTCTCCCGTGAGGCCTCCCTCGCCCGCCGGCTCTGCGCCCAAAAGGGCATGCAGATCGGCTCCGACGGAGTGCAGCTGCTCGGCGGCCATGGCTTCGTCAAGGAGCACCCGGTCGAGCGCTGGTACCGCGACCTCCGCGCAGCGGGCGTGATGGAGGGCGCCCTGCTCGTCTAGCGCCAAGCGCTGAGAGCTGAAAGGAAGCCATGATCAATCTCGAGATACCCAAGAAGTTCAAGCCCCTCGTCAACCAGGCCAACCAGGTCGCCCAGGAGGTCTTCCGGCCGATCTCGCGCAAGTACGACGAGGCCGAGCACTCCTACCCCAAGGAGCTCGACATGCTCGCCTCGCTGATCGACGGCATGAACGAGGGCTCCGACATTGGCGGCGCCGGCGCGGCCGGAGTGCGCCGCGAGTCCAATGGCAACGACGACGGCAACCGCAACGGCTCCAACCTCTCGACCGTGCTCGGCATCATCGAGCTCTGCTGGGGCGACGTCGGCCTGCTGCTCTCGATGCCCCGCCAGGGCCTCGGCAACTCGGCGATCGCCTCGGTGGCGAGCGACGAGCAGCTCGAGCGCTACGGCGGCAAGTGGGCGGCGATGGCGATCACCGAGCCCGAGGCCGGCTCCGACTCCGCCTCGATCCGCACCACCGCCGACCTCAGCGGCGACGAGTACGTGCTCAACGGCGAGAAGATCTTCGTCACCTCAGGCGATCGCGCCGACCTGATCGTGGTCTGGGCGACGCTCGACCGCTCCGTCGGCCGGGCGGCGATCAAGTCGTTCATCGTCGAGCGCGACAACCCCGGCCTGAAACTCGACCGGCTCGAGCACAAGCTCGGCATCCGCGCCTCCGACACCGCCAACTTCACCCTGCAGAACTGCCGGGTGCCGAAAGAGGCGCTGCTCGGCGATCCGGAGGTCAACACCAAGCAGGGCTTCGGCGGGGCGATGCAGACCTTCGACAACACACGGCCGCTGGTCGCGGCGATGGCGGTCGGCGTCACCCGTGCGGCGCTGGAGGAGACGCGCAAGCGGCTCGAAGAGGCCGGTGTCGAGATCGACTACGACGCGCCGGCGCTGGGCCAGTCCGCTGCCGCCGCCCGCTACCTCGAGATGGAGTCCGACTACGAGGCGGCGCACCTGCTCACCCTGCAGGCGGCCTGGATGGCCGACAACGGCAAGCCCAACTCGCTGCAGGCCTCGATGGCGAAGGCGAAGGCGGGACGTACCTGCGTTGACGTTGCGCTCGGCTGCGTCGAGCTTTGCGGGAGCGTCGGCTATGCCGAGAACGACCTGCTCGAGAAGTGGGCCCGGGACGCGAAGATCCTGGACATCTTCGAGGGGACGCAGCAGATCCAGTTGCTGATTGTTGCTCGGCAGTTGCTCGGTAAGAGCTCTTCGGAACTGCGGTAGGTGGGGGAGGTCCCGCACCTCAGCTCATGTCATAGCTTCGTAGGGCAGACTGCCGGCCGTGAACTTCATCGAAGACGTGCTGGAGCGGTCGCCTGCTTCACGGCTTGGGATCGTCGCCGTTGACAGCGAGGGACGGAGGCGCGATTGGCACTTCGGCGAACTGATTGCTTGCTCGGCGGGGCTCTCGGGAGCCTTTTCTGCTCGGGGGGCGCGGCGCGGGGATGTGGTGATGACGCTGGTTGGGAATCGGATCGAGTGGGTGCTTTCGTTGCTTGCCTGTTGGCGGATGGGTGCCGTGGCGCTGCCTTGCAGCACGCAGTTGCGGCGGCAGGACCTGGCGCTGCGGGTGGCCGCGGCTGACCCGAAGCTCTGTGTCGGCGAGGACGCGCTGCTCGCCGAACTGCCCGGTGGGGTCGAGGCGATGACGATGGACGAGGTGGCCGCGGCGCTCGATGAGGATCGGCCGCAGGAGACTCCGGCGGCGATCGAGGCGATGGAGGCCGAGGACCCGGCGCTGATCGTCTTCACCTCCGGGACCACGGGCGAGCCGCGGGGGGTCGTTCACGGCTATCGCTATCTGCTCGGACAGCAGGGGCAGGCCGAGCACTGGTTCGGCTCTCGCAAGGGGGAGCTGGCCTGGTGCACCACCGCTACCGGCTGGTCGAAGTCGGCGCGGAACGTCTTCCTCGCCCCTTGGCTAACCGGCGCCGCGGCGGTGATCCACGACGGGCGCTTCGACCCGGCGAAGCGACTCGACTTTGTCGAGGCGCTCGGGGTCAACGTGCTCTGCCAGGCGCCGACCGAGTACCGGATGCTGGCCAAGCGCACCGCCCTGCGCCCCCTCCCCACCCTGCGCCGCATGGTCTCCGCCGGCGAGCCGCTGGAGGCTGAGACGATCGCCGCCTTCCGCGAGTCCACGGGTCTTGAGCCGGCGGACGGCTACGGGCAGACGGAGACGGGACACATCAGTGGCAACCTTGCCGGCGAGCCGGTGCGGCAGGGCTCGATGGGCAAGCCGCTGCCCGGCCTCGAGGTCCGCGTCGTGTCTCCCGTTGGCGGCGAAGCGGGCGGGTCGACAACAGGCGAACTGCAGCTCCGCGCCACCTCCTCCCCCACCTTCTTCTCCCGCTACCTCGACGGCGAGCGCTTCGAGGGCGAGTGGTGGCCGACTGGCGATCTGGTCCGCTCCGACGAGGAGGGCTACCTCTATTTCGAGGGCCGCGACGACGACATCATTCTCTCCTCCGGCTACCGCATCGGCCCCTTCGAGGTCGAGTCGGCACTGCTCTCCCACCCCGCCGTCGCCGAAGCAGCGGCCGTCGCAGCCCCGGACCCCGAGCGTGGCGCCGTCGTCCGCGCCGTCGTCGTCCCCCGCGAACGCGATCCGAGCGACGAGCTGGCCCGTGAGCTGCAGGAACACTGCAAACAACAGACCGCCCCCTACAAGTTCCCCCGAATCGTCGAGTTCGCCAGCGAGCTACCGAAGACAAGCACCGGCAAGATCAAGCGAGCTGAGCTGCGGCGGAGCTAGGGACGGCGGGCGCCCCTCCCCAAAACACTCAAGCGAGGCTCCTGCCGAGCGTTTTGGGGAGGGGCGCCCGCCGTCCCATCTACCCTTCAGCCATGGAGCAGATCGATCGCAAGCGGATCGCGGCGCTAACCGAGGCCCAGCAGGAGCTGTTCCGTAACAACACCGGCCAGTCGGCCAAGACCTTCGAGCGCGCGGTCAAGGTGATGCCGAACGGAGTCCCCTCCTCCTTCCAGGAGAACGACCCCTGGCCGATCTACATCGAGCGCGGCAAGGGCAGTCGTGTTTGGGACGTCGACGGCAACGAATACACCGACTTCCACAATGGCTTCGGCGTGATGTGCATCGGCCACGCCAACCCGACCGTCGGCGCCGCGGTGAAGACGCGGATCGACGATGGCACCCACTTCGCCGCCCCGACCGATGGCTCGATTGCCGTCGCCGAGGAGCTAACGCGGCGCTTCGGCCTGCCCCAGTGGCGCTTCAACAACTCCGGCACGGAGGCGACGATGGACGCGGTCCACCTCGCCCGCGGCGCCACCGGACGAGACACGATCCTCAAGATCGAGGGCTCCTACCACGGGCATCACGACAGCGTGATGGTCTCGGTCTATCCGCCGCTGGAGGCGCTCGGCGCCCGCAACGACCCGGTCAGCGTCCCCTACGGCGGTGGCACGCCGAAAGCGCTGACCGAGCTCACCCGCGCCGTCCCCTTCAACGACGCCGACGCCCTGGCGAGCGTGCTGGAGAAGATCGGCGACCAGGTCGCCGGCCTGATCATGGAGCCGGCGATGATGAACATCAACATCATCCCGCCGCGCGACGGCTACCTCGAGCGCGTCCGCGAGCTGACCGCCCAGCACGGCGTCAAGCTGATCTTCGACGAGGTCAAGACCGGCGCGACGATCTCGGCCGGCGGCGCCACCGCCCGCTTCGGCGTCGTCCCCGACATGATCACCCTGGCCAAGGCCAGCTGCGGCGGCTACCCCGGCGGGGCGATCGGGATGAGCGCGGAGCTGGCGGCGATCGTCGCCGACGGCACGGTCAAGCAGTACGGCACCTTCAACGGCAACCCGCTGGTGATGGCGGCTGCTGAGGCGACCCTGACCGAAGTCCTCACCGACGACGTCTACGAGCGCTTCGAGGCGACCAACCGCCGCCTGCTCGACGGCTGCCAGGCGATCATCGACGCCCACAGCCTGCCCGCCTACACCGAGGGCCTCGGCGCCAAGGGCTGCGTGGTCTTCTCACCGACCCGGATGTACGAGTACCGCGACTATCTCTCCGACGTTGATGACGAGCTCTCCACCCTGGCCTGGCTCTACCACATGAACCACGGCATCTTCATGACCCCGGGAGTCGAGGAGGAGTGGACCCTCTCGATCGCCCACAGCGACGAAGACCTCCAGCGCTACCTAAACGCCTTCGAGTCCTTCGCCCACGACGTAACCGCCTAACCGCCGACGGGCCGCAAACGTGACATATAGTCACGTTTGCGGCCCGTCGGCGGGCTAGAGCGCGTCGGCGACGGCGACGGGGCGGCCGAGGTGGTAGCCCTGGGCCATGTCTACGCCGTAGTCGCGCAGCATTTCGGCGGTAACGTCGTCTTGGACGTACTCGGCGATCGTCGTCTTGCCCAGCCCGCGGGCGATCTGGACGATCGCCTGCACGGTGAGCTGGTCGGCGTCGCTGTTGGGCATGTCGCGGACGAAGGAACCGTCGATCTTGATCAGGTCGAAGGGGATGCTCTTCAGGTAGTGGAAAGGGCCGAAGCCGGCGCCGTAGTCGTCGATCGCAACCTGGCAGCCGAACTCGGTGAGGCGGTCGGCGAACCCCCCGGCCGCTTCGTAGTCGTGGGAGCGCGCGGTTTCGGTGAACTCGAAGGTGCAGCGGGCCGGGTCAGCCTCGCCCTCGTCGAGTCGTCGTTCGATGAACTCCAGGACCGAGAGATCGGCAATCGAGGCGCCGGAGAGGTTGACGTGCAGGGAGACCGGGCGGCCCTCCCGCTCACGGTTGGCGAGTAGCTCAAGCGCCCGGGCGACGACCCAGCGATCCAGCTCCTGGACCATGCCCGAACGTTCGGCGACCTCGATAAACGAAGCCGCGGGCAGCAGCTCACCGTCGTCTCCGGTCATGCGCAGCAACAGCTCGTAGCGCTCGATCCCACCCGAGGCGAGGCTGCGGATCGGCTGGGTGTGGAGGCTGAGGCGGTCATTGGTGAGCGCATCGCGGATCCGCGCCGAGGTGGTCTGGCGACGCTGCTGGCTACGCTTCGGCTCGCCGGGATCCTGGAAGAGAACGATCTGGTTGCGCCCCCCCTCCTTGGCCTGGTACATCGCCTGGTCGGCGGCGACTAGAACCGCCTCGGCACCGACGTCGCGCTCGCCGCCGAACATCGTGATGCCGACGCTGATCGTCACGTCTGCGGCGTCGGACGCCGGCGCGGCGCTCTCGGCGACCTGGGCGCGCAGGTCCTCGCCCAGCTGCAGGGCCCCCGCCGTATCCGTCTGTGGCATCAGCACCGCGAACTCGTCGCCGGATAGTCGAGCGGCGATATCGGTGGTCCGCACCCGCTCGCGCATGATCCCGGCGACACGACGGATTAGCACGTCGCCGCTGTGGTGGCCGAACGAATCGTTGATCGCCTTGAGGCCGTCGATATCGATGATCATCACCGCCCCCTGGCCGCCATAGCGGGCACTGAAGGAGACGTACTGGTCGAGCTCGGCGCGAAAACGGCGGCGGTCGAGCAGCCCGGTGAGCGAATCGTGGTCGGCGATGTAGCGGAGCTGGGCCTCGGTTTTGGCGGCCAGGGCGAGTGCTTCGTCGACGACCCTGCGGTCCTCGGGGTCGAGCTTGGCGAGTACCGACTCGATCGCAGAATCGCTCTGAATTGGAAAATTTTCGTTCTTCACCCAATGAACGTAGACCGTCTGGCGGCAGATCGGATCGGGACCCAGGCGTGGGGCTGAAACTGTGTCCAAATTTCAGCTACTCGCCGCTGCCAAAAATGAGCGTCCAGGTGTCCGTGGGTACTGTGAGGCTATGTCCAACCGCCTGGCCCGTGAGACCAGCCCGTACCTGTTGCAGCACCGCGACAACCCTGTCGACTGGTATCCGTGGGGCGAGGAGGCCCTGGCTCGCGCCCGCGACGAGAATCGCCCGATCCTGCTCTCGGTCGGCTACTCGGCCTGCCATTGGTGCCACGTGATGGCACACGAGTCCTTCGAGGACGCCGAAACGGCCGCCTACATGAACGAGCACTTCATCAACGTCAAGGTCGACCGCGAGGAGCGCCCCGATGTCGACGCCCTATATATGGAGGCGGTGCAGGCGATCAGCGGCCAGGGCGGCTGGCCGATGACCGTCTTTCTCGACCCTGAGGGCGTGCCCTTCTACGGCGGCACCTACTTCCCGCCCGACGACGGTCGCGGCATGCCGAGCTTCCGCATGGTGATGGAAGCCGTCGTCGATGCCTTTGAGAACAAGCGCGAGGAAATCCACGGGCGGGCGCCGCAGATGCGCGCCCGCCTCGGCGCAATCGGCCAGGTCGAGCCTGCCGGCGAAGCGCCAGCGGAGGCGATGCTTGAGGAAGCGATCACGCGGCTGCGCGAAAGCGCCGACCCGCGGCGCGGCGGCTTCGGTGGCGCACCCAAGTTCCCGCCCGCCTCGGCGCTGGAGCTGTTGCTCACCCGCGGCGAGCGCCCGCTGGTCGAGCGCACCCTCGACGCAATGCTGGTCGGCGGCATCTACGACCAGATCGGCGGCGGCTTCGCCCGCTACTCGGTCGACGCCGCCTGGCTCGTCCCCCACTTCGAGAAGATGCTCTACGACAATGCCCTGCTCGCCCGTGCCTACTTGCACGGCTGGCAGGTACTCGGGCACGAGCGCTACCGGCGCGTCTGCGAGGAGACGCTCGACTGGGCCCTGGCGGAGATGCGCGGCCCCGAGGGAGGCTTCTACTCCGCCCTAGACGCCGACTCCGAGGGCAAGGAGGGCCGCTTCTACGTCTGGACCCCGGCCGAGATCCGCGACGTGCTCCAGTCAACGTCCTCCGACACGAACTGCATCAAATTTCGGGCCCAGCAGACCGAGAATTTGATGCAGTTCTACGGGGTCAGCGAGGCAGGGAACTTCGAGGGGCGGAATATCCTGCACCTCGCTGGTGGCGTCGATGCGGCCGAGCCGGCGGAGCTCGCCGAGATGCGACGGGCTCTTTATGAGGCTCGCTCCAAGCGCGTCTGGCCTGGGCTGGACGACAAGCGTCTCACCGCTTGGAACGCCCTGATGATCGCCGCCCTGGCCGAGGCCGGCGCTGTGCTCGAACGTGAGGACTACCTCGACGCGGCCCGAGGCTGCGCCACGTTCATCTGGGAGGAGATGCGCGACGCCGAGGGGAACCTGCTGCGCACCCACAAGGACGGACGCTCCCACCTCAACGCTTACCTGGAGGACCACGCCTACCTGCTCGAGGCCCTGCTCACCCTCTACGAAGCGACCTTCGAGCCCCGCTGGTTCGAGCGCGCCCAGTCCCTCGCCGAGACCATGATCGCCCGCTTCGGCGACGCCGAGCGCGGCGGTTTCTTCTCCACCTCCGACGACCACGAATCGCTGATCGCCCGCCGCAAGGAGATCGGCGACCACCCGATCCCCTCCGGCAACTCCTCCGCCGCAATGGGCCTGCTCCGCCTCGCCGCCCTAACGGGAGAGCACTCCTACGAGCAGCAGGCCGAATCCGTCTTCCGCCTCTTCGCCAGCACCGCCGCCACCCACCCCACCTCCTTCGCTCACCTGCTCCGGGCAATCGACTTCAACCTGGCGCCCACTAAAGAGGTAGCCCTGGTCGGCGACGACCTAACCGAGCTGACCATGACCGTCCGCGCAAAATTCCGCCCCCACCTTGTCCTCGCCGGCGGCCCGGACGGCAGCGACCTTCCTCAGCTGCTCAGAGACCGCCCCACGATCCACGGCAGCCCGGCAGCTTACGTATGCGAGAGCTTCGTCTGCAAGCAGCCGGTGACAGACCCCTCGTCCCTAGCCGCTCTGCTCTAACCGCTCCTCGCGCGGGTGGCGCGGGGAGGGGGCCGAGAACGGACGCCCTGCGCCCGCCCGCAGGCCCCCTCCCCGTGACAGGACCCGCGCGCCGAGCCCTCGGTCTGATACAGATGCAAGACCAGTGCGAGGCTCCCTTTTCACCTTCGCCGCAGGCCGTCGCTCGAAGTGGATCGTCTTCGCGATCTGGTTCGTAGCGATCTTCATCGCCTCCGGCCCGGCCAACCTGCCGGGCAAGTTCGAAGACGCAGAAAGCAACGAGGCGACCTCCTACCTGCCCGGCGACGCCGAATCGACCCACGCCCTCAAGGCCACCGAGTCGCTGCAGAACGGCGAAATCGCCCCCGCGGTGATCATCTTCCGGCGCGAGTCGGGCCTGACCGCCGCCGATCGCCAGACGATCACGACGGACGTCGGCAAGCTGGCCGAAAAGCGCTTCCCCGGCGTGATCCCCGACGGCGCCACGGCCGCCGGCGGCGGCAAGCCGCAGGCATCCACCGCCACTCCCAAGGGCCTACCCCCGGGCTGCGCAAGCCCGACCAGCACGGTCCCCGGCCAGCCCGCCGAATACGCCCCATTCGTCGGCCCGGTCTGCTCGGCGGACGGCAAGGCGGCGATCGTCACCGCCTACATCAAGGGCAACGGCGAGGGCGAACGGATCGTCGACCCGGTCAAGGACTGGCGCGACAAGCTCTCCGACGAAGAGGGCGGCCTCGAAGTCAAGATCACTGGCGGCGCCGGCTTCTCGGCCGACGCGATCGAAGTCTTCGAAGGGATCAACGGGACGCTGCTGCTGGCGGCGCTCAGCCTGGTGATCTTCCTGCTGATCGTGATCTACCGCTCGCCGATGTTCTTCCTGATCCCGCTGGTGGCGGTGATTTTCGCCGAGACGCTGTCGCGCTCGCTCGGCTACGGGCTGACCGAGCTCGGGGTGACGGTCAACGGCCAGTCGAGCTCGATCATGTCGGTCCTCGTCCTCGGCGCCGGCACCGACTACGCGCTGCTGCTCGTCTCCCGCTACCGCGAGGAGCTGCACCACACCGTCGACAAGCACGAGGCGATGCGGACCGCGCTCGCCTCGGCGGGCCCGGCGATCTTCGCCTCGGCGGCGACGGTTATCGCCGCGCTCTTCTGCCTGACCCTGGCCAAGGTCAACGGCACTGCTGGCCTGGGCCCGATCGCGGCGATGGGGATCGCCTGCGCGGCGCTCTCGATGCTGACCCTGCTGCCGGCGCTGCTGACGATCTTCGGACGTCGCGCCTTCTGGCCATTCGTCCCCCACACGCCCGAGACCGCCCCCAGCGCCGAAAGCATCTCCGAGCGGGCGCGGGCGAAGATCGTCGAAGGTGGCGTGCTCGGCGCCGCGACCAGGGTCATCCTCGCCAGCCTGCTCGTCCTGATCCTGCTGCCACTGGTCCTGATCAACTGGCTGCTGCGCATCCTCAGCCGCCGCAGGATCCCCTCGCTGATTGTCGGCCCGCTCGACCGGGCGGTCTTCACCCCCTTCGAGCTGCGCCGACGCAAGCTCGAGCACGCCGCCGACGCCACCCACGGCTTCTGGGCAAGGCTCGGCAACCGCATTGCGCTCTCGCCGCGCCGCATCGCGCTCGGGTCCACCGCCGTCCTGCTCATTCTCTGCGGCGGCTTTGCCTTCTTCTCCACCGACCTGACCAGCGAAGACAGCTATCGCACCGAAGTCGAATCGGTCGAAGGCCAGCACCTGCTCGACAAGAGCTTCCCTTCGGGAGCGACCGCGCTAACCGACATCGTCGTGCCGAACCGGTCAGAAGTGCCGGCGGTTCGCGCCGCGGTGGCCCAGGTGGACGGCGTCGAAGAAGTCTCGCAACCGGTCGCGGAGGGAAAGCCCGGGACCCTGGTCCAGGCGACACTCGTGCCCAACCCGTACTCGACCGAGGCCTTCGACCTGGTCGAACCGATCCGCGAGGCCGCTCACAGCGCCTCACCCGAGGCCCTGGTGGGCGGCCCGACCGCAGTTGAATTTGACGTCCGCGACGCGGCCGGTCGCGACTCGCTCGTGATCCCACCGCTGATCCTGCTCGTCGTTTTCCTGATCCTGATCGGCCTGCTGCGCGCCGTGGTCGCGCCGCTGATCCTGATCGGCACGGTGATCCTCAGCTTCCTCGCCGCGCTGGGAGTGGGCTACTTCGCCTTCGACGTAATCTTCGGCTTCCCAGGCTCCGATCCCTCACTACCGCTCTTCGCCTTCGTCTTCCTGGTCGCCCTGGGGGTCGACTACAACATCTTCCTGATAGCCCGCGCCCGCGAGGAGACGATCCGCCACGGCTCCGAACAGGGCATCCTGCGCGCCCTCGCCGTCACCGGCGCCGTGATCACCAGCGCCGGCATCGTCCTCGCCGGCACCTTCTCGGTCCTGGCCGTCCTCCCCCTCACCTTCCTCACCGAGCTCGGCTTCGTCGTCGCCTTCGGCGTCCTCCTCGACACCTTCCTGGTCCGCAGCGTGCTCGTCCCCGCCCTGGCCCTGATGGCAGGCGACAAGTTCTGGTGGCCCTCGGCGCTATCGCGCGGAGGCGGTGGCGAGGAGCCGGACGCTAGAGAACCGGCAGGAACTGCTCAATCTCAAACGGGGTGACCTGCACTCTGTAGTCGTCCCACTCCTGGCGCTTGATCTCGACGAAGCGGCGGAAGGTGTGCTCGCCCAAAGTGCGCAGCACCAGCTCTGAGTCGGCAGCAACCTCGATCGCCTCGCCCAGCGTCGCCGGCAGCTGCTCGATCCCTTGGTGGGCGAGCTCCTCGGGTGAGAGGTGGTAGAGGTTCTGCTCCATCGGCTCGGGCAGCTCGTAGCCCTTCTCGATCCCTTCTAGACCCGCCTGCAACATGCCGGCGAAGCAGAGGTAGGGGTTGCAGGCCGGGTCGGGACAGCGCAGCTCGGCCCGGGTCGCGCTCTCCTTGCCGGGGTGGTAGAGCGGCACCCGGATCAGCGCCGAGCGGTTACGGCGCGACCAGGCGAGGTAGACCGGCGCCTCGAAGCCGGGGACGAGGCGCTTGTAGGAGTTGACCCACTGGGCGAAGAGCGGCGAGATCTCGCGCGCGTGCTTGAGCTGGCCGGCGATGAACGACTTCGCCGTCGGCGAAAGGAAGTAGTCGTCGTCGGCGTCATAAAAGGCGTTCTTGCCGTCTTTGGTCAGCGACTGGTGAACGTGCATCCCGGAGCCGTTCTCGCCGAAGAGCGGCTTCGGCATGAAGGTCGCGTGCCAGCCGTATTTCATCGCGTACTCCTTGACCACGATGCGGTAGGTCATGCAGTCATCGGCCATCTCGAGCGCGTTCTTGTAGCGCATGTCGACCTCGTGCTGGGAGGGCCCGACCTCGTGGTGGGTGTACTCGACGTGGATGCCCATCTTCTCCAACGCCAGCACCGTGTCGCGGCGCACGTCGGAGCCGGCGTCAAGCGTGGTCAGGTCGAAGTAGCCGCCCTCGTCGAGCACTTCCGGAACGCCGCCCTCGGGCTTGGCCGAGCGAAAGTAGAAGAACTCCAGCTCGGGGCCAATGTTGAAGGCGTCGAAGCCCATGTCCTCGGCGCGTTTGAGGGCGCGCTTCATGATCCAGCGTGGATCGCCCTCGTAGGCGTCGCCGCCCGGCACCTGGATGTCGCAGAACATCCGCGCCACGGCATTCTCGCCCTCCGGCCGCCAGGGAATCAGGGCGAAGGTCGCGGGGTCGGGCATCGCGATCATGTCCGACTCCTCGATCGGGTTGAAGCCAGTGATCGAGGAACCGTCGAAGCCCATGCCGCCATCGAAGGCGTCCTCCAGCTCGGCGGCGTTGATCGAGAAGCTCTTTAGCTGGCCAAGCACGTCGGTGAACCAGAGGCGGACGAAGCGCACGTCACCTTCCTTGACGATCTGGATGACGTCAGCGGCACTCTTCGGTTGATCTGCCATTCCTGCCTCCTGGGGCTCGCGCTTGTCCGCTTCGGGGGCGCAACGATAGGCGAAGTGAACCGGACGGGTAGAGATCTCCGTATCCGGGTAAAGGGCATTGACTTAGGCGTGGGGGACAGACCGCCACGAGGCAGAACAGCAGGGGCACGCGAAGCACCTTGCATGAGATCTCAAAAGCAGCTATAACTTACCAGACGTAAGTAAGAGGCTTAAAGTAAAGCAAAGGCCATATAAAGGCTCTGTAAAGCGAAATTCGCCCAAATCGGAGTCGGAGGCGGATGCCAAGTGACAGTTAAAACAGACGTGAGCAGGTTCCAGATCCACGACGAGTTGACGGCCCCTGACGAGAGTGCCCCCCTGATCAAGACGATCCAGGCCACGGGCGGCGCGGTGACCAAGTTCGTCGGCGTCCTCGCCGGTGCGCCTGCCGTATTGCGTGCCTACACCCGGATGCGCTCGGAGCTTCGCAGCGGCGTCTTGCCGCGAGCGACCCGCGAGCGGATCGCCCTGGCGGTCGCCGAGTACCGCGAGGACAGCTACAGCATCGCCCAGCACGCGAAGTCGGCCCGCGGCGCCGGCCTCGGCCTCGACGAGGTCTCGAGAGCACGCAGCTTCAGCTCAAACGACCCCAAGGAGGCAGCGCTGCTCGAGTACCTGCACGGGGCGCTCGAGGGCAACGGCCACCCCCCTCTCCACCTTCACGAGGAGGCCCGGGAGATCGGCTGGACCGACGAGGAGCTGCTGGAGGCGGTCGCGCACCTGGCTTTGAACGAGTTCCAGAGCCTCATCGCGGGGGCGGCGGAGCTTCCTAAAGACCAGAGTGGGCCGCGGGTTCTTCCTTCGGTTGCATAGGCGGTAAGGAGGGCGCGGGGCCTGTCCTCAAAACGCTCGGCGGAGCCTCGCTTGAGTGTTTTGAGGACAGCCCCCGCGCCCTCTTTTGCCTCAAACCCACGGCCGATCAAGCATCCGGCCCGGGCTGGGGGAGAAGCTCACTTCCCAAGGGCGAGAAGCTCCCCCACCTTGGTCCGCGCAAGCTGCCCGACCGTGGTGTAGAGCTTGTTCAGCTCCTTTGCGGCCAGGCCGCGGGAAGCTGAAAAGGGTCCGGGCGCCCCCTCCAAAAACACTCAAGCGAGGCTCCCGCCGAGCGTTTTTGGAGGGGGCGCCCGGACCCTCCCCCGCTCAGTTCTCTACAACCGTGACCGTATAGAGCAGGCGAGCTGTTGAGTAACGGCAGCCGTAGGTTGCGCGGGTCCCCACCTTCTGTTGCGGTTCGCCCTGCCGGACATCAGTGGAGTTGGTGCATTTGCCGGGTTCGCGGCTGGCGCGCCAGGCGCTGGTTGATTCGAGGCCTTGGGAGAAGGCCGGGGCCCAGGTGGGGACGGTAAGGCCGACTATGTCGTCCTTTTCGACCGGCAGGGAGGCGCCGAACTTGACGGTCTGGCCCAGGTAGGGGCTGAGGACGTGGATCGAGCCTTGGGCGCGGAGGTTGTAGCGGGGCGGGTTGGTGCCGGGGACGCGGCGCAGGATCGCCAGGCGCGCCTCGGGCGGGGTGCCGAAGAAGCCGTTAAAGAATGAGCGCTGGCTGCTGGTCGGCTGAGACAGGGTCAGGGTCCAAGCGGTGACCTTGCCGTCCTTAGGTACACGGAAGGGGAGCTGCCCCTGGCTGGTGCTGACCTGGAAGCCGGTGACGCTGCCGATCGCCTGACAGGGGGACTCGGGGCAGGACGGGTCGGGCATCGTCGCTGTGCTGCCAAGAGTGACCGTCGTTTTCGGCTTGGTCGCTGCGCCAGCATTGGCGGTCAGGGCGACGAGCAGCGCGAGGCATCCCACCAGTGCCATGACCAGCGCCATGCGGCCACGAACCCCAACCGTGCCGGCGTTGACAGCTCCGTGCGAAGACCTCGACATGCCCATGCTCCTCTCGTTGAAAATCCGACTCTTGCCGGCAGAGATTAGCCGCCGGAGCGGCCGATCCTGCTTGCAATGCGCCCTAGGAGGGCCTAGAGGTGTGGGCGGGCGAACTGAACGGCGACCGCGTAACGCACCTGGCCGACGCCTTCGAAGCCGAGGGCGCGGCGGGCGCCATTGGTGAGGTCGAAGTCGTTGCCGGGGGTGTAGGGCCCACGGTCGATTACGCGGGTGACCAGATAGTGGCCGTGGTAGGCAAGCTTGACCGTGGTGCCGCAAGGGAGCGTGCGATGGGCGACGCCAACCGTGCCGGGCAGCAGGGTCTGGCCACAGGCGGTGCCGTTGCCGTAGAGGCCCGGGCCGTACCAGGTGGCGCCCGCAGAGCGCATCGGGCTGCTGAAAACGACGCCTTGGCCCGCCGGGACCGTCCCATCCGCAGCGACCACACCAGCGCCACCGGTCCCCGCCTGGGCCGGGCCCGCGGCAAGGGCAAGCAAGGTCAGCACGGCGGCCGGAACAGCCCAGCGCAGCCGGCGCTTGGGACGCCCGCCATGCGCGTGCCCTCGCCCTGAATCGTCTTTCCGCCCGTGGCGGTCTCTGCCTGTCTTCATAGCTCTTTACGACGCTTACGGGGTTAGCTGACGGGCTCGCGCTGAAAGAGCTGCGCTACGTGGCAGATGCCGACGATTCGCCCCAACAATTGGGTCCCCCGCTCCCCGCGATATGTAGGCGGAGATTCAGCGGAAGTTGGCGGCAGGTTAGCAAACCCTAAGACATGAATTTGTGCAGAGGTGGGAAAGGCCCCCATATGGGGGCCTTTCCGTTAGCGGGCCTGTAAGCCGGATCCTGTCTTGAGCGGCCATCTGTCTCACCGGGGCCGAAGCCCCGGGGGGTCGCCTTAAGCGGCCCTGCGGCCTACCTGGACCTCGCCGGGCAGGGTCCGGTC
>Ga0207641_10000409_pt1 | contig 50240 bp, 42 predicted proteins | sample KBSSwiS62_FD_184306 | JGI IMG/M metagenome (GOLD analysis project Ga0207641, IMG submission 184306) | Switchgrass rhizosphere microbial communities from Kellogg Biological Station, Michigan, USA - KBS Switchgrass S6-2 (SPAdes) (version 2) | ecosystem: Host-associated > Plants > Roots >...
TTGCGCGGGTGGCTGGTGGAGGTCATCGAACGGTCCGGCAGCGATCTGCTTCTCGTCGCCGGGGCGCCGCCGTCGATTCGTGTGGACGGCGTGGTGGCGCCGCTCAACGAAGCGCCGCTCGGCAGCGAAGAGATTGAGGACGCGATTGCGCCGGCGCTGCCGCCGCACGCCCGCAAGCAGTACCTCGACGTCGGCATCGCGGACGGCTCGTTCCGGACGCCGGATATCGGGCGCTTCAGGATCAACCTGCATCGCGAGCGCGGACGATCGGCGGCGGCGATACGGCGCCTGCCGTCCACCGTTCCCCGCTTTGCGTCCCTGAACCTGCCGCCCCACATCGAGGCGCTGACGCGCCTGCCGCGCGGCCTCGTCCTCGTCGGGGGTCCGACGGGATCCGGCAAAACAACAACGCTCGCGGCGCTCGTCAACGAGATCAACCATCGCGACGCCCGCCACATCGTCACCATCGAGGATCCTATCGAGTACGAGCACCCGCATCGGCGCTGCCTGATCGAGCAGGTCGAAATCGGGATCGACGCGCCGGATTTTCCGACGGCGCTGCGCGCCGCGCTCCGCCAGGCGCCCGACATCATCGTCGTCGGCGAGATGCGCGATCCGGAGACGATGCAGATTGCGGTCGCGGCCGGCGAAACCGGCCACCTCGTGTTCTCGAGCCTCCACACCACCGACGTCTCGACGACCGTCGGCCGGATCGCCGACTCGTTTCCACCCGAGCGCCAGAACACCATCCGCCAGGACCTGGCGATGGCGCTGGCGGCGGTGATGACGCAAACCCTCATTCCGAAGAACGGCGGCGGGATGATTCCGGCGGCGGAGCTGTTGATGGTCGGCTACGGTGCGCGGACACATATCCGGAAGAACGCGCTGCAGCATCTGCACCAGGAGATCACGATCACCCGCAAGCAGGGCTCTTTTACGCTCGAGGAGTCGCTGACCGAGCTCGTCAAACGCGATCTGATCGACCGGAAGGAAGCGCTGGCGCGCGCCGGCCATCCCGAGGAGTTCGAGCGCCTGCTCGGCTGACTCGATGGGTGACACGATCGATCGACACGATATCGAGCGGGTCTACGCGCTCATCCAGCCCTACATTCGCAAGACGCCGATCGTCGAGGTCGCGGGTGCCGACCTCGGCCTCGGCCAATCGCGTGTAGTCGTCAAGCTCGAGTTGTTGCAGCGCGCAGCTTCGTTCAAGACGCGCGGGGCCTTCACCAACCTGATGACGCGCACGGTGCCGGCCGCTGGCGTGGTGGCCGCGTCAGGGGGGAACCACGGCGCCGCCGTCGCCTATGCGGCGATGCAGTTGAAGGTCCCTGCGAAGATCTTCGTGCCAACGATTTCGTCCCCCGCAAAGGTCGAGCGGATCCGCAGCTACGGCGCGGACCTCGTGGTCGGCGGCGAACGATATGCCGAGGCGCTTGCCGCCAGCGAGGCGTGGGCGGCGAACACCGGCGCGTTGCCGGTGCACGCCTTCGATCAGCGCGAGACGCTGCTCGGCCAGGGAACGCTGGGGCTCGAGCTCGAGGCGCAGGCGCCGGATCTCGACACCGTGCTGGTGGCCGTCGGCGGCGGCGGGCTGATTGGTGGAATCGCCGCCTGGTATCGCGGCCGCGTCCGCATCGTCGGTGTCGAGCCCGCGTTGGCGCCGACGCTGAGCGAGGCGCTCAAGGCCGGACGTCCGGTCGACGCGCCGGCCGGCGGCATCGCCGCGGATTCGCTGGCGCCGCGGCGCGTCGGGGAACTGATGTTTCCATTCGCCCGCGACTACGTCGATCGCGTCGTCCTGGTCGAAGACGCGGCTATCGCCGGCGCACAACGTACGATGTGGGATGCCCTTCGTGTCGTCGCCGAACCCGGCGGCGCCGCGGCGATGGCGGCGCTCTTGTCCGGTGCGTATCAGCCAGCGCGCGGCGAGCGCGTCGGCGTCGTCGTCAGCGGCGGAAATTCGACTGCCGTGCGGTTCGAGTGAGCAGGCAGGCAGCCCTACCGCCTTCGCGCTTTTGCGCTTCGGCGTGTCTCGCCATAGCTCGCTCACTCAGATCGCGAGCGAGCGGAGGCGGAAAGGGCTGCGCTACGAGTGTGGGCGAGATGTCGAATAAGGTACATCGCCGCACCGACCACGAGCGCGGCCAGCCCGCCAATCAACTGCTCGCGCGTCGCCCCCGCCGCGACGCCAAGCGACATCGCGATAGCGACGATCGGCACGATCGGACCGAACGGCGCGACGAAGGTGGCTGACGGCACCCTCGTCGCGGATGCCGGCGCCCGCAAGCGGAGCGTTGCCGCGCTGACGCCAGCGTAGGTGACCAGTCGGGCGACCGCGCTGACGACCGCGAGCTTGGCCCACGAGCCGGACAGCGCGAGCAGCACCGCGACCACCGACGTGAAGATCACGGCGTTCGACGGCGTCCGGAAGCGCGGATGAATCCGCGCAAAGAACGCCGGCAGCTCCCCGTGCTCGGCCAGCGCGAACAGCATGCGCGATCCGCTCAGCACCTGACCGGCGTTGTTGCCGGTCATCGAGACCACCGATCCGGCGCCCACGAGCAACGCCCCGGCCGAACCCAGAAACACCGCCGCGGCATCGGCGATCGGCGTCGCGTGCGGCGCGAGATCGGGCAATACGCCCTGCGCAACGATTTGCGCGAGCGTCATGATCGTCATGACCGCGAGGATCGTCGTCACCAGCGCGAAGGGGACATCACGGCGCGGATCGACCGCCTCGCCCGCGGGCGTGCCGACGACGTCGAAGCCGCCGAAAATGAAAATCAACAGGAGCGCGGCAGTCGATATCTGGTTCAGGGAAATCGGCGGCAACGTGGTGAGCCTGGACGGCTCGATGTAAAAGAGGCCGAAACCGATGAACAGCGCCAGCGGGAGCAGCTTGCCGATGGTGAGCGCGTTGACGACCCACGCGCTCTGCCGGATTCCGCGGACGTTGACCCAGGCCAGCGCCGACGTAATGCCGATGAGGACCGCGGCGCGTGGCCAGCCGACGGTGACCGCCGGCCAGTAGTAGCCGAGGGCGACGGCGATGCCGGCCATGACGCTGGCCTGGCTGGCGGCGCGCGTGAACCATTGCATCCAGCCGACCTCGAACGCGACGAAGGGGCCGAACGCCGCTCGCGTGTAGACGTACGGTCCGCCGGTACGATCGAACCGGCTGCCGACTTCAGCGAAGCACAACGCCACGGCGAGAGTCGCGACGCCCATCAGCACGAAACCGATCGGACTCCACGTACCGATCTGGGCCGCGACCTGCGAAGGCACGAGGAAGATCGCGCCGCCGATCACCTGATTCACGCCGATCGCCGTCAGATCCCAGCGGCCGAGCGCCCGCTTGAGCGTCGCCATGTGAAGGCGGTTGTATCATGAACGCTCGATGCATACGACGCTGCCGCGGCGCTTTTACGCCGATCCGGATTTCTATCGCGAGGAGCTCGAGCGCTTCTACGTCACTCGCTGGATCTGCGCCGGGCGCGCCGATCAGATTCCAAACGCCGGCGATTACTTCACACGCGCGCTTGGAGACGACAGCGTGATCGTCACGCGCGATGGATCGGGTGACATCCACGCGCTGTTCAACGTGTGCCGTCACCGCGGCACCAGGCTGTGCGAGCAGCCGGAAGGTCATTTCGCCCGGCGCATTCAGTGTCCCTACCACGCATGGACGTACGACCTCGATGGACAGCTGCTCGCTGCGCCGCATATGGCGCCGGAGTTCCGCAAGGACGACTATCCGCTCCATCGGGCCGGCTGCGAAACCTGGGACGGACACGTCTTCGTTCACCTCGGACAGCAGGGGCAGGAGGGGCGGGATAGGCAGGATGGGCTGGAGGGGAAGGATGGGGCGTTGCGCGCGCAGCTGCACGACCTGCCGGACCGGTTTGCCGCGTGGAGGATGGGCGACCTCAAGCTTGGCAGGCGAATCGTCTATGACGTGAAGGCTAACTGGAAGCTCATCGTTCTCAACTTCAACGAGTGCCTGCACTGTCCGAACCTTCATCCGGCACTGAACCGGCTGCACCACTACCTCGGCGCGGACAACGTGGAACCGACGGCCTGCTACTGCGGTGGCGCGATGGGGTTTCGTGAGGGCGTCGAGACGATGAGCATGGACGGCAAACGACGGCGCGAGTACCTGCCGGGGCTCAGCGAATCACAGCGCCAGCAGGTGGCCTACTACTCGATCTACCCGAACCTGCTGCTCAGCCTGCATCCCGATTACATGATGACCCACACGCTCTGGCCGCACGCGCACGATCGGACCGAGATCATCTGCGAATGGCACTTCCACCCCGCCGAGCTCGCGCGGCCTGCGTTTCAGGCCGACGATGCGGTCGAATTCTGGGATCTCACGAACCGCGAAGACTGGTGGATCGCGGAGCAATCGCAGGCAGGGATCAACTCGAGGGTCTACACGCCGGGGCCGTACTCAGAACGCGAAGCGTTGCTCTGGTCGTTCGACGACATCGTCCGGCGGGAGGCCGAAGGGCAAGCCTGAACACTACTCCTTCGGGCGTGATGGCGGCGCGATCGCGCTGGTCATGATCACGCCGAGGAGCATCGACGCGACAACCGCGGCAAAGTGCTCCAGGAGCATGTGCGGCAGCGTCGTGAACTCACAATACAACCGCAGCCCGGCGTCGGCGATCAGCCCGCATCCGAGGCCCCACAAAATGCCGGTCGCCACGCGATGAAGCGGAAACGCGCGCTTCGTCAAAAAGGCGGAGACCAGCAGGACGGGTGTGGCGGCCAGGACCGAGGTGCGGAAACACACCATGCCGAATCGCCATTGCGCCCACGTGCGAGGACCGACTGTGAACGCGTCGGTGGTCACACGATAGATGACGAGCGGCAGCGCCAGCCCGGCGAGCGCCGCGATCAAGAGCGCGCGCCTCCGCAGCGCGCGGCCGGGGATCGCCTCGCGCAAGCCGAGCGCGACGATCGCCAGACCCGCCGCCGACTCGACCATCGACAACCCCCAGGCTTTGACGACACCGAGCGTGGCGAGATCGGTGCGGAAGAAGTTGACCAGCGGAACCCCGACCACGATCGCGATGGCGAGCGGCGTCAGGGCGAGCGCCCGCCTCGACGGCGGCCACAGCGGCCGTACCCGTCGCAGGTCGCGGGAGACTATGGCTCGAAGGTCCGCGGCTCCCAGGTCCGCCTTGGGCCGCGGTGATTCGCCCGCGCTTCGGCGAGACCGGTCGTCATTCATCGCAGGTGACCCCTGAGCCGGCGCATGCCGCGAAAGGCGCGCGTTTTCGCGGCGTTGACGCGAATCCCCAGGCGCGTCGCGATCTCCGAAAAGCTCCACCCGTGCACGTGATGCATCAGCAGCGCCTGACGCTGATCGGCTGGCACGTCGCGCAGTGCGTGCCGCACTTCGTCCGCGTCCCCCAACGCCCGCGCCGCATCGTGCATAGTCTCGTCCGACCTGACATCGGCGGCCACCGTCGCCTCGAAGCGCAGGCGGCGCGCCGTAGCGCGGCGGTGCATGAGATACACATGGCGCGCGATCGCGAACACCCAGGGCGTGACGGGCCGTCCAGGCTCGTAGGTGCGGCGAGACCGGTGCATCTGCAGGAACGTTTCCTGCGTGAGATCGTCGGCGAGCGACGCATCGCGGCACAGCGACAGCTGAAACCGCCGGACGCGGGCCGCCAGCGCCTGGTACAGCGCGTCGAACGCCTCGATCCGGCCCTCCAGGTACGCCTCCATGTGGCGGCACAACTCCAGTTCGGCGGATTCGGTTCCGCCACCCGGAGAGATCTTTGTGTCCCGGGCCATTCTGGTTACTTGATCGGAGCAGTTTTCCGGGGAGGATTGAAGAACGGCGTCTTGACCACCGTCGCCGAGACGCGGTGACGGACCGCTTCCACTGTTATCTCACACTCGAGCTCGGTGCCCGGCGCGGTGTGCGGCGCCGCGACCGTCGCCAGCGCGATCATCTTCTTCAGGACCGGCGACCACGTGGTCGTCGTCGCCCGCCCGACCTGGCGGCCGACCTTATAAACGGGCACGGCGACGCGCGACGCGGCGGCAGACACCTGTGGCGCCAGACCGATGTCGTCGTATAACCCCTCGATCGCGGGCCAACTGATGTCCAACCCGACAATCTGCCGGGCCGGGCCGTGGCGATGTTCCTCGGCGAGCGGTGTCCGGCCGACGAACGGCCGCGCGTCGAGCTGCACCAGCCGGCCGAGACCCATTTCGTACGGCGAGTATTTCTGGGATTCGATCAGCGCCTTCTTGCTGCTGTTGAAATCGACCTCGATGAGCAGGAGGCCCGCTTCGACCCGGGCGACATCGAGGGCGAGCATTCCGGCCGGATGAATATCGTACGGGCGGCCGCGTGACATCAGCGCGTCCCAGACAGCCGTCGCCCGATCCCACGGCATCCAGATCTCGTAGCCAAGGTCGCCGGTGTATCCGGTCCGCGAGATGTCGACCGGCACGCCGGCGATGGCGCCGCGCGTCATGCGGAAGTACTTCAGGCTTCTGACATCGGCATCGGCGGCGGCATCGAGCAGCTTTCCGGATGTGGGCCCCTGCAGGGCCAGCGCGGCCACCTGTTCGGAGATGTCCTCGATGACGACGTCGAGTCCGATCGCGTTCTGCGAAAGCCATCGCAGGCTGGGATCCGCGGCGGTCCAGCGGAAGCTGTCTTCGTCGAGTCGCGTCACGGTCCCATCGTCGATGACCTTACCGTGCTCGTCGCACCAGGGTGTGTAGAACACCTGTCCGATCGCCAGTTTGAAGGCGTCGCGCGTGATGACACGGTCCACGAGCTTGACGGCGTCGCGGCCGCGAATCAGGTACTTGAACAGCGGCGAGACGTCGATGAGGGCCGAGGCGTTGCGGATCGCGTTGTACTCGTGCTCGTGGTGGGCCTCGTAGGCGCTGACGGCGTAGTAACCAGACCATTCGCGGTAATTCAGGCTCCCGGCGAGCGCGAACGTGCGATCGTGAACCGCCGTGCCGATCGGCATAGCCACGTATTATAGACACCCTATGAAACAGCTTCTTGCGGTCGCCGCGGCGATCTCGATGGTCGGCGGTCAGGCGCCCGCACCGGTGACGGTGATTCGCGCGGCCAGGATGATCGCTGGCACTGCCGGAACCGTGACCGGACCCGCGGTTGTCGTCATTCGCGGCGATCGCATCGCGTCCGCCGGCAGCACGTCACAGATTCCGGCCGGTGCGCGCATCATCGATCTCGGGGGCGCCACCCTGCTTCCAGGGCTGATCGATCTCCACACGCATCTGACGAGCACGGGCGTGCACTGGGAGGACGAACTGCTGAAGACGACGCCTGGGCAGGCAGCGCTGTACGGCGCGCACAACGCGCTGGTCACGTTGATGGCAGGGTTCACGACCTGCCGCGACATGGGTCCGACCTGGCCGTTCACCGATATCGACCTGCGGAAGGCGATCGACGAGGGCGTGGTCCCCGGGCCACGGCTGCTCGCCTCGGGAAACTACGTCTCGCCGACTGGCGGCGCCGGCGACGCTCGGCAGTTCTCCATCTTCGTCGACGTACCGATCGTGAGAAACCTTGCGGACGGTCCCGACGAAGTGCGGAAGGCGGTTCGCACCAATCTCAAGCAGGGAGCCGATTTCATCAAGATCCTCGGCACCGGCGCCGTGCTGTCGAAAGGCGCGCCGCCCGGCGGACAGCAATACTCCGAAGAAGAAATGCGCGTTGCCGTCGATGAGGCGGCGCGCTGGGGCAAGCACGTGGCCGCGCACCTGCATGGCACCGCCGGCATCAAGGCCGGTATTCGTGCCGGCGTGCACACAATCGATCACGGCAGCATGATGGACGACGAGGCCGTCGATCTGCTGCGAACCCACCACGCCTACTTCGTGCCCACCGTCTATACGAGCGAATCGATCGCGCAAAACCCGGACGTCCCTGAATCTGAGAAGGCGCGATCGAAACAGATCACCGCGATGAAGGACGCCTCGTTTCAGATGGTCCTGAAAGCGGGCCTGCCGATCGGCTTCGCGACCGATGCCGCAGTCGTCCCGCACGGCCAGAACGGACGAGAGTTCGGGTATCGCGTCCGTCTCGGCCAATCGCCGATCGCCGCCATCCTGTCGGCGACAAAGACGGCCGCCGAGATCATCGGCTGGAGCGACAGGATCGGCACGATCGAAGCCGGCAAGTTTGCGGACCTGATCGCGGTGGCCGGCGATCCGCTCCGCGACATCACGGAACTCGAGCGCGTGACGTTCGTGATGAAAAACGGCACCGTGTACAAACATGACGGTCTAAAGTGAGACCCGCAAACTAGTGCGCTACAACGCCATCGTCATTGGTGGCGGCCACAACGGACTGACGGCCGCTGCGTACCTCGCGCGCGCCGGACGCAAGGTGCTGGTACTCGAGCGGCGCCATGTGCTCGGCGGCGCGGCGGTCACGGAAGAGGTGTTTCCGGGCTTCAAGTTCTCGGTCGCCTCCTACGTCGTGTCGCTGCTGCGCCCGGAGATCATCCGCGACCTCGACTTGCCGCGCCACGGCCTCGAGATCTTGCCGCTCGACGGCACGTTCACGCCGATGCCGAACGGCGACTACCTCTGGCGGGTGAACGACCACGCACAGACGCAGCGCGAAATCAGGCGGCACTCGAAGCTCGACGCCGAAGCCTACGACGAGTACGGCAAGGCGATGGTCGAGATGGCGCGGTTCGTCAAGCCGATCCTCAACATGACGCCGCCCGATCCGATGTCGCTGAATCCGCGCGAGCTGATGAAACTGCTGTTTCTCGGCAACCGCTTTCGCGGCCTGGCGGACGGCGATCGCTACAACCAGCTCCAGCTGATGACGATGAGCGCGGTCGATTTCCTCGATCAGTGGTTCGAGACCGACGTGCTCAAAGCGACGATGTCCGCATCGGGGATCATCGGCACCTTTCTCGGCGTGCGATCGCCGGGGACGGCGTACGTGCTGCTGCACCACTACATGGGCGAGATCGACGGCGCCTTTCGCTCGTGGGGATTCGCCCGCGGCGGCACCGGAGCGATTTCGAACGCGATCGCGGCGGCGGCCCGCGAAGCCGGCGTCGAGATTCGGACCGAGGCGGCGGTGGAGCGCATTTCAGTGCGCGGCGGCCAGGCCACCGGCGTCGTGACCACGAACGGCGACGAACTCGAGGCCGACCTGGTGCTGTCGAGCGTCGATCCACACCTGACGTTCCTCAGGTTCCTCGACGCGAAGGAGCTGCCCGAGGACTTCGTCGCGGAAGTCCGGCGCTACAAGTTCCGCGGCTCGTCCGGCAAAGTGAACCTGGCGCTCGACGCGTTGCCGGAGTTCACGTGTCTGCCGGGGCCGGGGCCGCATCTGCGTGGCGCGGTCTCGATCTCCCCTGGTGTCGACTATATGGAGCGCGCCTACGACCAGGCGAAATACGGGGAGTTTTCCAGCCGGCCCTACATCGACATGGTCATCCCGACGCTCACGGATCCTTCGGTCGCACCGCCCGGCAAACACATCCTGTCGTGCTTCGTGCAATACGCGCCCTACAAGCTGGCGTCTGGCACCTGGGACCAACAGCGCGAAGCGTTCGGCGACACCGTCATCGACACGATCGCCGAATACGCGCCGAATCTCCGCGACATCATCCTGCATCGCCAGGTGCTGACGCCGCTCGACATCGAGCGCCAGTTCGGGTTGACCGAGGGAAACATCTTCCAGGGCGAGTTGACGCTCGAGCAGCTGTTCTTCGCGCGGCCGGTTCCGGGCTGGGCGCAGTATGAGACGCCGATTCGGAATCTCTGGATGTGCGGATCCGCCACCCACCCAGGCGGCGGCATCATGGGCGCGCCGGCGCGGAACTGCGCGCGGCGGATCCTGGGACAGACCCGATAACAATGGGGCTGACGGCTTTTCACGAAGGCACGATGAGCACGAAGCCCACGAAAACAGGTTTGTACAAAAGGTTCTTCGTTCCCTTCGTGTTTCTTGGTGACTTCGTGATGAGCCGTCGTTGACACAGATGCACGACGTCATCGTCATCGGCGGTGGGCATAACGGGTTGATTGCAGCCGCCTTCCTGGCAAAGGCCGGTCTGAAGACGCTCGTCCTCGAACGTATGGATCGCGTGGGCGGCTGTGCCAGGACCGGCGATCTCGCGCCGGGATTCCGCTGTCCGACGCTGGCGCACGCCGCGGCCATCGATCCGGCCATCATTCGCAGCCTTGCCCTGGAGCGGCACGGACTCCGTATCATCCGTCCTGAAGCGCACGTCTGCGCACCGACGGCCGATGGCCGCGCGCTCGTGCTCTGGGCCGATGCGCGGCGGGCGATCGACGAGGTTCGAGCGTTCTCGACCGCGGACGCGGATCACTATCCGCGGTTCCTCTCCAGTTTCGCCGCCATCGCCCGCGTCCTGCGGCGCGTGTGCGAGATGACGCCGCCGGCGCTCGACGACCCGAAGGCCGCGGATCTGATGGAACTCCTCAAGACCGGTCGCGCGTTTCGAGCGCTCGGCAAAGCCGACGCGTACCGGCTGTTGCGCTGGATGCCGATGGCCGTGGCGGATCTCGCCGGCGAGTGGTTCGAGAGCGAACCGCTGCGCGCAACCGTTGCCGCAGGGGGCATCGCCGGATCCTTTCTGGGGCCGTGGTCCGCGGGCACCGCCGCCATCCTGCTCCTGCTCGGCGCGGGAGAGGGACATCCGGTCGCGACGGGATGGTTCACTGCGGGCGGTCCCGGTGCCCTGGCGGATGCACTGGGCGCGGCCGCACGATCCAGCGGCGCCGAGATTCGCACGGACGCCGACGTCACGCGGATCGACGTGACGGACGAGACCGCAACCGGCGTCACACTCGCCAGCGGCGAGCAGATTTCCGCTCGGGCCGTCGTCTCTGGCGCCGATCCGAAGCGCACACTGCTCGGACTCGTCGATCCGGTCCATCTCGCGCCGGATTTCATCCGCCACGTGCAGAACATCAGGGCGCATGGGACGCTCGCGAAGGTGAACTACGCGGTGTCACGGCTACCGGACTTCACCGGGCTGTCAGCACGCGACACCAATCAGCAGGCGAGTGCCCTGTCCGGGCGGGTTCGCCTCGCCGCCGACATCGATGCGATCGAGCGCGCCTTCGATGCGGCGAAATACGGCGGTTTCGCCGAGGAACCGTGGATCGAGCTGGCAATCCCGTCGATCGCGGATCCCTCGCTGGCGCCGGCCAGACAGCATGTCGTGTCGGCCTACGTCCAGTACGCGCCTCATCGTCTCAGAGGCGGCCGTGGCTGGGATGCTCTACGCGAGAGCCTCGGCGACGCCGCCACGCAGACGATTGCGCGCTACGCGCCAGGATTCGAGTCCAGCGTCATAGCTCGCGACGTGATCACGCCGCTGGATCTCGAGCGCACCTACGGCCTGACCGGCGGCCATATCTTTCACGGCGAGCTCGCCCTCGATCAGTGCTTCATGGCGCGCCCGTTGCTCGAATGGGCGCGCTACACCACCCCGGTTCGCCGCCTGTATCTCTGCAGCGCCGGCACCCACCCCGGCACCGGTTTGAACGGGCGCTCCGGAACGCTCGCCGCCCGCGCCATTCAACGCGACCTGAAACGCCCGTGATATGGTGAAAAGATGTTCAACGGCCATCGACGCATTCCTCCGCCAGTCAACGATCCCGTCAAGAGCTACGCGCCCGGTTCGCCGGAGCGCGCTTCGATCAAGGCGCGCCTGTCGTGCATGGCGGGCGAAGTCGTCGACATCCCGCTGATCATCGGCGGCAAGGCGGTTACCACCGGCTCGACGGCGAACGCGGTGATGCCGCACGACCACGCACACGTGCTCGGCCACTACCACAAGGCCTCCGAAGCCCACGTGCAGCAGGCGATCGCGGCGGCGCAGGCTGCCCACGACGAGTGGGCGAGCTGGTCGTTCGACGATCGCGCGGCGATCATGCTCAAGGCCGCCGAGCTGCTGACGACGACCTGGCGCGACACCATCAACGCCTCGACGATGCTCGGGCAGTCGAAGACCGTGTTTCAGGCGGAGATCGACTCGGGCGCCGAGATTGTCGACTTCTGGCGCTTCAACGTGCACTACGGCCAGGAGCTGCTCGACGAGCAGCCGGTGAGCGACCACACGATGTGGAATCAGCTCGAGTACCGCGCGCTCGAGGGGTTCGTCTACGCGGTCACGCCGTTCAACTTCACGTCGATTGCCGCCAATCTGCCCACTGCGCCCGCGCTGATGGGCAACACGGTGGTGTGGAAGCCAGCCTCGAGCGCGATGTTCGCCGCCCACTACTTGATGAAGCTGTACGAAGCGGCCGGCATGCCGCCCGGCGTGATCAACATGGTGGCAGGCGACGCCGGGATGATCTCGAAGGCGCTGCTGTCGCATCGCGACCTCGCGGGCGTGCACTTCACGGGCAGCACGGAAGTCTTCAACGACATGTGGAAGACGATCGGCGCGTCCATGGGCAGCTACCGCTCGTACCCGCGCATCGTCGGTGAAACCGGCGGCAAGGATTTCATCCTCGCGCATCCGTCGGCCGATCCGGCCGCGCTGGCGACGGCCATCGTCCGCGGCGGCTTCGAATTCCAGGGGCAGAAATGTTCCGCCGCCAGCCGTGTCTACGTGCCGCGCTCGCTGTGGAACGAAGTGCGCGACCGCTCGATCGCGATGATGGCCGACATCAAGATGGGCGACGTCAGGGATTTCCGGCATTTCATGGGCGCCGTCATCGACAAGCGCGCATTCGACAAGATCAGCGGCTATATCGACCACGCCAGGAAGAACGCGACGATCATCGCCGGCGGCGGCTACGACGACAGCAAGGGCTACTTCATCGAGCCGACGCTGGTACAGGCCGACGATCCCGGATACAAACTGCTCTGCGAAGAAATCTTCGGCCCGGTGGTCACGGCGCACGTCTACGACGATGCGAAGTGGAAACAGATCATGACGGTGGTGGACACGACCTCACCGTATGCGTTGACCGGGGCGGTGTTCGCGCAGGATCGGCGGGCGATCCTCGAAGCCAGCGACACGCTGCGCAATGCCGCCGGCAACTTCTACATCAACGACAAGCCGACCGGCGCCGTTGTCGGTCAGCAGCCGTTCGGCGGCGCGCGCGCGTCGGGAACGAACGACAAGGCCGGGTCGAAGCTGAATCTCGTCCGCTGGGTCAGCGCGCGGACGATCAAGGAGAACTTCAACCCGCCGCGCGATTACAAATACCCGTTCATGGACGCCGAGTAGCGCCGCAATCAGACGCTGGCGGCCTTCACCAGCCGCCACTCGTACGGAATCGTCGATTTGGCGTCGAAGAATTGTGGGAAGTGCTCCTTGCCGTAGCGTCCCCAGTGCGGGCGCGCACCGTCGATATCGGTGAAGTCGTACTCGTCCGAGAGCGTCCACGATCCGAACAGGCCGCCTGACTTCTTGTGGACGTTCGGATCGGCAGCCAGCGCCGCAACCCCCCGGCCGAGAAAGCACGGCGTTTCCGAACTGGCCCAGCCGAAGCCTTTGGCCTGGGGATGATCGATCGCGTCGCGCCAGTTCGCCTCGGTAACGCCGTACCCTTCCAGAATCGCTTCGGTACGCATGAACCCCGGTGTGACCGAGAGCGCCGTCACATTGTGCGTGGCCAGCTCGACGGCGAGACCGTACGAGAACCGTTTCAAGGACGATTCCATCAGGTCGAAGAAGAACTGGCCGTGATACCCGATCCCGGGCTGCTCCACCACCTCGACGAGCAAACCTGTCTTGCGCTTGACCATCAGCGACGCCGCGTGCCACGACGTCGTCACGTGGGACCAGAGCCAGCTGTCGATGAAGGCGCGTCCCTGGTCGAGCGGCTGCTTCCAGAAACTGCTCCACGACGTGACGGGATGGCCGGTCAGGATGTTGACCAGCACGTCGAGCCGCTTCTGCTCACGGGCGATGCGCTTGAACAGCGACGCCACTTCGGCGTCGACGTTGTGGTCCACGCGAACGGGAATCCCGACGCCGCCGGCCGCGGTCACCATCTCCGCGGTCTCTTCGATCGTCTCGGGGCGGCCCGCATAGTGGTGGGTGCTAATGTTCGGCTGCGTGCGGCTGCTCCGGCCCGTGCAGTACACCGTCGCCCCGGCTTCGCCGAGCATCCGCGCGATCCCGCGCCCGCCGCCGCGCGTGGCGCCGGCCACGAGGGCGACGCGTCCTTGGAGTGGTTTCACGAAGAGCCTCCTTCAGGATCAACCGATCTGTCGTCCCCCGTTTGGGTTCACTCGTCGAGCCGCGTCGCTGCGCCCTCGCGAACGGTGGCGATTTGCACGGCCGGCCGTGAGGAGAGTCTGAACTCTCGACAAGTCTCAAGCAACAAAGGGTTGCAAGTCTCAGTGTCAGTGAGAGTTGAAACTTGAAACTTGAGAGGTGTCTTGGCATCCGCTTTGCTCGGCAGACAGCCCATGGACGATGTGACGGTTCCCGCGGCGCGCGATGGGTACACGGCTCCGATCGATCGCAGCCGAAAAAACTACCGGCACATCCGCGTACTGCGGTGGACGTTCCGGCGGCGGGAAGACGAAGCAGTGATTTGCGAACTGGGTCTCACCGGCGAGGATCGCGAGTACGAATTACGCATCCCGGCGGAGTGGAATCCGACGCACCGGGCGATCGAACGCTTCGACGATGCCCTGACGGCGTTCCAGCGTCACGCGATGATCGAGCGGACGCTGCTGGACGCCGGGTGGGTGCTCGACGGTTTCGAGTCCGAGCGCGTCACGTTGCACTGACGCGCTCGCAAGTTTCAAGTTTCAAGTTTCAAGTCTCAAGTCTCAAGTCTCAGGGGCACTGAGAGTTGAGCCTTGAAAGTTGAGACGGGCGCGTAAGTCGCTTACGCGCCCAGCTGTGTCGCCAGGTCGTTGAAGTCCCTCGCGCTGACGTCCACGGATGAGTCCGCCGCCAGGTCGGGTTTTCCGTCCGGCCCGAATTCCATCGCCCGGGTCACGAACGCGGTTTTCAGCCCCACGCCTTTCGCCGCACGCAGATCGCCCAGATGCGCAGCCACCATCATCACGGACGAGGGCGGGAGATCCAGGATGTCGGCCGCGGATTGGTATACCTCGCGATCCGGCTTGTAGTGGCGGACGAGCTCGGCGCCGAGAATCACATCCCAGGGCAGCCCTGCATGCTTCGCCAGATCCGTCATCAGCGATACGTTTCCGTTCGAGAGCGGCGCGATGATGAACTTCTTCTTCAGCCGCGTCAGCCCCGCGACGGCGTCCGGCCACGGACGCAGGCGATGCCAGGCGTGATTGAGCCGCGCCTTCTCGACTTCGGACAGTCCGTCCATCCCGAACTCCCCCAGGATGCGATCGAGCGTCATCCGATGAAGTGCGTCGAGCTTCGTCCACGGGAGTTCGCCGGTCCGCACGCGGTTCATGCTCGGGCCATAACCGGCGCGCCATGCGTCCGCGAACTTCGCGCCGTCGACGGCAACGCCTTTCAGCTTCGCCAGCGCCGCGATCTCGTCGGCGACCGACGATCGCCAGTCGACGACGGTCCCGAACGTGTCGAACACCAGCGCTTTCACCTCGACCGGGGTCTGGCGCTGTGCCTGAAGTTTCATGGTGGCCACCACGGCAGCGCTGCTGGTCAGAAAGTCGCGACGCGTGAGGATCACGGCGTTCTCCTGAAGTGCGACATTTGCGGCGGCCTCTCGTGGCCGCGCGGAGCCCTAAAGGGCTGCGCTACTTTCGGTAATCCAGCGCCGGGCTACTTTCGGTAATCCAGCGCTGGCTTTCGGTCCGCCAGCCGCGTCTTGTACACGAAGTTCGGCCCGCGCTTCTGGTCGAACTCGGCCCTCGCCTTCTGAATGTGCGCCGGATCGGTGAAGAGATCGACCGTAGTGAGCGCCATCGATTTCGCCGCCACCATCATGCCCTTGACGCCAATCGTGCTGCCGGCGCACGCCGTCGCCTGCCAGCTGTGGGCCGGCACGCCCGGCGCAAAGGTCGCTCCCGTCATCGACACGGACGGCACGTTCCAGCTGACGTCGGCGTAGTCGGTCGAGGAACTGTTGACGGCCCCGGTGCGCATCAGCCGGATCTTCTCCTGAGAGCCGATGGCCACATCCGGCGGATCGGTCAACGTCTTCCGGATTTCTTCCGCGAACCTGGCTTCCTCCGGAGTGTACGGGAATCCGCCGATGCGCTCGAGATTCCTGTTCATCAGACCGCTCAGATACTCGTTCGGCAGCACGTTGTATACCGCCCCCGTCACCTCGAGATCCATCGTCGTCCCGGTCCCGAGCGCCGCGCCCTTGGCCGCGTCGACGATGCGATCCCAGATCTTGTCGAGGATCGGCATGTTCGGCTGCCGGGCGTAGTAATAGGCCTCGGCGAAGTCGGGCACGACGTTGGGCGCCGCGCCGCCGCGCGTGATGATGTAGTGGATGCGCGTCTCCTGCGGCACGTGCTCGCGCATCATGTTGACCATGTAGTCCATGGCTTCAACGGCATCGAGCGCCGAGCGTCCGCGGTCGGGCGCCGCCGCGGCGTGCGCTGCAACGCCGTGAAAACGGAACTTCGCGGTGATGTTGGCGGTCGAGCTGGTCGGACTCGCCTCGTTGCGATCGCCTGGATGCCACGACACCGCGACGTCAACGTCGCTGAAGAGGCCGGCGCGCACCATGTACACCTTGCCCGATCCGCCCTCTTCGGCCGGCGTCCCGTAGTAGCGAAGCGTCCCCTTCTGTCCGGTCGCGGCCATCCATTCCTTGACGGCGACCGCGGCCGCGAGCGCGCCGGTGCCAAGCAGGTTGTGCCCGCAACCGTGCCCGGGGGCGTTCTCTTCGATCGCATGGCGCGCCGCCGTCTGTGCTTCCTGCGAAAGTCCGGGAAGCGCATCGAACTCGCCGACGATGCCGATGATCGGCTTCCCGGAACCGAACGTCGCCACGAACGCCGTCGGGATATCGGCGACACCTGACTTGACCTGGAAGCCGGCGGCCCGAAGCTGCTGTTGCAGGAGCGCGCTGCTCTTGGCCTCCTGATAGCCGACTTCCGCGAATGCCCAGATCTGTTTGGCGATGGTGGCGTAGCTTTCGCGCTTGCCATCGATCGCCTGGACGAGGGACGCCCTGTCATCCGGCAACGAGCGCTGCGCCGCCGCAGGCGTCCACGCGATCACCAGCACGGCCAGGATCCACCGTCGTCTCTTCCCCGCCACCTTCAACCTCATGGAGTAGACCTCCGCCAACACCCGTGTTCCGGAGGGCACGTGCGATAGCATTATCGCCCCCAATGACCGTCGATGCCCAACAGGCCGCGATGCTCGTGCGCATCACGGCGCGGGTGTCGGCGGTTATCGTGGCGGGGAACCTGCTGGCGGCGACCCGCAGGGCCGAAGCGGTCGGGTCGTCAACTCTGCGCACGATGGATGTCGCGACATTCGTGGCCTTTCTCGCATCGCACACGGTGCATTTCGCCTGCGTGTGGCTCCTGGCTGTCGCAACCGGCGGCGACAATATTCGCCGCGCCGGCGGCTGGATCCTCGTGGTCATGGCCGCGCTGGTGTTCTATACCGGCGCCGGTATCGTCTTGCGCGTCAAGCTACGACCGCGCGGTTGGCGCAGCGCCCGCGAGCGTCGCCTCGAGCTCGGGCTGCTCGTCATCGTCTGGCTGGTGTTCTTTCAGGCCTATGCCCTTCGACTGTTCCAATCCTGGCTCTTCGCCGCCCTCGCGGTGCTGCTTGCATATTCGGTTGCAGGCTTCCTCCGCGCCGCCCTAAGATCCGAACCGTCGCCATCCTCCTGAGGATTTCATGATTCACCGAATCTCGCTCGCCGCTCTGTTCGCATGCACCCTGGCGGCAGGCCTCTCTGCGCAGCAGACGCCGCCATTCGTTCGCGATCCGAAAATCGCGATAGACGACGAGTACACGAAGAAGATCAAGGAATACACGACGCAGCCGTTCTTCGGTTCGCCGCTCGTGGATTATCTGCCGGCTTCGAAGACGGTGCCGACGCCCAAGGCGGTCCTCGGCGACGTCGCCGGCGCGCCGGGCAAGCTCCCCTACGCCGAAGAGGTCTACCAGTACATGCGCATGCTCGAGAAGGCGAGCCCGCGCGTGAAGGTCTATTCGATCGGCAAGACCGAAGAAGGGCGCGAGATGATCGCCGTCGCGATCGCCTCCGAGGCGATCATGGCGAAGCTGCAGGACAACTCGGCGCGCCTCGCCAAACTCGCCGACCCGCGCACGATCAACATGGACGATGCGCAGGCGGAGCCGCTCATCAACGCGTCGACGCCGATCTACTACATCACGGGAACGATCCATTCGCCGGAAACCGGCTCGCCGACCGCGCTGATGGAACTGGCGTACCGGCTGACCGTCGACGACCATCAATACATCAAGGCGATTCGTGACAACCTGATCACGCTGATCACGCCGGTGATCGAGGTCGACGGCCGCAACAAGATGGTCGACATCTATAAGTGGCACCTCGCGCATCCGGGTCAGAACTGGCCAGGACTGGTGTACTGGGGCAAGTACGTCGCGCACGACAACAACCGCGACGCGATGGGCGTCACCCTCAAGCTCACCGAAAACGTCCTCAACACCTACATGCAATGGCATCCACAGGTGCTGCACGACCTCCACGAGTCGGTGCCGTACCTGTACGACAACACCGTCGGCGACGGTCCGTACAACGCGTGGATCGATCCGATTCTCGCCGACGAGTGGCAGATGATCGGCTGGAACAACGTCTCGGAGATGACGAAGTTCGGGATGCCCGGCGTCTTCACGCACGGCAACTTCGACACCTGGTCGCCCGGCTATCTGATGTTCATCGCCGCGCTGCACAACGGGATCAGCCGGCTGTACGAGACCTTCGGCAACGGCGGCGCCGACACCGTCGAGCGATCACTGCAGCCCAACGATTATGCCCGCACCTGGTACAAACAGAATCCGCCGCTGCCGAAAGCGCTGTGGTCGCAGCGGAACAACAACAACTATCAGCAGACCGGGCTCCTCACATCGCTACATTATTTCGCCGCGAACAAGCAGCTGTTCCTGCGCAATTTCTACACGAAGAGCAAGCGATCGATCCTGAAGGCGCGCACCGAAGGACCTGCGGCGTACGTGTTCCCCGCCGACGACCCGCGCCCGGGCGCGCAAGCCGATCTCCTGCACACACTGCAGAAGCAAGGCGTGGAGATTTCGCGCGCGACGGCCTCGTTTACCGTCACGGTGCCGGGAAAGAAGGCTCCGGCGCGGCCGACGACCACGAATAACAGCGGGCAGGACGGGCGGGACGGGCAGGAGGGGCAGGAAGCGCTGGGCGGGCCGAGCGACGGTGGGCAGGATAGGCGGGATGGGCAGGAGGCGCAGGACAAGACTGCTGCCGCGACGACACGCACCTTCCCCGCCGGCTCTTATATCGTTCGCATGGACCAGCCGTACAGCCGCATCGCCGATTCGCTTCTCGACTATCAGTACTGGAGCCCGAACGATCCGCAGCGGACGCCGTACGACGACACCGGCTGGACCTTCCCCGAGCTGTACAACGTGCAGGCGGTGCGCGTGAGCGACGTGAAAGTGCTCGACGCGCCGGTCGAAAAAGTCAGCGGCGAGATCCGGCCCAGGGGCGCCGTCGTCGATAGCGGCGCGATCTTCCTCGTCAATCACAACGCCGACATCGCGCTGGCGACGCTACGTTACAAGCTCAAGGACGCGTCGTTCGAGGCGGCCGAAGAGCCGTTCGACGCCGGCGGCAAAAAGTTCAACCGCGGCTCGTTCATCATCAGGAATGCCGGCGCGGCCGACATGCAGAAGGTCGCGACCGATCTGGGCCTGCAGATCGTGGCCACCAGCGCAGCGCCCTCGGTGAAAACCCATCCGATTCGAGCGCCGCGCGTCGCCATCCTCCACACGTGGCTGACCACGCAGACCGAGGGATGGTGGCGCCAGGCGTTCGACAACGCGCAGGTACCGTTCACCTACATCAACACGCAGCAGGTCGCGAAGGACGACACCCTCAACGCGAAGTTCGACGTCATCGTTTTCCCGCCGGTCGGCCGCGGCACGGAAGGCATCGTCAACGGCATGCCGATGTGGGGCAACCCGCTGCCCTGGAAGAAGACCTCTGAAACGCCGAACCTCGGATCCGAGGATCAAACGGACGACATGCGTCCTGGACTCGGATGGACGGGCGTTGCGCACCTGCAGACGTTCGTGCGCAATGGCGGTCTGCTGCTGACGGTCATGGACACGTCCGACCTCGCCGTCTCCACCGGTTTCACACCCGGACTGTCGGTCGCACAGCGCCAGCGCCTGCGGATTGTCGGGAGCGTCGTGCGATCGAAGATGGTGGACGCTACGAGCCCGATCGCGTACGGCTACACCGACAATCTGGCCATCTGGTGCGACAACGGACCGATCTTCAACGTCTCGAGCATCTTCGGCGGCCGCGGCGGCCGGCGCCTCGGGCCGGACGATGGCGGCAACCGGCCGACGGGCCGCGGCACTACCGACGATGCCGACACGCCGCAGGGACGGCCTGGCGTCGACATCCCGACAGAGCCAAAGGTCGACACCTGGCAGGCCGTGCCGATCACCGACGAGCAGCTGCGCAACGGCATCAACATCATCCCGCCGAACGCGCGCCCGCGCGTCATCCTTCGCTACGCCGATTCGCGCGAGCTGCTGGTGTCGGGCCTCGTCGAGAACGGCGGCGAAATTGCGCAACACGCGGCAGTCGTCGACGTGCCGCTCGACAAGGGGCACGTCGTGGCGTTTTCGAACAACCCGATCTGGCGCGGCGAGACGGAAGGCAGCTACTTCCTCGTGTTCAACGCGCTGCTGAACTTCGACCGGCTGGACGCGGGGCGGAAGCTGGATGCCCGATAGGGCAGGATGGGCGGGGCCCTTCCTGCCCCGTCAGAACATGTCGCCGTGCCAGTAGAACGCGGCTGCTGGATCGGGGAGTTTCGGAACCGACCGGCCCAGCCCGCGCATCATCATGATGTCCGACGACGGCCGCTCGCCGACGACCTCGATTTGCGGCGGCCGGAAACCGGCCGGGAGCCACGCCGTTATCGCCGGACGCGGGGCTGACGGATCCCTCGCGATCAGGACCTGAAGAATCGCGCCGACGCGAGCGCCGGCCGGGTCGCGATCGCCGCACTCCTCAAGCACCCACCCGCCGCCGCGGACCGTGATGACGACATAGGCGACGGCGGAGCTGCCTTCCTCGGCGACGAAAAACTGCACTTCGCGATCGCCGGCCGGACCGAGCCCCGCCAGAAGGCGCTTCCGGACAACGGCGAAGTGCACGAAGTCGCGGTCGCGCTCGAGGTGGAACCGGTAGCGCTCGGCGCGGGCGCGTCCCATGGCGACGACGTCCGGCAGATCGCGATCCTCGCCGGCGCGGACGAGCGTCATCGGCGCACCGCGCCTCGTGTCCTCGATCACTCGCAGCGAGAGATCCGGCGTCGCGATCGGCTCGAACCCAAGACCCGCGTAGTAGTCGGCACCGATGATCGAGAAAAGGAGAGCGACCGTCGCGCCTTCGCCGGCCGAGCGTTCGAGCAGACGTTCGACTAGCGCGCGCGCGTGTCCGCGGCCGCGGTGGGCAGGCGCGGTGAACAGCGCACCGATGCCGGCGATTCGCAGCGGACGGCCGTCGAGCGAGGCATCGAGGGTATACAGCTTGGCGCTCGCCAGCACCTCGCCCCGCTCGACGAGCGCAAAGCGCTGCAGATGCGTGCGCCCCCAGGGCGTCGCGAGCTGGCCAGCGTAGTAGCGCCCGTACGAGGCGCGGCTCAGGCCGTCGTGCCAGACCGGATAACTATGGTCCAGAACCTGTTGAAGGTAAGGACCTTCGACGATCGTAAGATCTGCCATGGGTCGCCAAAATTGTATGGCGGTTTCTTAAACGTTCCGGATCGCCGACCTGTCTAACCTCGCAAATGAAGCGATTTCTGCCATTTGTCCTGTCGTTCACCATTGCAGTTCTCTGCACATCAAGGCCGGTGGAGACGAGGGGCTCGGTCGACACTGGGGGGGACAAAGCCGGAGACAAAGCCACAGTCCACATGCTCAACCGTATCGCCTTTGGACCACGGCCTGGCGATGTCGAGCGGGTCCGCGCGATCGGCATGGACCGTTACATCGATCAGCAGCTCCACCCGCAGCGTGTTGCCGATCCGGGCATGGCGGCGCGATTGAGCGGTCTGGCCTCTATCGGCATGAGCTCGCGCGAGATCGCGCGCCAGTACGAGCTGCCGCAGCTCCAAGCCCGCCGCGAACGGAAACAGAATGCCCAGGCCGACCAGACTGGAGCGCCGCCGAAACCCGATCCGCTCCAGCAAAAGGCCAACGGCGTGATCGTGGAGCTGGCCGAACAGAAGGTGCTGCGCGCGATCTACAGCGAGCGTCAGCTGGAGGAAGTGCTCACCGACTTCTGGTTCAACCACTTCAACGTCGACGCGCGTAAGGGACGCGATCGATTCCTGCTGACCGAGTACGAGCGCGAAACGATCCGGCCGCACGTGCTCGGCAAGTTCCGTGAGCTCCTCGGCGCGACCGCGAAGAGCCCGGCCATGCTGTTCTACCTGGACAACTGGCTCAGCGCGGATCCGAGCGGACCGCATCTGGAGATGCTGCCGCCGCGCATCGCTCGGGGTCCGTTCGGCGGCCGCGTCGTCGTGCCGGGCGGTGTGCGTCAACGGCCGCTAGGCAAGAATGCGCCCAAGGGCCTGAACGAGAACTACGGCCGCGAGCTGATGGAGCTGCACACGCTCGGCGTGGATGGCGGCTACACGCAGAAGGACGTGACCGAGGTCGCGCGGGCCTTTACGGGGTGGACGATCGACAACCCGCGGCAGGGCGGCGGCTTCACGTTCAACCCGCGCCTTCACGATGCCGGCCAGAAAGTGGTGCTCGGCCACGTGATCAAGGCGGGCGGCGGTGAATCTGACGGCGAGCAGGTGCTCGACATCCTCGCGAGGGAGCCGGCGACGGCGCGTTTGATCGCCACCAAGCTGGCGCGCCGCTTCGTCAGCGACACGCCGCCGGCGGCGCTCGTCGAGCGCGCCGCCGCGCGATTCCGGGCGACCGATGGCGATTTGCGCGAGGTGACGCGGACAATTCTCACCTCGCCGGAATTCCTGGCGCCCGAGTCCTACCGCGCCAAGGTCAAGACGCCTTTCGAATTCGTTGTCAGCGCCGCGCGGGCAGTCGGCGCCGATGTGCAAGAAGCGCTGCCGCTCGTCCGCCAGCTGCAGCAGCTTGGGATGCCGCTCTATCAGTGCCAGCCGCCGACCGGCTACAAGGACACGGCAGACGCGTGGGTCAACACCGGCGCGCTGGTCAGCCGCATGAACTTCGCGCTGGCGCTTGGCGGCAACAAACTGCGCGGCGTGTCGGTGGCGTCGCTGCCGACCGCGGACGAGGTACTCGTCGGTGACTTGTCGGAAACGACGCGCGCGACGATCGCCAAGGCGGGCGATGCGCAACAGATGGCCGCACTGACCCTCGGTTCGCCGGAATTCCAGCGACGGTGACTTTATGGTTTCACGAAGAGTCTTTCTGAAAAACGGCGCGTTTGCCTTCGTCAGCCTCGGCTTCGCGCCGTCGTTCCTCTCGCGCACGGCGCTGGCGGCGACCGAGCGGACGAAGCAGCTCGTCGCAATCTTTCAGCGCGGCGCGGTCGACGGGTTGAGCATGGTGGTCCCGTTTGGCGAGGCCGATTACTACCGCGCGCGGCCGAGCCTCGCGATTCCGCGTCCGAACGGCGAGAACGGCGCCCTGGATCTCGACGGGTTTTTCGGATTCAACCCGCGCCTCCAGGCGTTGAAGCCGCTCTGGGACCGCCGCCACCTGGCCATCATCAACGCCTGCGGATCGCCGGACAGCACGCGGTCGCATTTCGACGCGCAGGACTACATGGAGACGGCGACGCCGGGCGTGAAGAGCACGGCCGACGGCTGGCTGAATCGGTACCTTCAGGCGCGAAAGGCGGAGGAAGCGACGCCGTTTCGCGCGGTGGCGCTGACGTCGCAGCTGCCGCGCATGCTGCAGGGCACGGCGCCCGCCCTGGCGATGAGTCAGATCGCGCAGTTCGGGATTCGCGGTGGTCAGGGCGGCGACGGCGCCGGCGCGTCGTTCGAACGCGAATACGCCGCGGCGGCCGACCATCTCCTGAACGGCACGGGCCAGGAAGCGTTCAACGCCATCAAGATGCTCAAGAGCACCGATCCGTCCCGTTATCAGCCCGCGAACGGCGCGGAGTATCCGCGCAGCCCGTTCGGGCAGGCGCTCCGCCAAATCGCGCAGCTGAGCAAGTCGAATGTGGGGCTCGAGGTTGCGTTTGCCGATGTCGGCGGGTGGGACACGCACGTGAATCAGGGCGCGACGCAGGGTCAGCTGGCCAACAAGCTCGAGGATTTCTCGCGCGCCATCGCCGCTCTGGTCGTGGATCTCGGCGACCGCATGGAGGACACCGTCATTCTGACGATGTCGGAGTTCGGGCGGGCGGTCAACGAGAACGGCAACCGTGGCACCGACCACGGCCACGGCAACGCGATGATGGTCATCGGCGGCAACGTCCGCGGCGGGCACGTCTACGGCAAGTGGCCAGGCCTGGCAGCCGAGAAGCGCTATGAAGGCCGCGACCTCGCGGTCACGACCGACTTCCGGGACGTCTTTGGCGAAATCGTCGCGCGTCACCTCGGCGTGTCGAACCCGAGCGCGATTTTTCCGGGCTACAACGTTCAGCCGTCAAGATACCCGGGACTGTTCGCCTGATTTGATCTGATGGTCGCGTTGGCAGAATAATCCGCGGCATGCCGAGCACGGAGGGCTTCGCCGCGATCTTCGCCGCGCTTCGTGCGATCCTCGAGCCGCACGCGAAACGGCTTACCGTCACAGTCGACGAACCCGGGCATTTCGAGCTCGCATCGCCAACCATGACGGATCGCGTCGGCCGGCCGCTTTTCTGCGCGGCGGTGCAGATCAACAAGAACTACGTCAGCTACCACCTCATGCCGGTGTACGCCAACCCGGCGCTGCGCAACAGCCTCTCGCCCGCGCTCAAGAAGCGCATGCAGGGGAAATCGTGCTTCAACTTCACCACCGTCGAGCCCGGCCAGCTCAAAGAGCTCGCGGCGGTCACCAAAAAGGGCATTGCGGGCTTCAAGAACCTCAACCTTCCCTGGGCGTGACCGTTTCCTCAGTCATTTCGCCACATGCTGCTTTCGGATCTCCCGACGCCACAAGTCCTGATTGACCAGGCGCGGTTGCGACGCAACATCGATCGCGCGCAACAGCTCGCCTCGAACGCCGGGGTTGGACTCCGGCCACACGCGAAAACGCACAAGTCGCCGGTCATCGCTAAATGGCAGATCGACCGCGGCGCTATCGGCGTGTGCTGCGCGAAGGTGGGCGAGGCGGAAGTGTTCGTCGCCGCCGGGATTGCCGATATCCGTCTGCCGTATCCCGTCAGTCCCGCAAACGCGGGCCGCATCTTCGCCCTCGCCGACCGGGCGGCAATCTCAATCATCGTCGATCACCTGGATGTCGCACGCGGCTGGTCCGACGCGATGGCCCGTGCCGGCCGCACGCTCGACGTGCTTGTTAAGGTTGACGTCGGATTTCACCGCTGCGGCATCGATCCCGAGGGCGACGCGCTCGGGTTCGTCCAGCGTGTCTCGGCACTACCGGGTCTTCGTCTGCGCGGCCTGTTGAGCCATGCCGGCCACGGCTATCACGCGTCATCCGACGACGAGCTGCGCGCGGTGGCGCATCGCGAGGCGGAGATTCTCACGTCGCTGAGAGATCGCGCTGTGAAAGCGGGCATCCCGCTGGAGGAGCTCTCCGTGGGCGCGACGCCGACGCTCCGGTTCAGCGCGGCCGAGCGTGGCCTGACCGAACTGCGCCCGGGCAACTACGTGTACTTCGACCGCACGCAACTGGCCCTCGGATCGGCGGCGCTCGACGACTGCGCGCTGACGGTGCTCTCGAGCGTGGTGACGCAGCACGACGGGCGCATCATCCTCGACGCCGGGAGCAAGACGCTGACGAACGATCTGGCGCGCGGCATCACGGCGGCGCCCGGGTACGGCGCGATCCTGACCGCGGACGGCTCGGCAATCGACGAACGGCTGACGATCGAACGGCTGTCCGAGGAACATGCGACGGTCCGCGTCACCGGCGCCACGACATTGAAGCCGGGCGACCGCGTGCGCGTCGTGCCGAACCATTCGTGCGTCGTGTCGAACCTGGTGAACGAGGTGCGTCTCGTCGACGGCGATCACGTAATAGACACGCTGCCGGTCGCCGCCCGGGGTAGAATCCAGTAGCACCATGGCTGACAAGACGAAGGCAGACATCGGCGACGCGCTCGGGATGGTCGAGACGCGGGGCCTGATCGGGATGATCGAGGCGGCCGACGCCATGGTCAAGACGGCGAACGTGGTGTTCGTGGGCTGGCAGAAAGTCGATGCCGGTCTGGTCACCGCCATCATCCGCGGCGATGTGGGTTCCGTGAAAGCGGCAACCGATGCCGGCGCCGCGGCGGCTCGCCGCGTCGGCGAGCTCATCGGCGTGCACGTTATTCCGCGCCCGGCCGACGACCTCGAGAAGGTCTTTCCTATCCGTTAGCTGCCGCGATTCAGGTCGCCTGCTGCGACATCCCAGACCCGCATCAGCCGGTGCGTTTCCTTCGCGTTTTCGATTTGACCTTGCCGCGCAACTCCTTCAGCAGCCCTTCGTTGCCAATCGCTAGCAGCGGCTGCGCCGGCGTCTTCAGGAGATTGAAGAACTGACCGCTCCGGGTGCGTGCGTAGATCTCCCGGCCGTCGGTCAGCAGTTCGACCTGACCGCCGCCGCCAGTGGCCTCGAACAGACGCGTGCCGAACTGGTCGCCAAGCACCCGCAGGATGCTGTGGAGCTGATGGACCGTGAACCCGCGACGCCTGAGATCCGCCAAGGCGAGCAGCTCGAACAGCTCGATCGGCGTATACCGCCGTTCGGTGTAGCCGCCTGCGCTGGTCTTGTGCGACGGGATTGACGGCGAGAGCAGGCCGCCCGCGTCCCACACCTGGAGCTGCCGCGCCGTCAGCCCGGTCAGCGCCGCGACCTCGCGCGAGCTGTAGGTGCGCTTCAGGCGCATTGATCGGCCATGGCGGCGCCTTCGAAGTCTTTCACGGTCAGTCCTCCCTCGCTGTGGGTCGAGTACGTCAGTGTCACGCGCTTGTAGTTGATCAGAATGTCCGGATGGTGATCCGCGGCATCGGCCTTCGGCGCCAGGCAGTTGACGAACTTGATCGCCTCGAGAAAATCGCCAAACGTGTACTGTTTGCGGATGGCGTCGCCTTGAAGCGTCCAGCCGTTGAGACCTTTGATCCGCTGCTCCGCGTCGGTCAGTGACAGCCTCGCCATCGCCCCTCCTCCGTCTGCCTTGATTTGTGTCCTTTGTAACCCTTGTGTCCTCTGTGCGCGCGCGTTCAGGGTTCCGGTTTTCGATCGCGTACACCATCCAACGTTAAGCGCGCGCGCTCGACTGCCGCCAGCGCATCGCGCTGGATCTCGGGGGCGGTCGGTCCCTCAGTGGGACTCGTAAACGCGCTGCCGGAAACGGTCCGGTGATACGCGCGTTCCGCCTGCTGCAACGCGTCGAGCGCCGCGGCATGGTCTCTCTGCCAGTCGAGCCAGCGTGTCAGCCGCTCGATCGCCTCGTGCTCGGTGCCGCCGGCGCATTCGATGCCGAATCGGTCGCCCGTATCATCCCGCACGGCATGCGCCACCCATCGGCCTTCGCGTTCGGCGCAGAGTATTTTCATCATCCGTCAAAAACGGGATGGAGCGAGGGCGGCCATCAGGGGGTCGACGCGGCCCTCGAGGATGGCATCGGCCACCAGCCGGGCGGTCAGCGGCGCCAGCAGCACGCCGTTCCGATAGTGTCCCGACGCAAACATCACATTTGGCGCGCCGTCCAGCGCGCCCATGATCGGCAGGCCGTCCGCGGTGGCCGGCCGCAGGCCAACGCGCGCGCCGCGAAAACCGGCTGTCCAGGCATGCGGCACCGCCACGCACGCGGCGGTGAGCAGATCGTGCACGCCCGCGACGGTCGCGCGTTCGTCGAAGCCGGCTTCTTCCACCGTCGCGCCAACGAGCGTGGTGCCATCGTCCCACGGCACGAAGTAGCAGCGGCGGGTCCAGGTGACGCGTCGCATGCGCGGTCCCACCCACGCGAGCGACAACAGCTGCCCGCGCACCGGACGGACCGGCACCCGCGCCGTGGCGCCATCGATCGAGATTTCGCCCGACCAGCTCCCGGCGGCGACGACCACGGTGTCGCCGCGCAGCGATCCGCGATCCGTGTCGACGACGATTTCGCCGCGGCTGCTCGTGATGCCGCGCACGTGCCGCTGTTCGATCAACCGGGCACCCGCGCGCCTGGCCGCGGTGGCGATGGCGCGGGTCAGGTCGCCCGCGGCCACGAATCCATGCGTATCGATGACGAGGCCGCCCACGACGACGTCGCCTACGAGCGGCTCCTCGGCGCGGCTGGCCGCGGCATCGAGCAGCCGCGCGCTCACGCCGCGCTTCGCGAGGGCGTCAGCGCTGGCGGCGAGCGTGCACATTTCCGCCTCGTTCATGGCGACGTCGATGGTCCCGTTGCGGTGATAAGGGATCACCGAGCCGCTTTCGGCCGAGACGCGCGCGATGAAATCGTCGTAGAGATCGAGACTGCGCACCGCCAGGTCGTGAAGCGGTCCGTGCGCACCGGCTTCGATGTACGGCGCCAGCACGCCGGCAGACGCCTGGGTTGCACCCATGCCGACTGGCCGCTCGTCGACGATCTCGACTGACGCGCCGCGTCGCGCCAGCTCGTGGGCGACGGCGCAGCCGATGATGCCCGCGCCGACCACGATGATGTCGGAAGGCGGCGTCATGGGGATCGTTTATACCCCAACGGCCGTTAAACAGCCGTTGGTGAATTGGTGAGTTGGTGTGATGGAGCCGACGCGGGACGAGGGAGTTTGGGGGTCGGATACCGTATCCGACCCCCGACTCAACCGGCGCCTTGTTGGGGTCGGATACGGTATCCGACCCCAATCGACTCCCCAGCGCTTACGCGAGCGCCGCAGCTTCAGAGCCCACCGTCAGGGACGGGATGATGAGTCGCCGGCGCGCAGCTGTGTCGGTACGCGAGCAGAGCTGAAGATCATTCTCGGTCAACGCGTTGGAACAGATGGCGGCGTATGCCTCCTGGCGAGCACGAGCCGAGGAACCAAGCGCGAGATAGACAGCGTGGGCCACTAACCACGATACCGGTTCCCCAAAGGCGTGGAAGCGCCAGCTGGACCAGGCATAGTCCCCCGGTCGAGACACGATACCGGCGCGAACCGGGTTTTGTTCGATGTACCGCAGGCACATGAGCCACTGCCGATCGTCTTCAATCAGCACAGGGCGGTAGCGATTTCCCCAGATGGTGCCCGTGCGTCGATGCTTCCGATTGTAGTAGTTGGAGTAGTCCGAGTTGACTCGCTTCATCGCCCGAGGGAGAGCCAAGCCATGCTTGGGCGTCACTTGAAGGTGGTAATGATTGTTCATAACCGCGTACGAATGAACGTCGACTCCTTCTTCGCGCGTTCCATGCCGAACAATCTCGAGGAAGACTTCGTAGTCGTCGGCATCATCGAAGATTTGCATGCGATTGATTCCCCGATGCATGACGTGGACGCTGAGGCCCTCGATGTAGATACGACAGGGACGCGGCATGCTGGAATGCCCAGCAAAAGGCGTTCTCGGGGACTGCGCTCAAAAATGAAGGCCTTTCCGAGAGTGCGGGCCGAAACATTGCAGAATCGGCAATGCCGCGTTGCGGCGTAATGGCAGGAACGGCGAAGCATCCGGGAGTATCCGACCCCGGATCCGACCCCGAATCGGATACGGTATCCGACCCCTTTACCGCGCGTCGACCACTGGCAGCGTGACGAACGACGGCAGCGACGCCGATCGGAAGACCTTGTGCGTCGCCTTCCGGTACTCGCTGTCCTTGGCGTGGTAGATGTCGGTAAAGGTCTGCGGATTGCGATCGAACATCGGGAACCACGAGCTCTGGACCTGCACCATCAGCCGGTGACCCTTTAGAAACGTGTGGTATTTGTCGCCCAGGGTGAACGTCAGTGTCGTCGGCTGACCCGGAACCATCGCTTCCGGTTGGCTCATGCTGTTGCGGAATTTCGCGCGCAGGATGTCGCCGGCGAGCAGCATCTGGAAGTGCCCCATCGGTGCCGGCAGGTTGCCCGGGTAGACGTCGATGACCTTCACGATCCAGTCGCCGTCGGTTCCGGTGGTGGCAACGTTGAGACTGACGTCAATCGGCCCGGCGATCGTCAGATCGTCAGTCAGCGGAGGGGTCTCGTAGACGAGGACGTCCGGCCGGCCCCACACAAATCGCTGATCCTCGACCATGAAAAGATGTCCTTCGGTCGTCGTGACCTCGGCGGTGTACGGCACCGGCTTCGCGGGATCGCTGACGTAGTCGTCGAACGCCTCGTTCGATCGATCGGCCGGGGCTCCGAACGCAAGCTTCCCGCCGGCCTGCAGATACAGGTTGCGGGCCCGCGCGCCGGGAGGCGGCCACTGCGGATAGCTGTGCCATTTGTTGCCGCCGGTCTCGAACACGACCGCCTCCGCGAGATTGAGGCGCCCTTTGTCCTTCAGGTAATAGTTGAAAAACGGTAGCTCGACGTTCGCGCGGTAGTAGGCGGCGGTCTTCGACCCGAACGAAATCTGGCCCAGCGTATCGCCGTCGCTGCGGGCCCACCCGCCGTGCAGCCACGGGCCGACGGCGAGCGTCGTCTTGTTCGACGGATTCTTCTCTTTCAGCGCGCGATACATGCGGAACGGACCGTAGAAGTCCTGCGCGTCGAACCACGCCGCGACGATCAGCACCGGGTGATTGATGTTGACGAGATCCTTGGGCACGTTGCGCGCCTGCCAATACTCGTCGTACGTGCCGTGTGCCATGTGATCGGCGTAGGTCGGCACATCGTCCGCAAAGTACTTGAGCGCGTTGGCGGCGGATCCCATCTCGAGGAAGAAGCGATAGCCGTCCGGCGTTCCGTAATCGAACCGCTCGGTGTCGCGCTCCGACGGCGCGACGCGCGCCCGGGCGTTGGTCGACATCCAGTTGAAGCCGTACATCATCTGATAGGCGCCACCCGAGTGATAGTCGTCGCCGAAGAACTGATCCTGGGGCGGCGCCTGCGGTGACGACGCCTTCAACGCAGGGTGCGCATCGATCATCCCCTGCGACACTTCCCAGCCCGCCCACGAGATGCCCCACTGGCCGACACGCCCGTTGTTGGCGGGCACATTCTTCACCAGCCAGTCGATCGTGTCCCAGGTATCGGTGCTCTCGTTCGGCTTCGGCAATCCCTTGACGATCGGCACGTGATGAATGAACTCGCCCTCGGACTTGAACTTTCCCCGCGTGTCCTGGTAGACGAAGGTGTAGCCCTCTTTCGCGAACTCGTTGTTCGGTCCGAGTACGGCGCGGTAGCTGTCCGGTCCGTAGGGGCCGATGCCGTACGCCGTACGCGTCATCAGCATCGGATAGCGCTCGGTCGTAACCCGCGGCGAGTAGATGATCGTGAACAGCTTCACGCCGTCGCGCATCGGAATGTAGACCTCGCGCTTGACGTAGTTCGCTTTTACGTCGTACAGCGCCTGGGCTGGTGTCATCGACACAGCCGCAAGCGTGGCGAAGACTGCAAACACGGCCTGGCGAATCATTGCGGTTTCTTCAAAGGTTCCGAGCCGAGACGGGGTCGGATACTCCGAGCCGAGACGGGAGACGGGGTCGGATACGGTATCCGACCCCTGCCGACCCCTGGCTCACTGCGGCTGCTGCGACGCCGTCCCCCGCGGAGCCGCCTGCTGCTTCCCCGCATCTAGGTCGTTCCAGTTCATGATCGCGTTGAACCCGAGCGTGTAGGTGCCCTGCGTCTGCCACCGCCAGAACGGTCGGATCGCAAACATCACCACATGCCCCTTGCCGACGGGATGGTCGAGCGCCGCCGCGCGGTTCGTGAGGAACTGACCGTTGGCGAGCGTACCCGACAGCAGCAGGTTGTTCGGATCCGATGAGAACTGCATGACGACGCGCGGACGCGTGTCGTCGATCGCAATGCCGAACTGCTGCGCCATCTGCCGGAACTGCGCCATCTCGTCCGCCGCCGGGCGCTCGCCTCGTCCGGCGGGCGCCGGGTTCTGATCGGCTTCGAACGGTTGAATGCGCAGCGGCGCCGCGTTCGGCGTCACGTTCTGCCCGAACCCGGCATTCGGGTTGGTGCCCGGCGCTCCGCCGCGGCCGCCGCCGAACCCGCCAAATCCGCCGCCGGCCGCATTCAACACCGGCGCCTGATTGAAATACACCGGCAGATCGGTACTGCCGTATCCGTAGGCAATCGGGCTCTTCATGTCGGCGATCCGGCCGCGCAGGATCGAGCCGCGCACGAACAGCGACGCCGGCTCTTCCACGGTGACACCGGTCGTGATGCCGTATTCGGGGAAGATAACCGCCGTCGAGCCTTCCGTGATGAGCGTGCCGCCTTCCTGGACGAACTTCGCGAGCTCGACCAGCCCCTCGACCCCCATCCCGCCGCGGATGTCGTCGCTCTGGTCCACGTAGCCGAGATTCGGGTAGTCGGCGGTCTTTTTATACGGCAGCGGCGCGCTCCCGATCTTCGGCATCCCGTTGACCTGCGATACCGCGCTGCCGCCGACGTGCGGGAAGATCAGCACGTCGTATTTCGACCGCAGGTTGCCTTCCCGAAGCTTCTGATCCGCAAAGTAGGTGTACGGCACGCCGAAGGTGTCGAGCGCGGCGCGCCACCAGCCCTCGTCCTGCGTTCGCGTCCAGCTGTGGATGTAGCCGATGCGCGGCACGTCGAGGTCGTGCGTCTTCACGTTCGGCGCCGACGACACTGCCCACGCCGAAAGCCCCAGGTCCTTCAACATCGGCTCCAGCTTCGGGCGGTCGGCGTTGGCGATCACGATCGCGCCGGCCCGGAACTTGTGGCCGGCCAGCTCGAAGTCCTCTTCGGCCGCCGCCATCTTCACGTCCTTGTTCTTGAACCGGAACGTGACCAGGTTGTTGTCCGCCGTGTGCTCGACGACGAGGACGCTGCCGGTGCCTTCGATGCCGCCGGGCGCCCTGGCGTCCGCCGTCAGCATCGTCATCGGCTGATCGAGGATCGCTTTCTCGCTGACCGGCGCGATCCTGATGTCGCGCATGTACTGGAAGGTCCACCCGGTGTCGTCGTACGGCGACGGATTCTGCGGCGCGTAGTTCTGAATCGAGAAGTACATGTCCGCAAGCGTCCGGAACGGTTGATCGCCGCGGATGACGTAGTCGCCGGCCTTGACGTCGACGGCGCCCGCCTTGAAATCAGACGAAGCGCGCGACACTTCAAGCCCCTGCATGCGCAACTCGTTGACGGCGTCGGCCGCATCGGCCTTGCGGCGCTGCGTGGCCGGAATCACCCAGGCGTAGGTCGGCCCGGTCTTGCCCTTGTCTACTGCGCGTTTGTTTTTCAGCCAGTAGTTCTCGAGATACAAATCCTTGTTCTTCGCGACGTGGCTGAGCGAAAACAGCAGCGCCGACTGCTGGATGTTCGTGTTGTTGCGCGGACCCCATTTGATCTGTGGCAGCGGCGGGTTCGGCCGGAACCATTCCTTGCTCGTCGTCGTCGCGCCGGGACGCACCTCGTAGGGATCGGGGCCGTAGCTCTGGACCTCGTAAAAACGTCCGATCGAGTTGTGGCTGTGCGCGATGAAGAACATGTAGTTCGGCACCCAGCCGTCGTAGAATCCGTAGGTCCAGACGCCGGGCACGCTGCGCTTGGTCATCTCCATCACGTCGTTCTGCGCGAGCGTCCACCATTCGCTGACGACAATCGGATCGATGTCGTTGTTGTAGGGGCCGGTGCCGGTCGACGAATAGAGATAGGTCTGGGCTTCGTGCAGATCGTGGATGACGGTCGGATGCCACTCGAGCGTTTCCTTCGTCACCGCCTGTGTCAGCTTCAGGAACTGCCCCATGCCGTCGCGGTTGTTGTCGTGCTGCACGTACTTGCCCCAGTACATCAGCGGCAGTCGCGCATCGCCCTGAGCGCGCTGCTTGTTGAAGTAGTAGGTGTCGACCTGCTTCTCGCGGCCATCCACCTCAATCACCGGGGTGATGAGCGTGATGACGTTGTTCCGAATGTTCTGAATGAACGGCGTCTCTTCGACAATCAGGCGGTAGGCGAGCTCGATGAGCATCTCGGGACCGCCGGTCTCCGGCGAGTGCATCCCGCTGATCACGTAGTAAATCGGCTTCGCCGTGTGCAGCAGCTGTTGCGCGCGCTCCTGCGTCGTCTTGCGCGGATCGGTCAGCTCGCCGAGCATGTCGCGGTACTTGTCGAGCGACCTGATCGTCGCGTCGTCCGCGATCGCGAGCAGCACGATGTCGCGGCCTTCTTCAGTCGTGCCGACCTTGAAGTACTTCGCGCGGCCCGGCGCCGCCTTCGCCAGCGCCTCGTAGTAGCGGTAAATGTCCTTCGCGTACGTCAGCTCGCCGGGAGCGCCGACGGCGCGTCCCAGGAATTTCAGGGGCGAGGGCACGGTATCCGACGCCGGCAGGTGATCCACGAGTTCCGTCGTGATGCGCGGATCCTGCAGGTTCTGTTTGATGGTCTTCGTATACTCCTCGTCGATTTTCTGCGACGGCTTCGGCGCCGGTTTCTGCGCCTGGAGGCCGGAACCGAGAATCAGGGCGAGGAGCGCAGTGTACGGAAAAATGCGGGATTTCATGCGGAGATCGTAATCCGCAATCCCGGTTCCGCAGTGCGAAATTCAGCGGCTATTTCGAGACCGCTGCACCACGGCGGGACATTCGGTGACACGCGTCAGCGCCGCCGAGAACGGAGACGGGCCGAGCGGCACGCGCTCCACGCATAGCTGCGGATTCGCGGTGCGTTCGAGGTACTGCTCAGGCTGCAGCCGGGCACGACGCCCCGCGTGGGGGGTGACCTGCGGGACGGGGACGAGGATCGGGACCGGCACGAAGACAGGAGGCGGAACGGGCAGCAGCGGCGAGGCCTCCGCCGCGTCCGCCACTATGGAATCGGACTCCATTGTATTCGGCAGTTGCGGGTCGTGCCCGACGACGGCGATCGCAGGCGGCGGAGGCACGGGAGCCGCCTCGGGTGCGACCGGGCTTGCGGGAAGAGGCGGCTCGTTCGCGCGGCCGCTCTTGATGAGCGCCAGCAGGATTCTGTCGCTGAGGCCGTCGCGCTGCAGCTTCATGATCAGCGCCGGCGACAACGTGAACAGCGTCTGATCGCGCTCGATGACCGCCACGATGACCTGCTCGGAAAGTCCGCTCTTGGAAAGCGCCACGACCTCGTCGATCGTGACCGCCGATGCGGTCGCCGGGACGCAACCGATGAGGACGAGCATCAATAGAAAGAGCCGCATGTCGAAATCCGTGCAACCTCCTCGCCAGCCGAGGTATGTGGATTTGCTGGCTTTTTTACGAGCGCGACTGCACTCAGCCCAGGACACATTCACCGGGGATGGACACTCGCCCGCATGAGCTGATTTGATAAACTGCCATTCTCTGCGGACTTAGAGGACCTGTGCGCAGCCGGGGTCGGGTACGGCGCTTGCCTCTCCCGATGTGCAGTCTAAGGAGTTTCTGATGTCCTCGAATCGACTCGCGATCGCGGCACTTGCTCTGGCGTGCATCGCATCGGCCGCCGCCGGCGGATACCTGGCGACCCGGCAGAACACCGTCCCGACGCCCGCTGCGGCCATGACGACAACGCCAACGGCGCCCGCGGCGGAAACGCCGGCGGCAGCGCCAGCGACGACGCCGGCCGGTGCACCGGTCGCCGCTGCGATCCCTGAGCGCCCCGTGCAGGAGACCGAAGCCGTCGTGACCGAGCCGGCGAGGAAATCGACGGCCACCGCGAAGCCGCCGGTCGCCAGCAAACGTGCCGAGCCACCAGCCAACGCCGCGCGTCAAACCGCAGGCGCCGCGCCGGCGACCGCGCGCCGCGATCAGCCGCCGCCGCTCAGGAGCACGTGGCCGGCTAGCGCTTCGTCGCAACCGCCAGCCGCTCCGGTGCCGCCGTCCCCCGAGACTGCATCCTCGCCGCGCGCCGACGACCCGGCTCGCGCCGCGCAGGATCCGCCGCGCGCGCCCGAGCCGCCGAAACCGACGTTCGAGGATCTCGTGATTGCGCGCGATTCGGTGATCGGCCTGCAGACCGAAAACCGCATCTCGAGTGAGACGGCGCGTGTCGAGGATCGCGTCGACGCACGCGTTACGCGCGACGTGCGTGTCGGCGACCGCGTGGCGGTGCCAGCGGGTGCTCGCGCGATCGGATCGGTGTCGCTCGTCGACCGCGGCGGCAAGTTCAAGGAGCGCGCGCGACTCGGCATCCGTTTCCACACGCTCGTGCTCGCCGACGGGACGCGTGTGCCGATCAACACCGAAACGATCTACAGGGACGGCGATGCGCCCGCCACCGGCAGCGCGCAGAAAGTGGGCGGCGGCGCGATCGGCGGCGCGATCATCGGCGCGATCATCGGCGGCGGCAAAGGGGCGGCGATTGGCGCCGCGGCCGGAGCCGGCGCTGGCAGCGCGGCCGTCGTCGCCGGCGGACGCCAGGAAGCCGTGCTGCCGCCGGGAACGGCGCTGACTGCGCGCATCAATCAGCCGGTGACGGTCACTGTTGTAGAAAAAGAGTAGGGGCTGGGGGGGCAGGCGCTAGAGATCAGGGCCACGCTTCGGCGTGGCAGGCCCACGCCATCTACCTGGCCCACCCGACCTCCTGGCCCACCGGACCTACCCGACCCACTCGACCTACGCGACCTGCCCGACCTACCCGGCCCACCGGCCCACCCTGAACTGGTCGCAGGCGTCATCCGTCTATACCTTGTGACACAAGGTATGCCGCTCGACACCTGGCAGGAACAGCTTCGCCGCGGCAGTCTCGACCTCGCCATCCTGCTGACGGTCGCCTCGGGCCCGCGCTATGGGCTGGCCATCATCCAGCATCTCGAGGCGTTCACTGATCTCGTCGTCACCGAAGGAACGATCTATCCGATCCTCGGGCGCCTGACGCGCGAAGGGCTCCTCGCCTCGCAATGGGTGGAAGGCGAAGCTCCGCATCCCCGCAAGTACTACACGCTGACACGCGCAGGCATGAAGCGGCTGTCCGACATGAAGGTGCAATGGCGCGCGTTCGCCGAGAAGATCGACCGCTTGATCGCCGCCGCTGAAAGGGGCTGATGTGAAACTCACGGACGTCGGCGAATCGCGCGTGAACGGCTATCTGTTCGTCCTCGAGCGATCGCTCAAGACGTTTCTCCCGGGCGACGTCGTGCGCGATGCGGTCCGCGAAATCGAATCGCACGTGCGCGAGCGGGCCGCGGCGGCAGACAACGCGCCGAACGAGCGCGCGGCGCTCGAGAAGATTCTCGACGAGCTCGGCCCGCCGCTTCGCGTGGCGCAGGCGTATTCGGCCGAGCGGACGATCGACGAGGCGGTCGCCACCGGACGTTTCGTGCCGATCGTCCGTGCAGTCGGGCACCTCGCGCAGACGACGATGGTCGGCTTCTTCACGGCGCTCGGGTTGCTCGTCGGGTATGCCACCTCGTTCGTGTTTTTCGCCCTCGCCGTGCTCAAACCGATCTTTCCTGGCAACGTGGGGGTTCAGTACGTGCACGGGTTCCCGGTTGGCATCGGCGCGCATTTTCCCTTATCGCCGAGCACGGATCTCCGAGGCGGCTATTGGATGATCCCGGTCGCCCTGTTCTGCGGCCTGGGGATATTCATCGCCACGAACCGCGGCGCGCGGAAGTATCTGGCCTGGTGGCGGGAACGTCGGCTTTCATAGGATGATTGCCCTTCCGGGACCCGTCCCGGGAAGGAGTCATCCATGGTTCTGCGCCTTTCGCTGTTGATGCTGGTGGCGTTCGCGTTCTCGCGCCCGGCCGGCGCCCAAGTCACAAAATCGGAGGTCCCCGGCGTCACGAATTTCGCCCGCCTGGAAACCACCGTCGCCTGCGGCGGCGCGACGAAGCCCGAAGGCGTGCCCGAGATCAAGAAACTCGGGTTCAAGTCGATCATCAACCTGCGGCTGCCCACCGAAGCAGGCGCCAACGTCGATGCGGAAGCGGCGGCCGCGAAAGCCGCCGACATCAACTTCTACAGCATCCCCTTCAGCGGACAATCGCCCGACCCGGCCGTCGCCGACAAGTTCCTCGCGACGCTCGCGACACCCGGCAACGAGCCGGCGTACATTCACTGCGCGGCCGGCAATCGCGCCGCCGCGATGTGGATGATCAAGCGGCTCGCGGTGGACCACTGGGACACCGAGCGCGCGTTCCAGGAAGCCACCGCGCTCGGCCTTACGAGCCCGGCCTTGAAACAGTTCGCCATCGACTACGCGCAATCGCACAAGCGATAGGCGTCGTGGACGACCTCACACGGCTCCCAGCGATGTGCTGACGCGCAATTCGCGGTTGCGCGCCTGAACCCGGAGAGGGACGTGGGGACTGCCTCCAACCTCTGCCGGCGATTGACGCTCGTCCGTTCGCCAGCTGAGGTGGCCTTGGTACTTCTTCGAGGTACGTCGCTTGCAGCCGGAAACCGCCGGAGGTACACGCAATGCGACGTGCAGTAAAGGGTCTAATACTCACAGCGGCAGCTGCGCTGGCGTTGTCGCCCGTGCAGGCGCGCGCGGAAGGCTACATCAGCCCGTGGGTGGCCGCGAACGCCGGCACCGGATTCAACGGCAACAACCTCGGCCGGAGCTTCGACAACGGCCGCGCCGGCATCGGCACCCAAGTGGGCGCGATGGGCAAAGGCATCATCGGCGGCGAGCTCGACTTCGGCTGGAGTCCCAGCTTCTTCGGCACCACGAACGACTTTGGCAACAACAGCGTGATCGACGTCATGGGCAACGTCATCGTCGGGATTCCGATTGGTGGAACGCACGGAGCCGGCCTCCGGCCGTACGTCACGGCAGGCCTCGGCCTGCTGCGGACACAGATCGACGGCGGCACGGTTGCGACCGTCAGCTCGTCGAACAACGACCTGGGCTGGAACGCGGGCGCCGGCTTGATGGGGTACTTCTCCGATCACTTCGGCCTGCGCGGCGACGTGCGGTACCTGCGGAACATCCAGAACAACAGCACGGCCGACAACATCAACTTCGATCCGGGCAACTTCCACTTCTGGAGAGCCTCGATCGGCGTCGTCATTCGCTAGCGTCTGCTGGGGACTAGGGGACTGGGGGACTTAGTCCCCAGGTCCCTTAGTCCCCGCGTCCCCGGCGCTGCGCGCTCAGGTTCATGCGCGCAGACGCCACACTTCCCTCCACGTCTCGCCCGCATCCTCCGTCTTCAAGGCCACCACGCCGTTGATCGGAAACTCGACGCCCGCCTCGCCGCCGACGACGAGCAACGAGAGCAGCCGCGGCAGGTGGGTGAAGTGTCCGGCAATGAGGATGTCGCGCGTCTCGCCGCGCAGGCGGTCGCGAATCCATTGCGCGGGATCGTCCGGCTGGAGGTCGCGCGTGGCCGAGAACTCCGCGAGCGCATTGCACGCGCGCCAGTACGCTTCGGCCGTCTGCCTTGCGCGCAGTTTGCCGCTGTGCCAGACGACAGTCGGCTTCGCGCCGCGCGCCGCGGCCTGCGACGCCAGGCGCTCGACGTTCGCCCGTCCTGCCGGCGACAGCGGCCGGCGCGGATCGACCTCAGGTCCGACCGCGACGCCGTGATGAGCGAGATACAGAAACATGATCAAGTCTCAACTTTCAAGTCTCTAGTCTGATTTCACGTCTCAAGACCCAGCGCCCCCGTTATTAGAACCTTGAACCCGAAGTGCTGAGCCTTGAAACTTGACCCTTGAGCTTTGGAGACTTGAGACTTGAGACTTGACACTTGAAAGTTCGCGGCTGGTTGCTACTACTGTCGCGGCTGCTGATCGTCTGGCAGCCGCTGAATCTTGCGGTCGCCGCGATGGGCGCGCTCGATGCGATCGCCGTTCGCGGCGCCCCGGTGGTGGCGGTGCTCGTCGTCCGGATCATCGTCACAGCCGTTGGAGTCGCTGCCGGGATCGCGCTCTCGAACCGGCACGCCGGCGCGGTGACACTGGCGAAAATCGCGCTCGTCTCCTCCGCTGCGACCGATCTCTTCGTATACTCGACGCCGTACTTTCCCAACAATCGGATACCCGGCGACACGATCTACTACGCCGCCGCTTCGATGGCGTACCACGGCGGGTGGCTGATGTATCTTTTCCGCTCCAGACGCGTGCGCGACACGTATTGAGGCTCTCATGCTGAAACGCCCCCTTTCGACGAGAGAACGCAAAGGTCGCAAAGAACGCAAAGAAACGATTGGCTCTGCGGTCTTAGCGGTCTTTGCGTTCAGCGTGATCGTGTTCCTGACGCCGCCGCTACAGGCCCAGCAGCGCGCGCCGCAGAACGAATCGATCCGGCAGGAGGATCTGCGTGCGGATCTGTTCTTCCTGGCCGGCGATTCGTTGCGAGGCCGGCTCACGGATACGGAGGAGAACCGGACCGCGGCCGACTTCATCCGCTCGCGCTTCGAGCGCATGGGTCTAAAGCCGGCCGGCAGCGGCAACTCCTACTTCCAGCCGTACAACCTCATGACCGCCACCATCGGTCCACCCTCACTCAACGCGCTCGAGGTTGCCGATAGCTCGGGTCTCACGCGGCAGCTGGCCGTCGGGCAGGAGTTCTATCCGCATCGATTCAGCGCGACCGGAAGCGTGAGCGGAGCAGTCACGTTCGCCGGCTTCGGCATCAGCGCGCCGCCGGTCGGTTACGACGATTATGGCGGCGACGTGAAGGGCAAGATCGTCCTCGTGCTCGATCACGAGCCGGGCGAGCGCGATCCAAACAGCCCGTTCGACGGCGTGGTCACGTCGGAGTGGTCGACCGCGTGGCGAAAGGCGCTCGCCGCGCAGGAGAAGGGCGCCGTCGCGGTGCTCTTCGTGGCCGACGTGCAGAATCATCCGGGCGTGGCGAACTTCGAGGCCGCGGCGCGCAACTACTGGCCGGACAAGCCGCCGCGGATTCTCAGCTACACGCTGGCGGCCTGGGCGGATCGCATTCACATTCCCGTGGCGCAGGTGTCACCGGCGATCGCGGCGATGCTTGCCGCCGGCGGCAGCGCGTCATTCGACGATCTGGCCAAATCCGCGGAAACCACACGCGGCTTCACGCCGGTGGCGTTGCCGGGCAAACGCGTCACCATCCATACATCGGTCGACCGTCACGTCGTGCCGGATCGCAACGTCGTGGCGCTGCTCGAGGGAAGCGACCCGCGGCTCAGGAACGAGTGGGTGATCGTCTCGGCGCATTACGATCACAATGGCGCCGACGCGACCCAGATTTTCAACGGCGCGGATGACAACGGCTCGGGTGTGGTCGCGCTCCTCGAGATCGCGGAAGCCTACGCGCTGGCCGCGAAGGAGGGACGCCGCCCGAAGCGGAGCGTGCTGTTCGCCGCCTGGAACTCCGAAGAGCGCGGCCTGCTCGGCGCGTGGGCATACACGGAACAGCCGCTGGCGCCGCTGACGACGATCGCCGCCGTCCTGAACATGGACATGATCGGCCGGAACGAAGAGATTCCGGTCGGCGGCGGCAACCGGTTCAACGGGCTGGAAGTCCAGACCGCCGAATCGAACGGCAACGCGCTGAACCTGATGGCGTTTTCGAAAGTGCCCGACATCACGGCCGCCGTCGAGAAAGCCAACGGCGGCATCGGACTCGAGTTGAAGAAGCGGTACGACAACAACAGCTCCAACCTGCTGCGGCGGAGCGATCAGTGGCCGTTCCTGCAGCGCGGCGTGCCGGCGATGGGATTCATCACGGGTCTTCACCCCGACTACCACACCCAGTACGACCGGCCGGAGAAGATCAACTACGTCAAGATGGAAAAGATTGCGCGCCTGGTACATCAGGTGAGCTGGGACATCGCAAACGCCGACGGCCGCCCGAAGGCGCCTGCGGTTAGAACGAGCACGCAACCCTGACTCTGGTCTAAGCTTTTTGTGGATTGTGGTTGACTGCGAAGGCTGTATGCCGAGAATCCTGACCGCGGCGTTGCTGCTGGCGCTGACGCCCTCGCTGTCAGAGGCGCGTGTGGTGCGGCTCCGCATCGAAACCCGGGAGGTCGTGCTGAACGGCCGATCATTCGGCGCCGCGGGCCCGTATGAAAAGCTCGTGGGCCGTGTCGATTTCGGTCTCGATCCCGCCCTTCCCGCCAACGACATCGTCGTCGACCTGAAGCTCGCGCCACGGAACGCGCGGGGGGAAGTTGAGGCCAGTGCCGACTTCTATCTGTTGAAGCCGCTGGATCCGCGCCGCGGGAACGGCCGCCTCTTCTACGAGGTCGGCAACCGTGGCGGCAAGAGCATGCTCACCACTTTCCAGAAAGCCGCGGCATCTCTCAATCCGAAAACGGAGGCGGAGTTCGGCGATGGCGCGCTGATGCGGCAGGGGTTCACGCTGCTCTGGATGGGATGGCAATGGGACGTACCGATGACGCCGCCCTGGATCATGCGGATGGAGATGCCGGTTGCGAGCCTTGAAGACCCGCTGGCGGTCCACGAGCCGGGTCGAGTGATTGCGGACAACAGCAAGCGCATCGTCGGCCTGGTGCGAGGGAATTTCATCCTGAACGAACGGGCACCGACCGCGTCGTTGGCCGATCGCAATCACCAAGGGTATCTGGCACTCGAGCCAAACGCGCCCGAGAATGTCATGACGGTTCGAGACGAGCCGACGGCGAAGGGTCAGGTGATTCCCCGCGCGCGCTGGCGCTTCACCAATGGATTGACCGTGGCGCTCGACGGCGGCTTCGAGCCCGGTCGCATCTACGATGTGATCTACAAGAGCGCGAACCCGCGCGTGCTCGGATGTGGCCTGGCTGGCACTCGCGATCTCATCAGCTTCTTCAAGTACGACACCTCGCCGGAAAACCCGTCGCCGGGATTGAAGTACGCCATCGGCTGGGGCGTGTCGCAGAGCGGCCGCTTTCTCCGGCACTTTCTCTATCAGGGATTCAACGCCGACGAGCAGGGACGCCAGGTGTTCGACGGCGTCTTCGACCAGGTCGGCGGCGCCGGCCGCGGATCGTTCAACCATCGGTTCGGCCAGGCGTCGCGCGATGCGTTGCAGTTCTTCAACATCCTGTTCCCGGTTGACCTCTTTCCCTTCACCGACGGCCCCTCGACCGACCCGGAAACCGGCAAAGTCGACAGCCTGCTCGCGCGGGCGGTCGCGACCAACACCGTACCCAAGGTGTTTCACCTGCTGACGAACTCGGAGTACTTCAATCGGGCGGGATCGCTCGTTCACACCGATCCGACCGGCACGAAAGACGCCGAGCTGCCACCCACCACTCGCGTGTACATGATTGCGTCCGCTCCCCATGGTCCCGGGCCGTTTCCTCCGGCATCGAACGCCGGCGGTGGCATGGTCGGACGCGCCGCGCTCAATCCGCTGGACTACCGGCCGGCCGTTCGCGCGCTGTTCCGCGCGCTCGATCGCTGGGTTGTCGAGGACACGCTGCCGCCCGCGAGCGCATATCCGAGACTCGCGGACGGAACGCTGACGTCTCCGGACCGGGCCGGCTGGCCGTCCATACCGGGCTTCCAACTTCCACAGCAACCGCTCCGCGCGTATCACCTGAATTTCGGAGCGGACTGGGACAAGGGGATCGTCAGCGTCGACCCGCCCGAAGTGGGTAAGCCATTCGGCTTCGGTGTTCCGGCGGTGGACGCGGACGGCAACGTGCGCGCCGGCATCCGGCTACCCGACATCGCCGTTCCGCTCGCGACACAGGCCGGCTGGAACTACCGCCACGCGTCAATCGGTGCGCCCGACCGGCTGGCAGGCGAAATCGGCTCGTACATTCCGTTCGCGCAGACGCGCGCCGAACGCGAGCGCGCGTCTGATCCCCGGCTGTCGATTGAAGAACGGTACCGCGGGCGTGACGAGTACGTCGGCAAGTTGGCGACGGCGGCGGTCGACCTCGTCGAGCGTGGGTACCTGCTGCCGGAAGACGTGCCGGACCTGCTCAAACGCGCCGCCGCGCACTACGATTGGGCGATGCAGCCCCGGAGTACGACCGCCAAATGACCCGTAGGTTTCCACTGCGCCTCGCCTGCTTCGCTGTCGTGTTGCCGGCAGTATTTGCCGCGGCGAGCGCTTCACCGACGACGCTCGAGATCAGGGACTTCGTGGAGCTGCCGATCACAGGAAAGCTCGACGGCAAAGGGCAGACGGACGGCATGCTGGCGCGGGTGAACACCTTACGCGAGGAACCCGGCGGCGCGAATCGGCTCTTCGTCCACGATCTCAACGGACCGTTGTACATCCTCGACAAAGCGTCGAAGAAACTCTCGGTCTATCTCGACTTCAACGGCCGCGAGGGTCACACCGGACTCTTCCACCGATTCGCATACGAAACCGGCTACGCCAACGGTCTGGTCAGCGTCCAGTTCGACCCGGACTACCGGCGGAACGGGCGCTTCTACACCGTGCACATCGAGGACCCGTCAATCGACGCGCCGGCGGCACCAGACGCGGCGAGCACGCCCGGTCTCGACGCGCGCGGCTACGAGCCGACGAAGGCCATCGCCACGCCCGGCGAGATCCTCCGCGACGGCGTGCTGATCGAGTGGACCGATACCAACATCGGCAACACGACGTTCGAGGGTTCCGCCCGCGAGCTGATGCGCGTCCAGCTCAACACGCGCATCCATCCGCTGGGCGATCTCGTCTTCAACCCCGCGGCGCGATCTGGCGACGCGGACTGGCGCGTGCTCTACGTGGGCTGCGGTGACGGCGGCTCGGGCGAATCGCGGCAGGCCATCCGGACCAACCCGCAGCGTCTCGATACGATGGTCGGGAAGATCCACCGTATCATCCCGGATCTCAAGGCCCACGAATCGTCAAGCGTCGTGAGCGAGAACGGCCGTTACCGGGTGCCGAACGACAACCCGTTCGTCGCGACGCCGGGCGCCCGTCCGGAGATCTGGGCGTACGGCTTTCGCAATCCCCACCGGCTCACCTTCGCGATCGATCCGCAGACACCTGCCAACAACCGGCTCATCGCGAACTCGATCGGGCTGCACACGTGGGAAACGGTCAACATCGTTCACAAGGGCGCGAACTACGGGTACTCGATGCGTGAAGGCACCGAGGCATTGCAGCAGGACAACAAGACGACGAAACGTCCCGAGGTCGACGAGATTCCAGTCCGCGTGACCGGCACGGTGACCAACGGCACGGTCGTGCCGCACTATCCGGTCATTCAGTACGGCCATGTGCCGGGTGGCGGCGACGCCATCGGCAGCGGCTTCCTCTATCGCGGCAAGGCTCTCCCCGCCCTGCAGGGCAAGTATGTGTTCTCGGACATCTCCACCGGCAGAATCTGGTACGCCGACTACCAAGAGATGCTCGCCGCCGATGCGGCCCAGACACAGGTGACGCCCCAGGAAGTCAAGCTGCGGTGGGACAAGAGCACGTTCGACACGATGTTTCCGATCGTCGGCATCGCGTACCACACGCGCGGCGGGACAATCGAGAAGCTCCCGGGCCGGGCCCTCATCTCCGGCGAGGGGCGCGCGGACGCCCAGTTCGCGGTCGACGCCGCCGGCGAGCTCTACATCCTCACCAAGACCGACGGCACGATCCGCGCGGTCGTCGGCGCCAGGTGACACCCGCACCGTCCCGCGCCGAGGACACGGAGGAGGCGGAGCGAATGGCATAACCACAGAGAAACGGAGCAACAGAGGTTCAACGGGAATCGCAGCCGGTTCGACGGGTCGGCCTGCAACGCAGGCCGACTAGCGGGAACGGATCGGATCGTGAAAACGAGCACGTTCCGATCACTGCCGTGTTCGCTTTCACGATCCGATTCCGCTCCCGCGCGTCGCTTCGCGACGCCCGTCGAACCGACTCTCTCCGTTCAATCTCCGTTGCTCTGTTGCTCTGTGGTGATCCCGTTCTCTCTGTAGTCTCCGTTAGCGGACGACGGGCAGCACGACGTGCGAGGGGTGTTCGCGCGAGGTGTAGATGCGCTGCGTGGCGCTGACGAAGTCCTCCGCGGTGGCTTTGTAGATGCTCGGCACGAACTTCTGAGGGTTCCTGTCAATCACAGGGAACCAGGTCGATTGGACCTGCACCATGATGCGATGGCCCCTCAGGAACACGTGATCGTGGCTTCTCAGCGGGATGGCGAAGTCGGTCGGCTGGTTGGCGACGAGCGGCTGGGGATGCTCGTAGCTCTTGTTGTAGCGGCCCCGCCGGACCTCCATCGCAATCGGCAGCTCGTAGCCGTTGAGCGACTGCGCGTACTGGCCGGGCTGCGGGCCGGCGCTGGCGTCCCAGGCGTTCGCCTGTGCATTCTCCGGGTAGACGTCGATCAACTTCACGACGAAATCGCTGTCGGTGCCTGACGTCGACGCGACGAGGTTCGCGGCCAGTTCGCCGGTCACGGTGAGGTCGCGATCGAGGGGACGGCTCACCCACGTCGCCACGTCCGGACGGTTCTCGACGAACCGCTGATCGCCGACCTCCCATCGCCGCCAGTCGCCGGCAGGATAGGTTGGCGAAATCGGACGAGGCCGATACGGCACCGGGTTCGCCGGGTCGGACACGTACTGCACGTAACTGTCGCCCGGCGGCGGTGCGTCAAACGACAGCAGGCCGTTGCGGTGGAGATACAGCCTGGTCGCGGTCGACGCCGGTGGCCACGCCTGGTAGGTCTGCCACGAATTCGAGCCCGTCTGGAACGTCGACGCCTTCCACGGGAACTTTTCACCCTTGCCGTGCAGCCAGTGCCGGAACCACGGCGCTTCGATCTTCTCGCGGAACTCGGTGGCGGTGTCGTGGCCGCCGAAAGAGATCTGTCCGATCGATTCGGCCTTCAGGTTGTGCCACTGGCCGTGAAACCACGGACCGGCGACGATGAAGTTGTAGCGGTTGGGATCGCTCTGCTCGGACCGGCGATAGATCTCCCAGGGACCCCACGGGTCCTCCTGATCCCAGAAGCCGGCGACGTTCAGACTCGGCACGAAGGCGCCCTTGATCTGCGTCACCCAGGCTTCCTTCTTCCAGAACTGGTCGTAGTCGGGATGCTCGACGATGGCATTCCAGTACGGAATCGATCCGTGCAGGTACTTGGCGTTGATGTTCGACAACGGCCCGAGGTTGAGGTACCAGGAATACGTGTCGTAGGTTTCGAAGTTGAAGTGCGTATTCGCGTTCTTGTCCGCCTGCTCGTACACGGCATATTCGAACGCGTAGCTCTCGCGCAGCGCGCCGTAGCGATGGTCGTCGTCGTTCATCCACTGATCGGCGGGCGACGCCTGCTCCGAGATCGCGGCCAGCGCCGGATGCGGCCGCAGCAGCGTCATCGCCGATGTCAGGCCGTCGTACGAGACACCGAACATCCCGACCTTGCCGTTGTTGTTCGGCACGTTCTTGACCAGCCAATCGATCGTGTCGTACGCGTCCGTCGTCTCGCTGGTCGCTTTCGGGTTCTCGAGGTCGGCCTGAGACGACAGCTCGAAGGTGCCTTCGGATCCGAACCTGCCGCGCAGATTCTGGACGACGAAGATGTAGCCGTCGCGCGCCAGCTCGCTGAGCGATCCCTGGCCGGCGCTCGACGCGCTCGACGGCACGCCGTACGGCGTGCGGCGAAACAGGATCGGCAGCGGGCCGCGGGCGGTGGTCGGCGTGAAGATCACCGTTTCGAGCTTGATGCCGTCGCGGACCGGCACCATCACCTTGCGGTAGCTGTAGGCCGGGGACTGCGCCGCGCCCTGAATGACGAGAACTGCGAGCGTGAGGAGGAACGCCAGCGTCTGAAGTCTGAAGTTTGAAGTCTGAGTCGTCACTGGCAGCCCTTCAGATCGGACTGGTACGGCGTGCCCTTGCCTGCGGTGACCAGGGCCTCAGGCGCCTCGTCGGCCTTCTGGAGCAAGAATGCGTGGAAGCGGGCGGCGCGTTCGAGCGCCTCCGCCGGCACCGCTTCGTAGACGTCGCCGGACGAATGATAAAACGTGCCTGACTGGATCATCTGCGTCATCGGGACGCCGAGCGGACGGTATCCGCCGAGATCGCCGGAGACGGTCGGGCCGACGGACTGATAGGTGGCGACACCGTAGCAGCGCGCCGCCTGTCGCCACAGATCGATCAGGAACGGCGACTCGTTCGTCACACCGACCGCCTTGGCGGCCTCGGTCACGCTCAACTCCCAGGACATCCCCGTGTTGTTCGGCGAGCGCGTCTTGCCGCGGACCACATCGGCGTATCCGACGTGCTCGAGGTTCAGGATCAGCAACGTGCTGTCCTTCAATTCCTGATGGGCCGCGACCAGCGACCCGGGTCCATTGCCGGGTCCGTGGTGGCCACCGCTGGCGACGAACATCAGCGTATGCTTCGGTTGTGGCTGCTTCGAGAAGTAGCGCGCCAGCCCGACCAACACCGCGAGACCGCTCGCGTTGTCGTCGCCGCCCTGGAAGTAGCCGTCGGCGTGCGCGTTGACGATGATCCGTTTCGCCGACTGACCGGGAATTGTCGCCACGCCGTTCGCCGAGGTCAGGGCGCTCTTCTCCTCCGATGCGAGGCTCATGCTCACCTTGAGCTTGTCGAGCACGCCGGCGTTCGCGGCCTTGCCAATCACCTGCTGGAGGAACCAGCCGTCGTTGCCGCCGACCATGAAGCACGGCGCCTTGCCACAGGCGAAGCGCGGATCGAAGTACTGCGCGTTGCCCGGACCCTCGACGGCGTTGATCACGCCGACGGCGCCCTTCTCCGCCAGCCGCGCCGCCACCCCCTGCTCCGCCGATCCGAACAGCGACGGCTCCGGTCTCACGTGCACGACGGCAATCTTGCCTTTCAGATCGCGTCCCGCGAGATCCGCGTCGGTGCCGTGGCCGACGAAGACGACGCCGGCGGTGAGGCTGCCGCCGGGAATCGTGGCCCCGCCCGGTTGCGGAAACGCGGATTGCAGCGTCACCGTCTGAGTGCCGGCGCCAAACGCCGGATCGCCGACCACCTGAAGCTGCCACGACATTGGCGCCCACATCGGACCGGGCACCGCGTAGGTTTCAGTCCTGGCATCCTTCAAGCCGGCCGCCTTCAGCTCGTTCACCACCCAGTCGATGGTGTGCATGAAGGCTGGCGTCGCCGCACGGCGCCCCCACACCTTGTCGCCCGCAGCCAGGCTCTCGAGCGCGAACCCGACAATCCTTTTCTGATCCGTCTTCAGCACCGCGCCATCGAGCAGTTCGTCGTGGCGGCCCGGGCGCGGCGGGAAATGTGCCGGCAACGGCGCAAACGCATCCTCGTGTTTCATGATTGGTTTGCGCGGGTCGTTGAGCGGCGGCGGCACCGGCGTGCCGAACCACGCCGCATTTTGAGCGGCAGGAAAGATCGATACCGACGTGACCAACATCAAAAGGAGGCCGAATCGTCTCAGGGGCATACAGCTTTCACCCTCACACTGCGAATCAGCTTGAGAACAAATGTATTTAACCGTTTCAGATTCGGCCGTTCCCGCAACCGTGGATCATCTGGGCTCCGTCATTTGCCGGCCGGCGGCGGAACGCCTTCCTTTGCTCGCGTCAGATCGAAGTGCGCGCGCAGCAGCTTGTCGCCAGGCAGCATGAATGTCCAGTCTTCGGTGTGGTGGTCCGATGTGATGGGCGTGAACACGAAGCCATGCAGGTATGCAGGCCTTGTGCTACCTGAAATGTCGACGAAATCGAATTCCACCGCCTTGTGGTCCGGCGACTTTCGAGCTACCAGTCGAGGCCTATTGCCGGCTTCGCAGTAGTGAACTAACGTCAGACGATCGCCCTCCAGATAAATCGCGGTCGGCTCTGGAACTCCGCCGGGCGCAATCTCATGCACCAAGACGTTTCCGCGGGAGGCGACGCGCATCGTGACCTGGATGGCCCCGTCCATCTCGGGACTACGCGGATCGGTCGTGACTCGGCCGGTCCACGTGCCCGCCAGCCTCTTCAACGCAGCGAATGAGACTTGTGCGTCCGACGTCGTCGAGGGGTTGACTTCTTGCCCCGGCGAAGAGTTCTGCGCAAAGGCAAGACCACACGGTGACAGGATCCCGATA
>Ga0207641_10000410_pt1 | contig 50167 bp, 56 predicted proteins | sample KBSSwiS62_FD_184306 | JGI IMG/M metagenome (GOLD analysis project Ga0207641, IMG submission 184306) | Switchgrass rhizosphere microbial communities from Kellogg Biological Station, Michigan, USA - KBS Switchgrass S6-2 (SPAdes) (version 2) | ecosystem: Host-associated > Plants > Roots >...
GACGTTCTCCGCACGCTTCTGCGCCGTCACCACAATCTCCGCTATGCCGCCCGAGTCAGACTGCGGCTGTACGTCCTGCGCCAAAGCAGGAGATGCCATCAGTGCGATTGCCGTCACTGAAGAACAAAGCGCATATTTGGTCATTTTCATTGCATCCCTCCCTTTTAATAACATTCAGAATTCAAGCATAATCTTTAGTGATACCTCAAAATCAAAGCAAAACTTAAAACATAGTCGCTTAATTCACGTCCCGCCCGACGTCTTGCCAGAATTCATCACGCATTGCCTTCTTGTCGAATTTACCGACACTTGTGCGAGGTAGCTCGTTCTTGAAGAACACATGCTTCGGCGCCTTGACGCTACCGAGGCGCATCTTGCAATGCGCAATCACCGTTTCGGAATCGGGAGCATTGGCCGGATCTGCCACCACCAGCGCGGTCACCGCTTCGCCCCACTTGTCGTCCGGAATGCCGATCGCCGCGCATTCACGCACGCCGGGAAGCTCCGTGACGGCCGCCTCGACCTCGGTGCAAAACACGTTGAACCCGCCGGTGACGATCATGTCCTTCTTGCGGTCGACGATGTAATAGAACCCGTGTTCGTCCCGGCGACCGACGTCGCCAGTATGGTGCCAACCATGCGCCCAGGTTTCGGCACTCACTTCGGGCATCTCAAAATAGCCGCCCCCCACAATTCCGCCACGCCCGACAATCTCCCCGACTTCGCCGGTGGACAGGAGCCGGCCATTGTCATCCATCAGCTCGACCCGGCACGAATAGGTTGCCTGGCCGCAAGAGGCGAGGCGCTCGGGGTGGTCGCCGGCGGCGGCGGCTGCGACGACGTGAGGGGAGAGCCAGGTGGCGACCAGGTGGAACTCGGTCTGACCATAGCTTTGGCACATGCATGGCCCGAAGACCTCCACCGCCTGCCGCAACTTCTCGGGCGAACAAGCCGAGCCGGCGAGCAGGAAATAGCGCACGCTCGAATAGTCGTGGTTCCTCACCTCGGGATGGGCCAGCATGGAGTAAACGGCGGTCGGTGGCAGGAATGTGTGGGTCACACCATATTTCGCGAACGCCGCCATCACGGTTTCGGCCTCGAAACCCCGCAGGACGACGATGGTTGCCCCCATCGCGACACCGGCCATCGTGACTGGCCCCGCCGCATGAGTCAGTGGCGCGGTGGTCAGGAACACCGGCGGCACATCGCAGGCCATGATCTGGCCAATCGTTTCCAGCATCGTTCCCCAGCTGCGATTGAGCACGCGTACGCCCTTGGCAGGACCAGTGGTGCCGCCGGTGGCGATGATCGCCGTAAGCTCCTCGCCGTTGCCGACGGGGTCGCCCCAGTCCGGAACCGGTGGCGTTCCGACCGGAGCCATGAACCGGTCCAACGAGGGATTGCCACCTTCCTCCGTGTCGAGGCAGATCATGTGCTGGATGCTCGGCACCTTGGCCTTCACTTGGGCAGCGTCAGCCGCGTAGGCAGAGTGATAAAAAAGCCAGCTGGCGCGAACATAGTTGAGGTAGGCGATGTTGTCGGCCAGCGCGTTGCGGGTATTGACCGGAATCCATGCCCCCCCGGCGCGCCACAGCCCCAGCATCGTGGTGACCACCGCGCCGTGATTGGGCGACATGATCGCTACCGCCTCCTGGTGGCGGAAACCGGCACCAAGCATGGCAGCGGCGATCCGGTGCGTCATCAGGCTGGCATCGGCATAGGTGAGACGTTGGTCTCCAGCGATCAGCATGACCCGATCGGGGTGCAAGATTACCTGCTTGTCGAAATAGTCGATCGAACGCACTTGGAAGCCCTTCTGGAGAGATTGAATCCCGTTTTAAAACAACCCTATGTCGAGAATATCGGATATTCTGGATACGACGTGGTGAGCTTGCCTCATGGGCCCTTGTTCGGCCCATTGCTCCAAGGTCGTGGTTCCGGTCGTAACGCCGATCCCGATCGCCCCTCCGGCCCGAGCCATTTCTGTCTCGACCTTTGGATCGTCGCCGACCACCGCCAAGGCATGCGCGGCAACCCCTAGCCTGCGTGCGACAAAGGCGAGCGCGGCAGCTGACGGCTTCCCGGTGAGGGCTGGTTCCACGCCCGCAACCCTGGCGATGGCACCAGATATGGCGGAGGAATATCCAAACGTCCGGCCGGCGGAGGTCGCGAAAAAGGGAACGTCGGATGCCGTGTAGAAGGGAACGCCATCCAGCACCGCCAAAGCGGCCGCATGGATCTGGTCCATGCCGCATTCCGGATACCAGGCGACATAGACTGCATCGGCTGACTGGCCGGCCACGGGAGGAACGGTTTGAATACCTTCCGCTTCGAGCGCGCGCCTCACGCCATCGACCCCGAGAACCATGACGCGTTGCAACCCGCAATCGCGGAAGATCGACGCCGCGACATTGTTAGGCGTCAGCATCTGGTCGTCGTCGACCGGCAGTTCCAGTCGGCGCAGCTTTTCCGCCTGCTCCGGGGCGGGATAGGCACTACCGTTCGTCAGCAAGAGATATGGCGTTCCCGCGGCGCGGAGCGCGGTGAGCGTTTCCCTCGCACCGGGCAAAGGCCGGTAGTCGCCGAGAGCCGAATTTGACAGGATCAGCGTGCCATCCACATCAAACATCACGGCTTGCGCGCGTGCGTGCGTTTGTACCCCGGCCTCCATCAGGCAAGCTCCACATGAAAGTCGGGAAACGATATACTGACCCCGGCGAGGTCGGTTCGCGCGAGCAACGCGCGCAGTTCGCGTATCACTGCGGCGGATGACGGGTCGTAAGTCTGGACGGCGGGTCCGGCCGCGCGCATCGCATCGACCTGCTCGGCGGGCATGGTCGCGCGCAGCAGGAATTCCTCATCGGACAGGTTTGCGCCAAGGCGGCGGCGAAGTTCCGGCAATTCGGCCATTCCCGGCTCCTCGGCCAGTTCCTTGGCGCGCGGGCTGGCCATGATCCGGTCGAGAACCTCGGGTGCGATCGGGACGTTGGGCCGCCCGAATCGTCCCAACGCGTAACGGGTGATCTCGTCGGGTATTGTCGCGTAGCGTTCCTTGCCGGTGACGTTGAGGACCGCCTGGGTCATCACCATCTGCGCGAAAGGAGTCATCACGATCGGCCAGCCCAGTTCCTGGCGGACCCGGCCGATTTCTTCGATCACCGCGCCTTCGACGTGCGAGAGTCTCTGCTCGGACAGATGGCGGCGCATCGTGCCGACCATTCCGCCGGGCAATTGATGGTGGAAATAGCTGGCGTCGAACGCCCGCGGTGTTCCTTTGGTCAGCCCGTCGGCCTTGGCCAGAGCGCTGAAGTACGCGTCGATCTCCGTCAACGCATCTTCATCGATCGCGACATCATGGCCCTGTGCCTTCAGGTTCGCGACGGTCCGCATCGCCGAGGGGTTGGACGTCCCGTCCGAAGCCGCGCCGCTTGAGCACTGCAGCGCTTCAACCCCGAGATCGGCGCATTCAAGATAGCTCAGATCGCCCAGCCCGATCGTGCAGTGCGTGTGGACTTCGAGGGGCTTGTCGCCAATTTCCGCCAGGATTGCCGGAATGAGCGTACGGGCTCGCATCGGTGTCAGCAGACCGCCCGGATCCTTGACGTAGATCGCATCGATGTCGGGACTGGCGGCGAGTTCGCGCGCGCATTGCGCATAGTGGGCATCGTCATGAACCGGACTGATCGTATAGACTAGCGCAGCGACGACATATTCGCCGCCGCCCTTTTTCACCATCCTGGCGGCCGCGATGTTCCCGGCGGCGTCGTTCATGGGGTCGGCCATGGCGAAGCGGCGGATACCGTTGGTCGCCAAAGTCCGGAACGCCAGCTCCATGAATTCCGGGCTCGCGGTCTCCCAGCTGATGAAACGGAAGCCGGTCGACATGAATTGCAGCGGGGTGTCGGGGCACGCCGCCGCCATCATGCGAATCCGTTCCCAGGGATCCTGCTGCTTGTAACGCACCGCAACGCCCATGTGGGTCGACGTGGTGAAATCGATTGCCTTGAACCCGGCGCGATTGAGCAGCGGCGCGACCGACAGGGTCCGGGCAGTATCGACGCCAAGTGCCGCCCACAGGCTCTGGTTTCCATCGCGCAGGGAGGTTTCGACAAGGCGCAGCGTAGCCATCGTTTGCTAGACCTCGAACAATGTGGGTTCACGCGCACCGAGGCGAGCGAGATAGCCGGTATCGACCCCGCCCGCGGCGAACTCGGCATCGGCCAGAACCTTTGCTTGGAACGCGATGTTGGTGGATATTCCGGTGATGCTGGTGCCGGAGAGTGCCTGCCGCAGGCGGTCAATCGCATCCTTCCGATCGGTCCCGTGAGCGATCACCTTCGCAATCATCGAATCGTAGTAAGGCGGGACCATCGAGCCGGCCTCGATGTGGCTGTCGACCCGGATGCCATCGCCCGCCGGCCACCGCGCCTCGGCCACTCTCCCGGGCGACGGGGCGAAATCTCGAGCCGGTTGCTCGGCATTGATCCGGCATTCGATCGCGGAGCCGGTCAGGCGGATATCGTCCTGTTCAAGGGCGAGGCCCTCGCCGGCCGCAATCGCGATTTGCTGGGCGATAAGGTCGATCCCGGTGATTTCCTCGGTCACGGGATGTTCGACCTGGATGCGGGCATTCATCTCGAGAAAATAGAATTCGCTGCGATCGACATCGACGAGGAACTCGACGGTGCCCGCTCCGCGATAGGACAGATGTTTGGCGAAGCGCACGCCGGCCATGCGCAGGGCGTCGCGAAGGTCTTCCGGCAGGCAGGGTGCCGGGCTTTCCTCGATCAGCTTCTGGTAGCGCCGTTGCACCGAACAGTCGCGCTCGCCCAGGTGCACAACCTTACCCGCACCGTCCCCCAGCACCTGCAGTTCGACATGGCGGCCCCGCGCGACATAGCCTTCGAGATAGACGCGTTCATCGCCGAACGCGGCAGCCGCCTCTGCCGATGCGAGCGCCAGCGTCTCCTCGAGCCTGTCGATATCTTCGACCAGTTTCATGCCACGCCCGCCGCCGCCGCCCACGGCCTTGACCAGCAAAGGCACGCCAATCTCCCGGCCAAGCTTCAGCGCATCGGCAAGGCTTTCCGCCGCCCCGCCGGGCACCACCGGTACACCGGCTTCGATCGCCACGGCGCGCGCCTTCAGCTTGTCTCCGACAGCCTCGATCTGATCGGGTGACGGGCCGATGAAGACCAGGCCTTCGTTCTCGCAAAGACGGGCGAAATCTGCTCGCTCGGAGAGAAAACCATAGCCTGGATGAACGGCATCGCAGCCCGTACCGAGCGCAGCTTGCACCACTGCAGGCACGTTAAGATAGCTCGCAGCCGCCTGCGCAGGACCGATGCAAACCGTCCGGGTCGCGCGTCTCGCAGGCACCGAGCCAAGGTCGGCTTTCGAGGCTGCAAGCACTGTCTCAATTCCGAGCTTTTCGCAGCTGCGGATGACGCGAAGCGCGATTTCGCCGCGATTGGCCACGAAGATCCGCCGGATCGCCATCACGCCGCGGCCTTGATCCGTACCAAGGGCTGATCGAATTCGACCATTTCCGCATTTGGCGCATGGATCGCGATGATCTTGCCTCGCACGCCGGCGCGTACGGAATTCATCAACTTCATCACCTCGACGATGCCGATGACGGTATCCTCATCGACATCCTGCCCGATCTCGACGAACGGCGGTTCGCTTGGTTTGGGCGCGCGGTAATAGATACCGAGCAGCGGCGATGGCACGTCGATTTCGCCTGGGCCTAGCGGCGGAATTGCTGTCCCGACTGGCGGCGCGGTGGGAAGCGCCGGCATGCCCGCTGGCGCCGCGGAATTGGATTGCATCGGAAGTGCAGCAGCGGTGCCCGAGGCAACGCCTGCCTTTCTCAAGTGCAGTTTGAAATCACCGGCTTCGAGTTTCATTTCGCCGAAGCCCGACTGGTCGAACAGGCGCATGATCTCGTCGAGATCACGGGACGAGATGCTCACCTGCGGCCTCCAAAGACATTCATGAGATGTGACAGCGGGTTTTCCGCGGGTTGCGCGGCAGGGGCGCTTTCCTTGGCCGACCAGACCGTTTCGGGACGGCTTTGGAGCAGGAGGATCGCTCCGGTTTCGTTCTCGATCGCCCATTCGATGTCTTGTGGCCGGCCATAATGCTTCTCGGTGCGCCGGGCGACCGCCCGCAACTCCTGCAGTTCCGTGTCGGACAGGCATGGGGTCTTGCGGAGATCTTCGGGCACATCCTCATCGTGGATGCCACCGCCGGGCAGCGGAACCTGGCGGATATGCTTGTCCGAGATGTCGCGTACCGGCACTTCGCCGGTCAGCTTAGCGACCACCCAGCGGTCTGGCGTGACCTCGCCCGAAACCACTGCCGAACCGAGCCCCCAAGCCCCCTCGATGGTTATGACCGAGCGATCGCCGGTTGTCGGCGAGCGGGTAAACATTACTCCGGCGCAGCGCGCATCGACCATGATTTGCACCACGACCGCCATCGCAACCTTCGCTTCGGGGAAGTTCTGTCGGCGACGATACGTAACGCTTTCGACCGAGTAGAGGCTCGCCCAGCAAGAGCGAACCTGCTGCAGCACCTGCTCGGCGCCGATGACCCACAAGTAGGTGTCCTGCAATCCGGCGAAACTCGCGTCTTCGGCGTCCTCGGTTGTAGCCGATGAACGCACCGCCACCGGCCGGTCGCTTCCCGCAAGTTCGGCGTAAGCCGCGCGGATCGCCTGTTCGACCTCGATGGGCAGCGGCTCCGCTTCGATCCTCGCTCGGACGGCGGCGGTGACTTCGCTCACCTGGTCGAGGTCGGAGGGATCGAGCGCTTCGATCGGCGCACGCAGCGGCTCGGCGGCGTCGAGCGCGCGCACAAAGGCTTCGAACGCTTCGGTGCGGACCACGAAGCCTGGAGGGACGGCGATGCCGGCGCGAGTCAGTTCACCCAGACTCCCGCCCTTGCCGCCCACCGCAGGGCGATCCTCAAGGCCGATGTCAGCAAACCAGGCAATGGCGGTGCTCATGCAGCCTCCAGGATCGTCACCAGGCCACGCGCCCCATCGACGCGAATGCGGGCACCGTCGGGAATGCGGGTCGTCGCCTTCCCGGTCCCGACTACTGCAGGCAGGCCATATTCGCGCGCGACGATCGCCGCATGGCTCATCGAGCCGCCGATGTCAGAGACTGCAGCCGCGATCTTCTGGAACACCGGCGCCCAAGTGGGATTTGTGACCTGGCAGACCAGGATATCGCCCTGCTGGAGCCTTGCGATCTCCTGCACTGACTTGACGACGCGCGCGGTGCCCTCGACCACGCCCGAAGAGGCCGCAAAGCCTTTGATCTCGTTGGGATTCTCCTCGCCATCATCAAGCCAGGAATTGAGCGTCTCGCGGGTGATGCCCCAGAGCATGACGATCGCCGGATCGTCAATCATGTCGGGGACATCGCCCAGCGCAGGTGACGTTTCCATTTCCGCCCAGACCGCGAGAGCCGCCTTACGCTCTGCGATTGACGACCGGAAGCGTTCAAGTCCGCGCGGCGGCGATCCGGTCGACCAGCTGAGCGAAAGTGCCATCAGCGCCTGCTCGATTTCGAAGCGCGAAAGATGGAATACATCCTCGCTATCGTCGAAATAGCCATGCTCGGCGAGAAGCGCGCCGAATTCGCGGATCTTGTTAAAGAACAGATTGGTATACCAGTGCTCGCAATAGAATTTGTGCCCCTCGACATAGGGAAAAACCCGGCAGGCAAGTTCGATCATCTGGTCGTAGGCGGCGCGCTCGGCATCGCTGCCCAGCAGGTCACGATAACCTTCAATGAGTTCCACCCGCTCGGCCATCAACTGTTCGGTGGGGCGATCGATGCTTTCTCCTGCCCTGATTTTTTCAATGTACCCGGGGATCGCTGCGAACGGCATCGACAGATCGTCATTCCAGCTCCGGTGATAATGGTAGAACCCGTCACCGACATTGACGTTGAACCAGGGGTTGCGGCTTGCCTCCAGCTCGGCGAGCCAGTCTTTCCCCGGCTGACCCGACTGTTCGAGCGAGGCGAGAATGTCGGCGACATCGGCCCCGTCGGAGAACTTGTGCTCGACCCCCAGCTCCACCGCCCGACGTGAAAGACGCCGCACTTCTTCATCCGGGCGGAAAATCTCCGCCTCGAACCCGGCGACCATTCGGGCAATGGTCTGGTCCGTGATCTCGGGGAAGGCCTTCTTGCAGAAATCGAAGAACACCATGTAGGCGCCATAGCCGAGCAGCAGGAACTCAAAGTGGTGGTGCCACATCCGGTAGTAGCCTTCGAGCGTTGCATACCAGGTGGTTAGCAACACGTGGTTCGCGGCCACGCCTTTGCCGGCGTGGACGTTCTCGAGCGGTTCAAATTCGGGCAATTCCAGCTTGGGCAGCGCCTGCGCGTCGGCAATCAGCGCACGCATCTTGCCTTTCCACTGATCGTAGAGCCGCTCCCAGTTTTCGTAATAGTAGAATGCGCGCTGCTGGAATTCGCTTGTGCGCAGGGCCAGCTCGTCGGGATCGGTCACTCCGACGCCGCCGATGTAAACCCGGCCGTTGATGACGCGGAAATCGATTCCCTTGGTGGTCGGGAGCGAGTGAACCCGCGTGTTGGAGGCGCCCAGCGCCAGATAAGCACCTTCCGCCGTGATCATGTCGAACACACACATCGGTTCGGGAAAGTGCATCGAGTTATAGAACCAGAAGCGCTCGTCGTCGCCTGGGCCAAATTGCGCGTACCATGGATAGGCCTGCTGGGCCGCTTCCGTACCGGGCGCGGCTCTGACCGAACTGGGTTTTGAAAAACCTGGGGCCGTTTGGGCCATGATATCTATCCCCTCGGTGACACCCGCCACACATATTCTCTTTTCTGCCCGGCAGCCGAGGATCGGAACGCTTGGATGCGCCGCGCCAGCGGCAACGTTGCGATTCGGCGCACTGCGTCGTCAAACGCGGTTGAGCTTCGTGGAATGTAGCCGAATCTACTCTTTCGGAAATCCACTAAATTCATATAACGTCATTCGGAGATTCGAATGAGACTGAGCATCCGGGATTTCGAGATACTGACTACGCTTGCTCGCGAGCAGCACTTCGGCCGGGCCGCAGAGCGCCTTTGCATGCGTCAACCCCAACTCAGCATCCGCATCGCCGAAATCGAGCAAGCCGTTGGGCTCACGCTGTTTATGCGGCGCCCTCGCGTGAGCCTTACCCCGGCGGGCGAAATCGCGATCGAGGGTGCCCGGATCGCTTTCATGGAATTCGACGCTGCCGTCCGGCGGGCTGCACGCGCGGCCAGAGGCGAGGTTGGCCTGGTCAGGGTTGCCATAGCATCGAGCGTGATGCTTTCGGAAGTACCCGCCTCTCTTCGTCGATTTCGCGAGCGTTGGCCTGGAATTGAACTGTCATTGCGGGACATGCACTCGGCGCAGCAATGGGAAGCATTGCGCAGCGGCCAGATCGATCTCGCCATCACTCGCGAGGTAGGGGGCGGCGCCGCGATGCGAACTGAGGTGCTGGGCGAGCAAAACTTCGCGGTCGTCCTGCCAAAAGATCACCGGCTGGCCGGACAGAGCGAAATCGACATTTCGCAACTGTCCGAAGAACCATTCGTGCTCTTCAACTCGTCTATCGCACCCAGTCTCCTGCAGCAAATATACAGTCTGTGCGAGAATTCAGGCTTTACCCCCAATGTCTCACAGCAGGCTGACGAATGGTATACCGTCCTGGGATTTGTCAGGGCCGGATTTGGGATCACCGTGGCACTTGATCTTCAAGGAGCGGTGCCTTGGCGCGACGTTGTCTATATCCCACTCGTCGGCAGCAAAATAAGATCACCGGTATACTTGTGCTGGGATGAAGAGCGGAGCGTCCCGTCGCGATCGTTGCTGATCGACTGGATTCTGAAGGAACGGCCGATTCGGGATCTGAGCCCGTCGGAAGAGTTGAACTGAAATAGCCGCCGTGCCGCCGACAAGCACCTCGCCCTATTGGGCGCGTAAGTTGGTGGACAGGGCTGGATTCGAACCAGCGTACGCTCACGCGGGCAGATTTACAGTCTGCACTTAAAGCGCAGATTTGCGCGGCCTTCGAAGGAACGTGTACAATTTGTGTACGGTCAATCTACCAGCGGTCGTATCCGAACTGGTCCACATTTGCCGAGTTCGCGGCACCAAACCCATCCAGATCCGGGAACATTGAGACCTCCGATATATCAAACCCTTCTTTTAGGGTTCGTAGGAACGGCGCCTTGAGTTCGGCAGTGATGCGTATACTCAAGAGGTGGCTGGAGTTCGAAATGGCAAGGCTGCCGTGAGGTAAGTCGGTTTTGACTCCACTGTATACAAATTGCGAATGCTGCGCTGCAATTCGAGGAGAAACTGCAGTCGGTTGCCACGTTTGGGGGTGGCCGTACTTAGCTATCGACGCGACATAGTCCTTATACGGGCGAGATATCAGCGTTCCCTCTCCCCCGCCGAGGTGATGGCAATGAATCCCGAAAAGCATTGCCGCCTGATTGGGAAGTTGGCGGCATGCAAAAAAGACGCCTATGAGCGCGTTCCGAGTAGTGTCTATCAAGCGAGTCGCAGCACCGTGGTGTTGAAGCCTTGCGAGCAATTCAAAGTCGGACAATTCACGTCCGTCGAGAAATCGAAAGCCGCGATGAGTGGCGTTCTCAATGAGTCGCAGCTCATACAACACCATTTTCTCTTCGTTTGGCACGTCCGTGAGCGCAATGCGGCGAAAGGCTCCGCTATGCAGGAGCCAGCGCTCATCCGCTTGGCCACGCCACATAAATACGTGAGATGTCTCCGGATTGTCTCCGACGATAAGAGCTGTCAATTCAGCGAAGTTCTCGGGTTCCCAAACCTCTCCAAATTGCGCGCCGGAAGTTAACTTCATAACAATCAGGCTAGCAGCGCCGCCTCCGAACCGCCAGCCAGTGCCGCATCAGCCTGCGCGTCGGCGATCAGGTGGCCGTACGTATCGAGCGTAAGCTGGATGTTGGCATGACCGATCCAGACTTGCAGCCGCTTAAGATCGATGCCCTGCTTGATCCACGCCGATGCCGCGGCGTGACGCAGAGCATGGAGGCCATAGCGCGGCTTCCAGACGATCGCCCCCTCCCCATCCCGCTTGCCGCTATCGGTCGCGATTTCCGCAGCGACCTGCAGGGTGAGGAAGCAATCAATGATGCCGTGCTGGGTCATCGGGTGCTTGCGGCCGTTGGGAAATACCAGCCCGAGATCGGACGGAGGACATTTCAACCTCCACGCCCGGAGCACGGACACCAGCGCCGGGCCAATTGGGATGGTTCGCGTCCCGGCTTCAGACTTCGGCACGCCGATCTCATTCCATCGATCGGCGCGCTGCGAAACCGTGATCGATCCACCTTTCAAATCTATGCCGTCCCAAGTGAGCCCCCTCAGCTCGCTCGATCGGAGGCCTGCAAGCATAGCAACCCTGATCAGAACCGGCATGCGCGGATCTTCGTTTGCGCTGCGATCCGCGGCTGCCAGCAGTGCCTTCAGATGCTCGATTGGCGGGATCATCACACGCTTCTTTTCACGTCCGGAGCGGCGGACGGTCACGCCCCGCGCCACGTTCTGCGCAACCAGGCCGCGGCGCATGGCCTCGGTGATGATCATCGAAAGCGCCCGGACTGCTTTGCTCGCCATCGCATGCGATCGTGTCGTCTTGAGCGAATCGGCGAACCCCTCCACCTTCGGCATGGTCAGCCGGGACAGCTTCTCGCCGCCCAGCAGCGGCTTGATATGGAGGTTCGCGATCTCGCGATAGCTTTTGATTGTCCCGCGCTCGCGCCCATTGTTCTCGGCCGTCGAGATCCAGTCATCGCAGGCCTTCGCGACCGTGACACTGGCGCTATCAGCCGTATGCGTGCCGGCCATGACCTCTCCTTCCGCCTTTATGCGGAAAGCGTCGGCATCGCGGCGCAGATCGAATTGGCGGGTTCGGGTGGCGCCGTGCTGATCGACATAGCGGACGCGCCAGGCTTCCTTGCGTTCGCCTTTCGAAGTCGTCCAGGTTCGCTTCTTAACCGTGGCCATCGCCCGCCTCCAAGAAAGTGGCTTCGCTGATGTGAGAGGGCATGACCTCTGAGACGCTGCGTTTGAGATCGGCGAGCCGCTTGGAAAGATTGATCACAATAACGGGTGTTGCTGAGCTCGCCTTGAGCAGCTCATCCACTCCGTTTGCAAACTTCATTTCAGCATCAGCGGCATGCTCAGACTGAACATCGGCGCTTGACGAGCGGAGGTATTCGAGGGCCCTCAGCCTCAAGAACATGTACCGTCCCTCTTCGTTTGAGGGTTCGCGCCGTTCGATAATAGCGCCCATTCCGCCCAGGCTGTACACACCGTCAGCGCCAAAATGGGTTTTGATGAGGTTGGGCGGCACCCCCGCGTCTAGCAGATCTACGCACAGCGCGAAATCAGCCACTTGCCAGAACGCATACCGAAAACGCTTTCCGCGTCCCGGATTTGCACCACGCGGCAGGCCCATGCGCTGCAACTGCTGAAGCCGGGCCGAGAACGTGGCGCGCTTTGTTGGGTCGATCCGCAACATGTTGCCAAGCACTGCCTCAATTTCTCCGAGGCTGAACCCCTTTTTATCCATGCGCCGATCATCCTCAACAAAGTTCAGAAACGTTTACGAGGAGCCTTGACGAATGATTCCTCGTCGGATTACACACAACATATTCGCAAACGTTTGCGAACTCAAGGAGGATCATATGCTGTCAGATGATCTTTTGGTCGGAGCCCAGGCCATCGCCGGTTACCTAGGCATGGAGCGACACCAAATTTATTACATGGTCGCACAAAAACGGCTTCCTGTGATCAAGAAGGGAAGCCTCATCTTTGCGCGTAAATCCGAACTCGATCGGGCGTTTGCCGCAGAGGCCGCATGACATGCTCCTCGAACAGAAACGGCGCCCTGGACTAGAGGGCGCCGCGGATCTGCTGGCTGGCGATCTGCGCCCTTCATACTCCGAAAAGCCCAAGCCTGCAATCAGCCGCGGTGGCCGCCCTCGCCGCCGTCGCCCAGCGGATTTCGAGCAGGTTTTTGTCCGTCTCGGCTGGGAGCTCACGCCGGTGCACTACGGCGTCCACCACCGCTCGATTCACCGTTGGTTGGACGAATGCGGCAAGGACCGCTTGATCGCCGCGCGATCGGCATTTGTTCGCGCCGCGCGGGAGGCTCGTAAAGCGAGCTGGCTGGTGTTGCTATGAGGCATTCTTATTATATCACGAACCGGATCATTCACGACGCGAGCCCATTTCTTCCCAATTGGTGGCACGAGCGCTATCTCGGCAAGACCGTCTTCGCCACCGCGCCCGAGACGACCCGCCCCTGGATGAGGCACGTTCTCGGCTTCAGGCCTGACGGCTTCGTTGAGACCATCATTTGCAGCACCGATGCCGAACGTATGGAACGCGAGGCTCGGATGCTGCCCTTTTTCGTCCCCAATAGCGTCTATGTGGACGCCCGGCCTTTGTCGGAGGGCGAGTAATGATGGGCGTTCCTATGATCTCCCTCCGCAATCGGGGTTGGCGCTGCTTGACCCGGTGCATCGCCGTGATCCGGCTACATGATCGGCCAGGCTATGCCGTTGGCGTGCAGGACCGCATCGCTTCTGGCGGTACCGGCCGCGTGTGGATGACACTGCGCGCAGCTCGTAAACGAGCCGCCTATCTCGCCGAGATTCATAAATTGCCGGTCGTGGAGAGCTTGTGATGGCTCGCGAAGATCCCAAGCTCGCGGCAGACGCCTCTGCAATTGAAAGCTTTTTGGCACAGTCGATCTGCTATGCAATCCATCTCGTCGCCATAACGCCAGACAGAGACGACTTGGTGCCGAACGGTCGCTGGTTTGGCGATGACGCGCATGCAGCAGCTCAATGGGCTGAATATGAAAACATGCGCGGCCGCAACGTTTACTGGACCGTGAATGTGTGTCGCGAAGGGCTGAACAAAAAGCCCAAGGGTGGCAAAGATGGCGATGACGATATGGGCGACATGGTGGCTCACCGCTTTCTTCATGCGGACGTCGACCCACCGGAAGATGGCTCGCTCTGGAGCGTCGAGGCCACTCAAGAGAAATTAGCGGATCTGCGGTATCCGCCAAGTTTCACAATCTCCTCCGGCGGCGGCGTTGGCGCATTTTGGCGCCTCGATGAGCCCGTGATCGATAAACGCTCTGTCACACAAGCAAATCGCGGAATTTCGCACCTGCTGGAAGGCGACAGCTGCCATAACCATGATCGGCTGATGCGCCTGCCCGGCACGGTGAACTGGCCCAACAAGAAGAAGATCGGCGCCGGCCGACAGCCGAAGCTCGCCACGATGTTGGACGCGGACGATGGCGTCGCCTATCCGCTGCAAGCTCTGGTTCCGGTATTCCCTGCTCCACCGGCTCCGCCAAAAATAGAAACCTGTCTCGCCCTTTCAGGGGCCGTTGATCTTCTTAGTGCCGATGACCTGAATCTTGATCGGTTCTCACCCATTCGAATGGCCATTGAGCGTCCCGGCGGAAAGGATAGATCGAGCGATGGCACCGCATGCGCTCGCATTATGCTCAGAGAAGGATTTTCTCATGAACAGATAATGGGCGTGCTCTTAAATCCGGCCAATCCGGTCTCCGCGCATTACCTCAGCGGCGATGGTAATCGCTCTCCAGAGGATAAGGCTTCCAGAGCCCTGGAATGGGCGCTCAAACTGAACGCCACTACCGATCATGGTGCGCAAGTAGCAGCGGGCATAGTGAACAATTCTCCGGAGCGCCCGATCCAGGTGCTAGCCACCATAGATCCCGCATCATGGCATGGGCAGGAGACGCCAACGCAGGAATGGGCTCTCGTCGATTATATCCCATGGCATCAGGCAACCTATTTCACTGGGCCTGGCAGCGTAGGTAAATCACTATTGTCCCAGGTTCTGTGCACCTGCACAGCCTTGGGACTTCCGTTTCTCGGAGTGCAGACCCAACAGGCCACATCGCTGTATCTGTCATGTGAAGACGACGCGGACGTGCTGCACCGACGACAAAAAGCGATCTGCGAGCAACTCGGAGTTCCGCTCACAGCCCTTTCAGGCAAGCTTCATCTCGTTTCGCTGATGGGGGAGCTTGGGAATGAGCTCTGCGCGTTTGACGATCGCGGGCGCATGTCTGTGCTCAACCGTTTCCATGAGCTCGACGCCACGCTGCGAGATCTCCGGGTGCGGTTCACGGCGCTGGATAACGTCGCACACCTCTTCCCCGAGGAGATTAACCGCAACAAAGTGGCCGCTCAGGTCAATCTTCTAAATCGTCTCGCCCGCGATATGGACGGAGCCGTGCTGTTCCTGGGGCACCCAAACAAGGAGGGCGCCGAATTTTCAGGTTCCACGGCGTGGGAAAACCAAGTGCGATCCCGCCTGTTCATGGGCTGGGCGAATGAGGCCGATCCAGACACGCGTGTACTCCGGCGCTCCAAATCGAACTATTCGCCGCGAGGCGGCGACCTGAGCTTTGTTTGGCATCGCGGGTCCTTCACGAGGCTGGAAGACATGCCAGCGAACACGGGCGCCGAGCTCGCGCAAACGATCCAGGCAACGGCCGATAATAACATATTCCTGGCCTGCCTCGCGGAGCGAAACAGGCAGCTGCGCCCCGTGTCAGAACGGACGTGTCGCACCTACGCGCCGAACGTATTTTCGATGATGCCAGAGGCAAGGGGGCTGCCGAAGAAACGGCTTGAGGCAGCAATGGATCGCCTGTTTCGGGTCAATGCCATTGCCCGTGGCGTGGTCTTCCGAGACAGTAAAAAGGGCCGCGATTGCGAAGGGTTGATCATCACCTCTGCGACCCCTGACCTCCACCCCTGACTACCCCCTGACACTATTCCCCTGACCACCCCTAACCGGCAGAAATCATACCCCCCACACTCTCCCTATATATAAATATATATGCGCGGCCGCTTTGGCCGGCCCGCGCCCTCTTAATTTCCGGCTGCAGGTTTTTAGTCGCCTTAATGCGAGGGGCGTGCCGGTTTATCCCGCACCAGGGCCGAAAACGCCGCGCTCCGGCGGGTCGAAAGGGGTCGCGCGTGAAGAGCCGAAAAGAGGGGCGGCCCAGGCAAAGGGACAACCGGGCCGCCCAGGGTCGTTGGTTAGACATGAAAAACCCGCGGCCCACATCATCGGCTCCAACAGCCCGGCTCGCTGGGTCCGCTTTTTGGCGCACGCCGCCTCGATGCCACGAGTATCGCGCGCGATTGGACTTGCTCTTCGTACAATTCCTGCTAACGAGCGTTAGTGGTTTTTGTAAGGTGTTGATAATGTCGAGGGCAGTAGCATATTACCGGGTGAGCACGGCTAAGCAGGGCGCCTCAGGCTTGGGTTTGGACGCGCAACGCGCCGCCGTCGAAGCGCTGTGCCATCAGCGGGGACTGTCCCTAATCGCGCCGCCCTTCGAAGAGATTGAATCGGGTAAGCGTGACGACCGTCCACAACTGCTCGCGGCTATAGATCGCTGCCGTCAGACTGGCGCCACCCTCGTCGTGGCCAAGCTCGACCGCCTCAGCCGCAATGTCGCCTTCTTGGCCACGCTTCAGGACAGTGGCGTTAAGTTCGTTGCAGCCGATATGCCGGAAGCCAATGAGCTTACCGTTCATATCATGGCCGCCGTCGCCCAGGCCGAACGCAAGGCCATCTCCAGGCGAACGAAAGAGGCATTGGCAGCCGCGAAGGCGCGGGGGACATGGAAAAAGGCGGATGGTACCCCGTATAAGTCGGGTTCGCGGCTTGGGAACCCGAACGGGGCTGCTGCCCTTGCTCGCGCAGGCCGTGGGTCAGCCGCTGGCGTGGCTGCGCTTCAAGCGAACGCGGATAAGCATGCCGAACTCATGCGGCCCGTTATCGAGCGCCTGCAGATGGAAGGTCACACTAGTTTCGGCGCTCTTGCGCGCCAACTGAATGCTGAGGGAATGCGGACGCCTCGCGATCGCCTTTGGCACGCATCGTCAGTACGCAATTTGCTCGCACGCATCTAGGTGCGCGCAACTAGACCTGCTATCGATAGCCGATGACAGATGATCCGCGGGTGGCATTCGCTGAGCACCAGCTCCAGGACGTTGGTAATCGGGTGCGCTTTCAACATGAATTCGCACTGGCTGGCTTCAGAACACTTGTTCTGATCAATGGCGGCGCCATTATCGCGCTGCTCACATACATGGGTAACGTGGCGGAGAAGCATGCCGCTCATGCGCTTGGAAGCGCGTTCATCTGGTACGTCGTCGGACTAAGTTCGACCACTATTGCTTACGTCTTCGCATATTACTCGCAGGGCATGTTTCTAACGGTAAGCATTGTCGAGGCGCAGATCTGGCTTGGGGTTACCGCCGATCCGGATGCTGACAACGCCAAGTCAAAAAAGGCATTGAAGCGCGGCAAATGGTGCATCTACGCTGCCGTTGTCGCCACCATTCTCGGATTGGCCAGCTTCGTCGCAGGCTCATCGTGCGCCATGGCCGGTTTAACTTAACAGCCCTCCGCAACTAACGTATACTACCCGCGGCGCATCGGTGAGCGATGCTCTGCCGGGCGGTTCGTTCGGGCACGGCCGCCCGGTTTCCACTGTGATCCAGTTTCGTCCGTAAACTCATTCTCCCCGTGTCGCTATGGTCCGGCGCATGGACATTCCGCCCGATCAGCCGTTCACCGAAGCCCCTTCAGTGGAGGGTGCCATAGTCCTGGCGCCCGAGCGCAACCTTGGCGGCCGGCCTAGTAAGTACCTGGCCGAATATTGCGAGGCCATCATCGAGCACGCCGAGCGCGGCGCGTCGCTGGTCAGCTTCGCAGGCTCGATCCGCGTTGCCAAGGCCACGCTCAATAACTGGGCTGCCGAACATCCCGACTTTGCTGAAGCGATGCAGACCGCCAAGGCTATTGCAGCCCATTGGTGGGAAGAGCGCATGCGCCGCATCGCCGACGGCGGCGGTGGACCGGGTGCCGCAACCGTTACCATCTTTGCGCTCAAGAACTTCGCCGGCGAAGATTGGCAGGACAAATCCACCCACGAGCACACGGGCCGGATCACGCACGCCCCTCTGACCTACGATGAGGCGATCGAGGAGGCCGCCCGGCGTGGCTTGCCGAGATCTGTCTTCGACGAATGAGAACCGCGGCTGAACTCGCGGTTCTGGAGGCCATCGCAATCGAACAGGCGCGCCGGTCTTTCTGGGCGTACCGGCAGTTCATGAATCGCAGCCTAGTCCGGGGCTGGTGGCAAAAGGATGCGGCGCGCCACCTCCAGCAGTTTTATGAGGATCTGACCGCAGGCAGGCGTCCCAAGCTCATCATCCAGGCCCCTCCGCAGCACGGCAAGAGCGACACAGTCGTCGACTTCATAGCCTGGCTTTCGGGCAAGAACCCGGATCTGCGCACGATTTATGCGTCGTTCAGCGAGAACTTGGGCGTGCGCGCCAATCTAAGGCTGCAGCGCGACTTCGACACTGAGCGGTACCAGAACGCGTTTCCTGATCTGCGGATAACCCAGGTCGGGCCGGGCAATTACGGCCCCGCGCTCCGCAACCGTGAGATGGTTGAGTTCATCGGCCGCCGCGGCTTCTTCCGGAACACGACCGTGCAAGGCTCGATCACCGGCGAAAGCCTTGATCTCGCGGTGCTCGACGACCCGATCAAGGGGCGCGAGGAAGCAAACAGCCAGACGGTCCGCGACAAGGTTTGGGGGTGGCTCACAGACGACTTCCTGACGCGATTCAGTGAGAACGCCGGCATGCTTATAATCTTGACTCGCTGGCACCTGGATGACCCCGCCGGCCGCCTCGCCATCGCGAATCCGGACGTGAAGGTGATCAGCTATCCGGCGATTGCCGAGGAGAATGACGATCGCAGCGAGGTTGACCGCGCTAACCGCGACGTCGGCGAACCGCTATTTCCGGAATTGAAATCCCTGGAATTCCTGCTCGAGCGCAAGAGGACCATGGATCCTGGCTCCTGGGAATCGCTTTACCAGCAGCGCCCCGTCGTCGCCGGCGGCAATCTGTTCAAGCTTGAGCAGCTGCAGACACATCGTCATGGCGAGCAGCGCCCGTATAAGCGTCGCATCATCACAGCCGATACGGCGCAGAAGACCGGCGAGCGGAATGACTATTCGGTGTTTCAATGTTGGGGCCTGGGCACCGACGGCATCTGCTACCTGATCGATCAGGTGCGCGGCAAATTCGAGGCGCCAGAGCTGGAAAAAGTGGCGCGCACGATATGGGTGAAACATAGCGCCGCGAACGGCACTGGCAGCGGGTATCTCTCGGCGATGTACGTCGAGGATAAAACCAGCGGCACCGGCCTGGTGCAGCAACTCGGTCGTGGGCCCGAGAGAGTGCCAGTGCTGCCCGTGAAGAGAGCTACCGACAAGGTTAGCCGCGCATGGGATGTGCTTCCCGCCATCGCGTCCGGCATGGTTTCGGTACCCCATGATGCGCCCTGGTCAAAAGATTTCTTTGCCGAGCTTGTGGCGTTCCCCAGCGGCACGCATGACGACCAGATCGACCCGATGATGGACGGGATCAATGAATTGTTGCACGGGTCAAGGTATACGCTCGAAAATTTATAGGGTTTTGGCCGTAAAACTGGCGCTCCGAACCGGGTAATTTGCCTCCATTGGAATTGGAGGCTCTGATGGATTTCACGGATCGCGCGCCAGTTAGCGGCGCACATCGCACGGGATCTGGGTACTTGGCCGCCGATGCGAGGATCGCCCGAACCGGAATCCAGATTTATAGCGGGAGGGAGGTCGGCCGGCCTGACACGCGCGAAGTGCGTGTCCTTCGCCCAGAGAGCGAGGTGTTTTCTCACGCTGCGATGGCGTCGGCGGCGCACCGGCCCGTCACCCTGGACCATCCTGCCGACCCAGTCTCGGCCGCGAACTGGAAAAGACACTCCGCAGGCTGGACCGGCGATACGGTCGCCCGTGACGGCGATTTTCTGAAAATCCCGATGATCCTCGCTGATCAGGCCACTATCGACGCGGTCCAGGCGGGGTCTAGGGAAATTTCATGTGGCTACACCTGCGACCTCGACTGGACGGCCGGCCAGACCACTGACGGCCAGCAATATGACGCTGTGCAAAAACAAATCAGGATCAATCATGTCGCCATCGTCCCGAAGGGCCGGGCCGGAAGCGAATGCCGCTTTGGAGACAGCGCCGGCACCATATTGCGCCCAGGCATGGTCCTGATCGACGCCGACACTGGCGCCCCCGCGGCGACTTTGAACGAGGAATTGATCGAGCTGATCGTCGCCGAGGCCGCGAAGCTTGGGATCAGCGTCGATCAATACGTCAAGGAGGTGTCGCGATACACTTTCGCGGCCAATCAGCTGGGCGCCGCCGCCATGGATCCGCAACAGAGACAAGGAGATTCAGCGATGATGCTCGACCACCAGACCGCCGCTCACAATAGTTTTCGTCTCGCCAACGGCATGGGCACTGTTCACGTTTCCGACCGGGTGCGCGAGATCAGCGACCAGGTTGCTCGCGAAGCCGAAGAGAAACGCCAGCTGAACAACGCGTTCGTGGATAGCCTTGTGGCTGACCGGCGTCGCCAGACCGCGGCGATGATTGGCGGCGGGGACTATCGATCAGCCGCTATCCGAGATGCGGCGCTGGACAGCGGAAAAGCCGTTCGCGAGGCCGCCCGCCTGAGTGCGTACAAGTGAAGGGCCCCCCCATGGCAAACGCACCATCGCTCGACGAACGGATCCTGAAAATTCTCAAGGAGGATTGCACCGCCGCCGAGGCTGGACTCGTCCGAGGTGACGCCGAGCGCGAACTCGCCGCGCTGATCGCGACAGCGGACAAGGCGGACGCGGATGCGCTCGATCCGATGATCAGCGCCAATGAAGCCACGGACCTTCGTTCGAAGGCTGATCGCCTGCGCTTCGAGCAGGATCGGCTGGAGGCGAAGGTCGCGGCGTTGAATGTCCGCGTTGCCGATTTGCTCGATCGGGAGGCACGCACGACTGATCAAGCAGAGCGGGATGCAGCCATTGCAGAGCGCGACCAGCTCGCCGCCGATATTGCTCGGGATTATCCGCGCATCGTGGCCGAACTAACCGGGCTGGTCCAGCGGATCGTGCTCAACAATGCGCGGTTGCAAAATGCCAAGGCATGGGTTTCCACGGCCGAGATGATTGGCCGCGACCTGAGGCCGAACCTTACCCATGACGGCTATTCCCAGGCCTTTTTGCTCCAGAATATCAAGCTGCCGATGCCGCGCAGCCCGTTCGTGGCCTTTGAGGCCGCCTCAGACGGCTGGCATTTTCCTGGGCTGGATTTGGCGCCTTCGCAGGGCGCGAAATGACCGGGCGCCGGTCCCGCACTTTGTTGATCCGGAGGGATTGAAATGGCCGAGACCGCCGACCGCGTCGTCGTTGAGCTTTTGGCCGATGTGGATCAGGCGGACGTCAAAATTCGCCAATACCGCCAGTCGTTCGACGGCAGCATGAAGCAGGTGGAAGCGTCCGCCGACCGCATGGAAAAGGCGGTAGAGCGCTCAGCAAACGGCGCCGGATCTGCACTGTTGAAGATTGAGCAGGGTGCAAGGCAAGCGTCGGCCGGCGCCGGCAGGCTAGGTCCCATCCTTACGACCGTCGCCAACGCCGCCAATGACGCCGCTGGAGGCCTGGGCGGCGCGGCGGCAGAAGGCGCCACGCTTGGAAGTGCCTTTGGCCCGATCGGCACAGCTGCAGGCACCGCAGCGGGCATCCTTGCATCCGTCCTGATACCCAGCCTGTTCGACACTGGAGAGGCGGCCGACGACGCGAAGGGTAAGGTCGACGACCTGGCGAAGGCCATTCACAGCATGGCTGATCTCGGTCCGGTTGTGAGGGACATGCTGGAGAAGCAGGGCGAACTCCACGCGCTGGAGACGAAAATCGCTAATCTGCGCTTAACGGGCAACCGAGCGGGAGCGCTTGCGGCAATGCCGCTGGAAAATGATGCGCGGGTGCTGCGTGACCAGATCCAGTCCGCTCAAAACCGCATCGACTTCGAATCCAAGCGCCTTTCGGCTGCGATCGATGCCAAGGGGGCTGGAGTTGCCAAGGACGGCTCTACCAAGACGAAGGCCAAGCAGGTCGACGATGACGCCCAGCTCGCGATCAAGTCGGTTGGTACGCTCGCTCAGGAGCTCGGTAAGCTGAGCCTGCCCGATTTGCTGAAAGCAAATCAGGTCGGCAGTTATAGTGACATAACCGGAGTGTCGGACCCCATGTCCGCGCTGCGCAAGATGATCGATGAGGGGTACACGGACTCGTCGGGTGCGCAGCATGTAGGCGAGAATGCAAAGAATGCTCTGTCGGCTGCGAACACAGCCGCATCGAATGATTATTACGCGAAGATGGACGACCGGGTAAAAACCGTCGCCGACCTCTACGAAAACGCGATGCTCGGCGCCAACGGCAACATCGGCGACACGCTGAAGCACGCCCTCATCAAGTCGATCGCGACGGCACTTGCAACGGCGCAATTCGGCAGCGCGGGATCTCAGGGGGGCGGGTTCTTTTCCAACGTTCTCTCGGGCTTCACGTCCGCCCTGGGCTTCGCGTCAGGAGGAGGGGGCATTATCGGCGGCAGGCCTGGCGTTGACCAAAACCTCCTGCAGATCAACGGACGCCCCTTGGCGCGCGTCAGCCGTGGCGAGCTGTTGACCGTGGCGCCCGCGCGCGCGGCGCGGCGGCAAGCTGGAACCACTGTCCTCCAAACCATAGAGGTCGATGCCCGCGGCGCGGTCATGAACGACGAGTTTGCCTCGCTGATCCTGGCGCGCGCTAATCAGGACGCGGCACGCATCACCGCGCAAGGTCTCAAAGCCGGCGACTCCGCCATGCCGGGCCGCCTGCAGCGCTTCCAGTCGCTCGGAACATGACGGACCGCCAACCGACCAATGACGAACTCGTGCTGCCCTGGCAGCATATCTTTCTCGCCACCTATTCTGTGTCCGCGGACATGGGCATCGATACCGATATCCTTCAGCTCGCGCTCTTATCGGCCGCCATGGAAGCTCGCCTCAAAACCCATCCGCCGGCCGAAGCCGTGGCTTGGGCGGAAGAGTGGATCGAGCATTTCCGGCAGCAGATAATGCCGGGTCCGGTGAAGCATTGATCGCCATGCAGTCCCCTTTTCCCGATCCCGTCGTGATGACGGTGCCCTTCCCTCAGATGGATTTTTCCCATGGAGCAAGCCCGCCCTAGCGGCCGTCATCGCCTTCGAAAACTGAGCCTCCTCGCCGGTGTGGCGGCTGCCTACGCTGAGCCGGCTGCTGCCCAAATGCAGATGGGATGGCCCCTACGGGCGCCGTGGGTCTCGCCTGGCTTTCATCCAGGCATCGTGAAATTCGGCACCGCCACGCCCAGTCCAACACCATCTCCCACGCCCACACCCACCCCGACGCCATCAGGCCCGGTCCCGACGCTGGTTCCAGGCACGACCGCAATCGGCTCCTGGGCCGCAACAGCCACTCCGGCCGTTCAGGGCTCCGGCGATACGACGCCGCCGGTCATGGCGTGGATCAAGGTTCCGAGGAGCGGCGTCACAGCCTCCGACAAGCGGATCTGCGTCTTCGCCATGCATCCGCCCAACTCGACCGAGTATAGCCACGGCATCACGAATGCGATGTCCAAGGTCCGGTTGATCGCGAACAATGGCACGCCGGTAGATATCACCGCGACCACTTCGGCCAATGTCGCGGACTATCCGCTCTACTGCGCCGATCTCGACCAAAGCGCTTATGGCGCGAACGCCTATACCGAGATCCGCGCGATCGGCTATCCCACCAACGGCACACCGATGGTCCTGCAGGGCGACGATTCGAGCCTTCAGGACAATGTGATCAGCTCGACCAAGCAGGGCAGATGGTCGCTGTTCGTCGTGGCGAACTACACGCCGCGCAAATATTTTGTTGGGGGGACCGGTGCCAATGACGCCAATAGCTGCACGGATGCGGCGCACCCCTGCGCGACCCCATCCGGCGCCAAGGCCAAGCTGGGAAGCGGCGACTACTCGAACGTCGAAGTCTGCCTGACCGAGGGCAGTTGGAGCGTCGGCTCCGACAGCACCTACCGGACGGCCTCACGCGGCTGGTACACGATCACGGCCTGCCCCGGCGCTGCCAAGGCCAACGTTAAGATCACCGGCTGGGGCGTCGATAACAGCGGCACCTATGTGAACTACACCGCCGTCCGCGGCGTGACGATGCGGGGCTATAAGTTCAATGGCCCGACGACCGGTCCGAACGCCTTCTGGCTTGACGACGTAAATTGGGTGAACAGTTCGAGTGGATCCTGCGCCATCACGGGGACCACATGCACTTACCCGTTCAACACCGATGCAGGCAGGATCAAGGGCGGCCAGTTCTTCACCAACACGCTGTTCTCCTATTTCGTGAACGGACCCAAGGCGGGCATCCTTAATCTCAAGGTGACGATCGACACGATCAGCGCCGATGCATTCCAGAACGCCACGACGATCATCAGCTCCACCGTCCGCAACACGATCTGGTGCTGCTCGAACCATCCCGATTTCAACCAGATGTTCAGCTCGACCTTCTGGAACCATGTCGTCGTCAACAATGTCGCCACCGAGAACAATGTCTTCCAGGCGTTTTTCCAAAGCAGCCCAGGCGGCGTGCTCAATAACGCCGTCTATGCCGATAACCAGATGGACGGTTCCGCAGGTCCTACGCTCTACAACATCTTCAACATGAGCAATGGCGCATCGAACGTCTATTTCCTGCGCAACGTCCTCACGGGAGCCTATGGCGCGCATGGCGCCCCGGCGACAAGCTGGCATTTCGTCGACAATGTCTGCTTCCTCGGGGCGGGCGGGCTCGGATCATCGATCTCGGGTTGGACCATCAGAAACTCGCCGACCTGCCAATGATGCAGAACGATCCCCGCAACTGGAATGCCGGTGGGCTGCCGCACCTGAGTTTCGCATTACGTATCAAACGCACCAAGGGCCGGACAGTCAGTTAAGGCTTTCATCTGGCGGCCAGTCGCGATCAAAATGATAGGTAACCGGGACATGGCCCACAACCCGCCCATGCTCATCTGGCGGCCCAACTGGTGCTCCAACTTCGAAGCAAAAGTAATCAGTGATAACCTTGTGCGAAAAAATTGTAGTGTATTTATAGTACCCTACCACATAGGCAAAGTCAGGGTCGCCAGTATCGAACTGTAAGGAATGGTAAATTTCATTCGCCCCTGGCGCAACAACGGTGTTAAACTTCTTAATGTTTTTGGGAACAAAATCGGCATACAGGCCGGTGGTTGAGCCGACCGCACATACTTCACGTAGCGCGGCCGTTGTCCTTCCTGAGTTTCCAAGGCGTACGTCGAATGTGGTTTTAATTCCGTCGGTGCGGCATATATTTGGGTTATTAGAAATGGAGAGCTGGCCGCGCTCGACGGCGACAAGCGTTGAGACAGAATCTATGGCAGCCCGCGTCGCAAGGTGCGTATATATGACAGTCAGGATGAGAAGTATGACGCCCGCAGCACCAATGCCAGTTTGCCACCAGGCTGCGTTTCGTTGACTGACGGCGGCATCAGCGGCGGTTTGCTGGGCTATCAAATCGTCCTTATCACGCTGCTCGGCACGGCATTCCTTGGGGGTGCCGCAGTCGGCCTGTACCGCGTTTTTCCCCTTGGGCGCGCCAGCTTGGCTTACCGCCTCAGTGGCATTGCTCTCGTTTTGGGCTGTAGCCCCATTGGCAGCGCTTTCTACTTTTGGGCTGCCACCGGCCACCCTTTGGGTATTCTGGGCATGTCCGCCTGACGCAAAGATCAGGCATCCGATAAGCGCAGCGACTGCGTGCCGATAGCTTCCAAGCATTGTAATAAAAACACCGCTGTGAATTTTCCCCGGCTGAGCTTGTTCCTGATATTCGGCTCAGAGTCCATAAGGCGCCGCCCACCACAGACCGCGACCTATCGCTGCGCCTGCGGGTAGCGGCGGTGCTCCACGAGCGCAAGGCGCGGCAACTCAAGCGCCTCGAAACGGATGTCGCAGCGGCGGCCGAAAGCCATTCTAAGACTCGCTGAGCGCCTTTCGTGGTTTCCGGCTGTCGAGTACCTGGCGCAGCATTTTCGTGCTCAGCGAGTCTGAGCGGGCGGATTTGAGCTGTTTACAGCTTTGCTGGAAGACACGCGATGCTGTGAACCCCGCGACACGCGATGGGCACGGTGCTCGTCATTGGGTATTTTCAAACGTATTGTTCTCAAAGGATGACATCATTTCGTCCACCTTGGCTTTCCTATCGGCCTCAGCCTGAAGCTTTTCCAAAGGTTGCGCGGTTTCACACATCGCTCCATCACTGTACTGCTTGCAGAATTTGATAGAACCGCTCCAGCGGTTGAGAACTACGATCCCGCGCCCTTGATCGTTGACCATCTCATACCGGAACATGAAGGCAAAAAACAGAACGAGGACGGCCGATACGATCACCAGTATTTTCCGCTGACGTTCCATGGTCCCCTTTCTCACCTGCTAAATGCCAATCACCTCACCTTGAACCCAACTCCACAACCAACCTTTTTGGCAGCGCATGATTGCCGCCCTCAATGCGGCTTCACCAACGCTGCCGCGTCCCACTCGTCCGGAAAGCACCTCTTCCCTGTGTCTCTAAGCCATCCATAGGCCGCACTTGAGGACCAAGGGTGCCGGTAAAGAATTGTGATCTTTCTGGCATTGCCGTCATCGTGAATTTCGAGGGTGGTGACGGCCTTGCCGCCCGTGCCGCCGAACCCGATCCCCTTCATTTGGAGATCGAGAGCCGCCCCATCTTGAAGAGGGATGGGCGTAACGTTGCCGAACCTTGTCCATTGTCGCGTAACACACGTCTGCAGATCGATCAGTGGCTGCAGGCTGGTCAGCCAAAGACCTGTTTGCCGAGGCGCATCGTCAGATGACCCGGCCCATGCCGGCACACTGTATAATGCGATAATCAAAGCGGCCGTGCGAACCATACGGTTCTCTCCCTTCACTGCCGAACTTTCAATCCCAGCTCCACCAGCCGGCGGATGGCTTCGGGGCGAGAGGGCTGCCCGAGGGCGTTATCGCGCCAGAGGTCAACGGCCGCGAGTTGCTCGGGGAGCAACTTAACGTGGACGCCGGTCGCGTCCCTTTTCGGTCGCCCCCTCTTTTTTCCGGTATCCGATATTGCATTGGGCATGATTAACGGGTATCTGAAAAAGCGAACCGAGGCAAGGCTGCAACCTCGCCCCGGCTCTAACCCCAACCGTCTATTTGGGAGACGATCATGGCTATCCCCCTAATACCGCCGGCCATCGAGCCGGCCAATGAGAACCTGTCCGCGTCGGTGACCATTATACCGACGCTCTTCGCCAGGCTGCACGCCGACGTCCTGGCCTGCGACAACCGTGACGAGCTGGTCGACGCCAGCCTGCGCTTCAACAAGGAGATGTGGAACGTCTCACCCTGGGCGCACCGCGCGATCAATCGGGCGATCGGCATTCGTCATGCTGAGTTGGAGGCGCTCCATGGCTGAGGTCAAATGGCCGCGCAGCTTCCAAGACGCCACCGAATTGCCGGTTGATCAGGTGAGCGCAATCGTTGAGGCGCTGATCGCCGAGCTCGACCGGCGCGACGGCGATATCGAGGCAGAGCCTGGCACATGGCACGAAAGTCCGCTGTCCCGCTATCGCCTTCCGGACGGGATCGAAGACGAGAGCGTGGAGGACGATCCCGAGGGCTTCGATCCGGAGGAGGATATGTGTCTGGCCGGCGACGATCGCGTCACGAGCGGCTTCGTCTCGGGCGCCAATTCGCTTGCGGACCTTGGTGCCGGCGATGCCGATGACGCAGAGTGCAACGGCCCGCCTAGCCTATGCGATTGGGAGATCCTGCCGTGAGCGCCTTCGATGCGCGCGACTGGATTCGTCGCTGGGAGTCTGCCGGCGGAGGCTATGGGCGCGTGGGGGAGAGGTTCGCGCTTATGCTGCCCGAGGAATACGTCGAGCTGCTTAACCCGATCGCCAATGAGCTGTCGGGAAAGCGGCAGCGCTGGGCGGCCGTGAAGATGGAGCTTGCTGGTCGGCCATAGCTGCCGGGTTGCGCCGCCGAAGTGAGCTCGGGGGATGAGGCTTGCCTCGGCGGCGCGAGCGGTTGGGCGTGGACCAACGCCCTAGATGGGGGTGATATGGCAACGATGGGTTAACACTGCCGCAACCACCGAACCGTGGTTTTACGGTCTGGGAGCGTAACGACCGGCTGCCCCCACTGGCTCGCGCTGGCGGGGTTTTCTTTGCTCACTACAGCGTCCTGACAAACGCGCTGATCGCAATGATCAACGATAACGCGGCGACAATTAGCGACCACCTTCCCGGCGTCCGCCAGCTTTCCCGGCTCCGCATGATGCTTGCTGCCAAATGGCCCTCGCGGGAATTCGGCTCGCGCGCCTGAAGCTCTGCCAGTTCTTCATCGGTGAAGGTCGCAATGATAGCCCTGGACGGGTGAGCGATGGCGTCGAAGGAGCGATCGTAGGCAGAGCCATTAGACGCCCTCAGGCTTTCGACCATTGCGCTTCCCCGGCCTGTGTCGAGTTTGGCAAGGCCCCCTGCTCGTTTCGCGAATATCACACCCTCAGCCTCGTGTTAGATAGCGACAGCTTGCTTGATGGAGAGAACAAACGGGCAATCCCGTGTATGACCATGTACACGCCGTGTACCGTCGAAGCAATTTGAACGCTTTAAAACCCGCAGAAATGCGTGAGAATCGCTTGGAACGGGAGTGTGCCTCCCCTGCCCGCCAATTTCTGAGCTCGTGAGAGGACGATCGGCAGAAATCTGCCGAAAAGCCTCTGGTGGACAGGGCTGGATTCGAACCAGCGTACGCTCACGCGGGCAGATTTACAGTCTGCTGCCTTTAACCACTCGGCCACCTGTCCAGAAGGCGAGGCGCGCTCCATGGCGAACCGGGGCGAGCCTGTCAACGCCATGCGCATTGTCTCCTCCAGCGGGCGTAACATGCTTGCGTCGCAACGCTGCGCGTGGAAAATCGCCGGGATGCGGAGGAGCTTCAAACCATCGGCTGTGCCGGCCAACCGACCTCGCTTCTGGGGCCGCCACGCTGTGCTTGCGGCGCTGGCCAATCCGGAACGGAACGTGCGCCGGATCTGGGGTACCCGGGATGCCCTGACTGCGCTCGATTTACCGCCGGTTTTGCCGGTCACTTATGCCGAGGCCAGCGATCTCGCACGGATGGTCCCCCACGACGCGCCCCATCAAGGGATTGTCGCTGAGGTCGATCCGCTGCCGGACATCTGGTTGGGCGATCTGCTGGAGGCCGGCGCGCAGGACCATCGGCCGCTCGTCATTCTCGACCAGGTCACCGATCCGCATAATGTCGGCGCCGTGCTTCGCTCCGCCGCCGCATTCGATGCATTGGGGCTGGTGACGCAGGACCGCCATTCGCCGCCGGAATCGGGGGCGCTCGCGCGCGCCGCCTCGGGTGCGCTGGAGCTGGTGCCATGGGTTCGCGTCGTCAATCTCGCACGCGCGCTCGATGAAATCGCCGAGGCGGGCTTCTGGAGGATCGGCCTGAGCGGCCATGCCCGCCAGCCGCTGGCGCAAGCTATGGGCAAGGCGCGGGTGGCGCTGGTATTTGGTTCCGAGGGTGAAGGCATGCGTCCGAACACTGAGGCGCATTGTGACGAGCTGGCGAAGCTCCCGATCAGTCATCGGGTCGAGAGCCTCAACATCTCGAACGCAGCCGCCGTTGCGCTTTACGCCGCCGCAACGCGATCGACGGAGGAAAGTTGATGCGGCTGTGGCGCAGGATCGGATCAGCCCTGGTGCTCCCATTGCTGCTGACTGGCTGCCTTCTCGTCCCGGGTAAATTCTCTTCGAGCCTGACCATTCACGCGGATCGGACATTCGCTTTCGCGTACAAGGGCGAGCTTATCGCCAGCGATCCCGCTGCGAGCCCCGCAGATGGAATGCCGAACGTCAACACTCCCCAACAAAGCGCGGCCGATGCGGAGGGCAACGCACAGGACAAGGCTGCCAAGCTCAAGGAACGGGAGGACAAGAACCGCGCAATCGCGGCGGCGCTATCGAGGGAGCGAGGCTATCGATCGGTAAGCTACCGCGGCAACGGCATCTTCGATGTCGACTATGCCGTAGATGGCGTTCTGACCACCAACTTCGTCTTCCCCTTCAACAGCGATGCCGAAGCGATGCTGCCGTTCATCGCCGTCGAGGTGCGAAAGGACGGCACTGTGCGGGTGCGCGCGCCCGCCTTTGGCCGCGCGGCAAACCAGGGCACGGCGGGGCCGTCGCTCCCGATGATGAACGACCCCAGCGATCGCGCCGAAGGAAGCTTCACGCTGGCGACCGATGCCGAGATTATCGCCCAGAATCAGGAAGGCGGCGCTCGCTCCGAAGGATCCAACAAAGTGATTGTCTGGACGGTCGGCAAGATCAAGCAGGACGCGCCAACGGCCGTCCTGAAAATGCGGAATTAGCCGCTGATCAATCCTCGGGCGCAATGGTGACGGTCAGTCCGTCCAGTTGCTCCGTAAACGAGATCTGGCAGGACAGGCGCGATTGACCGTTCCGATGATCCGAGCTGTCAAGCAGATCATTCTCGTCCTCGCTCATGGCCGGAATCTTGTCGAGGAACGCTGCGTCAACATGAACGTGGCATGTCGCGCACGAGCAGCATCCGCCACAGAGCGCGAGCAGTTCGTCGATCCCGCCGTCCCTGATGATCTCCATCACCGACAGTCCTTCCTGGCCATCCAGGACGATCTGTTCGCCTTCACGGGTAATCACGTTAATCTTGGCCACTATCTTCTCCGCTTCCCTTACGGCGCGCGCTATGCACAGGTTGCCCGTTGCTTGCAACGGCGATGATCAACGAGGGTGAATTGGGACTAACGAAGGAGCAATTGCAATCGGCGCTAGATGCCTTGGCAATAAGAGAGCCGGCAATAGCCGCGAGCCTTACACGCATCGGCTATCCGGAGCCACGCATCAGAGAGCCGGGCTATGAAACGTTGCTGCGGACGATTGTTGGTCAGCAGGTGAGCGTTGCGGCGGCGGCTTCCATTTGGCGCAAGCTCGAAGCCGCGGTCGGCAAGGATATTGCGCCCGATGCCTTGCTCAATGCGCCTGACGAGAGTTTGCGCGCCGCAGGGCTTTCGCGACAGAAAGCCAGCTACGCGCGCAGTCTCGCGGAGGAGGTATCGGCCGGCCGGCTCAATCTCGACGGGCTTCCGCAAGACGATGAGGAGGCCATCCACGCGCTGACCCAGGTCAAGGGAATCGGCCGGTGGTCAGCCGAGATCTATCTGCTATTCGCGGAAGGCCGGCCAGACATATGGCCCGCCGGTGATCTCGCCGTGCAGGCGGCACTGGGGCGCCTCAAAGGGCTGGCCGAGCGTCCCAGCGAGAAGCTGACGCGCACGCTGGCGGAAGACTGGCGACCCCATCGCGGCGCGGCGGCGATCTTTCTATGGCATCATTACGGGAATGACAAAAACCCGGTATGAGACCAAATGTTCTTTATTTGTTCTCACGATGGCATTAAAGTGTCGGCATGCAGCCAGCCCCTCCTCCCTCCCGCGGAGCGACGCTCAATGACCGGTCCGGCCGCTTCAATCTGGCGTCGCGCGAGGAAGATGGCGACTGGCGTGATGCGCGGGACGATGTAGACGGGCAACCGCCGCCGGTTCGTACGACGGTAACCGTCGAGCGCCCGCGCACGATCATCACGCGGAACGGCTCGCCCGACATCGCCTTCGATCGTTCGATCAACGCCTATCGCGGCTGTGAGCATGGCTGCATCTATTGCTTTGCACGGCCGACCCATGCCTATCACGATCTATCGCCTGGGATCGATTTTGAGACGAAGCTTTTCGCGAAGCCTGCCGCGCCGGAGTTGCTCAAAGCAGAACTCGCGAAGCCCGGCTATGTCCCCTCCCCGATCGCCATGGGCACCAACACCGATCCTTATCAGCCGATCGAAAGGGAATGGCGGATCACCCGGCAATGCCTGGAGGTGCTTCGCGAAACGCGCCATCCGGTCACGATCACGACCAAATCCGCGCGGGTGACTCGGGATCTCGATCTGCTCGCGGATATGGCCGCAGACGGACTGGTGATGGTTGCCTTGTCGGTGACCTCGCTGGACCCGACGACCGCCCGAAGGCTGGAGCCGCGCGCCTCCGCCCCGCTCAAGCGGGTTGCCGCCATCGAGACGCTCGCAAAAGCCGGCATTCCGGTGTGCGCGTCGCTCGCACCCGTGATCCCCGCAATTACCGACCATGAAATCGAGCACATCGTTGAGACCGTTGCATCTGCGGGCGCGAGTGCGGCCTTTTTCCTGCCGGTGCGCCTGCCCTTCGAGGTGGCGCCGCTCTTCAAGGCATGGCTCGAGGTGCATCATCCGGACCGCGCCGGAAAGGTGATGAACATCATCAAGTCGATCCGCGAAGGGAGGGAGAATGACCCGAATTTCTTCACGCGGATGCGCGGCAGCGGCCCGTGGGCGGACCTTCTGCGCCAGCGCTTCAACGCGGCCTGCCGGCGCTGTGGGCTCAACCAGAAGAGGATCCTGCTGAGAACCGATCTTTTCCGGCCACCCGAAGGGGCGCAGCTGAGGTTGTTCTAGCCGTTCAGCGTGATCCAGACCGGAACATGATCGCTGGCCTTTTCTCGGCCGCGGACATGGCGATCGATGTGCGCGTCCGCAAGGCGGTCCGCTGCGGCGGGAGACAAGAGCAAATGATCGATGCGGAAACCCGCATCGCGTTGCCACGCGCCCGCCTGATAATCCCAAAATGTATAGGCGGCGCCTTCGGGCTGACGCGTGCGGACCGCATCCGTCCAGCCCATGTAAAGCAGGCGGCGAAACGCGGCCCGGCTTTCCGGCTGCGAGAGCGCATCGTTGGCCATGGCCGTGGGTGAAAAGACGTCGTCAGGCAGGTCGGTCGGAATGACGTTGTAATCGCCGGCCAGCACCACCGGTGCCTCGCATTCCCTGAGCGCTGCGGCCCGCGCAATCAGGCGCTCCATCCAGGCCAATTTGTAATCGAATTTGGGGCCTGGCTGCGGATTGCCGTTGGGGAGGTAGATCGAGCCGACGATCACGCCGTTGACTTCCGCCTCCAGATAGCGGCTGTGGCTGTCATCGATGTCGCCCGGCAATCCGCGCTGGCGCTCGACCGGATCAGCATTATGGGCGAGGACGGCAACGCCGTTAAAGCCCTTCTGCCCATGCCACACGGCACCGTAGCCCGCACTTTTCAGATCCGCTTCGGGGAAGCTGTCGTCGGAACATTTGAGCTCCTGAAGGCAGACCACGTCCGGCTGTGCCTCCTCCAGCCATTCAAGCAGACGCGGCAGCCGTGCCTTGATGCCGTTGACGTTGAAGGTGGCGATCTTCACTAAGAATGGGCGTCAGACGGAGAAGCTGGAACCACATCCACATCCGGACGCAGCATTGGGATTGGTGACCCTGAAGGCAGCGCCGCCCAGCGATTCGACGAAATCGACGGTGGCGCCGCGCACCAGATCGAGGCTGATCGGATCGACCACCAGCGTGACGCCGTCACGGCTCGCCAAAATATCCTCTCCGGTCACTTCCTCGGCGAGACCGAAGACATATTGAAAGCCGGCACAGCCCCCGCCATCGACCGAAAGGCGAAGAATTGCAGGCTTGCCTTGGCGATCGGCGATCGCTGCCACGCGTTTGGCTGCAGCAGGAGAAAGATCAATCGGGCTGCTGTTCATTCCGCTCAAATAAGGTGCAGGCGCTCCCGCTGCAACCTCTGAGGATTCCTAGTCGTCAGGGCCGCCCAAAGCGACCTGATCGCTGCTCGTCCGCTTCTGCATGGCCAACAGATAGTCGCTGGTTTGGAGATAAGGGACGGGATTGACCGCACGGCCATCCAGCCGCACTTCATAATGAAGGTGGCTACCGGTCGAACGGCCGGTGGACCCCATCAAGGCGATCAGCTGGCCACGCTTCACCCGCATATTGGGTGAAACGAGGATTTTGGAAAGATGGCCGTAGCGGGTCTCGATCGCCTTGCCATGCTCGATCTCGATCAGGTTGCCATAGCCGTGCATCCAGCTCGCATAGGAGACGATGCCATCAGCGGTGGCATAGATGGGCGTGCCCAGCGGGCCTGCGAGATCGATGCCCGCATGCATGGCGGCGCTATGCCGGAACGGGTCCGAACGGACGCCGAAGCCGCTGGTATAGGCGAACGCAGTCACCGGCCGCGCCGACGGTATCGAGATTACGCCCTGCCCGATCTGATCGAGCCGTTTCCAGCTTGCGAACAGCGCACGGAATTTCTGGTCCCCGGCAGCGGTGGGCTTGGGCATCTCGATGCTGGCTGACATCGGCTTGGCAATGAGCTGCTCTGCACCGCCGATGCTGTCCATGCTGGGCGCATCACCTTCGGCGGCCCGTGCATTGGCCGAGAGAAACAGCGTTAATGAAAGCAGAGAGAGCGATTTGAGGGTGGCACCTTTGATTTTCAACGGCATGACTTTCCCGACGCGCAAAGCTTCAGGAACCATCCGGTCCTGAGCATGTTGTTAGATGTCGCCCCGGAAAACTGCCCAACCCCCGCGACGGGATGGTTTTGGAAAACTCGTCAGGCCGCAGCAATAGAATTGTAAAAATCTGTCGTTAGACCGGCTGCATTGCGGGCTGAATCGTTGAATGGCGGCTTCAAGGCTCCTTTGAAATGACGCTCGATCAAGGAATGCCAGTGCGCGATCGGATCGAATCGTTGTTCCACGCACATGATTTTGAACCAGCGGACGCCCGTCGCGACATGCGTGATTTCGTCGCGGTAGATGCGGTCGAGTATCCGTGCTGATGGCAGATCTGCTGCCGCTTCAAAGCGTGCAATCGTTGCGGGCGTGACGTCGAGACCACGCGCTTCAAGGATCATCGGTACGATCGCCAAACGTGCGAGAACGTCATGGGAAGTTGCTTGCGCGGCCTCCCACAGGCCTTCATGCGCGGGCAGCGCGCCATAATAGGACCCGAGCGCCTCCAACCGCCGCATGAGTAATGCGAAGTGCAGCGCCTCGTCGGCGCCGACCTTGATCCAATCGTCGATGAACGCGGCGGGCATCTCCATAGCGAAGCGACCCACTATGTCGAAAGCGAGGTCGATGGCGCCATATTCGATATGGGCCAGCGCGTGTAGCATCGCGATCCGGGCGCGTTGCGAACCAGCCCGCCCGCGCTTGGGCATGCGGTTCGCGGGCAGCAGCACCGGCGCCGCCGGCCGCGCCGGCGCGTCGGGCATTGCGACATCGAAGCGTCTATCGAGCAGGCCTTGGCGCCATTGGCGGGCCACCTGGCGCGCCAACATGATCTTCGTTCGCGGCACCGGCGTCAGGAGGATCTGCCGGCACGCTGCAGCGATATCGCTCACCCCAATGTCGTCGCCGCTGCAAGGACTTCCTCGGCATGGCCCGGTACCTTCACCTTCCGCCAGATCCTGGCGATTCGGCCGTCGCGGCCGATCAAAAAGGTTGCCCGATCGATGCCCATATATTTGCGCCCGTACATGGATTTTTCGATCCATGTTCCAAAAGCCTCGCATGCGCTGCCGTCGCTATCCGACAGCAGATCCACCTCCAGGCCATATTTTTCGGTGAAGGCGCGATGCTTCTTGGGCGGATCCTTGGAAATACCAATGACAGGAACGCCGGCTTTGGCGAAACGAGCCGCCAGGGCGGTAAAGTCCTGCGCTTCCTTGGTACACCCTGACGTGTCGTCCTTTGGGTAGAAATAAACCACGAAAGGCGCTTTGGCGTGGTCCAGCAGCTTCACGCTCTTGCCCTCTGGCGTTTCGACTATAGGATTCGGTACGGGATCGCCCTCATTTAGCATTATATTCTCCATATTTCTCAATGGCTTCTATTTACTCTTTGCCATTCCAAACGAACAACCTGACGCGCGGCTTCCAGCTGCCGCACCAATGCCGTCCAGTCAGCCACGCCGCAAGCGCGCGCAACGATCGCCTTGCTGGCATCAGGCGGTTCAGTGGAATCCGGCGACACCAGCCGTTGGGTTACGAGCAGCCGCGCCAGAAAAGCATGTGCCTCGACGATGTCGGGGTTCAACAACCCGGCCTCCGCCAGCGCTGTTGCAGCCTGTCCGAGCCGGGTGTCTATCCCGACATGGTAGATGAGTTGAAGCACGTGGAGGGTGAATTCGCAATCGACCAGCCCGCCCTCGATAAGTTTCACATCGAAGGCGCTCGCCGGCGGCTTGTGCCTCGCAATATCGGCACGCATCTTCACCGCATCAGCGATGATCCGCGCGGGATCTCGCGGTTTGGAGAGAATGTCAGCTATGACCGCATCGAGTTGGGCACATGCCTGCGCTGAGCCGAAGATTGGGCGCGCCCGCAACAAGGCCATATGCTCCCAGGTCCAGGCTTCCCGCTGCTGATACTGGGAGAAGCTCGTGAGCGAGACCGCGAGCGGCCCCTTATTGCCTGATGGCCGCAACCGCGTATCGACCTCATAGAGCGGCCCGGAAGGGGTTGGCACGCTGAACGCCGCGGTGACTCTGGAGACGAGCCGATTGAAATAGGCGGTCGCGCCAGTCGGTCGGGGACCGTCGGATTCGGTACGGAAATCGCCGGTGAAGAGGTAGATCAGGTCCAGGTCCGACGCATGCGTTAGCGCATGTCCGCCGAGCCGGCCAAGCGCCAGGATGACAAGCTCGCCGCCGCGCACTTTGCCATTGCCGGCCTCGAACTCTTCGATCGTGGCCTTGCCCAGAACCCGGACCGCCGCTTCAGCAACGCGCGCATAACCTTCAGCGACATCCAGAGGATCGGACGACCCTTCGATGATCTGAACCCCCAACGCAAAGCGGCGCTCGCCAACCCGTTGCCGCACCCGCTCCAGCACCATCTGATAATCATCGTCCGGCTCGATCGCCCCCAGCGAAACGCAAAGCTTGGCGACCGACGGCGCTGGCTCCAGCGCAGTTGCGTCGAGCAATCCATCCAGCAGCTCCGCGCGACGCGCGAGGGCCGATGCCAAAGCGGGCGCATGGTTCAATATGTCGGCGAGCATCCGGCCGAGCGCCGGCCGCGCCTCGATCAGCCGGAACAGATTGATCGCGCTGGGAACCTGCGTAACGAGATCGTCGAAGCGCGCCAACGCCCTGTCCGGGTTCTGGGCTTCTCCAAACGCCCGGATCAGCGAGGGCAGCATGGCTTCCATGGCTTCGCGCGCCGGTGACGAGCGCAAAGAGCGCGCCTTGCCCTCTCGCCAGCCGGCGACGCGGCGGATGGTTGAAGCGGGATCGGAGAAGCCCGCGCTGACGAGCATCGCCGAAAGAGCTTCGGGATCGAACGGCGTGCGTTCCCCGGCCTCACCGGCGAGCGAGTCATAGCACTGACCCACATGCTCGACATGCGGCCGCAGGAGGTCAAGCAATGCCCGTCCCTCCTGCAAACCGTGCAGCCCGGCAACATTATCAAGCGCCTCCCAATCGCGCGGCAGGCTGTGCGTCTGCTGATCGTTGACCATCTGCAGGCGGTGTTCGATCGTCCGATAAAGCCGATAGGCAGCTGCTAGTTCCCCAGCCTCGGCTGGCGTAATCTTCTCGCCATGCGCGAGCGCTTGCAGTGCGTCCAACGTAGCCGGCGTTCGCAGTTCAGGTTCGCGGCCGCCATGAATAAGCTGGTGGATCTGCGCATAGAATTCCACTTCACGGATGCCGCCGCGCCCGCGTTTCAGGTCATAGCCGGGCCCGAACTGCTGGCCTTGCGCATGATGATCCCGAATCCGCCGGGAAATTGAAAGAATCTCCTTGATCGTTCCGTAATCAAGCGCGCGCCGCCAGATGAACGGCCGGATGGCGGCAAGGAAGCTTTCGCCAACCGATATGTCGCCGGCGCAGGCGCGCGCGCGAATGAATGCGGCGCGCTCCCATGGCAGCGCGCTTGTTTCATAATAGCTGATCGCGGCCTCGACCGGCAGCGCGGGCGGGGTCGCCTCCGGGGAGGGGCGCAGCCGCAGATCGACCCGGAACACATAACCTTCGGCATCGCGCAGTTCGAGAAGCTGGACCACGCGCCTCGCGACCCGTGCCGCCGCTTCGACGGGTTCGAGCCGTGGATGGGTCGGAAAGCTGCGCGGATCGAACAACAGGATAGGGTCGATATCGGAGGAATAGTTGAGTTCTTTGCTGCCATGCTTGCCAAGCGCCAGCGCAGCGAAACCCTTGTTTTCGGCACCCGGAAAGATTTCGGCCATTGCGGCCACGATCGCCTGATCCAATGCATAATCGGCGAAATTCGAAAGCTGCAGGACGATCTCAGGCAAGTCTGCCAACCCGGCAAGGTCCGCCAGAGCAACCGCAAAGGCGATCCGTTGGCGGGATCTGCGAAGCCACGAACCGGTCTCCCCTGGAGCTGGCTTTATGGAGATGACGCCCTCGACCAGCCCCTGAAGCCGGCCCTCAGCGATTTCGTCCACAATCTCGGGATGTCGAGCCGCCAAGGCTTTGAGGAAAGGAGAATGCCGCTCGATACGATCGAGCGCATCGGAAACCACTGGTGACATGGCTGCACGCACCCCAACTTGCTAGCCCAAGGGTCTCGTCGCGGAAAGAGATGAAACCCGCTCAGACGTTGGACGTTAAGCCGTCATGGAACTGGTCGATCACAGAGAGCATCTGAAGAAAAAAAGACATGAGGGGGTCCTCGTCGTCCCGCCGTCAGCGCATCAGGGCGTGGCTGATGCATTGCGCGCGGCCTTTGCACCCGAACGGCAGAATTTGCCGGAAGAGATGGCGGCGTTGCTTCATAAGCTACGGTGAGCTCAACTGTCGCGAACGAGATCATCCACGTCGCTGAGTATATTCTGCAATGCCGACTCGTTGCCGCCTTCGGGCTGATGACGCCGTGAAGGCAGTTTCCCCTCGCTTAGCAGCGCCTCGAGCGCAACCCGGCCTCTGGCAACCCGGCTTTTGATGGTGCCCACGGCACAGCCGCAGATTTCCGCCGCTTCTTCATAAGCGAAGCCGCCGGCGCCGACCAATATGAGCGCCTCGCGCTGCGGCTGCGGCAAATGGAGCAGAGCGCGCTGAAGATCGCCCAGTTCGACATGATGCTCCTGCCCCGCTGGAGCGGCGAGGACCCTGCTCGCGGCCAGATCGTCCCACTCTCCCTTGAACCGCGCCCGCCGCATCTGGGAGAGGAACAGGTTGCGCAGAATGATGAAGGTCCACGCGCGCATATTGGTGCCGGCCTGAAATCGGCTTCGCGCCGCCCATGCCTTCAGGAGTGTTTCCTGCACAAGATCGTCAGCCAGATCGCGGTTGCCGGACAGCGAACGCCCAAACGCCCGCAGGTGAGGAATGACGCGGGACAATTCTTCCTTGAAGGCGCTGTCAGAAAGCGGCCGATGCTCTTCAACTGCGTCCGCCGCGCCGTCGCTCATGAAAAACATCCTGTTACCGGCATTTCGAAAATTGCTTACCGCCGCTGTACCGTCTCAGCCGCCCAATCTGCACCGCCACAATATCTCACCACACCAGCAGGATTATGACCATAGCAATAATCGCCAGCAGGAACGACGCTCCGAGGACGTAGCGAACGACATGTTCGGACGAACCTGAACGCGCCCTGTCCGTTGAAATATGTTGTTTGGATTCCACCACTTTGCCCTGACTTCCCTAACGCCTCTTCTCCATTAGCAACGCGAAGCGGCGTAGGGAGTTCCGTGGCGCAGCACTCAGGCCGGGACGGTGGCCATGTCAAAAAACAGCGCTTGCGAAATGGCGGCTTTCACCGTCGAACGCTGGAACGGTTTGGTGATCAGAAATGTCGGTTCGGGCCGCTCGCCGGTCAACAGACGTTCCGGAAATGCCGTGATGAAGATCACCGGCACGTTGAACTCGGCGAGGATTTCTTTCACGGCATCGATACCCGAGCTGTCATCCGCCAATTGGATGTCAGCGAGCACCAGGCCGGGACGGTGCGCCATCGCTTCAGCGACGGCTTCGTCGCGGGTCACGGCAACGGCGGTGACGTCATGGCCGAGATCACGAACGATCGTTTCGAGATCCATAGCGATGATAGGCTCATCCTCGATGATCAGCACGCGGGCGCGCGTCTGGCGTTCGATTTCCGCTAGCGCATCGCTGACCAGCCGATCGACCTCTTCCGGCGTCGAATCGATCAGATAGCCCGTATCCTCGGGCGTAAACCCTTCCATCGCAGTTAGCAGCAACGCTTGTCGCGAGAGCGGCGTGATGCGTGCGAGCCGCGCCTGCGCGATCGATTCGCCGCTTTCCAGATTGTCCGATGTTTCTTCGCGGTCGTCGGAGTTGGTGGAAAGCCAGATGCGCTGAAAGGTGCGGTAGAGGCCAAGGCGGGCGTCTACATCACGCGGAAAATCTTCCGGAGCGGCGACGATCGCTTCAAGCGCGGCGCGCACATAGGCGTCGCCATGCGCCTGCGTACCCGTGAGCGCACGGGCGTAACGCCTCAGGAAAGGAAGATGAGGGGCGAGTTCCTGGCCAAGCGACATAATGCGTTCTATCTCCTCAAAGGGACGAAAGCGTGCTTGCAGGACTTAGGATTTATTGCGCCCGCCACTGGTCCTCCGCTCTCTTCCCGTCAAATTCTGCATGCGATAAGCACATGCGTAAAGAGGGGAACCAACGATCGAGATTTTTGTTTCACTTCGCGCATAGGCAATTTATGCGCGTCGTGACGTGGGCGATGGCGATCCATCCGGATTGCGTGAGGCTAGGCCGACCAGGCGGTGCCGCAGACCGCTTGGAGCCGGAGCACGTCACTTCCGTGGACGAGGGGATGGGCGTCTTGGCTGCGAGTGACAATAAGATCGAAAAGCGAAGCATCGCCAAGGATGGACCTAAGCGTTCAACGCCAGCTACCAAGAAACCTCGCGCGAGTGTCCAGCAGGGACATGTCGGCGAGTCGCTGCGGTCAATTTACCAGCAGACGGTCGACGAGAAGGTTCCCGACGAATTTCTAGACATCCTTGGCAAACTCGCCTGAAAGGCGAGTCCATGGTCGAAGGTGACTCGCAACCATCTTTGCCTGTGACAGCGTCGGAGCGATGGCCGGAGCCGACCTTCTACTCCAGGCTTTCAACCGGGCTGAAGATGCTGCTGATCCTCAGCTTGGCTTTGTTGCCGCTGGGGCTGATCGCGGTGTTCGCATCACGTGAGTCGGCGCACGCCAACAGGCTACGCCACGAAGCCGAAGCCCGCGCCGCGGCTACGGCAACGGCTGCCGCGATTTCGGAAACGATCGGTCCCGCCACTGCGGCATTGCGTCAGACAGTGAGCGATGTCGCCGCCAGCGCCCGGGGACATCCGATCGATCAGCAACAATGTCACGCGCGGCTCGATCCCGTAGCGGGTCGCTTTCCGGCAACGACGGGCATCGCGATCTTTGACAGCCATGGCCGCCTCGTCTGCAAGACGTCTCGTTTCGTCAGCGTGCCGGCCTATCTGCCTTCCACCGATATTGGCTATGAGGTGCGCCTTGCGGCCGCCGACGGCGTCCTTGTTACCACTGTCGGCATAGCTGACGGCAGGTTGTTTGGCGTTGCCGAATTTCCGGCAGCTTTGTTCGCCAGGCTCTTGCCGTCGACGCCCGACACGAAGCCCGGTGCCATTTTACGCCAAGGCAGCCAGAGCATCGTCATTCAAGGCGAAAGCTCAAGCAATCCGCTTGACCAGATCGTAGGCGTCACCGTTCCAGTGGCAGGCGGCCAGCTCGGCCTTGAAATGCGCCTGCCCGCCGCTCCGCTCAGCACTGCGGATCTTCTGCTGATACTCCTGCCCATCCTGATGTGGGCTGCGGGGGGCGCCATCGGCTGGATCGTGCTGGATCGGCTGCTGTTGCGCCCGCTGGGGCAAATGCAGCGCGCAATTGGCGCTTTTAGCCGAGGTGAAGGTCCGCTCATCCTGCCGCGGCTCAAAACGCCGGCGCGGGAAATTCGCGATCTGGGAGAGTCGTTCGAAAAAGCCACGCAGGCCATCAGGGCGCACGAGCAGGAACTGGCCGAAGGCCTCGACAATCAGAAGCGGCTGACCCGCGAAGTGCATCACCGCGTGAAGAATAACCTGCAGGTCGTGTCCAGCCTGATCAACCTGCATTCGCGGGGCGCCACCGGCGGGCCGGTGCTCGAGGCCTATGCCTCCATCCAACGGCGGGTGGATGCGCTAGCGGTGGTTCATCGAAACCATTATGCTGAGCTGGAGGAACATCAGGGGATATCGCTTCGCGCCCTGATCGGCGAGATCGCGTCCAATCTCCGAGCCTCGGCCACGGCAGAAGCTGCGCGCATCAATATTTCCCTATCGATCGTTTCGGCCTCCGCGAGCCAGGACACGGCCGTGCCGATCGCGTTCCTAATCACCGAAATCGTCGAATTGATCATGCTGTGCGGTCCCGACAGCAATATCGCGATCAGCGTTTCTGCCATCCCAGGCCGTACCGATCGGGCTTTGCTCTCGATTTCCTCGCCGAGCCTGACTTCATCCGAATGTTCGACCGGAGGCCTGTTCGAGCGGTTTGAGCGTGTCGCCGGCGGACTGGCTCGCCAACTGCGCGCGCCTCTCCAACATGATATCGCGCACGGCCGCTATTCAATCGAGATCGCGATCCTCACGGCATAAAGCCCTCTTTAAAAAGTCTCAAAAAAATTTAGGCGGCTTGGAACCAGTTTAGGCCGCGCACGTTCATAGCGTCGGATAGTGATCTTCTTGCCCCCCCGCTCTCGCTATCCAATCCATGGGCCCGGCCAGACGCTCTCCCCCCAGGGCGACTGGCCGGGCCCTCAACATTTTGGGGGCGGTGCCACTGCGCAACACAATATGCGGAACCTTGTAGAACTCACTGCATTGTTCAGCCGCGTCCCCATGGGCGACAGCAAAGGGAACAAATGATATGATCCGCAAGATTCTTACCCTCGCGATGGTTTCAACCGGCCTATTCGCCGCGGCGTGCAACACGGTCGAAGGCGCTGGCAAGGACATGTCCTCGGCGGGCAAAGCGATCTCCAACACAGCGCAGGAAACAAAATAATGCGCCGGGCGCTGCCTCAGGGCAGCGCCCTTGCCTCGACCTTGCGTTTGCGTTCGGTGAACCAAATTCCGATGATGGCGAGCTCGTAAAGGATCATTAACGGGATCGCGAGCAGCAATTGCGAACCGATGTCAGGCGGGGTGAGCACGGCAGCCACCGCAAACGCGCCCACGATTGCGTACCTCCTGCCCGTTATGAGTTGTCTACGGGTTATAATCCCAGCGCGTTCCAGCAGCATCAGCAGCACTGGCAAAAGGAACGCCAATCCGAAGCCAAACAGAAACTGCATCACGAAACTGAGATAATTTCCAACCGCAGGAAGCGCCTCTTGCTGGATGCCGCCGAGATTCCCCTGAAAGCCCAGCAGAAAGTGAAGGGCGACGGGAATGGCCACATAATAGGCCAGGGCCGCGCCGGAGAGAAACAATATGGGCGTCGCCCAGAGGAAGGGCAGCAACGCTTGCTTTTCGCTGCGATACAGCCCCGGTGCCACGAACTGCCAGAGCTGATTGGCGATGACGGGAAATGCGAGCATTACGGCCGCGAAAAAGGCGACCTTTATCTCCACGAAAAAGGCTTCGAAGATTTGCGTGTAGATGATCTTGCCCTGCCCTGCCCTCACCAGCGGCTGAACGAGGAAGGCGAAGATCGGCCGCGCGAAGTAAAGGCAGATGCCGAAGGCAACCGCCAGCGCAGCGATCGACCATAAGAGCCTTCGCCGCAGCTCCAGCAAATGATCGAGCAGCGGCGCGCGTGTTTCATCGATATCGTTGATCATGGAGGCGGCGGGAGCTTTGCCTCATGGTCCGCGGGAGTGCCAGCCGTTATGGTCGTTGCGGAAATCTCGAGCTCGGCGGGGTGCTCAGCCATGATCCGGGCATTTTCCGCGGCCCATTTGCGCTCCATCTCCTCAAGCTCCGACTGGCGAACCATCTCATCGAAGCCGGCGCGGAAGTGCCGCGCCATGCCACGCGCCCGACCGACCCAGTGACCAACCGTCCGCATCACACGTGGCAGATCCTTGGGACCGATCACCACCAGCGCGACAAGCGCAACCAGCAGCAGTTCGGAGGGCGCAATATCCAGCATTGCTCAGCGCGGCTGCTGATCAGCTATGCGGCCGATCGTCCTGCATCGGCTGAAGATGCGGGTCCCGGTTGGGCTCGATGCTCGGCTGGTTCTGCAGGCGGGGCATCGGTTGCGGCGCGGCGGGCGTATCGTCTTCAGCCATGCCCTTTTTGAAGCTTTTTATGCCCTTCGCGACATCGCCCATCAGGTCGGAAAAACGACCCTTGCCGAACAGCAGCATCACCACGACGCCGACCACCAGCCAGTGCCAGATGCTCAGTCCACCCATTTCGAATCTCCTCGATCTTACCCCTATCTAGGCGTCCGGCTCCGCAGTTTCCACCTCGACGTCCATTTGCTCCAATGCGGTATCCACCGGATCCAGCAAACCGGCGGCGCGCAGATCGTCGAGGCCGGGCAAATCCCGGCGGCTTTGCAGGCCAAAATGATCGAGAAACCCCTTGGTGGTCGCAAAAGTAAGGGGACGGCCAGGGGCCTCACGCCGTCCAGCCGGACGGATCCATCCAGCCTCCATCAACACGTCAAGCGTGCCTTTCGAAATCTGGACGCCGCGGATTGCCTCGATTTCAGCGCGGCTGACGGGCTCATGATAGGCGATGATCGCCATTGTCTCGATCGCGGCGCGGCTGAGCTTGCGCGGGTCCTCGCGCGTGCGGCGCAAAATATGCGCCAGATCGGGTGCGGTCTGGAAATGCCAGCGCCCGCCCCGCTCGACGAGGTTTACGCCTCGGCCGGCATAATCGCCTGCGACCTGTTCGAGCACGGGCTCCAGATCGGCATCGCTGCCGAGAATGGTCGCGAGCTCGGCCGGCGATAATGGCCCCTCAGCCGCGAACAGCGCCGCCTCGATCGCGCGGACAAGATCATCCGTTGCTTGGGTCATGATCGAGCGGCCCTCACCATCAATGGCCCGAAGATCTCATCCTGCTCGAGTTCCGCCTTGCCAAGCCGGGCCAGTTCCAATGAGGCGACGAAGCTCGACGCCAGAGCCGAGCGTCGATAAGCCGGGTCCGGAGATCGCGGCAGAAAATCCTCAAGCTCAAACCAATCAAGGCTGAGGCCGAGCATTTTCTCGATCCGCTCAAGGGCATGTTCCAATGTGAGGACCGGCCGCCGCTGGATCATGTGGATCACCGGCTGCGAGCGTGCCTGCACCGCGCCATAGGCCGCGATCAGATCATAAAGATCGTCTTGCCATGCCGCTTTACGAACGAGCCGCAGACCCTCGGGCGCGCCGCGGAGAAATACGTCGCGACCGATGCGATCCCGCGCCATCAGTCGCGCGCCTGCCTCGCGCATGGCATCGAGCCGTTGCAGGCGAAGCTGGAGCCGCAACGCCAGTTCCTCCGGATCGGGATCGGGCTGCGCTTCGCGCGGCAAAAGCAGGCAGGACTTCAAATAAGCGAGCCACGCCGCCATCACGAGATAGTCGGCCGCGATCTCCAACCGCAGCGCCTTCGCGTCCTCGATGAAGGCGAGATATTGCTCGACTAGCGCGAGAATCGAGATTTCGCGCAGATCGACCTTCTGACTGCGCGCGAGCATCAGCAGCAGATCGAGCGGCCCTTCCCATCCATCGAGCGCCAGCGTCAGCGTTTCCGGAGGGTGGGCAGGAATGTCCTCCTCAAAGGGAATTACGGAGCCGTCCACGATCATGGCTTTCGCCGGGAAAGGCGCGATCGATCTAATGCTGAAGGGCATGACGGGATCAATTCGCAGCGGGCGCGAGGCTGCATGAACAGTTGATGCAAAGCTAGGGAATTTCCGCACCGGGTCATGCGTTCACTGTGGCACATCCATAGCTGCGAGGAAAGTTTGCGGAACTGCGGGCCATCCTTTTCTCCTCCAGCGCGAGGCAGCCGGGCCGTTACCAACGATTAACCTTCTTTAAAGCCGTGATCCGCTACGGCTGTGGCATGGCCACGGCAGCACTCGCATTGCCCCAACGGCGCGCAGAGGCGCGGCCGCTGTTCGTCGCGACGATCTTCGCAGGATCATTCCTCTTGTTCCTGATGCAACCGATGGTGGCGCGCATGGCGCTGCCGCGCCTGGGGGGCACCCCGGCGGTGTGGAACAGCGCGATGCTGGTTTATCAGGCTCTGCTGTTGGCGGGCTATAGCTATGCGCATCTGCTGGCACGTTTCGCGCTCCGACGGCAGGCGCTTGTCCATGTCATATTTCTACTCCTCGCCGCGCTATGGCTGCCGCTGGGGCTCCGCGGGTTCAGCCTGCCAGCGGACGCATCGCCGCTGATCTGGGTGCCATGGCTGCTGCTGTCTTCGGTCGGGCCGCTCTTCTTCGTCGTCTCGGCACAGGCACCACTGCTGCAGCGCTGGGCCGCGGCCCAGTTCGGGAATCGGAATCCTTACGCGCTCTATATCGCCTCGAACCTCGGCAGCTTCGGCGGCCTGGTCGCCTACCCGTTGGTGGTCGAGCCGCTGCTGCCGCTGGCTTGGCAAAGCATGTCATGGTCGATCGGCTATGCAGTGCTGATCGCGATAGTCGCGGCATGCGGCTATTTCCTTCACCTTCAGTCGCTGCCGACCGAATTTTCGAAAGGCCAAACCGTCGAAAGCTCATCCGGTAACGCGGGCGCGCCGCTGAATTTGTCACAGCGTTTGCTCTGGATTGCATTGGCGGCAGTACCGTCAGGGATGATCCTCGCGGTCACGACGCATCTCACCACCGACATCATTGCGATGCCGCTGATCTGGGTGATCCCGCTGGGACTCTACCTGCTCAGCTTTTCGATCGCCTTTTCCAGCCGGGACCGCCTCGCACGCGTCGTAGGCTGGGCCCTGCCGCTCATTCTGATCGTAGCGGGCGCGATGGGAGGCAGCGGGCAATATTTCAGTATGGGGCCCTCCATCGCCGCCGATCTCCTGCTGCTGTTCGGAACGTCGATCGCGCTACATCACCGGCTCTACCGGCTGCGGCCCGATCCGGCACATTTGACCGACTTCTATCTTTGCATGTCCGCCGGCGGCGTTCTGGGCGGTCTCTTCTGCGGACTGATCGCGCCCGCCATTTTCGACTCGCTCTATGAATTCCCGATTCTGGTCGTCGCCGCGGCCTTGCTAATGCCGATGCGTGCGGACGCCAGGCCGCTGACAGCCCGTCAAAGGCGCTGGATGACAGCGGGCGGCATCCTGCTTTCCTGCTTCGCTGGCGGCATGTTGTTTTTCACGCCGTCGCTCGCGCTGAAAGCGGCAGTGCTGGTCGCGCTCGCACTGCTTGCCCGGGCGGCGCTCGCCCATCGTATTTTGTTTGCCGCGTTGGTCGCGCTGCTGCTGCTCGGCCTCGGCGGATGGACCAACATCGCGATGTCGATGACGGGTGACACGCGCACGCGCAGCTATTTCGGCATCTATACGGTCAGCAACAGCGGCAACGCGCGGATGTTGATGCATGGCACGACCACCCACGGTTTTCAATTGCTAGCCAAGGGGTTGGAGACCTATCCTACGAGCTATTATGCGCCTAAATCGGGCGTCGGCATTGCGATGCAAGCTACACCCGCCATGTTCGGCACCGGCGCGCGTATCGGCGCGGTGGGCCTCGGGGCGGGCACGCTTGCCTGTTATGCCAAGCCGGATCAGGATTGGCGCTTCTACGAGATCGATCCCGCGATCGTCGGCATTGCACGCAATCCCAAACAGTTCACATTCCTCTCGCGCTGCCTGCCGCATGCCGACATCGCGGTCGGAGATGCCCGGCTCACGCTTGCGCATGAGCCGAACGCTTCGCACGATCTGCTGGTGATTGACGCCTTCTCCTCGGACTCAATCCCGATGCACCTGCTGACACGGGAGGCGATCGCCAACTATGGCCGGGTGCTGTCCTCGCAAGGCTTGCTGCTGTTTCACATCTCCAATCGCTATGTGGACTTGAGGCCAGTGCTGGCGGCGGCAGCGCTTGACGGCGGCTGGAGCGCGGCCGTCCGGAACTATGATCCTGCGCCGCGTGATGCCGAAGACTATAGGGTCAGCCATTCGATCTGGGTGGCCTTTGCCAAGTCGCCCGGAAGGCTCAGGCAGTTGACCGGCTATGATCCGACGCTCGAATGGACGGCGCTGCAGCCGAAGCCGGGGTTCAAGCCCTGGACGGACGATTATGGCAGTATCTTGCCCCTGCTGCATCGGCCTTGATGAGGATGCCAACCAGCGGCCCGGATGCTAAGCTTCGGTGGCCGCGAAGAGCGCGTCACGCTTGGCCATAAGCTGATCGCGCGGCGGCAGTTTCGCGCGCTCGGCAATCGTCGCCATCGCCCGATCCAGCCGCGCACGGGATTGTGCGCTTATCTCGGTGACGGCGGCTGCGCAGGCTTTCATTTCCGCCATATCGCCTGAACAATGGAGGGCGATATCGCATCCGGCTTTTAAGGCACCACTGGCACGGGCACCGAAATCGCCTTTCAGCGCATGCATGCCGAGATCATCCGACATCAGCAAACCATCGAAACCAATGCCGTTGCGGATCACTTCGGAAATGATCTTCGCTGAAAGCGTGGCGCAATTCTCGCCATCCCAAGCGGTATAGACGACATGCGCGGTCATCGCCATCGGCGCCCATTTGAGCGCCTTGAATGGGGCGAGATCCGTCTCCAGCTCGTCCAGGCTTGCCTCCACGACCGGCAGATCAAGATGACTGTCGACGAGCGCGCGGCCATGGCCCGGCATATGCTTGACGACGCCGACGACACCGGCGTCGCATAGTCCCTCGATGGTTGCGCGCCCCATGGCTGCCACGCGCAACGGCTCTGCGCCCAACGCGCGATCGCCGATGATATCGCTTGCGCCGGGCTGGCGAACATCCAGTAGCGGGAGGCAATCCACCGTAATGCCGACGTCGGCGAGCATCAGCCCGAGCGCGCGGGCATTGGCGCGGGCTGCTTCGATCCCGCTCACCGGGGCGACCTCATAGACGGCATCGAAGCGTGCGGGCGCAGGAAAGGCCGGCCATTCCGGCGGCTGCATGCGCGCGACCCGGCCGCCTTCCTGATCGATCAGAATCGGCAGTTCGGCCCGACCCGCGAGCGAACGCAGCTCATCCGTCAGCGCACGAAGCTGAGGCCGATCGACGATGTTGCGCTTGAACAGGATATAGCCGGCCGGCTCGACATCGCGGAAGAGCGCACGCTCCTCATCCGACAAGACCGTGCCCGCCAGCCCAAGGAATAGTGGCGTCACGACCGCTCAGTTCAATCCACGACCGAGCAGGCCTCGCCCGCGACCTTGAGCTTGGCGCAGGTCGAGGAGGCCTGACTGCCCGCGCTCGCGCGCAAACGGTAGAGCGTCTTGCCGCCGATGGTTGCGCTTACCACGCTGTGCTCCATTCCCGAAAGGAAGCCGAAGCGTCCCGACAGCGATGACCAGGCCTTGTTCGCAAGCGCTTGGCTCGAAAAAGCGCCAAGCTGGATCGAACCGCCGCCCGATGAGGATGCTACCGGCGCGGGCAGCAAAGGTTTTGGTGCAGGCGCGGGATTTGCCGCCGCCATCTTTACGGGCTTTTCCGGCGTTGCCGTCGCGGGGAGCGGAGTCGAAACGGCGGAAGCCCTCTTTTGCGGTGCGGCGGGAGCCGATTTTGCTGCCGGAACCGGCGCCGGTTTGATCGCGGGCGTCGGCGCGGGCGCTGGCGTCGAGGCCTGCGGAGATGTCGATGGCGGCAACGGCGCCGGCCGGATTCCGCTATTATCAGCCACCGGGGTTTCGGGAAGCGCGGTCAGATCGATGGTGGAGTTCACATCCTTGCCGACGCTCGCGTCATAGGCAACGTCTCCCGCGCCCTCCACATTCATGCCGCCGGCTTCAGGAGGCTTTTCCTTGATCGGGCCAGCGGGTGCGGCAATGAGCGTGCCGTCGCCGGACTGACCGCGGTTACGCAGCCAGAAGATGCCGCCGATCACGAGCCCC
>Ga0207641_10000412_pt1 | contig 49926 bp, 34 predicted proteins | sample KBSSwiS62_FD_184306 | JGI IMG/M metagenome (GOLD analysis project Ga0207641, IMG submission 184306) | Switchgrass rhizosphere microbial communities from Kellogg Biological Station, Michigan, USA - KBS Switchgrass S6-2 (SPAdes) (version 2) | ecosystem: Host-associated > Plants > Roots >...
CGGATGTGACACTTCTGCCGGATCAGGAAGCGTATGACGAACGTGAGATGGATGTGCTCGCGCGCTCTGTCATCTCGCAGTTCGAGCAGTACGTAAAGCTGAACAAGAAGGTGCCGCCGGAAGTGCTGACGGCGCTGGCGGGGATCGAGCATGCGGGGCGGCTGGCTGACACGGTGGCCGCGCACATGTCGCTCAAGCTCGCCGAGAAGCAGAAAGTTCTCGAGATCCTGGATGTCAGGAAGCGTCTCGAGCACATCCTGGTCGCCATCGAAGGCGAGATGGACGTGCTGCAGATCGAGAAGCGCATCCGCGGCCGCGTCAAGGCGCAGATGGAGAAGTCCCAGCGCGAGTACTACCTGAATGAGCAGATGAAGGCCATTCAGAAAGAGCTCGGCGAGATGGACGAGGGTGGTAACGAGATCACCGAGCTCGAGCAGAAGATCGCCAAGGCCGGCATGCCGAAAGAGGCACGCGAGAAGGCCACGGGCGAGCTCAACAAGCTCAAGATGATGTCGCCGATGTCCGCCGAGGCGACCGTTGTCCGCAATTACATTGACTGGCTGGTCAAGGTGCCCTGGAAGAAGCGGACCAAGATCATCAAGGACATCGCCCGCGCCGAGAAGGTGCTGGACGAGGATCACTTTGGCCTGGAGAAGGTCAAGGAACGCATCATCGAGTATCTCGCTGTCCAACAGCGGGTCGACAAGCTGCGTGGCCCGATCCTGTGCCTGGTCGGACCTCCAGGTGTTGGTAAGACCTCGCTGGGTCAGAGCATCGCGCGTTCGACCAACCGCAAGTTCGTGCGTATGTCGCTCGGCGGCGTGCGCGACGAAGCCGAGATCCGCGGCCACCGCCGTACGTACATCGGTTCGATGCCCGGCAAGATCGTGCAGAACATGTCGAAGGCGGGGGTCCACAATCCGCTGTTCCTGCTCGACGAAATCGACAAGATGTCCATGGACTTCCGCGGCGATCCGTCCTCGGCGCTGTTGGAAGTGCTGGATCCCGAGCAGAACGCCGCGTTCAACGATCACTACCTCGAGGTCGATCTCGACCTGTCGGAAGTGATGTTTGTCTGCACGGCCAACAGCCTGAACATTCCGGCTCCGCTGCTCGACCGCATGGAAGTCATCCGTCTGCCCGGTTACACGGAAGACGAGAAGATGAACATCGCGCGCCGGTACCTCGTGCCGAAGCAGATGAAGAACAACGGTTTGAAGGATGACGAGCTGAAGGTTTCCGATCCGGCGCTGTTGGATATCGTGCGTTACTACACGCGCGAAGCCGGTGTTCGTAACCTCGAGCGCGAAGTCGCGAAGATCTGCCGCAAGGCCGTGAAGCAGATGCTGCTTCACAAGAAGGATCAGAAGACGGTAGGGGTCAACCCGAAGAACCTCGACAAGTTCCTGGGCGTGAAGCGCTTCCGTTACGGCAAGGCCGAGGATCTGAACCGGGTGGGTCAGGTGACCGGACTGGCCTGGACGGAAGTGGGCGGCGAGTTATTGACGATCGAAGCCGCGGTTGTGCCAGGCAAGGGCAAGTTGCAACACACCGGCCAACTGGGCGAGGTGATGCAGGAGTCCATCCAGGCGGCGATGACCGTGGTTCGCAGCCGCGCCGCCATCCTCGGGCTCGAGCAGGAGTTCTATCAGAAGCTCGACGTCCATCTGCACATCCCGGAAGGCGCCACTCCGAAGGACGGCCCGAGCGCCGGTATCGGAATGTGCACGGCGCTGGTTTCAGCGCTGACCAAGATTCCGGTGCGTTCGGATGTGGCGATGACGGGCGAAATCACCCTGCGCGGTGAGGTTCTGCCCATCGGCGGCCTCAAAGAGAAGCTGCTGGCGGCTCACCGGGGTGGGATCAAGACGGTCCTGATTCCGGATGAGAACCAGAAGGATCTCGTGGAGATTCCCGACAACATCAAGGGCAATCTCGAGATCAAGCCGGTCAAGTGGATCGACGAGGTGCTGACGGTGGCCCTGACCACCCAGCCGGGAATCGAGGCGGTCGAGCCGCCCGCGCCGGCTGCCGCCGCGGCAGACGACAAGCGCCCAAAAGGGCGTAACGGCCGGCGGTCGGTGAAGCAGCCGGTCCCGGCACACTGATTGAGCCTCAGTTGAGCGGAGGGTACGGTTCGCGTACCCTTCGCATCCTTCCTTTCCTGCAATGCGCGCTTAGCTCAGCTGGTAGAGCGTCGCCCTTACAAGGCGAATGTCGGCGGTTCGATCCCGTCAGCGCGCACCAACCTCATTTATTGGGCCGGTGGCCGTAACTGAGAACCCGGGTGATTTGCCAGCTCCCGTTCTGATTGCGCCACACCATTACGAAATCAGCTATTCCCTCGCACTTGCCGCTGGCGAACTGGCAGAAGCGATGAGAGCCCTGCTCAATGGCGCCGAAGTCCTTGATCGGGAATACTTTGAAAGTACCTGGAACGAGCTTACGGCGGAAATTGCCGCAGGCATTTTTCTCGGTGTTTGCGAGCATTTCCTGCCGCGACCAAGTAACACCACCCGTGTCGTGATAAAACTCAACGTCCGGCGCGAAATAGCTGGCGTGTTTCTGAAGCTGCCCCGGTGAGCTGCAACTGTTGAAAGCGTCGAACACAGCGGTGTCCAATGCCGAGATAGTGTCAAACAAGGGATCGGCAGCCCGGTGTGTAGTCGGTTCATCGCTTGATGCAGAAGCGGCAGATGTCCCTGATGTCGTGCCAGCAATCAAGACAGCTATTAGCGGTATGAGCTTTTTCATGCAGATCTACTGATAACCCGGATCCGCCATTCTCTCGCAACTGTGTGGCTGAGCAAGGAATTTGACTGAAACGACACATCCCACACAGCGTCAGTCAGTACGGGGATCAGTTCGCGCTAAATCTTCAACATACGACTGCAGCGATTTCCGGCCGCGCAGTGGCCGTTCGGGCAACTCGGGTCCGTCCAGCGTGAGCCGGGTCATACGAGCATACGAGGTCGCTGCCGGCTCGGAAAATCCCAATTTTCGGAAGGTCGCCTCCCATCTGTCCGGCGGTACGACGACAACATTGACCGACTTTCCCAACGAGACCGAAAAGGCCTTTGCTACATCGTTCGCGCAGTGCCGGGCGGGACCTTCCACGTAATGAATTCCGAGTCGGGGCTGCTCGCTGCTCAGCAAGTCGGCTGCGATTGCGCCAATGTCTGCCGGTGCGACCATGGGCAAAACAAAGTCCGCCGGGAACATTGAATACACAACGCCTTCGTGGCTGGCCGTCCTGAGGGATGCATCCCAGTTGGAAAAGTAGTACGCGCCCCGAATGATCGTGGTTGGAATGGCCTGGGCCTGCAGTCGCCGCTCGAACTCGAAGAGTATTCCGAGATCGCCACAGTATTTGCATGGCTGAGCGCCATAGGTGGATTCAGCGACCACTCGCTCGAGCTCTGAGCCTTCCAAAGCCGTAATAATGTGCTCGACTGATCTGCGCTCAGCGATGTCTGTGTCGCCCGAAACATCCGCAGGCGGGTTGATCAGCATAGCCCGCTTTGATTTTCGGAACAGTCCTCGCAGACTCGCTACATCTGCGATGTCCAGGACTGCAGCGCTCGCGCCAGCGTCGCGGCAACGCTGTGCTTTCTCCTCTGAACGGGTTACGGCTACAACATTCGCGCCGTCACGGACCAGGTTGGCTACAACAGCGCCGCCGATGTGCCCAGTGGCTCCAAGAACTACGTACATGAAATCGAGTCAGCAAGTCCGGTGCCGCGCCCAGCGGCATTGACAACACGCTGCGGTGGTTCTCATCGTGGAACAGTCTGACTGTCACGGTCCTGGCATCTTTGCCGCTTTCCTGGGCCACCTCGCCGCCGGAGTTGTAATTTCTCTGCATGTGCAGCGGATCGGTGGGGCCGATCACGAGTCGCAGGCGGCTGCCCTTGGCGATCCGGCGGGCCACAAAGCTGAAGTGGTCGAAGTGATACTCAATGGGGTCGGCGTTCGGTACCAGCCTGGGGCTGCGCAGACTCTCGCGATAGCGCGCACGCAATTGGGCGCAGGAGAGCAGGAGACTTTGACCGTCGGGTGCGATCTCATAGATGGAAGCGGCGAAATCGGTGTCCGGTTGATTGATGGACAGCCAGACACGCAGGCTGAAAAACCCACTCACTTCCTGATCCTGTGTGAACGCCGCAGTGTGATAAATGAGCAATCGTCCGTTGGACTGCAGTACGTCGCGCTGCTCGCGCAAGTTGGTCTCACCAAAGCCGGCTTCGAGCTCAGCGGCTGAATTGTCCAACGGATCGTAGATGTACTGATCGGGTGGGGAAGCGGACGGCGCCTCCTCGTACAATGTTCCTGAGTGGAACGGATCATTGGCCGCGCCACCCTGGGAAGTCAGGTACAGCGACACGGTTGCCGATGTGATCTGCTCGAACGCGTCGGCGTAACGCCACTTCTCCGTGCCGGTTACATACCAGGCGACCGTCTTCTTCAGGAACGGCGGCCGCGTTCCGTTTTTCAGGGTCCAGTCATACCATTGCCGGTGCAGGTCGTTGAGATCGAGAACACTGTCTGTGCCCACTTTGAGTCCATCCACTTCAGGCTGAGGCGTGCGTGTCTGCGCATGATCCCAGGGGCCGATGATCAGGAAATGTCGGGCCTGTTGACCCCGGCTCGCGAGATGCCGCCGGTAGTATTCGAGTGCGCCCCCCTGGTCACCATCGTACTGGCCGGTGATGGTCAGGACGGGAATGTCGATGGCGGCAAACTGTGCCTGGGTGGGGTTGTAAGCGTCCCAGTAGGAATCCTGTTGGGGATGAGCGATCTGTTCCTGGAAGTCGGCGGACGGGTTGCCGAGGTAGCTGTCCAGCTGAGCGTAGGGCAGGTGTGCTTCGGAATGCCGGCGGTATCGCTCGGTCCAGAACGCGTCGTCCCCATAGATCTTGCCCTGGAATGCCCGGCCTGTTACCAGGGTGAACCATTGCATCTCATCCAGCGACCAGATGTTGTCGGCGAGTGGAGTATCCACTGACGGCATGGCGGCGGCCGCTGGAACGATGGTTGCCAGGTGAGGCGGATGTTTCGAGGCTGTTTGCCACTGATCCGTTCCGGCATATGAGCCTCCCCACATGGCGACCTTTCCGTTGCAGTACGGTTGGCGAGCAAGCCATTCGACGACGTCACGTCCGTCTGAAGCCTCCCGGAGGGGGTGGAATTTGCCTTCGGAATTGCCTCGTCCACGCACATCGACGATCAGGAAAACATAGTCGTGCTGGGCGAAGTACATGCCGCGGTCGTGATAACTGTCACTCACGTAGGGTGTGAGTGTGAAGATGCAAGGCACCGGCGCCTGTTGCCCCTGAGGTCGGTACAGCGTGGCATTGAGGTGAACGCCATCGGACAAAGGAATCCGCAGGCCCCAGTGCCAATCGACGCGGTCACGTCCTCCCGGCTGCGCGTCGGCGCCGCGGCCGCCGGCGGCGGCGCACAGACAAATCAATAACGGAACCCACGTTCGCCACAGCTTCTTAGAACGCATAGCGCAATTCAACTCCCAGCTCCCTTGGACGGATCAGGGTCTGGTAAGCGCCGAAGGCGGGGTTGTTGGTCACCGAGACGGCCCGCTTGTCGGTGAGGTTGTCCCCGTACAGGTCCACTTCCAACTGATCGCGTGTGAATCCCAAGCGCGCATTCGCCTCTCCATAACCGCCATTCTTGACGACCAGGACATCGAACTGCTGCAACACGTCTCCGACATACAGGTAGTCGGCGCGGGCAAACCCCTTCCAACTGCCGTTCACCGGGAAGTTGTATTGTGCGCCCAGGCTCGCATTCTCTTCCGGTGCATCCGGCAATCGCTGGCCCGGCGTGTAACCGGTGCCGCTGGCCACGTTCTTGAAGTGATTCTGGTTGTACGCCACGGAGAGGTTGAATTGCCAGGCGGGAAACGGCTCGGCGAGGATTTCGAGCTCCACTCCCTTGCCATCGATGTCCCCGGCATTGACGACACCGCTGAATCCACACGTCAATGCAACTCCCAGTTGCACACCTTTCCATTTGTCCTTGTAAACGGCGGCATTGATATTCAAGCGTCCGCCCGCCAGTTTCGATTTCACACCCAGCTCGTAGTTGGTCAGGGTGTCCGGCTGAGTGATGGCCTCGATGCCGGCGCTGGCAGCCTCGTCCTGGCATTCGACCGGGTAGGGTTCGTTCACATCCCCGCTGCGGAACCCGCGGCTCGCCTGCGCATACAGTGTGATGTCCGAAACGGGCTTGTAACGGATGTATCCAGAAGGGTTGAATTCGTGGATCTTGCCCGTGACGGGTGGAGTTGTCGGGGACTCGCCGCCGGCGAGCAGCCCTTCGGATCCGGGTGATACGCTTTCAATATCCTCCGTGAGATAGCGTGCACCGGCGCCCAGGGTCCAGCCCGGGAATACTTCGTAGCTCACATCTGCAAAGGCAGAGCGCTGCTTCTGATCGGAAAACTTGCCGGTCGGCACGTTGAACGCGAAAGTCTGCCCATAAAGAACGGTGGGCAGGCACTGGGGGCACGAGTAGTCCGGCACAAATTGCGACAGATCCGCCTCCTGGTGAAGATAGAAGGCTCCCAAGGTCCATTGCAGCCTGTTCTCACCGCGCGATTGCAGACGGACTTCCTGGGTGAATACCCGGCCGAGACTACGGTCTTCGAGGCTCCAGGGAATCGCAACTCCGAAGGAGGCGGCCGCGAGAAAGGAGATGTCCTGATCGGTGAAACGCTTCATCCGCATCCAGTTGCTGATGGAAGTGAGTGACACGGTGTCCCAGGAGTAGTTGGCAGTTACTGTCCCGATCGTCGTGCGTTCTCCATACCCGCCGGCCTGGTAGGCATCGAGAGCCCGCCGCTGCTCGTAGGGACCGGCGGCCGGATCGGTAAACGGCTCACTTTCCAACCTCGCATCCTGCAGGGTGTAGTTGAGATCGACCCGCAGCTGCTCAGTCGGCTGCCATCGAGCCGACAGGCGCGTGCCCCAGGTCTGCTCGCGATTGATATCTTTTTTCTTGAAGGCGGCAATCGCGGGAGTCGCCACAGTGCCCGGGGGCAAGCCGAAACCATCGCCGTAATCCACCGAGGGCTGAGCCGGAACAACATTGTCGATATAGCCGGCAATGTCATCCTTGTACGCGACCCATCGGACCGCGAGTTGGCTCGGTAACAAAGGCAGGTTCAATACGCCTTCCACGTGATAACTGCCGTCCCCGGAATGCGCCGTGGTCCAGCCGCGCGCACCGGTCTTCACTTCAGTGCGATTCAGATCGGGAGGCGCGGGAAGTATGCGCAACACGCCGGCCAGTGCATCGGCCCCGAAAAGAGTGCCTTGTGGACCGCGCAACACTTCGACCTGGTCGATATCCACCAGGCGCAGATTCGGTTTGCCACCGTGGTTGGTGAGAACGCTGGTGAGAGCCTCACCGAAGTAGGTGGCGACCGTCGAGCCGACGCCGCTTTCAGTCGCGCCACGAATGTGGATGGTGGAGTTGCCGACACCGCCGTCCTGAAAATAAACACCCGGAATGGTGTTGATGTAGTCTGAAAACTTCGAGAAGCCGCGCGTCTGGATTTGCTCGGCGCTCAGGGCCGAGACCGACAAAGGCACGTCCTGCAACGCCTCAGAGCGCTTGGTGGCGGTGACGACCACCTCTTCGAGCACGGAATCAGACCGCGCTGTGCTGTCGGGCGCAGCGGCGCGCGCCACTTGAACTGAGGACAATGCCAACCCCGCGGACAGCAGAACAATGGAGTCGGGCCATACGGTTCTTCGGATGAGCTTCATCTCCGATTGCCTCTGGTGGCTTGCCGTTCCCCGCGGCAGTGGTTGCCGAATCTACAGCAGAATTTTCATTTTTGGCAACTATTTTCTGGATGTGCTATTTTCGCCGTGGATTCTCACGGAAGGCATTCTCAGTGCTGTTCGGACGTTTTAGTGCCTCATTAGTCACGCTCGTGTTGTGCGGTTCCGCTTTCGCTGGCGATGAGCCCACCTACGACCTCGTGATCCGTCATGCGCGCGTGTTGGATGGGCAGGGCAATCCGTACTTTGCTGCTGACATTGCCATCTCAGGTGATCGACTCGTGCGAGTCGGCCGGGTGTTGGAGCATGGCAAGCGCGAGATCGATGTCCATGGCGATTATGTCTCTCCGGGATGGATAGACATGATGGATCAATCGGGCGAGGTGTTGATACGCAATGGACTCGCGGAGAACAAGCTGCGCGAAGGCGTGACGACAGCGATTGCCGGCGAGGGCGGGGCGCCGGTGGGCTCGGCCAAGTTGGCCGAGTATTTTCATCAATTGGCCCGCCAGGGCATTTCACTGAATTTCGGGACCTACTACGGTGCCTCGCAGGCGCGCGTCGAGGTGATGGGCGACGTTGCAGGTGCACCGACACCTCAACAGTTGGAGTCCATGAAAGCGCACGTTGATGAGGCCATGCGGGCGGGCGCGATGGGTATTGCCACGGCGCTCATCTATCCGCCGGACAGCTTTCAAAGCACGTCCGACCTGGTCGAGCTTGCACGGGTCGCGGCAAAGTACGACGGCATCTATGCCAGCCACATGCGCGATGAGAGCGCGAATCTGCTGCAGGCCATCAATGAGTCGATCACGATCGGTGAACAGGCAGGCATTCAGGTCGAGATCTTCCACTTCAAGGCGGCGTGGTCGCCCGGCTGGGGTAAGCTCGTTCCCCAGGCCGGGGAGTTGATCAGGAGCGCTCGCGAACGGGGCATCAACATCGCTTCCGACATGTACGTGTATACGGCAGGAGGTACCGGCCTGGATGTCACGGTTCCCAACTGGGTGTGGGAAGCCGGCGAGAAGCAGGGTCTGAAACGGCTGAAGGATCGCAAGATTCGTGAACGTCTCAAGAAGGAGGTTATCGCGGGCTCGCTGCCGGGTTGGTCCAACCTGGTGGAGGCGAGCGGCGGTTGGGACCATGTGGTGCTGGCCAATGCCTTCAATTCCCGGTATGACCGGTATCGATACAAGAGCCTGGCCTATATCGGAACACAGTTGCATCAGGATCCGGCGGATGTGGCCTGGGACATTGTGCTGCAGGCGCAACCACACCGGCCCATGGCTCTCTTCTTCATGATGAGCGAGTCTGATATCGAGACCGCGCTGCGTTGGCCCTGGATGAGCATCGGCAGCGATGCGGGTGCGAACGAAAAAGCAGGCGAAATCGATGCCATTGGACTGCCCCATCCGCGAGCCTATGGCAACTTTCCGCGTGTCATTGCGGAGTACGTAAGAAAGCGGGGTGTCCTGACGCTCGAGGATGCAATTCGCAAGATGACCTCATGGCCGGCCGAACGCATGCATTTGTCGGATCGCGGTGCGATTCGGGAGGGTTTGAAGGCTGACCTCACGATCTTCGATTACGATCGCATTCGCGACAACGCCACCTACGACGAACCCGTTCGGTATGCGGAAGGCATCGACTATGTTCTGGTCAACGGTCAGGTTGTCGTCGACATGGGGGCCCATACCGGCGCCAAACCGGGACGAGTTCTGTACGGTCCAGGGCATCAGCGGGAAAACTGAAGTGGCCACGAGCGGCAGGGTGTAACGCGGCGGCTCGAAGAAGCCGGTACACTAGCGGCCGGGGCCGACTTGCCGCATTTTCCCGAGTCATGAAACACACTGCCGATCGCACCCGTTTGGGCGCCGCCTTGAAGGCGCTGCGTCTTCAGAAAGGCTGGACGCTGGCCGAGGTGAGCCGCCGCACGGGCTTCTCCGTTCCTACGCTGTCGAAGGTTGAGAACGACAAGCTTTCACTGACCTATGACAAGCTGATTCGGGTCAGCGAAGGGATGGAGGTGGATATCTCCCAGCTGTTCACTCCTGTCCACAAGCCTGCCAGCATCACGGGTCGGCGCAGCATCAACAAGGTGGGTGACGGCGATCTGGTTGCCACGCGCAATTACGATTACCTCTATCTCAGCGGCGATGTTACGCGCAAGAAATTCATTCCCATGGTCACGGAAATTCACGCGCGCTCCATTGAAGAGTTCGGCGAGCTGATCCGACATGGCGGGGAAGAGTTTATTTACGTGCTCGAAGGCAAGTTGGAGGTGCATACCGAGCTGTATGCACCGATCGTGCTGAGCGCAGGCGAATCCGCCTACATTGACAGCACCATGGGTCATGCCTACGTGGCTCACGGGGCGGGCCGGTGCCGCGTGCTGGGGATCTGCTCTGCCGCGGAAGGGGAGTTGCGGCAGGTTTCGGAGGGGCTTCGAATCCAGGATGCAACACAGAGTCGTCGGATGCGCGGGAAGCAGGCGAAGCGGGTTGCACGACGCCGTTGACCACTGACTAGCCGAAGCGATAGCCCAACAGATTCCAGTAGTTCAGAATCACCAGAAAAAGAACGACGGCCACTGTGGAGAACCCATAGGACAGTCGCCTGCCGAGCGACCATGCCGCCGGTGAAGTCCAGGCTTTCAGGGCGAAAAATACACTGATCGCAGCGGGCACCATGGCCAGCAGCGGGAAGGTGAGTGCCACGCGCAGGCCGGTCGGAATGTCGTAGATCAATGTCTCGATACCACCGGCCAATGCAACCAGTGTAGTGCAGAGGAATAACAGCAACATCAGGCATGCGAGGGCGAGTGTCGGGCGAGCCCACCGCATTGCGTTTGCCTGGATGCGATCGGCACGCCAGTGTCGAATCGCCCGAACGATGGCTGCTATAAACACGAGCACGCACAATCCGACGATCCACTCATGCAGCGAGCCGCTTTCATACCAGGGGATTCGCGCTGCAGCGATCGGGGAGAACGGGCCCACCAGCGACTGTGCGCGGCCCCCCTGGAAGTCCTTGAAGGCTACGAAGACATCTGCATCGACCCGACGGAAGACGCCATCGCCCGCCTCGACCCAACGGGCCGGCTTGCTTTCCAACGGGTCGTTCATGAGCAAGGTGCCGTCCGCCATGGACACTACACTGCTGTCACCCGCAATGCTGAAAACCTTCTCAAACTTGGTGTATGAGTGGCGCAAGACCCGATATGTGCCCACGTAGCGCTCATTGCGGCGCTCTGCATCGGCTGGCGGACTGACTTTGGGGAGCTCGGCGGGAAAGTAGTGTTGGAAGAATGCTGTCTGTAAATGGGTTGCCATGGTGGCGGCCTCGCCGCCGGTGTTGACTGAGACAAACAGGCCGAGCTTTGCCTCGGGCAGAAGCGCCATCTCGGAATGGAAGTGGGACGTGTCACCGCCGTGGCCGATGATGCGACGACCGTTGATGTAGGTTTCGTAGAAGCCCAGCAGCGATCCATTGAGAGCCGGGTCGGGGCTCATGGTGCGGGTTTGCATCAGCTGCCCGGTCGCCGGGCTGAGAATCTGCACGGACCCCTGCTGCAGGTGGGCGAGCATGAATTTCGCCATGTCCGTGGCCGTGGCGCTCAATGAGCCGGCAGGTCCCGCCGAGTGGATGTATTCGAAGGTCTTGCGCTCGAGCTGCCCGTTCTCAAATTCATACCCACCCGACAGTTCGCCTTCGAGCTCCTTCGGCACCGGCTCGCGGAATGTGCTGCGGGTCATCCCAAGGGGATCCAGGATGTGCTGCTGTATGTAGTCGTCGAATTGCTGACCTGAAGCGATTTCCACCAGCCGGCCTGCCAGGACGGTTCCCCAGTTGGAGTAGGAGGCGTTGGCTCCGGAGTTGAAATCGGTAGTGGGCGGACGAACCTGCGCCGGGATGTGCTCACGAAGAAATTCGTCGAGCGGTACCAGACCCTCGGGCGAGGCCTTGAACAGGTAGCCGACGGCGCCGTCCTCGAGACCGGCGGTGTGGGTCATCAGGTTGCGCAGGGTGACAGGCACGCCGAACGGCGTTGGCAGCTTGAAATCGGTCAGGTATTTGTTGACGTCCGCATCCAGATCCAGCTTGCCCTGCTCCACGAGTTGCATGACCGCGGTCCAGGTGAACGTTTTGGAAATCGAGCCCGGCCGAAAGAGCGTCTTTTCCGCGTTCACGGGGACGCGTTTGTCAACATCGGCATAGCCGTAGCCCTTCGCGAAGAAGAGCTGACCGTCCTTCACTACCGAAACGGTTGCGCCGGCTGCGGGTGCCGTACTCAGTTGCACGGCCATGAATCCGTCAACAAAGGATTCCATCTCCGCCGCGGTGGTTGGGCCGGCGACGGTGAGTGGGCGGGGCCACGCGCTTTGGATGGGGTGATGCTCGGCTGCAGCCGCCGAACCGACTGTGCTCACCAGCAATCCCAGCAGAGCGCTCAGGAGGCTGACTGCGATGCGCCGTAGAAGCTCGTTCATCGTCAACTCACGCGCCTGTTATCCCGACGCGAGACACTACGCCTTCACTTTCACTTTTGGCAAGTTTTTGCGACCAATCGAGTGGATGGCTGGCGGAATACCTCCGCGGGGCGTGTAGAATCGACGACAGCGACTTTCTCAAATTGAAATCTCTTTGGAGGTTGGGGACCATGGCGTTTTCAAAGCAAATCGGGCTCCTGTTGCCGTGTGGCTGTGGTCTGCTGTTTGCGTCGATTGCGCTGCGCGCCTCGGACCTGACGCTGGTGCAGTTGCACGACTACGCCTATCCATCCGGCTTGACCGCGGCAGAGAAGGCTCCGGTTGCGGCCTGGATCAGCAATGACCACGGTGTCAGGAATATCTGGGTAACCTCGGACAATGGTGCGAGCGTTCGCCAGCTGACAACCTACGCGGACGATGACGGACAGGAGATAAGTGGGCTCACAGTGGCAGCGGACGGCAGCCGCCTGGTGTATGTGCGTGGCGGTGATCATGGAGCGAATTGGGATTGGAGCCTTCCTTCCAACACGAGCGCCAATCCGAGCGGCGCGAAGGTTGAAGTCTGGTCAGTTCCCATCCGAGGGGGAGCGCCGGTGTCGCTCGGAGAAGGTGACTTTCCTGCCGTTTCGCCGGATGGCAGGCGCGCCATCCTGATTCGCGACAAGGCGCCATGGATCGTGTCCACCGAAGGTGGGGAAGCCAAGCGCCTGTTCAACGTCCGCGGTGAGATTGATTCAATTCGTTGGTCTGCGGACGGCGCGCATGTTGCGTTTGTCGCTCATCGTGGGGATCACTCATTTATCGGCATCTTTTCCGATGAGCATCACCCGATCGTCTGGGTAGCGCCGTCCGCATCGTTCGACGAAGCGCCTCGCTGGTCGCCCGACAGCAAACAGATAGCGTTCACCCGCCGGGCCGGATCCGGCGGTCCGCCGATTCCGCTCATGAAGTACGAGCGGCAGCCTTGGGAGATCTGGACCGCCGACGTAACCGGCGGAAACGCCGCTCGACTGTGGGCAAGCAGCTCACAAGAGCGGGATTCCTATACCGGCGGCTTCTTTGAATGGATGGGCAGGGACAGGATCGTCTTTGAGTCGTATCGGGATGGATGGCAGCACCTGTATTCACTTCCGGCGCGTGGTGCCGCCGAGCTTCTGTTACTCACTCCCGGTCCCTACATGGTAGAAGATGTCGCAATGGCGCCCAGTCGGGATTACGTGGTGTACAACGCCAACACGGGGACCGACGCGGATGACATCGAGCGGCGGCATCTGTTCAGAGCGAGTGTCGATGAAGGGAAGCCGAGGGCGCTCACGTCGGGAAAATCGCTGGAGTGGTCACCTGTTGTGATGGCAGACCATCATGTCGTCCTCATCAATGCCACTGCTCAGCGGCCACCCTTGCCGGGATTGTTGGAGGCGAATGGCTCCATCCGTCTCCTGGCGCAACTGCATCCTCACTATCCGTCCGAGCAACTCATAGTGCCGGCTCGGAGAACCTTTCGCGCACCGGATGGATTGGAGGTGCATGGTCAACTATTCACACCGGGCAGCCATAACCGCAACGGCGGGGCAATCGTTTTTGTCCATGGAGGGCCGGAGCGCCAGATGTACCTCGGGTGGCACTCCATGGAGTACTACTCCAATGACTATGCCTTGAACCAATACCTGGCGAGTCGTGGTTTCGTTGTGTTGGCTCTGAACTACCGGCTCGGGATCGGTTACGGCTTCGACTACAACTATCCGCCCGCGGCGGGCCCCCGGGGCGCGTCAGAGTACCAGGATGTGGTTGCGGCCGCGGAGTATCTCCGTAGTCTTCCCGGAGTGGATCCGAAGCGAGTGGGCATCTTCGGCGGCTCCTACGGTGGCTATCTCACGGCCATGGCGCTGGCGCGCAACTCGGATCGGTTTTCAGTGGGCGTGGATTTTGCGGGCGTGCACGACTGGACTTCCGACTTTGATGTCAAGGACCTGTTGACGCGCAAGCGGTATGAAGTTGCGCCGGATCTGCAGCAGTTGCTCGATACGGCGTGGCGGTCTTCGCCTGTGTCGTCGATCGACGGCTGGCGTTCGCCGGTATTGTTGATTCATGGGGACGACGATCGGAACGTGCACGTGCTGCAGACGATCGACCTCGTAAAACGGTTGAGCGCGAAGTCTGTGCCGTATGAGACGTTGATATTGCCGGATGAGCAGCATGGGTTGGCTCTGTATGCAAGCATCGTCAGGGTAGATGCGGCGGAAATGGAATTTCTCGAGCGGCATCTGGCCAGGCGGGGTCGGGAGATCGCCGACGCGCGCTCGAGTCGATGATGTTGCGTTTTTGACTTTCCGACAAGAAGGGGAGAAGTTGATTATCGATTCCGCCCTCATGGAGCGGTTGCGTCGTCAGACGTATTCCCGGCGCGGACGCGCCGGGAATACTGCACAACTCAGTAGCGGGAATTTCCGCCCGAACGCGGCTTGTCCTGCGCTTCGTTGATTCTGAGCGCGCGGCCGTCAAAATCCTTTCCATTCAGCGCCTGCATCGCCCGGGATGCATCCGCACTGGACATCTCGATGAAGCCGAAGCCGCGGGGACGGCCCGTATCCCGATCGTTGATCAGCGCGAGCGTCTCAACAGTGCCATGGGGGGCGAACAGATTGCGAACGGCATCTTCGGTTGCCGTGAAGGGAAGATTGCCGACATATAACTTGGTCATAGAATTCTCGCGAAAAAAATGTGAAAAGACGCCAGCGCGCAAAATGCAGCGTTGCAGCGGTTCGAGAGGATTTTGAGATGACGCTATGGCCGGATCGAGATGCGCTGGAAGGCGCGAGGCCAAGGGGGCAAGAACAAAAAGATCACGAGACGACGGCACTATAGCACGCTTTCAGCAAGATGGTTGGAAATGATTCCGCTTCAGCGGTGTTTTATCTTGTCGCCGGCCTTCAATCCCGACGCCACCTCGATATTGATGCCATCCGATAAGCCCGTCTCGATTTTCCGTTTCTCAAATACCTGTGGGCCGGTCTCCACCTCGACAAACGAGGCCTTGTCCTCAATGATCAGGTCGCCTTCGTTGATGGCCAGAACATCCTCCTTCCTGGCGAGAACGATGTCCGCGTTGGCGCTGTAGTTCGAGCGTAGAAACAGCTCCTTGTCGAGCTTCACCGCGGCGCGAATGGTGAATTTGATGGTCCCCTGGTCTGTCGTGCCCTTGGGAGAAATGAACTCCAGTGTCGCGGCAAACGGCTTGCCCTCCAGGGCGCCGACATTCAGCACCAGCTGCATGCCCTCCTTCAATTTTCCGACTTCCGACTCATCCACCAGGCCTTCAAAAATCATGTCGTTCATGTCGGCCAGGGTGGCGACGGTGGTTCCCGATTGAAAGGTGCTGGTCTCCACAATGAACGCGCCCTCCTTGTTGGGCGTATCCAGCACCGTGCCATCGATGGTCGCGGGGATCATGTTGGACACGATGCCTGAATTGCGCGTCGCGCCGGTTTTCAGCAACAGCAGGGCATTCTCGGCGGACTCGACCGCTTCCTTCTGGACATTGAAGTTCATCGTAAACTGGTTGAATTCGGTCTCCGAGATCAGGTGCTGGGCAAACAACTTCTTGTAGCGCTCCAGGTCCGCCGCCTGGTTGGCCAGATTGATTTTGGATGTTTGCAGCTGCGATTCGGCTGCATTGACATTCAGCATGCTGGGGCGCAAGGAGATCCGCGCAACGATGTCGCCCTTTTTTACTCTCTGGCCGGCGGTGACAAACAGCTTGTCCACCACGCCCGAAACCTGCGCCTTGACCTCAATCTCCCGCCGTGGAATGACCTTGCCGACCGCCACGGTCTTTTTGACGATGGTCATTCTTGCCGGACTGTCGAGTTGATAAACGACGCTCGGCTGGTGGGATTTTCTGTAGAGAAACACCAGGGTGCCCGCAAACACCAACAGGATCACCGCCGCTACACTGAATCTGATGAATCGCTTCATGGCAGCCGCTATTCCTCCTGCAGCGCTACGATCGGATTGACAGCCGCCGCACGTCTCGCCGGCATCAGGGACGCGAGTACACCGGCGGTGATCAGGACCACCAGGGCGGTGACGGCCGTTTCGAAGTCCACCGCGGGACGGCTGAAGAATCCCGGCTTACCTTGCGGACCCAGCATCGTGGCGATGGCCTGGATCACCAGCGTCCCCACCACCAGTCCGGCGTAACCCGCAATCGCCGTGATGAACAGGGACTCCTGCATGATCATGAGCACGATGGATGCGGGCGTGGCACCCAACGCCTTGCGCAGTCCGATCTCACGGGTCCGCTCCTTAACCACAATCAGCATGATATTTCCCACGCCAATGGCGCCCGCGAAGATCGTGCCGATCGCTACCACCCAGCTGAACATCTTGATCCCCGTAAACAGGCCCTGGACCTTGTCGAACTCGTTCTGCAGGTTGAAGCTGCCGAAGACCCCTTTGTCATCCGGATTCACCCGATATTTTTTCGCGAGGTAGCGCTTGACGTCTGCTTCGGCGACCGACGCCTGCACTCCCGGTTTCGGCAGCACCACGAAATTGCCGACCCAACCGACCTGGTTGAAGGCATAGCGCAAGGTGTCATTCGGAAGATAAATCTTTTCCTCCTCCTGCTGTTGATTGCCATTCTGCAGTGAATGGAACACACCGATCACCTGGAAGCTCATACCGTTGATCGTGACATCGTGGCCCAGCGCCCGCTGGTCCTTGCCGAACAACTGACTCTCCACGCGGGCGCCGATGATCGCGACTTTGCGGCGCTGCTGCTCATCCAGTGCGTCAAACGAGCGTCCCTCATCGATTTGCATTGTCATGATGCCGTCGATTCCAGGAAAACCACCCTGTACGGCAAATGCCCCGTTCTTGGATTTGTACACCGTGTAGGCGGGCGCTCCACCCCACAACCCGACGGCGTTCTGCCCCTTGATCATACCGACACTGGCGACATTTCGGCTGATCTCAGCGATATCCTCTGCCTGCAACTTGATCTGACGACCCGTCGGCATCCCCTGATAGGGCAATTGCGTGACTCCCTGCGACCAGATGAACACGGTATTTTGAACCCGCGGGAAGCCGTCAGAGACTCCGTTTTCAAATCCTTTGCCGGCACCTAACAAGGCCGTGAGCATGAAGATTCCCCAGAAGACCCCGAAGGCCGTGAGTGTTGTGCGCAGCTTGTGCCGGCCCAGGGTGTTGAAGATCTCCTGCCATTTTTCAACATCAATGAACATGAGGGTACTGGATCATTCCGCGCGCATGGCTTCGGTCGGGGTGATTTTCGCGGCCCGCAAGGCCGGTGCCAGGCCGGCGATGACGCCGACGGCCACGAGCAGGCACAGCGCGGTGATGGCAATCTGGAAATTGACTTCGGGATTCAGAAAGAACGGCAACTTCGCGCCCGAGCTGTGCACCCCAAACGAGATCAGCTCCAACAGGGCTACCCCGAGAACCAGTCCCACGTATCCCGCAACACTGGTCACCAACGTGGATTCCAGCAGTAGCGTGCTGACAATCGTCAATGGGGTTGCGCCCAGCGCTTTACGTATCCCGATTTCCCGAGTCCGTTCCTTGACGGTAATGATCATGATATTGCTGATCCCGACAATGCCCGCGGTCAATGTCCCCAGGCCCACGAACCAGATAAACACGGTGATACCCAGGAAGAGTCCATTGATATTCTTGGCCGGCAACGCCATGTTGAATGAGCTGATGCCCCGCTGGTCCTCGGGCGACACGGAGTGGCGCCGTTTCACCAGCTCAACCACCTGCTTCTCGAGCTCAAATCCATCGATCCCCCGCTCCGGGCGCAGCCAGATGGCGTCGATGCGGTCACCGCCTCCGTACACCTTCCGATACGTGGACATCGGAATATAAACTCGCTCGGAATTGCGTCCCTGGTTGCTCTTGTCGTAAAAGACCCCAGCCGTCTTCATGACGACGTCCTTGACGCGAATGTCCTGGCCCACGGGGTTTGTTCCCTTGGCAAACAGCCGGTCGGCGACCGTGGTGCCGACCACGACGATTTTGCGGGTCTCGTTGATATCCAGCGGGTCGAGCCTGCGCCCGAAATTGAACGGGAGGTCCTCCTTGATACGGAAATACTCATCGGGAATGCCGCGTATATCGGCGTTGCTGTTTTTGCCTGCGTAGGTGATCGTTCCGCTGCCGAGGGTGCTCTCGGCCGAGATCACGCGAACTCCTTTGATTTGCCGTGTGATGGCCTGTATGTCGCGCTGATCGATCTGAATGCGCCGTCCGACCCCCATGCCACGGTAGGCGACGCTGGTGTCACCAGGGGCGACGACGATGAAATCCAGCACATCGGATCCGAACGAGTCCATCACGCCGTTCTGCATGCCCCGGCCGAAACCCAACAGCATGATGAGCATGAACACGCCCCAGAAAACGCCGAACGCCGTCAACAGCGTGCGCAGCTTGTTCTGCCGCAGGGTGAACAGGATCTCCTGCAGGCCGTCAAACATGGGGGCCGCCTCCAGCCACCGCACGCTGCGGTACGGTCTGCCGCCCTGGCACGATCAGCCCGTCCTTCAGAAGGATCTGCCGCTCTGTCTGGTCAGCGACATCCTGCTCGTGAGTCACGATGACGAAGGTGTTGCCGCGCCGGTGGATATCCTTGATGAGAGACATGATCTCCCGCGTGGACTGACTGTCGAGAGCCCCTGTTGGCTCATCGGCAAGGATCACCTTGGGCTCACTCACCAGGGCGCGCGCGATGGCAACTCGCTGCTTTTGGCCGCCTGACAATTGGTTGGGCAGGAAGGATTTGCGGTCGGACAGGCCCACCATGTCCAGGTACTGCTCGGCGCGATGATTGCGAGCCTTACGTCCCATGCCCTGATAGTAGAGCGGCAGAGCTACATTCTCGGCGGCGGTCTTGAAGGGCAACAGATTGAAGGCTTGAAAGACGAATCCCAGCGTCCGGTTGCGCAGGCGCGCCGCCGTGCCTTCCGTGAGATTGCGGATCTCCTGGTCCGCCAGTACATAGCTTCCCTGGTCATAAGAGTCCAGCACGCCGAGGATGTTCAGCAACGTGGACTTGCCGGAACCGGAGGAGCCCATGATCGATACCAGCTCACCCGCGCGGATGTGCAGATTGACACCCTTCAACACGTGCAGGCGCTGATCGCCGGAAGTGTAGTACTTGTGGATGTTGTGCAGCTTGATCATGACGGCAACCGCCGGCTGCTCTCAACTACCCTGAGCATCGTCGCAGCGCACTTCAGACGCACCATAGGTGTCCGTTCCAGCGAGGTTGCTGCATGTTGCCACAAGTGAGCGAGTGCATTCACCGATGTAGCCTGCATATGGTGGCGCGGATCACTCGCTTGGGCGCGTCGCCTGCGCTGGAGCTATGTGGCAGCCTCAGTTGCCGGCCGAAGAGGGTCGATGCTCGCTTCCATGGGTTAGACTGCGCAAAATCACGCCAGTTGTGCCGGACAATGCCACCAGCACCTTGGAAAACGCTTGCCTCGAGATATCTGGTCCGTGACCGCTGGATGAAACTGCGCGCGGACCGATGTGAAACCGCCAACGGAATCGTTCTCGATCCTTACTACGTGCAGGAAGTCGATGACTGGGCACAGGTGGTCGCATTCGACCCGGCGGACCGGATTCTCGTGATTCGCCAATACCGTCACGGGGCAGGGCGGGTTTTTACCGAGCTGCCTTGCGGCGGAATCGATCGAGGCGAGCCGCCCATCGAAGCCGCTTCACGGGAGCTTCTGGAAGAGACCGGCTGCACGGCGGAGTCTTTGCAGGCATTGCCGGTGATGTTTCCGAATCCGGCCCGTTATAACAATCGTATCTTTACGTTCATGGCAACGGGTGCGCGTCATGTTCAGCAGCAACAGCTCGATGCCACCGAAGACATCGAGTTTGAGTTTCTGCCTTTGGCAGAGGTTCTCGGGCTGATTGACTCCGGGTCGTTCAGCCAGGCGTTGCACGTGAGCGGCTTGTTTCTCGCCCTGCGCAAGCGAGGGATGATCTAAGGAGGAAACTTCAGTGCCCGTTGCAGGGCCTGGAACCGTGGCTCGCTGCGCAGTGGATCCAGAAACGGGTCTACCTTCATGCTCTCAACCCCCGGGTCCAACACCGCGACGCCTTTTTCGAGCCAGTCGATGGCTTTGTCGGGTTGGCCCCATTGCGCGTAAACCTGCGCCCACTGGTACGACGAATATTCCTTCTGCGTCTCCATGGCGATGGCCAGCGCCGCCCGGGCGGCCTCATGTTGTCCGAGCTTCTCGTAGATGAGAGGCATGCACGCTTGAAGATGATAGACATCCGGTTCGGCTTCGCATGCAGCCTTTGCCTTCTGGATGTCCCCCATCAGGTAATGAATCCGCCCGGCGCGTTGGTAGGCTTCGGTTGCGTGAGTTGGATTGAGCTTAACGGCGGCGTCGAATGCAGCAAGCGCGTCTGGAAAGCGTCGAGCGTTTTCGTACGCTTCTCCTAGCGCACGGTAGGCGTGCACATTCAAGGGATCCAGTTCGACACAGCGTTTTGCTGTTGTCACGCCTACATCGATGTGTCCCATGTTGCCGGCGAAGCGGCTGTAGGGGCGGAGGACTCGCTCGCTGCCGGGCGACAAGGCTATTGCCCGTTCGTATTCGATTCCCGCGCCGGCGAAATCCAGAAAGCCAATCTCGAGAGCTTCCGCCAGGGCGGCGTGGGCTTCGCCGAGATCGGGTTCCAGGGTGACAGCGCGGGTGGCATCCACCTTCGCCTTGGAGAAGGTTTCGTGTGTGGCGTCGATCATGAAGAACGCGCCGAATTCGACCAATGTTCGCGCTCGCGCGGTGTATGCCAGGGCGAAGTTGGGATCCAGATCGATTGCTTCGGTAAATGCGGCAATCGTCTGGCGAGCCTCCGCGGCGCTGCGGAGAGTGGCGGCTGCGAGCTTCAAACCGCGCAGATAGGCATCGAGCGCCTGTGGATTGCGCGTTCCACCCAGGTCGGACTTCATCGCGGCGTTGTTGAGTAAAGTGACTTTGAGGGCGTTTGCAACGGCGTTGGCGATGTCACTTTGCAGTGTCAGCGCATCATCAACCTTGCGGTCGTAGGTTTCAGACCAGATGTGAAAGCCGGTTGTTGCATTCACCAGCTGGGCGGTGATACGGACGGTGTGACCTGACTTGCGAACGCTTCCTTCGAGGACTGTTGCAACATTGAGTCTGTGAGCGATGGTGGCCAGGTCCGCGGCGTTACCTTTGAAGTGGAAGGAAGAGGTCTGTGCCGCGACCTGAAGCTCGTCGATCCTCGACAGTGCGTTGAGGAGCTCCTCTGACAGGCCGTCAGAGAAATACTCCTGCGCGGGATCGCCGCTCATGTTCACGAATGGGAGGACGGCTACGGAGTGGGGTGGCGGGGAGAAGGCGTTCGTTTGCGTGGTGTGCCGGAACCTGCCGCTTTGGATTAGCCAACCCGCGAGGGTGAGGACAATCAACGCGGCCAAAAGAGAAATGCCGACGTTGACGAACCGCCGGCGATCACCAGAGGCGCCGCGACCCGCGTCTGCCAATGACGCTGCCGTCGCAGGGTCGGGCGCTGTCGGCCCCGCAGCGATCGGCGTGGCTGGTGCCCCGACCGCGGACGGGACTGGCCGTTCCTCACCACGGACAGTCCCAATAAACCGATATCCCCGCCGCGGAATCGTCTCGATATACCGCGGCGTCTCCGCCGTATCGCCCAATGCCGCCCGCAACTTCCGAACGGCCGTATTCAACCCCGTATCGAAGTCCACGATGGTGGTCGGCCAAAGCTTCGCGATCAGTTGCTCACGTGTCACCACCTGACCGGCGTTGTCCAGCAGTGACGCCAAAACCTGCAGCGGATGTTCCTGCAGTCGCGCTCTAACGCCTCCGCGCTCCAGCTCACCTGACGATAAGTTCAGCGTCCAATCATCGAAGCGAAATATCCGTGCGCTCAACGGTTTATGCCCTCGTCAGCAATAAATCAGCAATGGGTCAGGCCCCGTACATGGAGCCGCAGGGCACGGCCCGCCAGTCTTCAGGCCCGGCATTGCCCACCGGGGATGGTGCCATGACCGAGGATTTTTGGGCTTTGGGAGATTCGGTGTGAAAGGCGTTTCGGCGACTCCGCTTGCGCTGCTGGACAGGGAGCAGTGTCTCGCAGACCTCGATCGGTGGGCTTTCACCACTGCGGGAGGCGGATGCATTGCATTGGTACATGGGGAGGTCGGTATAGGTAAGACCGCACTGGTGCGTGAGTTCACCAGGCGGAGTCCACAACGTCGGGTGCTATGGGGCAGTTGCGATGACTTGTTTACGCCACGCCTCCTGGCGCCACTACATGACATCGCGAGCCAGTCCAAGGGAACGCTTTTCGACGCCATCAACGCGGGCGCCAATAGGGACGTCATTTTTAACGTTGTACTCGATGACCTGGAGCACGGTACCCCGGCAACCGTCGTATTCGAAGACATGCACTGGGCCGACGAAGCGACTCTCGATCTTCTCAAATTCCTGGGCCGCCGCATCGCCCGTACCCGTGCAATGCTGGTAATCACATACCGAGACAACGAAACCAGTCCGCGCCACGCGCTCCGCTCAGTGATCGGCGACCTGCCGCGAGAGCATATCCGACACATCGCTCTCACTCCGCTCTCGGAGCAATCAACAGCAAAGCTCGCCCGCCGAGCGGGATACCCACCTGCCAACCTCCACGCCCTGACCGGCGGAAATCCATGGTTGGTCACGGAATCGCTGGCCTGCGGAACTGCCGGCATCCCTGCTTCGATCCGTGACGCCGTGTTGGCACGGGCTGTCAGGCTTCCAACCGCCGCGCGCGAAATCGCGGAATTCGTGTGCCTCCAACCCGGCAAGACTGCCATCCAACTCCTGGAGAAGGTGGTTGACCTGGACGAGGTGGCGATCGAAAGCTGCCAGAGCACCGGAGTGATGCGAGACGCGGAGGGCTCGCTGACATTCCGTCACGAACTGGTCCGTCGTGCCCTCTATGTCTCGTTGTCCGAAACCCGCAGACATACTCTACACGCTCAAATTCTGGAAGTCCTGCAAATGGACACGGACACGCCGGCGGCACTTCTGGCTCACCACGCGGATGGTTGTGGAAATGTTGGCCTGGTTCTGCACTATGCTCCCATCGCGGCGGAGCATGCTTCCTCCATCGGTGCGCACGAGGAGGCCGCTGCTCACTATCAAACCGCGCTCAACAACGTGAGCCAACTGGAGCCTGTCAGGCGTACCCTTCTGCGGGAGAAGCTCGCTCACGAATGTCATTTGATTGATCAGATCGCCCAAGACCATTTCGGCGCGCTCATTCGCAGCGCCCGTGACAAACTCGACCGCGGAGACTGGACAGGGTGTAGCGACGATGTTGAAGCTGTGTTGCGGAGCTCGACTCCACCGCCTGCCGCGAGAGTCGCTGCGCTGACGTTACTCGTTCAAATACGTGCGCGGCGAGGCGACCCCGATACTCACTCGCCGCTGGAGGATGCCCAGGCGCTCGCCTTGCAACTGAAGGATTTGCGGAAGCATTGTGCCTTGGTCGTGGCACGTGCTGAACTGGCCTGGCTCCTCGAAGACCGTGCAGCCGTCATCCGGGCAGTCGGGCCGGTTTATGAGCTGGCGCGCCATCAGTCTGATCCAACAGTCAACGGAAGCCTCGCGGTATGGTTATTTCGTGCAAATGCCCTGGAAGGCGATGCAACAGACTTCGCCGAACCGTATGCAGCGGAGATCGCCGGCAATTGGCGGGCCGCTGCCGACGCATGGGAGCAGCACGAGTGTCCCTACGAGCGTGCCACTGTGCTCTCGTTATATGGTGGCGAGGTTGAGAAGCGCGAGGCACTGGCGATTTTCGAAGCCCTGGGCGCATCGCCGGCCGCCCGGGCAATCCGCAAACAGTTTCGGGCCAAGGGAGTGAAGCGGATCCCCCGGGGCGCGCGCCCCACGACACAGAGCAACCGCTTCGGGCTCACCCGGCGGGAAGCGGAGGTGCTGGAGCTGTTGTCCAAGGGGCTGCGCAATTCCGCGATCGCCAGGGCCCTGTTTGTTTCCCAGAAAACGGTCGACCATCATGTTTCGTCGATTCTGAGCAAGCTGGGCGTGCCTTCACGTGGAGCGGCGGTCGTGGCAGCGCAAGAGCCCGTCGGGGTTGCGGCGGCACGAGTGCCTGCGGTGGTCAACGATCGGTAGATTCCAGCCGGTCAGGGTCGCCAGGGTTCCCTCGGCACCTGTGCCGTAGGTCGGGGAAGTCTCGAGGCTCCATCTCGGGCAAAATACCGGATCTGTCTACGCAAGTGCCCGGTGATCTCCCAAAATGGACCCTGTTGCGATCTCCCAGTCCCAAGCCAGGCGAATCTGGCTTCGCGCTCAGAAGCTCGACGTTCCAGCCCCTTTTGGCAGCGGCCCGGCCGCGACCCCGGCGGCAATCGAGCATCTCGGCTATGTGCAGATCGACACGATCCACGTCATCGAGCGCTGTCATCATCATATCCTCTTCACACGCATTCCCGACTATCGTCGCGAGCATCTGCACCAGGCGCAGTCACTCGACAAGACGGTGTTTGAATACTGGACGCATGCTCTCGCCTACCTCCCGATAGAAGACTACCGCTTCTACGTTCGCGACATGCGTACCTACTGGTCGCGTCGCGCCGTCTGGTTCACGAATACCAGTAACAACGATGTGCGCAGAGTACTGACCCGGATCCGTAACAACGGCGCGCTGACCATCCGGGACATCGATGACGATGTGTTGGTTGATAAGGATCACGCCTGGGCCAGTCGAAAGCCTTCCAAGCGAGCGCTGCAGCTGGCGTTCTACAAGGGTCTGGTCACCGTCAGTCACCGCGCCGGCATGTTGAAAACCTATGAGCTCACGGCCCGGCATTTCGGTTGGCGGCGGCCGCCGGCCGCGGCGACCCCGCGGCAGGTGTGTGAGTATCTCGTGGAGCGTGCACTTCGCTCCCAGGGAATTGTGAGTCTCGACTCCATCAGCTATCTGAACCCTTCGGGCAAGCCTTCCATTAAACGGGTTGTTGATCATTGGGTGCGCCTCGGGGAGTTGGTGCCGGTAGCCGTGGAGGGCGCGGGAAAATTGCAGCACTGGGCCCGGCCCGAGACGCTCGGGCAACGGCTCGATGCGGGCGACCTCGTGCACATCCTGTCGCCCTTCGATCCGCTGGTCAATCAACGCAAACGCTCGATGTTGTTCTTCAACTATGAGCATCGCTTTGAAGCCTACGTGCCGAAGCAAAAGCGCGTCTTTGGTTATTTCGCCTGTCCGGTGCTCCTGGGTGATGAGATCGTGGCGGCCATTGATCTCAAGACCGATCGCGAGAAACAGGAACTGCTGATCCAGAAGTGGACCTGGGTGGGCAAGGGATCGGCCCGGGCACACAAGCGGCGGGTCGAAGCCGCGTTGGATGAGTTTGAGCGCTTTCAACTGGGGCGATGAGCGGCGAGGTTTATGCAATAAGCCGATGATTGACTCTGCGTGGTGGCCGCCGGTTTGGGCGCTGTTTGCCGCAAGTTGACTATCGCGCCGGCGGCCACGGCGGAAATCCGTTTAAATTCTCTCCTTAAGGATCGGAAGGAGAATCAGGCCATGTCACTGAAAGGAATCATTCTGGCGGGCGGGTCGGGGACGCGGCTGCATCCTGTGACCATCAGCATCAGCAAACAACTGCTGCCCGTGTACGACAAACCGATGATCTACTACCCGGTCTCCACTCTCATGATGGCCGGCGTCCGGCAGGTGCTGGTAATTTCGACGCCGGAGGCGCTTCCGCTATATCAACATCTCCTGGGCGACGGGAGTCAATGGGGTATCAGTTTCAGTTATGCGCAGCAGCCGTTGCCGAAAGGCCTGGCGCAGGCGTTTCTCATTGGTCGGGAGTTTGTCGGCAAAGACTGCTCGGTGCTCGCGCTGGGCGACAACATTTTCTATGGCCAGGGCCTGCCCCTGCAACTCAGGTCGGCTGCGCAGAGTTCCGCGGGGGCAACCATATTTGCGCATCGGGTGCATGACCCCGAGAGATATGGGGTCGTGCAGTTTGATTCGCGCTGCCGGGCAATCAACATCGAGGAGAAGCCCACCCGTCCCAGATCGCACTTCGCCGTAACAGGTCTGTACTTCTACGACAACGATGTCATCGATATCGCGGCTTCCCTGCAGCCTTCGGCCCGCGGCGAGTTGGAAATCACAGACGTCAACAAAGTGTATCTGGACCGTGGCGCCCTGCAGGTGGAAATACTGGGCCGTGGCTCCGCCTGGTTCGACACGGGCACTCATGAATCCCTTCTGCAGGCGGCCACCTTCATTCAGACCATCGAGTCCCGACAGGGCCTGAAGGTCTGTTGTCCGGAAGAAATAGCGTTTCGCAATGGTTATATCGACAGTGAGCAGCTACGTGTCATGGCGCGCAAGCTGCAGAAAACCGGCTATGGGACCTACCTCGAGGAGTTGCTGGAGTCACCTGTTGTGTAACCCGCCGGGAACGGGTTTCAGTGCTCACGCGGCCGCAGCAAAAAAAGAACTGCGACAAATGCCCGCCTCGAAACAGGTTTCTATGCAACACTGAAAAAACAGATGGACGAGGCAAGGCTCAGGAGGGTGGCATGGCCGGTAAGAAGAAAAAAAAGCATTCGCCGAAGAAGAAAAAGCACCCCGGTCATCCGCCCGCCGGGCACACGGTACTTGCCTGGGAAGACGATCCTCAGGGTAACACCCCGGTGTCCGTGCCGACGCCGGATCCTGCCGAAAAGCCGTTGGCGTTCCGCTTTCCATCCCCCACGCCAACGGCAGGGCAGTATCCGCTCGGCACGGCATCATTTCGGTACTGGGCAGCGGTCGCGGCGTTACGCCGCGGCGCTGATTTCTGGAGCCCTGGAATTCCCAGTGGGCATTGGCACGTGGGCGCCACGTTGCCGGTGTTGCTCGATGAGGGCGAAGATCTCAACGCTTACTACGATCGCAAGGCCCTGAATTTCTTTCACGGACCGTTGGGATCCGGGTTGGTGTATTCGGGCGAGAGCCCGGATGTGTTGTGTCACGAAATGGGTCACGCCATTCTGGATACGGTCAAACCCGGCCTGTGGGATGCCGCGGCTCAGGAGGTCCCGGCTTTCCATGAATCGTTTGGTGACATGAGCGCAATCCTGTCTGCGCTGCAGGTCCAGTCACTGAGGAGCGAGGTGCTGAAGGAGACAAAGGGGCACCTGTATCGCAGCTCCCGGTTGTCCCGCCTCGCTGAGCAGCTCGGCACGGCCATCCGTGCGCAGGCGCCGGATGCGGTGGACTCCGACTCTCTGCGCAACGCAGTCAACTCCTTCACCTACCGCGACCCGACGACGCTTCCGACTACCGCGCCGTCTTCGCAGCTTTCATCCGAGCCGCATTCGTTCTCGCGCGTGTTCACTGGAGCCTTCTTTGAAGGTCTCGCGGGGATGCTCGGCGCGATTGCAAAGAATTCCAGGTCGCCAACAGAAGAAGAGCTGCTGGCTGTCAGTCACGACATGGGCAACATTCTGCTGGCGGCGATCCGCCGGGCGCCGATTGTTGCCAATTTCTATTCCCAGGTTGCAACAGCGATGGTGCAAGCCGCCAACGCAATCAACAGCGCCTACGGCCCCTTGCTCAACGCCGCGTTTGTCCGCCGAAGCATCCTGTCGCTGCAATCAGCCTCAGCCATTGCCGGTCTGTCGACAACAGTCGTAGCTCCCAAAGGGATCGCAGCCGCGGCAACAGCCGCGGCCGATGAGCCGCCCCTCGCGAGAATCGCCCTCGATGGTAACCGCTTCGGTCTGGGTAACCGTCCAATCCTCGTACACACAGCGTCGCATTCGCGAAGCGTGTCGGTGTATGCAGCAGCATCAAACGGCGAGCAACTGATCCCTCCCAGCGCCGACGCAGCCGCCACGGCCTTCGTAGACGACCTGATCCGTCGAGGCAAAGTTGATTTGCCGCAACGCCGCGGCGCCACAACGGCCCTGGTTTCCCATCGAAGCCTGAAGACCCATGAGCTGGTCCCGGCTGACGAGGGGTTGCTGTTACAGCGCTTGCTGTTCGACTGCGGTCACCGGCACCGGTAAGCGACTCCAACATGCTGCCGCCGCCGGCGGCGGCCTGTCCGTGAGCGGTTGCGCGGACGCTCCGCGCCGCGTAAAACCGTTTGCATGGCAACAGACAAGAAAGCCCATCCGGCTGGAGCCATCGTGGCGTCTGATCCTCAGACCGAGTCCTTTGTGAAAGGGCTGGTCGATCGGGGAGAGGCGGCGAAAGCGGATGCCGAGGGCAAGCTGCCACCCGGGGCCACCCACGAGATCGTCGGGCACACCGAGACCGGGCTGCCGATCGTCGTCCGGCGGCGTTTTTCGGCCTATTAAAGGACTCCTGTGGGCTGATTGGGCGCCGTGTCCCGGTCCCAAAATGCCTTGGTTGGGGTATATTGGGGCCAACCATGAACCCGCTCGTACGGATCATTTCGCGCATTACCTGCCCGGCTTTCGCTGAAAGCCGGGTCGCGTGTGCGTGCAGTGGTCCACAGTCCAGTACGAGGTTCCCGGTTCATGAGTACTACCGATCTTTTCCCTGAAACGTCAGCGCTTTACCGGCTGCGGGTAACGGCTGAAGCCGACCTCGGCGCGCTGTCGCGCGTTCTCGAGCGATTCCAGAATCTGAATGTCGTGCCCCGCCGCGTGGTCGCGGAAATGGGCATCGGGGATATTCTCTACATCCAGGTGGATGTTTCAGGCTTGCCTGAAGAGCGCATCACGCTCATCACCGCGAAGTTGAATCAGGCGTTGAGCATCCGCGACGCGTACTGGCACGCCGTCTGACTAGCCGGTTCGCGGGCCGTTTGACCTCGCCGGAGTTATTCGTCGACCGGCTGTGCCGGTGATTCCAGGGATGGCGGTTCTGACGGTGGCGGTGGAGAGTAGGGCGGCGGTGGACCAGGGTGGTCCGGGTCGCCGTCAGGACTCTCTGATGCCGCCTCGGCTTCTGCCTGGATGTCCGCTACAGTGGAGGCAGGCGCCTCACTTCTCATGAACGCCGCTTGTCGCGTTGGCTGCTGCGTCTCGGGCTGCCACGGGAAAACCTTGTTCGAAACCGGCTGAGTGATCGACGCCATCATCGGCAACTTGGGTTGCTTGATGGAGTTGTTGGCGTTGACCATGAAGAAAGTCAGGACGGCGGCCGTCGTTGCTGCGAAGACCCCGGAACCTACATACCATGCCGCACGCTTTTTGCCGGCCGGTGCGTCCCAATACGGAGGTGGCGGGCGCTTCGTGAGAGCGGCCTTCGCCAGCTGAGACAATGATTCGCTGTTGACGATCGGTTCGACGCGACCCGCGTCACGCCGTGCACGTGCGCGTTTGAAGGCGTCGGTTTCCGGGATGCGTGTTGGTTTCGCGGAGGCGTCCCGGCGTTCGTGCGCGGCAGCGTACCGGGCGGCTGCGCGCATACCGGGGGTTATTTCCTGCTGCCGCCGGGCGGGTTGGGCTTGGCGCCGTGCCGTTGCCGCAGCTCCGCGTTGCGGTGTGGCGGCCGGCGACCGCGGCGCTGAATCGGCCGTTTTGTGTGGTGGTACGGCAGTTAGCGCCTGCTGGGCATGTTGCGACCGACCACGCGCCGTAGTGGCGGTGACGCGAATATCGGTGAACGCATCCTGTGGAGCAACCTGTTGTGGCTGCTCGCGCGCCGGCGTTTGGGTAGAGCGTGCCGCGACGCTGGCCGCCGTGGGTTGCTGCCTGCTGCGCGTATTCGCGAGAGACGCCGCCGAGTGGCGTTGGCCCGAGCGCGGATTCGCCGCGAGGGGTGCCAGCGAGATTCTGGCCGCGCTGGTAACGCGCAGGCTGTCTGCGGTCTGTTGGGGCTGCCGGGGGTGCGTCGCTCGCGCGGCAGCTGCAGGCGCTGGCTGCTTCCGGGCGGCTGCCACAACATCAACGTCCGACCCGTCCCAGGTCTCCTCCAAAACAACATCCTGCACCCGCGGCGGCGGTGCTGCCGTCGGTGCCCGTGCCCGTGCCCGTGTCGGTGCCGGTGTCGGCTCATCACACGCGCCGCGGGCCAGGTTGATGGCCGCCCACAGCTTCTGAAAGTTGATCGGGTAAGGCAGAGTTCGGAACAACCCAAACAGCCCCAACTCACCCTTGAGCAGGTTCAGTGTCGCGGGTCGGGCGGCGAAGATGCGGAGGGTGTTGGGCGTGTTGACGGCGACGTGGCTCAACACTTCGAGGCCGGACCCGTCGCCGAGGGTTTCGCAGGCGACGATGAGGTCGAACTCAACCCGCTGCAGCAGGGCGAAGCAGGCGGCTTTGGTCCCGGCGGTGTGGATCTCCAGGTCGTGCACGAACGTACCGGCTGCTTTGGCCAGTACCTTGGCATTTCGACCTGCTACGAGAACCCGCATGCCGTATTAAATACTCCGATTTTACCGGGATTTGCAGTGCCCGCAGAATGCGACACTGTCTGACGTGCCCGACAACAGAATGTTTAGCGGCCGACGTTGGGCGATTCTTTAGCGGCCAAATTGCCGCTACCGGCTCGCAACCTCAACACCACGCCATCCTCCACCGAGCGCCCTGAACACGGCGATCTGATCCTGAATGAGCGCCGTGTCCGATGTAGCGACCGCTGCGTCCGCTGCGACCAAGGCCTGCTCCGTGGTCAACAGGTCGAGGTTGCTGAGGGAGCCGGCAAGGAATTGGTCGTGAGCCATATCGAATGCCTGATGTGCCTTTTGCTGGGCATCCGACAAAGCTTGCCGCCGCTCCAGCTCGGAGCCGTACGTTGAGAGCGCCTGCTCGGTCTCCTTGAGCGCCTGAAGGACCACCGAATCGAAGTTCGCCAAGGCCGCTGCCGCGCTGGCCTTTGCCGCCCGGACGCGAGCTCGCGGACCCGCCATGTTCGGAAACGTCCAACTGACGCTGGGTCCGATACCCCACATCACGGAGTCCGCGGACGTGAACTCATTGATGTCCGCCGTTACAGTTCCATAGAGGGCTTTCAGGGTGATCCGCGGATACAGATCCGCCGTGGCCACGCCGATTCTGGCTGTCGCCGAGGCCATCCTACGGTCCGCCTGCCGCACGTCGGGACGTCGCTTGAGCAGGGTGGTTCCGTCCCCGACGGGGACAAGATCCGTCAGGTGGGGCGGAACTACGCATTGGCCTACCTCGGTAGGCGCCATGGAAGGAGCTCGTCCGAGCAGGGCTGCCAGCTGGAACAGCGCCGCCCGCCGTTGGCCTTCCAGGGGAGGGATGCCGGCTCGCACCTGAGCCACTAGCTGCTGTGCTCGGATCACGTCGAATTGCGAGTTCGCGCCGGCCTCGTTCCGATGCACGGTGATATCCGCCTCGCGGCTCACGATATCCAGTGAACGCTTGGCGACCTCGATCTGCTCGCCAAAGGCGCAAACCTGGGCATAGGCGCGGGCTGTCTCGGCGGCGACAGTGATCTTCACGGTGTCGTGCGCGGCCGCGATCGCTTCTGCGTCTGCCCGAGCCGATTCCACTGACCGGCGCACCCGGCCCAGGTAGTCGAGCTCGTATCCGAGGCTCAGCGCGGCCTCGTGGATCCAGATGGTCTGCGGACGGCGGCCGGTCAGCTCGAGAATTTCATCCGTCCCGGCATTCCGGCCCCGGGTAGATCCGATTTCGGCCTTGGTCTGCGGCAGGAAGGCGTCCCGCGCGATATCGAGGGCCGCATTGGCGGCCTGCAGATTGGCCTCGGCAGCCTTCAGATCCGTGTTGGCCGCGAACGCTTCATCCAACAGCTTGTCGAGGGTGGCGTCATGGTAGAGGCGCCACCAGTCATCAGGCGGTTCGGCGGTGGTTTCGGCCGAGGCGGTCACTGACACCAGCGGTGCCTCCGCTCCCGGCGTTGGCGGCGCCCGGTGGTAGTTGGGGCCCAAGGTGCAACCTGACACCAGGACGGCGAGTGCAGCGGCCAGCCCCAATGAGCTATTTGCAGCCAGGCCGCGCATCATTGCACCTGCCTTCGAGGAGCAAACCACGGCACATGCGAAGCAGGTCCGGGCGGAGCCGCCCGCCTGGTAACAATAAAGATCACAGTCAGGGCGGTGGCCGCTGCGATGACCACAAACGCATCGATGATTCCCTGGGTGATGGCGGCCCCGTGGACGACATTGTTCAACACCGCGGCTCCGCGAGTCGAAGCTGACACCGGATCGCCGGCGCGCGCGGTCGCCGCACCATAAGCCTGCAATCGTTGCACGACCTGTCCATCACCAATGCCAATGTGTTGGCCCAGGTGATTCGAGGCAATCTGACCGCGCACCCGGACAAATGTCTGAACAAACGCACTGCCGATCTCGCCGCCAAACAAGCGGGCGCACTGGATTGCCGCGCCGAAGCTCAACGCGGTCTGGGGACGCAGATGCAGGACTGCGAAAAATACGGTCCCGGACAGCGCGAAGCTTTGTCCAACAGCCTGGAGGATCGCCGATGGCAGAAACTGATCCGATCCCCACACCGGCGTCAGGCCATACGCCACCATCAAACAGGCAACGCAGATGCACATGAAGCCAAACACCGCAACCATGCGGGGATCAGCACGCCGCAAGGTGAACCCCGCGAGAAAACAGATGAGCAACTGGGGCGCTGCAATCCACGCCAGCGTGTCGCCAACCTCGAGAGCGCGAAATCCCCGTACCGTCTGCAAAAATTGCGGGATGACGAGCGCGGTGGACAGAATCGTCAGGCGCAGGAACGAAACGAGCAGCAACATGCGCGGCATGGGCGCTTCCAGCACGACACGCAGATCGACAGCCGGAAACGGGCAGCGCCATTCGTGTATGGCAAACATGATCAACAGGAAGATGCCGGCTGTCAGTAAGCCAATAACCAACGGTGAATTCAGCCAGTCCAGGCGGTTGCCCTGGTCGAGCGCGGCATAAATGAGCGCGAATCCGAACCCGCCGTAGAGAAAACCAAAGATATCGGCACGCGGGCGCTGGGGGTTGACCGGCTCCGGTTTGATGCCGAAATACAAACACGCAACCATGACCAGGGCGAACGGCACGTTCTGCCAGAAGATGAAGCGCCAGGACAGATGGTCGGTGTACCAACCTTCCAGCGAAGCTGAAATGTTCAGCGAGACCTCTAGGTTGAGCGCATAGACGGCAATGCCGTATGCCCAGGCCTTCGGCGGTGTATTCCGCAGCACAAAGCTCAGTGTCAGCGGAATGAAGAAGCCCGAGGCCAGCCCGCCCAGAAACTGGAATACCAACAGGGTCTGGAGGTTGGGAGAGAAGGGCTCGAGGATGGAGATGACCGCGAATGCCGCGGCGGCTTCCATCAGCACCTTGCGCGTGCCATAGATCGCGCCCAGCCAGATGGCCACCAGGGTAATCAACATCTGGGCAACCGTCTGCGCCGTGGAGATCCAGGCCCCCTCGTCAAATCCGGCGTGCACGGCACCGCGGATATCTGCGAGGCCCAGTGTGGATAGCCGCGTGTTGAGGGTTGAGATAAAGGTGCCCATCAACACTGCGGTCAAACCGAGCCACGGAAACGCAGTTGGCGGCGCGGCCGCCGCCGGCAAATGCGGTGCCGCGGTTGGCGGCGCTGTCAAAGGGGGTGCCGCGGTTGGCGCGGGCACGCTCATGAATGCTCACCTGCCTTCGTATCCACGGTCGCAATGACCGACATGCCAGGCCGAAGCTCGTCCTTCAAGCCGTCCGCATCGTCGATGACGATCTTGACCGCGATCCGTTGCACCACTTTGGTGAAATTGCCGGTTGCATTGTCAGGCGGCAGCAGCGCGAACTGCGATCCGGCTCCGGGGGCAAAAGCGACCACGTGTCCGTGCAACGTACGCCCGGGGAAGGTGTCCACCCGCACATCGGCTTTCTCCCCGATGGCCATGTGCGTGAGCTGCGTTTCCTTGAAGTTCGCGATCACCCACACATTCGGCAGAGGTGTTAGAGAGGTGACCTGGCCTCCGACACCTACCCATTGCCCCGGCTTTACCTGGCGTTGCCCGATGACGCCGTCCTGAGGGGCCACGATGCGGGTATACCCGAGGTTGATTTTTGCAATGGCGAGGCTGGCCTTCTGAGCGGCCAAGGCGGCTTCCGCCTGTGCCTGTTGAGCCGCCAGCACCGACAGTTGTCGACCCGCCGCGCCCGCCTGTGCGCGGGTCTGTTCGAGCTGCGCGGCCAGCTGCGCTTTCACGGTCTGCAGTTTCTCGGCCGCCTCGGTCGAGGACGATCCGGTCTCGAAGAGCACCGCCTGGCGGGCCAGGTCGCGTTTGTTCTGCTCCGCGTTGGCGTCCACAGCGGCCACACTGGCCTTGGCGGCGCGGACGTTCGCGCTTTGCAGTTCCTGCTGTGCCTTCAGAGCCTCGATTTGCGCTGCGGCAGCCGCGACGCTGGCGGTGAGTTGATCGACGGTGGCGCGATAGTCGTCATCGACGATCTCTGCAATCAACTGTCCTTCGTGGACGCGCTCGTAGTCCTGGACCGGCATGTTGCGCACGTAGCCGGAGACCTTTGCGGCGATCGGGGTGAGGTCCGACTGCAGGTACGCATCGTCCGTGGTCTGCCGCCTGGAATTGGATTCCCAGCGGCTCCAGCGTGTCGTGATGAGCACCAGGATGCCCACTGCGAGCAGAAAGACAATGGCGCGCCAGATCCAGTCGGGTGGCGCATGCCAGTTGAATGCGGATTTCTGATCCGTCATGAGTTCTCCATCGAAGCCCCTGTGTCCCCCTGCTCAGGTCACAGTGTAACCAAGCCACAGGGGGTCCGCGATTCTGCTGGCGAATGGCCGACCCGGTATTGGAGCCTTCTGCGCCCATCTGTACGAATCGACTGGAATGGATGCCCGCTTCGGTTCCTTTCAGATGTCAATGATTTGTCATGTGCTCCACGTATAAAACCGCGCTGTCGTGCGGATCAATCCGGCACGCGTAACAACATAACGTTAAAATATCGGAGCACACGCCTTGTCAGCTTTTTCGCCGCGCAATTTAGCGGCTTGCCTCGTTTACACCGCCGCCGGTCTCACAACACTGGTCCCCGTCTCCTTCGCCGATGACGCTTCGACCAAGGTCCCGGAATCTGATGAAGTTATCGTGACAGGAACGCGCGATGCCGGACGCACGAAATTCAACTCGCTGACACCCATTGATGTTATCTCGCAGGAGTCCATCGGCGCCTCGGCGTCCAGCGATATGGCGGACAGGCTGGCGGAGCTGGTTCCATCATTCAATGTTCAACAGCAACCGAGCGCCAACGGACAGCAGTTTGTGCGTCCCGCGCGGCTGCGTGGTCTTTCGCCGGATGAGACACTGGTACTCGTCAACGGTGAGCGCTTCCACCGTTCATCATTGATCAGCGTGAATGGCGCGCAGGCGCCTGATCTCGCCCAGATCGCGGGCCTTGCCATCAAACGGATCGAAGTGCTTCGCGATGGAGATTCGGCGCAGTACGGCTCCGATGCCATCGCCGGCGTCATCAATATCATTCTCGATGACGCGCCCGGGTTTGAAACATTCGCGCAATATTCCAGCTACTATCACGGTGACGGAAACAATCCGCAGGCGGGCGCCAGGGCGGGATTTTCGTTGGGCGATGGTGGTTTCGCGGTCGTTACCGGTGAATGGTCCGATTCGCAGGAGACTTCCCGTACTCGTCAGCGACCCGATGCCATTGCATTTCAGTCCGCGCATCCTGATCTCGATGTTCCGAATCCGGTACAACACTGGGGTCTGCCGGAGCAGCGTGCCTATAAAGTGGCATTGAACTCGATGTTGCCGCTCACATCAGGCCTCGAGGCCTATCTGTTCGGGACTTTCGACGAGAGTCACGGTGTCAACGATTTCAACTGGCGCAACCCCGACACCACCGGCAGCTCCTTCAATCCCTCGCGTGTGTTCCCTGGGTTCAACTTGCGTAGTATCTATCCGACGGGGTTTGCGCCTCGTTTCGGCCAGGATTCGACCGACAGCCAGATCAATGGTGGCCTCAAAGGATCCGCGGGCGATGATTTCCGCTGGAACGTGGGTGGTTCTTTCGGCCGAAATCGCATCAGCTATTTCATGAACAACACCATCAACGCGTCGCTGGGTCCGGATAGCCCGACATCTTTCAAACCCGGCGCTCTGCAACAGAAGGAAGTCAACGTCAACGCTGACTTCGTGTATCTGTGGCGCCTGTCAGCGCTCCCTGAGCCGATCAACGTGGCTTTTGGCGCAGAACGGCGCGACGAAACCTATGGGATCTTCGCGGGCAACCTGGCTTCCTACGAAGTGGGTCCGGGCGCTGCCACGGGGCTTGCGCCGGGCTCGAATGGATTCCCGGGTTTCAGTCCCGCGCAGGCGGGCGAGTGGGATCAGAAAAGCTACGCCGGATATCTGGATGTAGAAGTGCCGGTCATTGAGCGTCTGACTGTCGGAGGGGCTGCACGCTACGAACACTTCTCCGGGTTTGGTGAGAAGGTGACAGGCAAGTTTGCTACTCGGTTCGAGCTCGCGCGCGGCCTGGCGTTGCGCGGCTCGTATTCAACGGGATTCCGCGCGCCCACGCCGGGTCAGGCTGAGTCCACCAGCATCTCGCAGGGCCTGGACACGGTGACATTGCAACTGTTCACGACAGGCCGTCTGTCTCCACTGAACCCGGTTGCCCAGTTCTTCGGCGCGCGTCCGCTGAAGCCGGAAGAGTCGAAGACGGGGAGTCTGGGTCTGACCTGGCAGACAGATGTGGGTTTCTCAGGTTCGGTGGACGCCTACAACATCAATGTCTCGGGCCGGTTCAGTCAGTCACGGACTTTCACCGTGACACCGGCCATCCAGGCGCAGCTGATTGCGCAGGGTGTGCCCGGAGCAGCCACGTACACGGCCGTGAACTTCTTCACGAACGACTTTGATACGCGCACCCGCGGCGTCGACGTCGTGGGCTCCTATGCGCAACACATCGGGCCAGGCCGCATGGAGCTGATGGCCGCCTTCAACGAAAATCAGACTAAAGTCACTTCCGGCTCGCTGGCAGCCAACCCGGCGCAGAAGGCCACCTTCGAGAAGGGCATTCCTCAGCAGAATATGAGTGCCTCCGCCAGCTACGCTGTGGGGCCGGTCAAAGTGCTGGGGCGCGTGCGCTATTACGGATCGTGGACGGACTCCACAGGCAACACGACCGGCGAGCTGTTGCAGAGTTTCGGCTCCATCAACATGGTTGATGTGGCGGTCAGCTACGACGTCCTGGCACATTTGACGGCTACAGTCGGGGCGGACAATGTCTTCAATTCGTATCCCGACCAGGCCACGTTCCAGGCGAGCCGGGGCCTCATCTACTCGCGTAATTCGCCCTACAGCACCGATGGCGGGCTGTATTATGTACGTCTGAACGCGAGGTTCTGATGCGAAACCTATCACGCCGTAGTTTGCTGGCTGGTGTAGCTACCGGCGTCGTTGCGCGCGGAGCGTTGGGGGCGGGAAAGTCTTCCCGCCCCGATGTACCTGCGGATCGGCTTGCCTCGGATGAGAGTTACTGGGGGAAGATCGCCTCGCAGTACGATGTCACTCGTGAGGTGATCCAGCTCGAGAATGGAAACTGGGGCATCTGTACCAAGTCAGTTCTCGATGCGTATGAGAAGCACCTCCGGTTCGTCAACCAGCGCAACTCGTTCTATGTGCGTCGTGAGTTTGAAGCGGACGTAGACAGAATCCGCGAGCGAATTGCCCGTAAGCTGGGTGTTGATACCGATGAAATCGCGCTGACACGGGGCGCCACCGAGGCGCTGCAGGCGCTCATTGGCGGATACAATAAGCTACGCGCGGGTGACGCGGTTTTGTATGCCGATCTCGATTACGACAGCATGCAGTCAGCTATGAACTGGCTGCCGGCTCGCCGCGGTGTAGAGGTTGTGAAGATTGCATTGCCGGAGCCGGCAACGTACCAGGGATTGATTGACGTCTATGCCTCGGCGCTGGACGCATACCCGAAAGTCAAGTTGATTCTGTTGACGCACCTGAGCCATCGGACGGGCCTCGTACTCCCCGTCAAGGAAATCGTGGCAATGGCTCGTGCTCGCGGTGTCGATGCCATCGTCGACTCAGCGCATGCCTGGGGGCAGATCGATTTCGATGTTCGCGACCTGGGGCTGGATTTCGCCGGATTCAATCTTCACAAGTGGATGGGAGCTCCGCTGGGAGTCGGAGTGTTGTACATCCGCAAGCAAAGGATCCCGGACATTGATGTCTTCATGGCCAGTGAAGAGCATGGGACTGACGATGTTCGTGCGCGTGTACATTCGGGCACCAGTAACTTCGCGGCCTTTCTGACCGTGCCGGAAGCGCTCGATTTTCAAGAGACGATTGGAATTCAGGCGAAGGAGGCGCGGCTGCGGTACCTCCGGGATTCCTGGGCTGAAACGCTCCGTGACCACGGGCAGATACAGATCCTGACTCCGTCTGATCCGCGGCTCCATGGCGGGATTACTTCGTTTCGCCTGAAAGGGCTCGGCGCCACTGCGGACAACATCGCGCTCGCTCGTAAACTGTTGGAGGATCATCGGATCTTCACTGTCCATCGAACCGGGGTGGCAGGTGGAAGTTGTGTCCGGGTGACGCCTTCACTGTTCACGACCAGAAGCCACATTGACCGATTGGTTTCGGCGCTGAAGGCGTGAGTGCGCCGGGCAGGAATGATCCGTGCCCTTGCGGCAGTGGCCGCAAATACAAACTGTGTTGTTTGAATAAACGCGCTCCCGAGGACGTCGGGGCCTTGCGCCTCCAGGCCAACATGGCGTTCCGGGCGGGGCGTGGTACTGAGGCTGCCGAGCTGTTAGCGCGGGCGACCCGGGCCGCGCCGGAATGGCACTCAGGACTCAGGGTGACATGACTGGCGCTGTCGGGGCTTGTCAGCGGGCCGTTGAGTTGGCGCCTTCGCGTGCCCGAGGCGCATTACCACCTGGCCGAGACGCTCCCTCAGGCTCGAGAACCGTCAGCTCATGATGGGATGGCTGGTGACGCTCCTCGCGGCCGCCCTGTAACGATGCGCGGCACGGAGAGGCTCGCGGACCTCCAGCGTCGCCTCGCGCCAATCTTCGAGTTGAAGCCCGTCTACCCGGCAGAACTCTCTTGTGTTGCTGGTGACGAGGATCAGTCCCCTTGCCAGCGCAGTGCCGGCAATCAAGACGTCATACCAACCAATCCTTCTTCCGGCACGGGTCAGAATGGCCCGGATGTTGCCGGTTAGTCGTGCGTCATCGAAATCGAAAGAGACTGCTGGTATCTCATTCAATAGCGCATTGATACGGGCGTTGTGCTTCCTCACTCTGTCCGGATGAAGCGACCGGCCAAATTCAATTTCGTTGACAGTCACGGTCGAGATGCAAGTTGCTGCTTTCCCAACGAGCAGATATCTCAGCTCAACTCTCGCATCATTACGAGCAAGGTTGCTGAACGTGTCCGTGTCCAGCAAGTATGTCATCGCAATCTCTCTTCCAGTATCTCTAGCTGACGGTCCGGATGCAGGTGTTTGAAATACGGGTCCAATTCCGGACCGGGCCGAAGGATCTCGAAATCGCCGAAATCACATCGGATCGGATCTGCAAACCAGGCGCGCAGGGCTGCAATTGCTGCCAGCTCTCTCGAAACATTTTGTACGCGGGCAAGGGCGTCGATCCTTGGAACCAGCCCCTCGTCGATTTCCAAATTTAGATTCATAGTGCATCACCTCCATGCTACCTGGGTCTCAAATTAGCGTGGCCGGGAGGGTACTGCGACGGACAATAGTCCGAAGTATTGAAGCTCGATGTGGACGGGACGCGCATTTGAGGCAGCCGGCTACGACCTGTATCGTTCCAGCAGCGGCTGCAGTGGCGCCGCCATCATCACGTTTTCGTTGCAGGCCTGTTCGTGAATCAACCGCTCACTCAAATCGCCGACGTCCGCTTCCTGGGCAAGATCCTGGGAGATGTCATCCGTGCTCATGGTGGCGATGCACTGTTTCAGCGCATCGAAGCCATCCGTGCCGGCTCGGTTGACCGTTACCGCGGCATCTCAAATCCCCGCGGGCTCGATGCCGGCCTGGATACCCTCACGCTCGACGAGACCGTGGCCTTTGTCCGCAGTTTTATGCTGTTTTCGATGCTCGCGAATCTGGCCGAAGATCGACAGGGGGTGACTGCTGAGAAAGAAAGCACGATGGCTGCCACGCTCGAATATCTGAAGTCGCAAGGCGTCGATGAGAAACGGGTGAACGACCTGCTCGATCAGGCGCTGATTGTGCCCGTGCTGACCGCGCATCCTACGGAGGTCATGCGCAAGAGCATGATCGACCACCGCAATCGCATATTTGAGCTGATGCGCTTGCGCGATGCCGGTCGTACAGAAACAGCGGACGGTGAACTGATAGAGCAGGGCATTGAAAGGCAGATTGCGCTGCTGTGGCAAACGCGAGCGCTGCGACGCGAACGGCTCTATGTGTCGGACGAGGTGGATATTGCGCTTGCGTATTTGCGTGAGGTTTTCTTGCCCGTCATTCCAGCGCTTTATGTACGTTGGGAGCGTTCTCTAGGCCGTAGACCAGCGAGCTTCCTGCGACCTGGAAGCTGGATCGGTGGCGATCGCGACGGCAATCCACACGTCACTGCCGACTCCCTCAAGCTCACACTGGGCCGTTCATCCCAGGCGCTGCTCGCCGATTACCTGGCTCAATTGCATGCCCTGGGCGCCGAGCTCTCCATATCGAACGAGCAGGCAGCGATCTCTGAGGAATTGAAAGGCCTTGCAGAGCGCAGCGGCGACAATCATCCCGCGCGTTCAGATGAGCCTTACAGACGAGCCATCACTGGAATCTACGCACGACTCGCTGCCACATACAAACAGATCACGGGTCACGTACCACCCAGACCTGCGTCCGTTCACGGCGAACCGTATCCCGACGCGAAAAGTCTCGAGGTGGACCTCCAGGTCATACAGGGCTCACTCGAAGCGCAAAACAGCGACTCCGGGGCCCTGACGCGCCTCATCAGAGCGGTTGAAACGTTTGGTTTCCATCTCGCCACATTGGATCTGAGGCAGAACTCCGACGTTCACGCGCGTGTGGTAGGCGAGCTCCTGAAAGTCGCCGGGGTTGCAAAAGACTACGACGGGTTGGACGAAGCCAGACGCGTGGAACTGCTGCGATCAGAGCTGTCGAGCGAACGTCTCCTCGCCAGCCCATTCGCCACCTACAGCCCTGAAACAAACTCGGAGCTGGCCATTGTCCGGGCCGCAGCCGTTGCTCACCAGGTGTACGGTCCGCAGTGCATCACCACCTACATCATCTCCAAATGCGACAGCGTTTCGGATCTGCTGGAGGTCAACATCCTGCTGAAGGAAGCAGGCCTGTACCGGCCCGGAAAAGCGGCCATCATGGCCGTCCCGCTGTTTGAAACCATCGGTGACCTGCAAAATTCGGCGCAGGTCATGACCGCATGGCTCGGGCTTCCCGAGGTCGCCGCCATCACGCAGGCACGGGGCTTCCAGGAAGTGATGGTCGGGTACTCTGATTCCAACAAGGATGGTGGTTACCTGACTTCCGTCTGGAGTCTGCAGCAGGCAACGACGGCGCTGGCCCAGGTTTTCGAGCAAGCGGGTACCGTGATGCAGGTATTCCATGGCCGTGGCGGTGCGGTGGGCCGTGGCGGCGGATCGTCCTTCGATGCCATCCGCGGTCAACCTCACGGTACGGTCAAAGGCCGCATCCGGATCACGGAACAAGGCGAGATCATCGCCGCGAAGTACGGTACTCGCGACAGCGCCGCCGTGAATCTGGAATCCATCACGGCCGCCACGCTGCTGACTTCACTGGAAAAAGAGCAGCTTTCCGCCAAAGATCGAGCCAAGTTCGCCGCGGCGATGGACGCGCTTTCCAACGAGGCGTTCCGATCGTACCGCAAGCTCGTGTACGAAACGGAAGGATTCTCGCGGTTCTTCCGCCAGATGACACCGCTCATCGAAATCGCCGAACTGAAGATCGGCTCGCGTCCTGCGTCGCGGACTAACTCCGAGCGAATCGAGGATCTGCGCGCCATCCCGTGGGTTTTCAGCTGGGCCCAGGCGCGTGTCATGTTGCCCGGCTGGTACGGAGTCGGGCAGGCGCTACGATCATTCAAGGATCCCGCGCTGCTCAAAGAGATGCTCGCGGCCTGGCCCTTCTTCCGCGCCACGGTAGACAACCTGGAGATGGTGCTTTCGAAGTCGGACATGGGTATCGCCGCTCTGTATGCCAATCTGGTCGAGGATAAATCGAGAGCTGGTGCAATCTTCGGGCACATCCGGGATACCTGGACGATTACCCAGGATGCCTTGTTGGTTGTCACCGGACAGTCGCGACTGTTGGAGAGACATCCGGCATTGGATGCCTCCATCCGGTTGCGTTTGCCTTACATCGAGCCACTCAACCTCCTGCAGGTCGAAATGCTCAGGCGCCATCGCGCAGGTGAGAAAGATCCGCGCGTGCGCGAGGGAATCCAGTTGTCCATCAATGCGATTGCGACGGCACTGAGAAATAGTGGATAGCACCTCTCAGCAGGTAGAGAAGGCCTACGGGCAGGTAATCTCTTCTGCGCGGGAGGATGCACGTATCGCCGCTACTGCACGGCTGATACTGGCAATCCACGATGACTTCTATGCACAGCTTTGCGAATACCCGTTCAAGGCAAAGCGGGCTTTCGAAACAATGGACACGCATGCGTCCATTCAAATCAGCCACGAGCGTCTGGGCCTTTACAGCCGTTACATCTCCGAGCATGGCCCGCGGATACTCGAAGCCTTTCCGGCGCTGGCCAACAATGCGGCGATCTGGGACAGGCTCGACCGCTTGTTCATGGCCATGATTGTCGATCGCTATGAAGCCGATATCGCCTTCAGTTTTGCTCATTCCCTGAGAAGGAATATCGACCACGGGTTGTGGAAGCCAGTGGCGTACTCATTTGCGCCTCCGAGCAAGCGCCGCGCGAACTCCATGGCGTCGGCCCATCGGCGACTGACCATAGTCGACCATCCGGACGTTGACCTGATCCTGACAGCACTGCAGATTCCGCACATCGCCACTGCCTTCAGAGATCTGCAGGGGGATGCCTGTCGCATCCTGGAAAAGTTGACGCACGATACAACCCCAACCGCGTTGGATGTCATAGAGGCCGGGTTCTTCAGAGACAGAAGCGCATTCATCGTCGGCCGCTGGGTCATGCCGGACGGCGAATTTATTCCTTTTGTGGTGGCACTTCTCAACAGCCCGGAGGGTGTGTACGTCGATGCAGTGTTGCAACGAGTATCCGACATCCACGATCTCTTCAGCTCCGCATTGGCGAACTTCCACGTGACGACGCCGTTGTATTACCAAACATGCGTCTTCCTGTTCAGTATCATGCCGCGGCGGCCGTTGGGCCATCACTACTCGACGATCGGATACAACCATGTCGGCAAGGTCGCCATCCTCAATGAGATCATCGACAACGTTCGCGCCAGCGGCCAGAAGCTCGCGAAATCGCCGGGGGCTGCGGGAACCGTGGCTCTGGGGTTTACGTTTGAAGCCTGTTCATATCACCTGAAAGTCATTCGCGATGTGCCAACAGCGGCGTACAAGTGGGGTGCGTTTCCGGGCGTCGATGCCGTTATCGGGAAGTACCGCGCGGTTCACGAAATAAACCGCGCGGGCAGCATGTTGGACAATGTCATGTATTTCAATGTGCGGCTGGACCGCGAGCTCTTTGAGCCGGAGCTCCTCGAGGAATTAGTGCAGGAAGCGCCTGCCAGCGTACGAGTGGAATCCAACGATATCTTCATCCGCTCACTCATCGTGCAGCTGAAAATTGTGCCGCTGCCGGTTTACCTGGAGACGGCGGACGAGGAGGCCACGCGATCTGTCATTCAGAGCTTGGGTCACTGCATCCGCAACAACGCCGCAACGAATATTTTCAACAAGGACCTCGACTCCCGGAATTATGGAGTTGGCCGTTATGGCAAGGTGTTCCTGTTTGACTATGACGCGGTCGAGAAGCTGAGGGACGTGAAGATCCGCACCAATGCCGACCGGGAGCCGGGTGAGGAAACCGTCCCCGACTGGTATTTCGAGGACGGCGTCATCTTCCTGCCCGAAGAAATCGAATATGGCATGCAGTTGAAAAGCGACTTCGCACGCCGTTGTTTCCGCATCCAGAATGCCGATCTGCTCACTGTCGGATATTGGGAAGAAGTGCAGCAGAAACTGCAGCGAGGAGAGGTCCCGGTGCTGCGGATGTACCCGCGAGCCGCTAAGCTCTCACCATGAGCTACGGCCCGTGGAATCCCGGTCTCAACTCCCAGGTGCCCCGGGAGTTGCGGCACATGTGCACTATTTTCCGCCCGGAGAACTCCTTCACGCGTGTCTCCGCCGCCACGGAGCTGCGTCAACTCACGGGATTGCCGCTGTGCGATCTGGCGATACTGCGACCTCAGCGCCTGGTGTTGCATGAGCTGATGATCCGGGTGATGGCGAACCTCAGTGTGCCTACGGGTGAGAAGATCGGGGACCTGGGTATCAATTTCCGTTTGATCACGGACCGGTTGCTCCATCGGTACATCGAGCCCGAAATGGAGGCAATCGAGGCTGAATACGCCAGCGTCCGAGAGCAACTGGCAGCAGTCATCCGTGAAGCATTGACCGAGTTGATAACACCGCGGGCCGCCCCCGTTGGCAGCCCGAGCCGGGCACCCAAGCTACGCTGGTTCAGAAGAGCCAAGCCGCAGGCGGCTGCCTCGGGGCCGCAGGCAAACGTCCCCAGCGCGCAGGCGAACCCTGGCGCGCAGGTGAATCCCGGCGCGCAGGTGAACAGCCTGCCAACAAACATCCCCGCGCCGCAAATGAATGCCACGGCATGGGGGCCTCAACAAATCGCAGCATTGGAGCGCCGAGCGGCGGCCACTGATGACCCGCTGAAGCGCTCGGCCTACCGGGCGCTGGTGCGGGTGATGTCAGGTCTCTTTACAACCAACGGCCGCGCATGGGGCACGTCGGAGCTGATCTGCTCCGTGGCAACCGACCTGGCATGCAACGACTATGGCAGCGATGTCGTGGGCCGCACGATCGAGCCGCTCCTGCATAAAGGCATCGAAGCTGAAAAGTACACACGACTGCCGCGCCAGGACAAACCCATCATCATCAACACCAAAGGCCCTTCGGCTTCGGGGAAAAGCAGCCTGCGGCCGCTGCACCGGAAACTGGCAGGGGCCCTCGGCGTAAAGTGGTCCGATTTCGCGCTGATCAGCCCGGACATTTTCCGCAAGCAACTGCTCGACTACGGTTCGCTGGGGTCCGCATACAAATACGCGGGAGCCTTCACCTCGGAGGAGCTGCAGATCGTCGATCAGAAGCTCGATCGCTACATGGCCCGCAAACATGCCCGGGGGGACATGGCTCACCTGTTGATTGACCGGTTTCGATTCGACAGCTTTGCTCCCGATTCGGACGAGGCCGGCAGCAATCTGCTGACCCGCTTTGGCGACTACGTGTACCTTTTTTTCGTAATCACGCCTCCGGAGCAACTGGTTGAACGCGCGTGGATGCGGGGACTGGAGTTTGGACGCTACAAGGCAGTCGACGATACGCTGGCCCATTGTGTCGAAGCCTATGTCGGCGTACCCAACGTATTCTTTACCTGGGTTCACCGCACTGACAAGCAGATGCGCATCGAGTTTCTGGACAACAGCGTGCCCTATGGGGCGTTGCCGAAGACCGTTGCCTTTGGCGACAACTTCACGCTCAATGTGCTGGATGTCGACAAGCTGTTGGATATAGAACGTTTCGGGCGAGTGGACGTCGATGCCACCGCGCCGGACAAACTCTATCCAAACAAAGCGCTACTCGCCCCGGAGCATAACCTGGGATTCCTGAAGCGCTGCATTCAGGTGTTCAAGGAGATCAATTTCGCAGATCAGAGATCCGGGAGGATCTATCTGAGGATCGAGCGAGGCGTGGCAACGCAGATCGATCCGGCCTTGAAGCAAAGCGACTTGCTCCAGACAATCGTAGGCAAAGGCAACCCCGAGCTCATCCAACAGCCGCTGTACCTCGAAGACACAGCGACCCTGGGCGATTGGGGTTAGCCCAACAAACTCAGCCCAGGAAGTCCCCGTAACGATCCACGTGAGTGGCCAGATCCAGCGTGTGTTGACGGGTCAACCGCTCCGCCAGCTCCGTGTCACGCTTCTCCAGCGCTTCAATGATCTTCAGGTGATCGATGATGGAGCGCGCGGCCCGGTCGCTCTGCGAGATGGTTGCACGGCGCACCGCGCGAACATGCAGCAACAGGTTCCGGGTCGTATCAATGATGGTCTGCGACCCGCCCAACCGGATCACTTCCGTATGGAACGCAATGTTGGCATCCGAATACTCATCCAGATGCTCATTCGGCGGCGAATTCTGAAACTCATCAAACAAATGCCGCAGCTTGGCAATCTCCGCGTCCGGAGCATGCAAAGTCGCGAGCCGTGCCGCCATGGACTCGAGCGCTGCCCACACCTGGATCATTTCAATGATCTGCTGCTTCGACTTGCGGACGATGTAGATACCGCGACGGGGAATCGTCCTGACAAAACCTTCCTGCTCCAGGAGTGACAGCGCCTCCCGGATCGGAGTCCGGCTCACCCCGAGCGCCGTGATGAGCTGGCGCTCGTCGAGGCGAAGTTCCTGGCTGGGGTTGTAGATGTCGGTGTCAGCGATGGCCGCCTTGATCAGGGTGTAGGCCTGATCCCGCAAGCTCGTCGCGTTGAGAGGGGCGAGCGCCAGCGGCGTGGACGCCGTGGCGCGCTGAATCAGGTTTTCGGTTGTGCTCATTCCGCCGAAGCCATTTGTACTGTCATTACCTGTCGTGCTGCAGGCGGTTGCCCCGCCCGTGTCCCGTTGGCAAGTGTCTCCTGAACGCGTAGTCCTTGGAAACGCCCATGACGCTCAGCGTACGAAAGTACGGCTTCAGGCAACGCCGAATACAAAAATAAGGAAATTCCCGAGAAGGCGGCCACGCCGCTGGCAAAAAGAGCAATTAAACCAATAGCTTGCATTGAAACTGCTGACCCTCGCGAGGCTTGTACTAGATATATTAGATTATACGGCAAATAGAGGACACATGCAGCGGCAGTGACCGAAAATCTGTGTCACCGCACGCTTTTTCCCTGCTGTTGCCAGGGGCCTGGCCCGCTGCCCCACCTATACAAAGCCAAAAAATATGATATACCAGCCGGGCAGAGGCAGGACCGCTGGTGCAAAAAACGAGGGGGACCGGACCATGAATGCGAGTTCGAATGGGAGAGGCGGAGCATTCGGGAATCCATGGCTGCAGTTGACCATCGGGGTCATTTGTATGGCCTGCGTTGCGAATCTCCAGTATGGCTGGACACTGTTCGTCAATCCGATCGATGAGAAATACCACTGGGGCCGCCCCGCGATCCAGGTGGCTTTCACACTGTTTGTTCTCGTTGAAACCTGGCTGATTCCCGTCGAAGGGTATCTGGTCGACCGCTTCGGTCCGCGCTGGGTTGTGATGGGTGGCTCCTTCCTGGTAGCCATCGCCTGGCTGATCAACTCGAGCGCGAGCTCGTTGCCGGTGTTGTATGTAGCAGCGGCTATCGGCGGCATCGGCACCGGGTGTGTGTACGGGACCTGTGTTGGAAACGCACTGAAATGGTTCCCCGGGCGCCGCGGTCTGGCCGCGGGCATTACCGCATCGGGATTTGGAGCCGGCGCGGCGCTCACCATCGGCCCGATTGCCAGCATGATCAAATCGTCCGGCTACGAGCAGGCATTCCTGGTATTCGGCCTCATCCAGGGTGGCATCGTGTTTCTCATGTCCTGGGGACTGCAGGTGGCACCCGCCGCGTTGCAGGCCTCCAAGGTCAAAGCCGCCCAGACTGCTCATGGTTACACGCCCGCTGAAGTCCTGCGCAGCCCGTGTTTCTGGGTGATGTACCTGATGTTTGTGCTCATCGCTTCCGGTGGCCTCACCATGGCCGCATCCATGGCCCCGATTGCCAAGGATCTCGGAATCGAAAAAACGCCGGTGGAACTGTTCGGATTCATCATGCCGGCACTGGTGTTTGCGCTCTCCCTCAACCGCATATTCGACGGTATCGGGCGTCCTTTCTTCGGCTGGGTCTCGGATCAGATCGGCCGTGAATACACCATGGCGATCGCCTTCATCCTCGGCGCCGGCACGCTCTACATTCTCAGCGTCTCGGGCAGCAATCCAACTGTCTTCGTCCTGGTGACGGCGTTGTATTTTGGTGTGTATGGGGAAATCTTCAGTCTGTTCCCGGCCACTCAAGGCGACACGTTCGGCGCCAAATACGCCGCATCCAACGCTGGAATGCTCTACACCGCGAAAGGCTCGGGCGCATTGCTCGTCCCCATCGCCGCGGAAATCGCCAAGTCCAACGGCTGGGGCACGGTTTTCATGATCGCCATGAGCTGCAACATCCTGGCAGCCGCTCTCGCGCTGTTGGTCCTGAAGCCGCTGCGAGCGCGACACTTTGCGATCAGTAAGGCCCATTTCGCACACCAAGCCGTTGGCGACCGACGGACCACGTGAGGAGTAAGGAACCATGGCAAGCGTCAATCCAGTGCCGGCCCCCGCGGGAATGATCGACAAAAGACCATCGACAACGGCTGAGGACACTCTGCAGCGAAAGAGCCGGGATGCGGGCGTTGCCTCGGGTGGCCACCTGGTTGCAAAGGCACTGAAGAACGAAGGTGTGGATACGATCTTCACTCTCTGCGGTGGCCATATCATCGACATCTATGACGGTTGTGTTGATGAGGGTATCCGCATCATCGATGTACGCCACGAGCAGGTGGCCGCCCATGCCGCCGATGGCTACGCGCGGCAGACCGGCAAGCTCGGTTGTGTTGTCACTACGGCGGGTCCGGGTTGCACCAACGCGGTGACCGGTGTTGCGACCGCGTTCCGTTCGGAGAGCCCGATTCTTCACATCGGCGGACAGGGGGCGCTGACACAGCACAAGATGGGTTCGCTGCAGGATCTGCCTCACGTTGACATGATGTCTCCCATCACCAAGTTCGCAGCGAGCGTGCCGAGCACGGAGCGCGTCGCGGACATGGTGAGCATGGCGGCTCGTGAAGCTTTCAATGGCGCCCCGGGTCCTGTGTACCTGGAAATCCCCCGTGACGTTCTCGACCGTGAGGTCGATATCACCAAGGCGGTGGTTCCAAAGCCGGGTCACTATCGGGCGTCGGCAAAATCCATCGGCGATCCGAATGACATCGAGAAGCTGGCTGACATTCTCGTCAACGCCGAGCGCCCTGCGATTCTCTATGGACAGCAGGTTTGGACCGCGCGCGGTCACGAAGAGGCCATTGCGTTGCTGCGGGGACTCGATATCCCGGGTTACTTCAATGGCGGCAGTCGCGGCCTGTTGCCACCGGGTGACCCCCATCACTTTGATCGCACCCGTGGCAATGCTTTCGCCGAAGCGGATGTCATTGTCATCGTGGGTACGCCGTTTGACTTCCGGATGGGCTACGGCAAACGCATCAGCAACAAGTTGACGCTGGTCCAGATTGACATGGACTACCGCACTGTGGGTAAGAACCGCGACAT